>Ga0335078_10012374_pt1 | contig 12651 bp, 13 predicted proteins | sample Lox_Sample_32_FD_206711 | JGI IMG/M metagenome (GOLD analysis project Ga0335078, IMG submission 206711) | Soil microbial communities from Loxahatchee National Wildlife Refuge, Florida, United States - Lox_Sample_3.2 | ecosystem: Environmental > Terrestrial > Soil > Wetlands | place: USA... | reverse complement strand
CCTTTACCTGTTAGATCGTGCTGCCGTTGCTTTCGAGCGGGCTACTTGCAAAAGCCAACGCCGCAATTGCCATTGCGTGCCATCATCACAATAGTTTCTGAGACGTGCCGATTACAGCGCCGGTCCCGCCGGTGCGTATCGCGGCGCCCGATCAGGCCGGCATAGCGATGCCAAAGGCCTGGGCGATGAGAAACAAATTCAGCATCAGTACGATGGTCATGCCGATCAGGGCCGCGACGCCTGTGAGCCGGTTATTGGCGAAGTCACCCATGATATCGCGCCGGCTGGTGAAGATCAAAAGTGCGATCATCGGCAGCGGCAGCGCGATGCTAAGCACAACCTGACTGAGAACCAACGCGTTCGTTGCATTGACGCCGAGCGCAACAACGACAAAGGCCGGTACCATTGTGACCAGCCGGCGTATCCAGATCGGGATACGAAAACCGACGAAGCCCTGCATGATCATCTGTCCTGCCATTGTCCCGACCGTCGAGGCAGATATGCCGGAGACGACGAGTGACAGCAAAAATACCGCCGCAGCGCCGGCGCCAAGGAGCGGCGTCAGTGTGTGATAGGCGGTTTCGATCTCGGCGACCTCAGGGTGTCCGGCATGGAACGCACTCGACGCCATCATCACCATTGCGATGTTGACGAGCCCGGCAAGCGTCAACGCCAGGATGACTTCCCGATTGGAGAAACGCAGCACCTTTCGCCGTTCGGTGTCGTTGTGCACCGGCATGCGCGTTTGCGTCAGACCGGAATGCAGGTAAACCGCGTGCGGCATCACGGTCGCGCCGATGATGCCGACCGCAAGCAGCAGCGCCTGAGCATCCGCGAGTTGCGGCACGATCATGTGCACGGCGGCCGAAGTCCAGTCGATCGGCGCAATGAACATCTCGACGACGTAACAGAGCGCAATGACGCTTACCATGCCGCCGATGATCAGCTCGATCGGCCGGAAGCCGAAGCGTTCGAACATCAACAGGCCGTAGGTAACGATCCCGGTCGCGACCATTCCGAGGAGCAGCGGCATGTGCAACAGCAGTGAAAGTCCGATGGCGCCGCCGAGGAATTCGGCGAGATCGGTCGCCATGGCGGCAATCTCGCTGACGCCCCACATCGCCAGCACGATCGGCCGTGGAAAGTGATCGCGGCACATCTCCGCCAGATTGCGCCCGGTGACGATGCCGAGCTTGGCCGAGAGTGCCTGGAACAGCATCGCGATCAGGTTGGCGAGCACGACGACCCAAAGCAACCCGTAGCCGTACTTCGACCCGGCCTGAATATTGGTGGCGAAGTTGCCCGGATCGACGTAGGCGATAGACGCGATGATTGCGGGACCGGCGAATGCCGAGTAACCCCGCCACCCGCCGCCTTTTCCGGCCAGCACCTGCCGCGCGACTGCAACGGTGCGTTCGGACAGCGTGCCCGGGCTTTCGCCTCTCACATTGGCCATATCGGCAGACATGAAGCACTAACCGGAAAGTGTAGCATCGGTTACATAATAACGATGCGGCCTATCGGCGTCAATGGTTACAAAGTGTAGCCAGAGCTATATTTTGACACGGCTGGAAAAGTATGTTCACGCCAGCAAAGGGACGATGGATCGTTGCGAAGAGATGGCGTTGGCGATGGCCGAGACGGCAAGACGCAAGGGCGAACCCGCTGCGGAAAAGCTGCCCGCGGAGGGAACGCAGGCGCGCCGCTTCGGCAAGACACGCTCGGCGCAGTCGACCGCATTGCTGGAGGACTATGTCGAGCTGATCGCCGATCTGCTCAAGAGCGCGGGCGAGGCGCGTCCCACCGATATCGCCCGGCGGCTCGGCGTGTCGCACGCTACCGCGGTCAAGACGATCTCGCGGCTCAAGCGTGCCGGTTTGGCGACTGCGCGACCCTATCGCGGGGTATTTCTCACCGAGAAGGGCGAAGCGCTTGCCGACCGCGTGCGGGTCCGCCACCGGCTCGTGGTCGACGTGCTTTCAGCCCTGGGGGTCCCGACCGAGGCCGCCGAGGCAGACGCCGAGGGCATCGAGCATTACGTCTCGGAAACGACACTTAAGGCGTTCGCGCACTTCCTGAAGTCGCGGGGTTGACTTGCACCGCTGACTTGCACCGCGGACTTGCGCCGCCAAACCTACGCCGCGTGATCGGTCAGTGCATCGACAATGCCGTCGACGATTTCCTCGACCAGCATCTTGTCGTCGCCTTCGCCCATGACGCGGATCACCGGCTCGGTTCCCGAGGGCCGTATCACCAGCCGGCCATGGCCGTTGAGGCGCTGTTCGGCATCTTCGATGACCGACCGCACCGCGGAATTTTCCAGCGGTTTGCCGCCGCGATAACGCACGTTCTTGAGCACCTGCGGCAGCGCGGCAAAGCGGTGGCAGACCTGCGATACCGGCTTGTCCTGCTTCTTCACCACGGCGAGGATCTGCAGCGCGGCGACAAAGCCATCCCCGGTCGTCGTGTAATCGGACAGGATGATGTGGCCGGACGGTTCACCGCCGACGTTGTAGCCCTGTTCGCGCATGCATTCGAGCACATAGCGGTCGCCGACCGGCGTGCGCACCATCGAAAGCTTCAGCGCTTGCAGATGGCGCTCGAGCGCGAGATTGGACATCACGGTGGCAACGACGCCCGGCTTGGCAAGCAGCCCGTCATCGCGCCAGCTTTCCGCGATCACCGCGAGCAGCTGGTCGCCGTCGACGATATGTCCCTGCTCGTCGGCGATCAGGACGCGGTCGCCGTCGCCGTCGAGCGCGATGCCGATATCGGCGCGCATCTCGCGCACTTTGCGGCACAGTGCCTCCGGCGCCGTCGAGCCGCATTCGCGGTTGATGTTAAAGCCGTCGGGCTCGACTCCGATTGGGATCACATCGGCGCCGAGTTCCCAGAGCGCATCCGGCGCCACCCGATAACCGGCGCCGTTGGCGCAATCGATGACGACGCGCAAACCTTCAAGCGAAAGATTGCGCGGCAGCGTGCGCTTGGCAAACTCGATGTAGCGGTCGTGAACGCCGTCGATCCGCTTGGCGCGGCCGAGTTCGCGGTCTTTGGCCAGGCGCTTGGTGATATCTGTGTCGATCAACCGTTCGATATTGTGCTCCACCTCGTCGGAAAGCTTGTAGCCGTCAGGCCCGAACAGCTTGATGCCGTTGTCGTCAAACGGGTTATGCGACGCCGAAATCATCACGCCGAGGTCGGCGCGCATCGAGCGGGTCAGCATGGCGACGGCCGGCGTCGGCATCGGCCCGAGCAGCAGCACGTCCATGCCGACCGAGGTGAAGCCCGCGACCAGCGCGGTCTCGATCATGTAGCCGGACAGCCGGGTATCCTTGCCGATCACCACCCGATGGCGATGCTCGCCGCGGCGGAACACCAGGCCGGTGGCCTGTCCGGTCTTGAGCGCCAGTTCCGGCGTGATCACGCCATTGGCGCGGCCACGTATGCCGTCAGTGCCAAAATACTTGCGGGCCATAATCCCCATCGCCTGCCATTACCGACGGCGATACTAGCCCTTTCCCCCTGATGTCCGCCTCAAAAAACATTCGATAATCTTACCAATAATCTTGCCAGTTTGCGGAGCCCCGCCGCACCCACGGCGCGGAAAATTTGCAAGTTGAATCAACGTTATGCTGCCCCGGCACGGGATAAACTTGCGCCGGTTTCGGTTACCATTTGCGCTTGTCGCGGGCGCTGTGCGGCGGCTGGGTGATCGCGACCGGGTCGGAGCCCGGAAAGGTCTCCTCGAGCCCGAGATCGAGCATGTCGTCGAGCTTTTCCTTCCGCCGTTCCTGCCGCTCGCGGCGTTTCGTCGCCGCATCGCTGTCGTGCCGCGCAGCGTGGTCGCGATCGGCCTCCGGTGGCGGGTTTCTGTTCCATTCGTCCATCATGGCTGCAATCCTGGCAATCGAGAGCTTGTAGAGAATAACGGCGCGCCGGCTCCGGTGTTCCGGCGGTTGGGAACCGCGGCCTCGGCTGTGATATCGGTAAGGTCTGAGTAACCGTGCGGAAGCTCCGGGACCCGCCATGAGAACCATGACCTGCATCGAAGACCTGCGGCAGACTGCGCGCCGCCGGGTGCCACGCTCGTTCTTCGAATATGCCGAGTCCGGCTCTTATGCCGAGCAGACGCTGGCCGCGAACCGCGCCGATCTTGAGGCGATCAAGCTGCGTCAGCGCATTCTGGTCGACGTCTCCTCGCGCAGCATGCAGACCACGATTCTCGGCGAACCGGTTTCGCTGCCGCTCGCTTTGGCGCCGATCGGCATGTGCGGCATGCAGCACGGCGACGGCGAGATTCTGGCGTGCCGCGCCGCCCAGGCGGCGGGAATTCCATTCACGCTCTCCACCATGTCGATCTGTTCGATCGAGGACGTCGCCGGCGCGGTCGACAAGCCGTTCTGGTTCCAGCTTTACGTCATGAAGGATCGCGGCTTCGTGCGCTCGTTGATCGAGCGCGCGGCGGCGGCAAAATGCAGCGCTCTCGTCGTCACTGTCGATCTGCAGATCCTCGGTCAGCGGCACCGCGATATCAAGAACGGCCTGAGCGTGCCGCCGGAGGTCCGTATCAAGAACCTGATCGACATCGCCACCAAGCCGGCCTGGGCACTGAGCATCGCGCGCGGCAAGCGCAAGACCTTCGGCAATCTTGCCGGCTATGTCAGCGGCGCCAAGGACGTGCAGTATCTGTCGCGCTGGACCGCCGAGCAGTTCGATCCGACCATGAACTGGAAGGACATCGAGTGGATTGCCGGCATCTGGCCCGGAAAGCTGATCCTGAAGGGCATCCTCGACGCCGACGACGCCCGCACCGCGGCAAAGACCGGCGCCGCGGCCCTGGTGGTGTCGAACCACGGTGGCCGCCAGCTTGACGGCGCTCCATCCTCGATCTCCGCGTTGCCGCGAATTGCCGATGCGGTCGGATCGTCGATCGAAGTGTTGTTCGACGGCGGCATCCGCTCCGGCCAGGACATCATGCGCGCCGTCGCGCTCGGCGCCCGCGCCTGCCTCTGCGGCCGCGCCTATGTGTACGGCCTTGGCGCCGCCGGGCAGCCGGGCGTGGCCCGCGCCATCGAGATCATGCGCAACGAGCTGAGCGTGAGCATGGCGCTCACCGGCGTCACCAGCATCAAAGAGATCGATCGCAGCGTGATCGCGGCGACGTAACATCTTCATCCTGCCCCGCGCAGCGGGGAAGGGGACCGCGCGTTAGCGCGGTGGAAGGGGCGCGGGCGGGGAGGCGAACCTCCTTGCTGCACGCCCCCTCCACCACCCTTCGGGTGGTCCCCCTCCCCCCGCTACGCGGGGGCGGACAAGCGCTCACGTTCCCGCGACGCGATCCGCGCCCGGGTTGTGCCAACCACCACGACCTCAAAAAAATCGCCGCCCCGTGAAAAAGAAAGGGAGGCGGAGCGCCGAAAGGCGCATGCCATCCATTATCCGCGCTACACCGGCAACATCGCTGCTGCCGACATCGCCACGGACGCGCGCCGAACGGGGCGCGCTCGCCTTCCGGCGCTTCGCCGCGGACTCGCCACGCCAGTCACAACCAGCATTGGCTCAGCCCCAGACCGTGTTTCCTGGGACCCGGCTCCACCGGGTGTCACCCGCTTTCGCCTGTCCCAGTCCAGCGCGCTCCGCGCAGACCGGTCTTTTTGCCGGACCAACGGTGACCAGAGCCGCCCGGGAACGGAGTGTATCGCTCCGCGCGCGGGCACCGCACTCGCTCCACCTTCAGGAGTACCCTCGGCCGAAGGCGCCCTTCACTGAGCGAGATTCGCATTGAGGAGTGTAGCTGAAACGGGGACATAGGTCAAGCTGAGCGTCGCGCTTTTCGTGCCTCGCATTTTCATGGTACGGATGCGCAAAACCAATTTAGGTCAGTTACCTTCTGTCGGCGGGACAGGAAGCGTTGGCTCTTCAAGCAACAAATATTCCCGAGGAGGCTCAGAACGCAGCCCTTCGGAATACGTTTTCACCAGTCTCTCATGGTCGGCATCGAAAGAGATTCTCCCAATTAAGACTAGGGCGGCGGGTTAAAGTTCTGGATTGCCTCGTCGTCGTCCTCGCAATGATGAATTGCATCATCGCAAGTCTCACGCCGCCGAGGCAATTGCGCGGACTTCGAGATGCACGCCGGTTTTTTTCTGCAGCACTCTGATGACCTCGGTCAGATTGGCCGCGGTGGGATTGCCGCTCGGCCCGAACATCCGCATCAGGCTCTTGGGCGGTATTCGCGTCGCTTTCGCCAGCGCCGGAAAGCCCGTGGTCGCATTGATGAAGTCGCGCAACACCGCACGCGCCGTGCGGACATCTCCCTCTAACAAAGTCTGCACGGCTTCCTGGAACAGCGCTTGCCGGAATTCCGGATCGGACTTGATCTTCGCCCTGATGTGATCCTTGAAACTGCGGGTCAGAGCCATGTGTAGCCTCATCGACGATGGAGTGTTTTTCGGTCTTTATATTCGGCCCAGCGCGCCTTGGCGGTCATGATGTCTTCGCCCTGCCGTTTCTTCGTGCCGCCCGCGAGCAAGATGACGAGCGTCAGGCCATCCTGTCCGAAGTAAATCCGGTAGCCTGGCCCGAAATCCACTTTCAACTCAGCCACACCGCCGCCGACGCCTTTTACGTTGGAACGATTGCCGCCCGCGAGCCGGGTCAGTGCGACGGCGATCTTCGCTTGAGCATATCGGTCGAGTGAATCGAGCCAGACCTGGAACGGGATACGGCCATGCAAATCGACGAACGACCTGATCGCGACCTCATCCATAAGGTATCATTTATGTTACCTTATGGCAACCCGGCAAAACTCCTTCTCCCCGCTTGCGGGGAGAAGGTGGGGATGAGGGGGCCTCTCCGCCGGGCGTGGAATCGCGGGTTCCGAATTGCGGCACCGACCCCTCACCCCAACCCTTTCCCCGCGGGCGAAGAGACGGAGTAGTCGCCGGGTCCCGTCGAAGTCGATACTCTACTCTTCCTTATACCCGTAACCCGGCGCGTTGCCGCTGGCGCCGTAATATTTGTAGGGCAGGAATTTTCCCGACATGGAGAGCTTGACGCGGTCGCCTTTGGGATCGGGCTGGCGCTCCAGCAATAGATCGAAGTCGATCGCCGACATGATGCCGTCGCCGAACTCCTCCTCGATCAGCGCCTTCAAGGCCGGACCGTTGACCATCACCAGTTCGTAGAAGCGGTAGATCAGGGGATCGGTCGGCGGCATTTGGGTGCCGCGCAGCGGCACCTCGTTGAGCTGCGCCTCCTCGCCTTTGCTCAGTCCAAACATTTCGGCCGCTTTCGCCGCCTGCGGCTTGGTCAGCTTCATCTGGCCGAGCACCGCGCCGGTGATCAAAACCGGCGACATGCCGCCGATCTCGCTGCAAATATGCTTCCAGCTCCAGCCCTTCTCGCGCTTGATGCCGAGCATTTTTTCGGTGAGTTCGGCACGGGTCATGGACCACCTCCTGTCGCTTGGTGCGTCGTGCTTGCTACGCACCCAGCGACGACGGAGCAAGTGCCGTGCCAGACCGGCCGGCTGGAAAGACCGCGGGCCGCCTCGCTTGGCACTACATCGGCGGATTGACGCCGTTGCGGCCGACCACGATGCTCGGCGCCGCTATAGTGCCGTCCGGTTGCTTTTTCCCGGCGACCACGAAGATTTTTTCGCCTGGCTTGAGATCGGCAACAGTCGTCGGCGCAAACATTACAACTTCGACGTTTGCCGGCACGATGAATTTCTTTTCGCCGTCCTTGTATTTCAACACCAGCTCTTTGCCATCGGTGCTGGTGACTTCACTGTCGATGTTGGCGTTGGTCATGGTTGATTTCGGCATCAGGTCCCAGGGCCGGTGGCCTTCGCCGGTGCCGCGCAACGCTTCGGGGAAGATGTGGATTTCCACGGCCTTCTGCGTGCCGTCGGGCTGCGGCATGGCGGTGATGCCAACGAACACGCCCTGCTTGACATCAGCGAGCGATTTGCGGTCGACGGCAAGAACCCGCACGTCGTCCGCGAGCTTCACCGTGAGCGGATTGCCGTCGCGGCCCTTCACGCTGAGCGTCTTGCCATCGACACTCTCGATCGTGCCGCGCACGCGCACTACATTAGGCGTTTGCGCGGCCGCGATTGATGCGACCAGCACAATCGCAAAGGCCCCCGCACCGATTGTCCGGATTTTCATCTTACCCTCCTTCGGTCACGCATAGGTGCCCCGGGCAAAGACGATATCGGATGTAAATTGCAGAGGTAAAACACAACTATGCCGCCGCAAACACAAACGCGTTATCCGGCTGCCTTGCGCGGCGAAACGCCGAGATCGGCTTCGAGCAAGGCGCGCAGTTCCGGCGTGACGGCGGGGGTTGTGCCAAACCACAGCGCAAAGCCGCGCACCGCCTGATGCAGCAGCATGCCGAGCCCATCGGCGGTGCGCAGATGGCGCGCCTGCGCCGCCGCAAGCAGCGCGGTCCGCACCGGCGCATAAACCAGATCGGCGACCAGCGCATGCTCGGGTAGCTGCGCGACATCCACGGTAAGACCGGGCTGGCCCTGCATGCCAAGCGTCGTGGTGTTGACGAGGAGCGCCGCATCGCCGAGCGCGGCGTCCAATGACTCCCAGCGGGCTGCCTGCACGCGCTTGCCGAACTCTTGCTGCAGGGCCTGCGCGCGGGCGAGCGTGCGGTTGACGACAACGAGCCGTTCCACATTGCGCGACAGCAAGCCATAGATCACAGCGCGCGCCGCGCCTCCGGCGCCGAGCACGACCGCTGCGTTGGTGTTTCGATCCCAGCCGGGCGCGCGGGCGTCGAGATTGTCCAGAAACCCCTCGACATCGGTGTTGGTCGAGCAGAGCGCGCCGTTGTCAAGCCACAGCGTATTGACGGCGCCGACCGCGCGCGCCCGATCGTCGGGCTCCGACAGAGCGAGCGCCGCCTCCTTGTGCGGTACGGTGACGTTGCCGCCGACATAGCCGCGCGCGGCAAGCGATGTGACAAACGAAGCGAATTCTTCGCGCGGCACCAGCTCACGCCGGTATTCGCCGGCGATGCCGTAGTGCTTGAGCCAATAATTGTGAATGAGCGGCGAGCGCGAATGTTCGACCGGCCAGCCGATGACGCAGGCCGCGCGGTTCGCCGTCGTCACGCCTCGTCCGCCACCGGATTGCGCAGCACGCCGATCTCCGGACACTCGATCTCGATGGTGTCGCCTGGTTTGAGCCAGACCCCCTCCTTTTCCTCCCCCGCCAGCGGGGGAGGGGAGGGTGGCGGCTTTGCGTCCTTCTTGACGGGTGTTCCGGTCGAGATGATGTCGCCGGGTTTGAGCGTCATGAACGTGGTGACGTAAACGATAAGATCGGCGAACGAGAAAATCATGCTGTCGGTGGTGTCGTCCTGCGTCACTTCACCGTTCTTGCGCACGGTAAGGTGCAGCGGCTTGGTCAGATCGACTTCGGTCGCAATCCACGGCCCGATGCTTCCGGTGGCATCGAAATTCTTGCCCTGGGTGACGTTGAATTTGCCGTGGCGGATCCAGTCGCGGATGGTGCCTTCGTTGCACAATGTCAGCCCGGCAATCACCGAAAGCGCGTTTTCTTTCGGCACATGCTTGCATTCGCGGCCGATCACCATGGCGATCTCGCCCTCGTAATCGAGCTCGGCGGAAATCTTCGGCCGGATCAGGCTCTGACCGTGGCCGACCAGCGAGTTCGGCGCGCGGTAGAACATGCTCGGATATTTCGGCTTGTCGGCAAAATCGTAATCGTGGATACGGTCGGCATAATTGATGCCGATGCACAGAATTTTTTCCGGCGCCGTGAGCGGCGGCAGCAGTTCGACTTCGGACAGCGGAACGTCGGGGCGCACGCCGCTGGCGGCGGCTTTGGCCTGATCGAGCGCCTGGGCGCGGAACACTTCCAGCAGGCTGCCGAAGCGGCTGAGCCGCCCCCGCAGATCGACGATGCCGTCGCCGACGACAACGCCGAAGCTCGGCCGTCCGCGCAGATTGTAGCTTGCCAACCGCATATCGCGTCTCCTTGGCGCGATGTGTTAGAAGTCGGCGCAGCACCCGTCAACGGCGACCCCGCATGCCCGTTTACGACCCGGTTTTCGATCCGCCCTTTAACGTCGTACGCGCGAGCCACGTCGAACTTGGCGTGCGCGATCTTGCCCGTTCGCGCGCCTTCTATGTCGATTGCCTCGGGCTCCTGGTCAGCGACGAATCCGACGACGCGCTCTATCTGCGCGGCGTCGAGGAGCGCAACCATCACTCGATCGTGCTGCGCCGCTCGCGCACGCCCGAGGTGTATGCGCTCGGCTACAAGCTTGCGAGCGAGGATGACCTCGACCGGGCCGCGTCCTGGTTCGGCCGCCGCAACCTGCCGACTTCGTTCCCGGATCTGCCACATCAGGGCCGAACGCTGCGCACCGCCGACATTTTCGGCATGCCGCTCGACCTCTACGCACAGATGGATCAGGCCGAGTCCATGCTGCAGAAATACACCGCCTATCAGGGGGCGCGGATTCAGCGCATCGATCATCTCAACTGTTTTACGCCTGATGTTCAGGCGAGCTACGACTTCTATACCGAGCTTGGGTTCCGGCTCACCGAGTACACCGAGACCGACGGCGCCGACCCCAAGCTCTGGGCAGTGTGGATGCACCGCAAGGGCAACGTGCACGACCTCGCCTTCACCAACGGCCGCGGCCCGCGGCTGCATCATATCGGGATGTGGACGCCGGGCGTGCTCGACATCATTCACATCTGCGATGTGATGGCGACCTGCGGCTATCTCGACAATATGGAACGCGGACCCGGCCGGCACGGCATCTCCAATGCGTTCTTTCTGTATGTGCGCGATCCCGACGGCCATCGCGTCGAACTGTTCACGTCCGACTATCTGACCGTCGATCCCGATCACGCCCCGATCCGCTGGTCACTGACCGATCCGCGGCGGCAGACCCTGTGGGGTCATCCGGCGCCGGCGTCGTGGTTCAACGAAGGTTCGGTGTTCTCCGGCGTGGTGCCGCGCGAGCCGGCGCTGGCGGCGCAGCCGATCGTGGCAGCGTAGATCGGCTAATTCGGCTTCGCCCCGGGCGCTTTGCGCGGGGCGAAGGCGCGGCGGCTCACGCCTCCACGCGCCGGCGCTCCAGTTCGCCTTCAAGCTTACGGATGTTTTCGAACAACCGCTCGGTGGAGAGGCGCAGGAAGTAAAATCCGAATGTCGGGTTCTGGTAATAGAGCTGCTCGACCTGTTCGTAGGTGATCGACAGCACCTTGCCGCCCTCGATGCATTCCAGGGTCGCGGTGCGGCGATTGTCGGGCGCCAGGAAGCCAAGCTCGCCGACCACTTGCCCGGTTTCAAGCTCGATACCAAGCTCGGCCAGCAGATACCGGCCGCTGACGGTGCAAAACATTTCGTCTGCAATCTCGCCCTTGGCAAACAGGATGTCGCCCTTCCTGAAGTGGCGCTCGGACATGAAAGGCTTGAGCCACTCCATTGAGGCATGGCCGCGGACCGCTGCGCGCACGTTTCCGATCAGCGTGATCATCTGATAGAGGCGATAAGTGTTGATCGGCAACGCGAAGGCCTGAAACACCAGCGGCAGCCAGGCGTGGGTTGCCCCATAGAAGGCGACCAGAATGCAATTCGTTACGATGGCGAGAACGCGCAGCGGCACCATCGTCTTGGTTGAAGCGGTCGCCACAATGAACAGCGACGCTCCGCTGTTGAAGAGATCAGTCCAGTGCATGTCGCTCTCCGCGGCTGGTCGCGCAGTGGTGCGGAAGTGGCTGAATTTCGGCTGGTGATGCGAACTCCGACGGCGTAATTTTGTAGACCCGCCGGTTGGAAGTTTCACCACCGCCGGCGGCAAGGCATCGGTAATGTCGCAAGGCGCATTCTCCAGTCTCGCCCACTATAGCGCACCGTTTCGCCGGTTCGGCGCCTCGACGCTGGCGCGATTTGCCGTGCTCGCCGTCGGCCTGATGGCGATGGCGGGGCTCACGGTGCCCGAGTTTCGCGCCTCTGCCGGCGTTGTACTGAACGTGTGTTTGTGGGCCTGTCTTGGATATTTTGCGATCGAGACCGCAATACGGACCAACTACGCCAGGCGCAATGGCGCCGCGCGGAGCTATCTGTTCTCGCTGTCGGGAATCATCGACCTCCTCGGCGTGTTGCCGGTCCCGATTGCACTGGTCTGCGGGGCCGCGCCGGAAACGGCGTGGCTTTTCGCCTCACTGTGGGTGCTCAAGCTCGCGCAGAACTCGCCCGGATTCGCGCAGCTCGGACGGGTTTTCGTGCTCGAAGCAAAGCCGCTGGCCAGCGTCTTGGTGCTGTTCCTGATCGTGCTGTTTCTGGCGTCGGCCGCCATGCACGTCGTTGAGCGAAACGAGCAGCCGTCGGCGTTCGGAACATTGCCGTCATCGCTATGGTGGGCGGTGGTGACGCTGACGACGACCGGATACGGCGACGAGGTTCCTCATTCTGCGCTCGGCCGGTTGCTCGGCGCCGGCGTGATGATCTGCGGCATAGCCACGTTCGGTTTGTGGACCGGCGTGCTTGCTACCGGCTTTGCCGCGGAACGGCGGCGGCGCAATTTCATCGAAACCTGGGACGTGGTCAGCAAGGTGCCGTTTTTTCAGTCGCTCGACCCTTCCGC
>Ga0335078_10012373_pt1 | contig 12651 bp, 12 predicted proteins | sample Lox_Sample_32_FD_206711 | JGI IMG/M metagenome (GOLD analysis project Ga0335078, IMG submission 206711) | Soil microbial communities from Loxahatchee National Wildlife Refuge, Florida, United States - Lox_Sample_3.2 | ecosystem: Environmental > Terrestrial > Soil > Wetlands | place: USA... | reverse complement strand
TTACTGTGGCCCCCCCCCCCCGCCCGGGGCCGGGGGGGGCCGGGGGGGGGGGGGCCCCGCGCCCGGGTGGTGCTTAGCCGCCGGCGCCGCACACCGGCCAGGCGCCGATGCCCTGGCCCGCGAGCACCCGCTCCGCCACGGCGACCTGCTGCCCCGGCGTGGCGAGGTTGGCCGACGAGGCGTACTGGCCCCCGCCGTAGGCGTCCCAGGTGGACTGGGTGAACTGGAGCCCGCCGTAGAAGCCGTTGCCGGTGTTGGCGCTCCAGTTGCCGCCGGACTCACACGACGCGATGGCCGCCCAGTTCGCGCTGCCGGAGGGCAGCGAGGACGGCGACGTCGCGGTGGGCGCGCTCGTGGTCGTGCTGGACGTGGCGGACGCGGCCGGAGCCGAGGCCGCCGCCGCGGCGGCGGCCGCGCGGCGCATGTACTTGCGGATCTGCTGCTTGCTCGGCAGTTGCAGCCGCTGGCCGGTGGTGATCAGGCTCGGGTTGGCCACGTGGCCGCGGTTGGCCCACCAGACGGCGGGCCAGTCGGCCTCCTTGCCGTAGGTGTGGCGGGCGATGGCCGACAGGGTGTCGCCCGAGTGGACCGTGTAGTGCTGGCCGTGCCCCGCCGCGGGATGCAGCGAAACTGTGACCGCTACCAGTGCCTTCGCGAGCCCGGCAGCTGGAATACTGTACATGTCGGGGTTCCTCCTAAGGTTTTTCCGACAAAGGTCCCGGCCGCGTGCTGCAACACCTGGCCGGGACCGTAATTTTGGGCTAGCGGGCAGTGACTGTGAAGGTCACCTCCTGCCCCCGCAGTGCGGGGGTGTCATGAGAGATCACAGGACTTCCTCCCGTAACTCGTCGTTGGCTAGCCACCGAGAGAGGATAAGCACAAATTTGGCCCTATGCGGGGACGGGTATACCAAGTCCTGTGACGGCTGTGACTCATGTGAATTGAGTAGTGCGCTGAGGCGCTGCCGGGCCCGGTGGTTGCCCCGGACCCGCGCCCCGCCCGGCCCGCTGGTCCCGGGCCGCCGATCCGGCCGCCGCCGGCGTCCCGGATCCGGCCGCTGACAAGGGACGATGCCCGCGATGCGGCACGCCGCCCACGGCCTGTGCGGCTCGGCCGGGCGCCGTCGCCGCTGCGGGGCAGCCGCGGCTGGCCGTGGTGACTTTCGCCACATTGTTACACTATGTATGTCAATTCTGACGGTCCGCCGGCAAAACGGGCGGGTTGCTCGCGTCGCGATACTCCCTGCCGTTGGCCGCGGCGGGCCCGGTCACCGGCTGGACACGCCGAACGACGCCGGGCCGGCGCCGCGGGTAGCGACCCCGTGGGGATCGACCCGGGCGCCGGCCCGGCGCTGGTGTTCGGCCTCGTTCCGTAGCGGTCAGCCAGGCAGGCCCGCCGGGCTGACGAAGGTGTAGCCCAGGCCCTTGATCCCCGCGACTATCTGCTTCAGCTGGCTGAGCGGGTAGGTCGGGTGGAAGAAGAAGCTGGCCACACCCTGGGTCACGGCCAGGTTCACCTGGGCGTTGTGGATGATGTCGGCCGGCAGCCGGGGCGGGTTGTTGTTGGCCTCCACCGGCTCGTAGTTGCCCAGGTTCTCCGGGATCACCTTCTCGCCATAGGCGTCGTGCACCACGTACGGGAAGAACTGGCCGAAGATGTGGGTGTAGTCCAGCGACCCGCCGAGCAGGCCGCTGGGGAAGATCTCCCGCTCGTACCGCGTCGCGTAGACGCTGTCGATCCCCGCGTAGTCCGCGGCCGACGCGAAGTAGTGCGGCGTCTCCCAGATGGTCGGCGCGGCCAGCCCCGCCCTGGCGAACAGGGCCCGCCCGGCCAGCACCCGTGACGTCGCCCAGGCGGTGGAGTCACCGGGCACCGGGCCGGTCCACACCACGTAGTCGGTGTTGGCGCACGGGCTGTCGAAGTTGTACGGCGGGCTCTGCGTGGTCGAGCACCGCGCCCGGTAGAACTCGGCGTCGTCACCGGTCACCCCGTCGTAGGGGTTGGCCACGTTGGCGTACTGGTGGGTGTAGCCGTGCTCGATGATCGTGCCGCCCTTGGACTGCATGTACTTCAGCGCCGACACCACCGCGGGCGCCTGGGCCAGCGTGACCGTCTGCGGCTTGCCGCCGTTGTAGTAACCGTTGGGGTCGGTGTACTCCGGGATCACCCCGACGCTGAACGGCACGTGCTGGCTGTACAGGTAGTCGGCGAACTGCCGCAGCGCCGTCGGGTCCGCGGTGGGGTCCACGTCCTCGAGCCGGACCAGCGCCAGGTGCGACGGCGCCGCAGCCGGGTTCAGCGCGGGGAACAGCAGGTCGGAGAACGCCACGTAACGGTCGGTCTCGGAGATGTAGGAGAACGGGATCTCGCCGACGTAGGTCAGGTTGGCGCTGCGGATCGCCCACGGGAAGCTGGTCCCCGTGGCCTGCGCGATCGGCGCGCACGCCACCGGGGCGCCGCCGGAGCCGGTGCAGTTCGCCCGGCCCAGCACGGTCACCGCGGACGGGGCGGTGATGTCCGGCGCCAGGATGGTGGCGCCGTTCGCGCTGTTGCGGGTGAACGTCTGGCCCTTGTAGCTGACCGTCACCGGGTTGTCGGTGGTGTCGAAGTACGACGCGGCCGGATCCCAGCCGTACTTGGCGGTGAATGCCTGGTCAGCGGTGCTGCCCTCGGCTCCGGACAACTGCCAGACGTTGTCGGCCGCCCAGATCACCGGGTGGGTGGTGGACAGTACGTCGTTGAGGAACGCGGCGGGGATCGGCTCGTCGTAGGTCGAGCCGATGTAGATGGTCGCGGTGTAGTTGTTCACCTGGCCGGCCACGTAGTCGGCCACCGGCTCCGCGGTCACCTTGCCGAAGTGGCTGGCCAGGTTCCCGGCCGCGATGGCGTACATCTGGCCGAGGTAACCCCAGGTGTCGGTGGTGTCGTAGACCACCAGTGCGGTCGCCGGGCCGGTCCCGCCCCACGTCGTCGCCCGGGCCGGGGCCGCGACGCGGACGGCCGCCGCGGGGGCGTGCCTGGAGTGGGTCAGCGCGGTCGGCGCCCGGTACCCATGCGGCTCGCGCGGGTGCCTGGTGGGGGGCTTGGGCGGCGCGGGCAGCGAGGGCGCCCGGCCGGGAGCCCTGGCGTGGGCGTGGTGCCGCGCCCTGCCCGCGGCCTGGTGCTGCTGCGCGGCGCTGGCCGGCAGGCTCATGGCGAGCAGCGGCGCGGTGACGGTCAGCGCCGCCACGGCGGCGGTGAGGGTTCGGTGTATGCGCATGGCGTGGGAATCCTTCCGGGTGTTCGGTCCGGCCAGGGGGCCGGGCTCAGGCGGCGGATGCGAACTCGCCGGCTGGCGCGAACTCGCGGGCCGGCGGCCCGAGGCCGAAATGGTGGGCGAGGGCGGCGACGGAGCGCTGCGCGGCCCGCCCGTCCCCGTATGGGTTGATGGCGCCCGCCATGGCCTGGTAGGCGCGCTTGTCGGCGAGCAGCCGGGCGGTGCTCGCCACGATGAGGTCCTCGTCGGTGCCGACCAGCGCCACGGTGCCCGCGGCGACCGCCTCCGGCCGCTCGGTCGTGTCCCGCAGGACCAGCACCGGCTTGCCCAGGCTGGGGCCTTCCTCCTGCACCCCGCCGCTGTCGGTCAGGATGAGGGTGGCCCGGTTCATCAGCTTGGCGAAGCCGCCGTAGGGCAGCGGCTCGGTCACCGTGACGTTCGGCAGGCCGTTCAGCGCGGGCAGGATCGCCTCGCGCACCAGCGGGTTGGCGTGGACCGGGAACACGACCCGCAGCCGGGGGTGCTCCCGGGCGATCCGGGCCAGGGCCCGGCCCACGGCGCGCATCGGCGCGCCCCACGACTCGCGCCGGTGCGAGGTGACCAGCAGCACCGGGTCCTCGGTCGCGTCCAGCCCGGCCAGCGCCGGGTCGCCGTAACCACCCTGGCGGGACGCGGTCCACAGCAGCGCGTCGATGACCGTGTTGCCGGTGACCACGATCTTCGCCGGGTCCACGTTCTCCGCGAGCAGGTTGGCCCTGCTGGTCGCCGTCGGGGCCAGGTGGAGCGTGGCCAGCTGGGTCGCCAGGCGCCGGTTGATCTCCTCCGGGTAGGGCGAGTACGGGTCATCGGTCCGCAGCCCCGCCTCCAGGTGGACCACCGGAATCCGCTCGTAGAACGCGGCCAGCGCGGCGGCGAGCACCGTGGTGGTGTCCCCCTGCACCACGACCGCGTCCGGGCGCTGTTCGGCCAGCAGTGCCTGCACCCCGGCCAGCGCGCGGTTGGTGATGTCGGTCAGCGTCTGTCCGGGCCGGTGGATGTCCAGGTCGAAATCCGGCGTGATGCCGAAGACCTCGTTGACCTGGTCGAGCATCGACCGGTGCTGCGCGGTCACCGCCACCAGCGGCGTGAACCGCGGATCGGCGTCGAGCGCCTGGATCAGCGGCGCGACCTTGACCGCCTCGGGCCGGGTGCCGTAGATCACCATGATCCGGCGCGGCCGGTCCGTGGCCTGCGGCGCGGTGGCGCCGTTGCGTGCGGTGCGGTCCATCTGGACGATTCCCCCGAATCTGAACTAGCTGCGCTGCCCGGCGGCGGGCAGTGGCGTGATGTGGATGGCGCTGAACCGGGCCACCGAGTCCTCGCTGTAGAGGCCGACCGCACCGGTGAGGTAGGGCCGCTGGGTGTCGGTGAACCGGGTGAGCAGGTGCCCGTCGGCCCGCACCGTGATCCGGTTGCCGGCCTGGGTGATCTGCACGTGATGCGGGACGCCCACGGCGAACCCCGGTGTGCGGCCCGAGGCGAGGAACCGCTCCCCGCCCCGGTAGGCGGGGTCCTGCTTCGACAGCACCCAGCCGCGGGCCTCCAGCGTGAGCGCGTAGAAGCGCTGGTTGCCGCGGTAGTGCCACAGCACCCAGCCGACTTCCCAGGGATTGGCCCGCCCCGACGCCCCCTGGCGCAACTGGCGCACGGTCTGCACGGTTGCCGTAATGCTCAAATTCCGGTAGCTCGCCGCCGACACCACCAGGCCCGCGTGCGTAACCCCCTGGCTCGCCGTGACCGCCGGCCGCAGCGTGACAACAGTCCCCGCCCCGGATCCCGCCACCGCCGCCGCGCCCGTCCCGTCGAACACCGTCACCCACTCCCGCTGCCCAGGCGAGCGGTGCAGGGCAACGCCGGCAGCCACGACCGCGGCCACGGCGAAGACGGCGAGCAGAGCGACCAAGCCCAGGCGCCGGCGGCGCGGACGTGCCGCCGGCGCCCTGCCGGCGGCAGGCGCAGCGGGTGCCGCGGGCCGGGCGGTCATGACCGCCGCCCGGCCAGGACGGCCTCGCGGGGGGCCGCCGTGGGCACGGGGGCGCCCACGACGGCGGTCTGTGGGGCCGGGCCGGGCGCCTCCGCGACCCGCTCGGTCTTGGCCCAGCCGGTGCGGCGGCGCAGCGTCCGCCCCACCGCCCACCAGCCCGACGCGAACCACATCAGGCAGTAGCCGGTGTACAGGTGGGCCAGCCAGATCGCCCGGACCCGGCCCAGGCCGCTGTCCCGTTCGCGCGCCCAGTAGACGCGGGCGTAGGCCAGTGCGGGGCCGAGCACGAGGGCGTAGCAGGTGAGGATCCACCAGCCGGCCGGATTCTCGCCGTGCACGGCCCGGGCCACGCAGTCCGTCAGCGACACCAGGAACGAAGCGGACAGCAGCGAGGCGATGAGCAGGATCGCGGGGCTGGTCAGGTGGTAGAGCATGTCCGCGCGAGCGCGCCTGGGCACGCTGCGCAGCACGACGGGGATGAGCTTCCACGACTGCAGGTGGCCCTGGAACCACCGGGACCGCTGGCGCAGCAGCCGCCGTATCTCGACCACGCCCTGCTGGTGCACCGCGGCCGTCGGGCAGTACTCGTTGCGCCAGCCCGCCGCTGCCAGGCGGACGCCCAGGTCCAGGTCCTCGGTGAGGCTGCGGGTCCACGGCTGCCCGCCGAGCGACAGCAGCGCCGAGAGCCGGACGAACTGCCCGTTGCCACCGAGCCCGACGCTGCCCAGGTGGCGGCGGCCGCGCTGGAACACCTCGGTGTAGATGACGAACTCCATGTCCTGCATCCGGGCGAGCGTGCTGGCGGCACGGTTGTTGATCCGCACGCCGATCTGCACGGCGCCGACCGCCGGGTCGGCGAAGCCGGGCGTCACCTCGGCGATGGCGCAGGGATCCAGCCGGCCGTCGGCGTCCACCACGGCGACGATCACGTCGTCGGGATCCCGGCCGGCGAGCCGGCCGCTGTCGGCCAGGTGCCGGATCGCGGCGTTGAGCGCCTCGCCCTTGCCCTGCCGCGCATCTGGTGCGGTGCGGCGCAGCAGCCACACCCTCGGGTCGCGGGCGGCGGACACGACCGCGGCCGTACCGTCGTCGGAGCCGTCGTCGATGACCATGACCACGAAGTTGCCGCCGGGCATGGACAGCAGCCGCTGCAGGCTGTTGCCGATGACCTTCTCCTCGTTCAGGCATGGCATGAGGAACACGAAGAACAGGCCATCGCCGGCCGCCGGCGGCAGGTGCGCGGCGCGGCGCGGCTCGCGCCTGGAGAAGACCAGCATGGCGAAGCCGTAGCCGATGCCCAGCAGGATCAGCGCCGCGGCCAGCCACGCCAGCGGGTCATCCCAGCCGAAAGTGGCGCCGTGTGGCGCCACCGCGGCCAGCGTCAGGGACAGGCGGCCGGTCACGGCCCGGTCCCCGGGCCGTGCGGGGCTACGTCGCGGCCGGACCGCATCACGTAGCTCGCGCAGAGCAGGCCCAGGGTGATCACCAGGTAGAGCCCGAACAGCGCGCCGGCCCCGTCCAGCAGCAGCCGCGCGGCCAGCCAGAACGCCCCGTGAGCGGGCAGGCTTGCCGCACCGCCGAGGAATGAGGCGGTCGCGAACCCAGAGGTGTAGTGCACCGAGATCTCCCCGTTGCGGCCTGTGCCGCAGATCTGCGTCCCCGTGACCTTGTGTGGTCTATTAGTCACGCTAGGACTGAGGGGGCCGGAGGGACTCGGGTGAAGAGATGAACCTCGATACCTCATTGGCGGGAGAGCGGCCGGCCGTTTGCATGAGGGCAGTGACGGGCAGGCGGCGCCGCGCCATGATGGAGGCGACGGCTGGGCCACCGGCAGGGAGAGCGCCATGAGTCCAGGGGCGGCAGGGCCGGCCTGGCGGCTGCGCGCCGCGGACCGGCGGATCGTGGCGCGGTTCGCCGAGATCGCCTGCCCCCCGGGGGTGCGGGCACAGCATCTGCTGCCCGGGCTGCTGGGCGAGTTCGAATCGCTGCTGGCCGCGTTGCCGGCCTGGATGCGCCGGTCCGTCCTGGCCGGCCTGATGGCCTTCGATCAGGGGGCGCGCCTGTACCCCCGGGCACGCGGGCGGCGGTTCACCCGGCTCGCCGACGCCGACGCCGAGGCCTACCTCCGGGCCGTGCTGGCCTCCCGGCGCGACGGGCTCGCCACGGCGGCGCAGCGCATCAAGGGGCTGGTCGTGCTCTGCTACTACGAGCTGCCGGAGGTGAAGGAGCAACTCGGTTACCGGCCGGACGCCTACATCGCCGCCGTGTCCCGGCGCCGGCTGGCCTCCTATGGCGCGCAGATCGCGGCGGGCGAGGCGGCCGTGCTGGCGCCCGGGCCGGGTGCGCGGGCCGGGCCCCCCGGGCCGGATCCGGGGGAGCGGCCGTGACCGCGGCAGTCCCTGCGGGCCTGACCGGGCAGGACGAGGTCACCGGGGACGTGCGCACCGAATGCGCCGTGGTCATCGTCGGCTCGGGGGCGGGCGGGGCGACCATGGCCGCCGAGCTCGCGGACGCCGGGGTGGATGTCGTGGTGGTCGAGGAGGGCGGGTACCACCCGACCGGGTCGTTCACCGCCGGGGCCGGCCGGGCCCTGCGGACGCTGTACCGGGACGCGGGGGTGGGGCTCGCGCTGGGCAGGCCGCCGGTGCTGTTCTCCGAAGGGCGTTGTGTCGGCGGGTCCACGGTCGTCAACGGAGGGATGTCGTGGCGTACCCCGGCCCGGGTGCTGGACCGGTGGGCCGCGGCAGGGATCGCCGGGATCGGCGCGGCGGACATGGAGCCGCACTTCGCCAAGGTCGAGTCCCGGATCTCCGTGGCCTTCCAGGATCCGGAGACGATCGGCGCGGACATGCGGCTGCTGAAGGCGGGGGCCGACGCCAAGGGGTGGCAGATCATCCCGAACCTGCGCAACCAGCTCCACTGCGCGGGCACCAACAACTGCACGAACGGCTGCCCGACCGGGGCGAAGCGCTCCATGCTGGTGACCAACATCCCCCGGGCGCTGGACCGGGGGGCCCGCCTGTTCGCGGACTGCCGGGTGGAGCGGATCACCCGGTCACCGGCGGGCGTCACCGGTGTCGAGGGCAGGTTCGTGCGGCCGGGCGGGCGTCCCGGCCCGCGGCTGAGCGTCCGGTCGCGCGTCGTCGTGGCGGCCGGCGGCGCGGTGCAGACCCCGGCGCTGCTCGCGCGGTCGGGACTTCGGTCCCGGTCGGGGCAGCTGGGCCGCAACCTCACCCTGCACCCGAACGCGAAGGTGGTCGCCTTCTTCGACGAGGAGGTCCTCGGCTGGCAGGGGGTGCACCAGGCGTACCAGGTCCGCGAGTTCACCGCCGACGGCATCCTGCTCACCGCGGTCAACCTGGCGCCGTCGCTGGTCGCGCTCGGCATGCCCGGTTACGGCCGGGACCTGGGTGAGCTGATGGCCGGTTACAACCATATGGTCACGGCCGGGTGCCTGGTCGAGGACACCGGCCGCGGGCGGGTGCGTCATGTGCCGGGCCTCGGGCTGCAGGTGACCTACCAGCTCACCGACACCGACGCGGAGCGCGTGGTGCGCGGCATCGGCTACACCGCCGAGCTGATGTTCGCCGCGGGCGCACGGCGGGTCCTGCTCCCGTTCGCCGGCGCACCGCAGGTGCGCGATCCGGCCGGGCTGCGCGATGTGCTCGCCCGCCCGGTGCCCAAGAAGTCCATCGAGCTGTTCACGGTCCACCTGATGGGCACCTGCCGGATGAGCGGCGACCCGCGCCGCGGCGTGGTCGACGGATTCGGCGCCTTCCACGGCGTGCCGGGCCTGTTCGTCGCGGACGCCAGCCTGTTCCCCGGCCCGATCGGGGTGAACCCGATGGAAACGATCATGGCGCTGGCCGTGCGCAACGCCGGGCGGCTGATCGAGCAGCGCGACCGGTACGGCATCTGACCGGCCGGCGGAAAGCGAGGCACCATGGCCAGCGTGTCGGCCCGCTACCTGGACCTGGCCGGGCGGTCCCCGCGCGAGCTCGCCGCGGTGTTCGCCGCGGGCAGCGCGCCCGACGTCGCCGCGCTCACCGGCTATGAGTTCCGCGGCTACAACCAGCCGCGGGCGGCGGCCCTGCTCGGCATCCGCAAGTTCATCAAGGCGTTCTACCTGGACGGCGGCCGGCAGCCATTCGGCTGCAACACGCCGGTCGCCCAGAACGGCCTGGCGGGCGAGTGGCTCGCCCGGCCCAGCACGGAACGGCCGAGGCGCTACGCGTTCTTCCGGGTCGAGCCGGCCGACCCGGGCGCCGCGGACCCGTCGCGGCACGGTGCGGCGCTGCTCGACTACGCGCGCGGTGGCAACAAGGCCTACGACATCTCCCGGATCCTGCGCGACTACCTGGTGCGCGTCGAGCCCGGCCGCGACGACCTGCTCCTGGGCAAGGCGCTGTTCGTGGTCGGCGGGAGGCGGCTGGCGCAGAGCTACTTCCTGATCGAGCGGTACCGGCCGCTCGCCGACGCGGCGGCCCTCGGGCGGCGTTAGGGCCCGGCGGCCTGCCCCCGCGGGCTGCCCCGGCGTGCTGCCCGGCCCCGGCCGGAACCAGGAGAATGGGCGGCATGGACGACGACGACCGGCTCGGCCTCAATCGCGCGAGGTGGGACGAGCGGGTCGCCGTCCACATGGCCGGCCCGTTCTACGAGTTCCTGCACGAGCACCCGGTCACCATGCGGGCCGCTGGCCGTTCCTGGAGCGCCGGGACGACCGCACCTATCACATGCCGGGTGGCCGGCCCGAGGTACCGCTGCTGTACTCGGTGGGGGCGACCCGGCCGGGCCGGCAGGCCCCGCGTCCCGGTGCGCCTACCAGTCGCCCCCCGGCTCGTCGACGATGGCACCGCCGCTGATCGCGTCCAGCGCCGCCCGCCGGGCGCGCCCGGCGTCGTAGCCCTCGCCGCCCCCGCGCGCCTGCTCGCCGCCCGCGCCGTCCTCGGCCGGCTCGAGCACGTCGGGCAGCGGCCGGTCCGGCGGGGGATCGTAGGACTCGGCCCCGCCGTCGCGGACCAGCTTGGTGGGGCTGCCATCGGACATCCAGCGATCCTCGTGGATCCCGTAGGGGTCCCGGTACCAGCCCTCCGCCGTGGCGCTCATGCGGTCAGTGTAGGGCGCGCCGGGCTGGCCGGTCAGCCACGGGCTTCGGGGGTGACGAAGCCAGACTCATAGGCCAGCACCACGGCCTGGACCCGGTCCCGCAGGCCCAGTTTGGCCAGGATCCGGCTGACATGGGTCTTGACCGTGTTCTCCTCCACAACCAGCTGCCGGGCGATCTCCAGGTTGGACAGCCCGCGCGCCATCAGCCGGAGCACCTCGAGCTCCCGCGCCGTGAGCTGGCGCAGCTCGCCGGGCAGCCCGGCGGCCCCGCGTGCGGCCAGCGCGAACCGGGAGATGAGCCGGCGGGTGATGACCGGGTCGAGGAGGGCGTCGCCGACGGCGATGCTGCGGACCGCGGTGACCAGCTGGTCGGCCGGGGCGTCCTTGAGCAGGAAGCCGCTGGCGCCGCCGCGAAGCGCCTCGTAGACGTACTCGTCGGCGTCGAAGGTGGTGAGGATCAGCACGCGGGTGGGCAGGCCGAGCGCCAGGATCTGCCGGGCCGCCTGCAGCCCGTCCAGCACCGGCATCCGGATGTCCAGCAGGGCCACGGCCGGGACATACCGGCGGGCCAGCTCGACGGCCGCCCTGCCGTCGCCAGCCTCGGCCAGCACGCTGATGTCCGGCTCGGCCTCGAGGATCACCCGGAAGCCGCGGCGGACCAGCTGCTGGTCGTCGGCGATCAGGACGGTGATCGGCCGCCTGGTGGTGCCGTCGGCGTTCGCCGTGGCACTGGCGGGCTCGGCCATCAGGCGGCTCCCCAGGGCTGGTAGTGACGTCCACCGTAGTCCTCACGCATGACCGGCGGCGGCAAAGGTCGCCCGCGGGCAGGACGACCGCGCGGCGGCCGGTTCCTAGAGTTCCCCGCATCGACAGGAACGGGGCTGACCTGCCCCATCAGGACATCTTGGAGGATGTCATGACACCGCTGACCGCCCTCATCGCCGGCCTCGCCGCCGGCTGGCTCGTCCGCGGCCCGCGGCGGGCCGCCGCCGCCGCCATCGTTCCCTACCTGATCGTGCTGGCCATGCAGACCTACAGCCTCGCCGCCGGGTACGGGGTCAGCCCGCCCAGCACGGTCGACGCCCTCCCCGGCGCCATCGGCTACTACGTCTTCCAGGCCGTCTTCCTCGCCCTCGGGGCCGGCATCGCGGCCGAGCTGGCCGCGCTGCGCCGGGCCCGGCGGCCGGCGCACCCCGGCGCGGGCGCCGGCCGCCGGATGGTGCTGGTCTCGGCGCTGCTGGCCGGGCTGGCGATCGTGTTCGACGCCGGGTGGGCGCTGACGTCGGCCCCGGTGGCGCACCACTCCGCCCAGGGCGGACCACCGCCGCAGGGCCTGGCCGGCATCGGGCTGTGCATCGTCACCTTCGCCGCACTCAGCGTGCTGACGATCCGGAACCGGCGGTCCGCGCGAGCGAAGCCGGCCGGCGCCGGCGCGGCGGCGGCGATGGCCGGTGACCGCCGTTAGCCCGTCTGGTTGAACCCGCCCGGCCCGCGTCCGACAATAGCCTGGGAGACACCAGCCATGATCACTACCAGGGACCTCCGCGCCCCGCTGACCTGGACCGTCGCAGGCATGAGCGGGCTGGACATCGCGGTTGCGCTCGTCCTGGCGGCCGTCGGGGTGGCCCGGGTCGCGGGAGACTTCTCGGTCAGTCACGAGCACGCCGGCGCGGCGGCGTCCGCCGGGATAGTGCTGATGACCCTGCCGGTCGCCTGGCGCCGCCCGGCACCGGTGGCCGCCGCGGCCGCGCTGGCGGCCGGTGCCCTGGCCAACGGGCTGGTCTTCGGCCCGCTGATCCGTTGCGGCGTCGCGCTGCCGGCGCTGCTCCTGGTGGCCTACAGCGTCGGGGCCAGGAGGCAGGGTGCCCGGCTCGCCGCCGGGGGGCTGCTGTGCGCCGCCGCGATGATCGCCGAGGGGCTCTACGATCCGCGGATAGAAGGCCAGGGGCTGGTGTTCGTGCTGCCGCTGCTCGCGGCGTTCCTCGGCCTCGGCTGCCTGGTCCAGGCGAGGGCCAGGACGGCGGCGGCGCTCCGGCAGCGGTCGGCGGAACTGCGCCGCCAGCGGGAGCAGACGGCCCGCCTGGCGGTGCTGGCCGACCGGGCCCGGGTGAGCGCCGGCCTGGGGGACACCCTCCAGGCGCGGATCGGTGCGATAGCCGTCACCGCCGCGGCAGGCCTCGGGGCACTGGCCGATGCGGGCGTGGCGGAGGGCGCAGGCGGCGACGGCGGTGCGGGCGGGGCGGACGGCCCGGGCGGCGACGGCCGT
>Ga0335078_10012372_pt1 | contig 12651 bp, 12 predicted proteins | sample Lox_Sample_32_FD_206711 | JGI IMG/M metagenome (GOLD analysis project Ga0335078, IMG submission 206711) | Soil microbial communities from Loxahatchee National Wildlife Refuge, Florida, United States - Lox_Sample_3.2 | ecosystem: Environmental > Terrestrial > Soil > Wetlands | place: USA... | reverse complement strand
TCGCACCGGGCTACACGATTGCGGCCGTCATCGCCAATGAATTCACCGAAGCAACCGGCGACCTGTATCTCAGCGCGCTGATCGAGCTGGGGCTGGTTCTGTTCCTGATAACCTTCATCCTGAATGGTCTCGCGCGGCTGCTGATCATGGCGACTGAGCGTGGAGGAGGCCACCCCTCGTGAGCCGAGTGCGCCTAATGTGGAGAAAGTCTCTCAATGCCGTGATGCTGACGCTCACGGGCGTCGCGGCGTTTGGCGTGGTTTCCATCCTGTTCTTGATTCTGGGCTACCTCATTTGGAACGGTGGACGCTCGCTCAACTGGGACTTCTTCACAAAGCTGCCGAAACCTGTCGGCGAAACCGGCGGCGGGATGGCCAACGCTATCGTCGGCAGTCTCAAGCTATTGTTGTTGGCCGCCATGATAGGCCTGCCGGTAGGTCTTATCGCTGGCGTCTATCTTGCGGAATTCGGAGGGAGAGCTTTTTCCTTCGTCATTCGTTACACGACTGACTTGCTGAACGGTGTTCCATCGATCGTGATTGGCATTTTTGCGTATTCCCTCGCCGTTTTGCCGGTGAAGCATTTCTCAACGCTGGCGGGCGGTTTTGCGCTTGGCATGATGGTTGTGCCGATCACGGTGCGGGCCACCGAGGAGTTTCTGCGCGCCGTTCCGGGCAGCCTGCGTGAAGGCGCGATGGCGCTGGGCGCCAGCAAATGGCGCACGATCGCGACTGTTGTGCTGCCGGCGGCGAGCGGAGGCATCATCACAGGTATGCTGCTTTCGCTCGCTCGCGTAGCCGGAGAAACGGCGCCGCTGCTTTTTACTGCATTCAGCAACCGCTTCTGGAGTCCGGGATGGAACCAGCCGATCGCTTCTCTGCCCGTGATGATTTATACGTATGCCATCGCCCCCTACGACGATTGGCATCGGCAGGCCTGGGCGGCCGGCTTGATTTTGCTGTCCTTGGTACTGCTTGCAAATCTCGGCTGCCGGCTGGCGTTGAGTGGCCGGGGAGCCGCCCGGAGCAATTGACATGGCTTCCGCTGCACACGGAAACGACGCCTCTGGAAGACTCGCACCGGAGGTGCGACTGATGGAGACGACACCCGCGGTTTCACACAAGGAGGCGCAGGTGCGCTTCTCGATCTCCAAGCTCAACTTTTTCTACGGCTCGAAGCAGGCTGTCTTCGATTTGAACTTGAAGATCCCGGCCAACAAGGTCACAGCCCTTATCGGTCCTTCTGGTTGCGGGAAGTCGACTTTTCTCCGGACGCTCAACCGGATGAATGACACGATCCGGCATAGCCGCGTTCAAGGCGAAATTCTTCTCGACGGACATGACATTCTGCAGATGGATGTCGTCAAGCTCCGGCGCCGGGTCGGAATGGTTTTCCAGCGCCCGAACCCGTTCCCGAAATCGATTTACGATAATGTTGCGTACGGCCTGCGCATCAACGGCTACACAGGCCGGCTCGACGATCTGGTGGAGCATAGCTTGAAGCGCGCGGCGCTCTGGGAAGAGGTCAAGGACGCGCTTCACAAATCGGCCTTCGCACTCTCCGGAGGCCAGCAGCAGCGGCTGTGCATCGCGCGAGCCCTGGCGGTCGATCCGGAGGTTCTGCTTCTCGACGAGCCGTGCTCGGCGCTCGACCCTGTGACCACTGCGAAGATCGAAGAGCTGATGTTCCACCTGAAAGATAGCTGCACGATGGCGATCGTCACGCATAATATGCAGCAGGCGGCGCGCGCGAGCGACTTTACGGCGTTCATGCTCGACGGCAAACTCATCGAGCACAACGAAACATCGAAGCTCTTCACCACGCCTCAGGACCCCCGCACCGAGGCGTATATCACGGGCCGCTTCGGATGATCTGCCTGCTTGTTGCGGCAGTACGGGCCGGAAGGGATTGAGGATTCATGGAACGCCATTTCGAACGCGATCTCGAGGAATTGAAGCAGCGGCTGCTGTGGATGGGGAGCCTCGCCGAGCGCGCCGTCCATCAAGCGGTACACGCCGTGCTAGACGCCGATGAGCATCTGGCCGAATCCGTGCTCTCCGAGGAAGATTCCATCAACGAGATGCAGATCGAGATCGACGACCGCGTGCAGCGTTTGCTCGCTCTGCAGGCGCCGATGGCGGCCGATTTACGTTTTCTGCTGGCCGTTTCACGCATCAACGGCGATCTCGAGCGCATCGGCGATCAAGCCGTCAACATCGCGCAGTCCGCGATGCGAATTTTGCGGCATCCGCAGGTAAAGCCCTACGTCGACCTTCCGCGCATGAGTGAACTGGCCGAAGGAATGGTCCGCGACAGCCTGAATGCCGTCGTGCGCGGCGATCCGGAACTGGCGCGCAGCGTGCTTCAGCGCGACGATCAAGTGGACCGCCTGCGCGACCAGCTTTTCCGTGAGCTGCTCACCTACATGATGGAAAACTCGGCCGTGGTATTCGCCGCCTTCGAACTGATCTTGGTCGCCAAGAATCTGGAACGCATCGGCGACCACGCGACGAACATCGCCGAGGACGTCATTTACTTTGTCGCCGGGCGCGATGTGCGCCACCCTGCCCTCGACCGCCGCTAGTTTGGGCGTGACATCGCAGGGAGCGGTTGAAACCTCTTGTAGTTTTGCCGCGTTGTAGTATCTTCCCGCCGATCATGCGGAGGGGGAAAACCATGCAGAAGGTTTTGTTGAGCGCGGGTGTGTGCCTTGCGGTTGCAATTGCGGGAGTTTCATTTCCTGGGGCTGGCGGTGCCCGCGCGCAAAACTTCGTGCCGCCCAGCTGCGACCGGCAGTGCCTGTACGGATTTCTCGATCAGTACCTCGGCGCGCTAAAGGCCAAGGACCCGTCGCGGTTGCCTCTGTCGAAGAACTTCCGCTACAGCGAAAACAACGTCGAGATGCAGATCGGCGACGGCGTCTGGGGCACGGTTACAGGGCTCGGCGATTACAATTTGCGAACGGCAGATCCGGTGAATGGCGCGGTTGGGTGCTACGGCATTGTGCAGGAGACGAATACCACGTCGATCTTCGCGCTCCGCTTGAAAGTGGCCGACTCGAGAATTTCTGAGGCAGAGATCCTAATCCGGCGCAGCGGGGCCGAGAGCGGCCCGTTCCCAAGCAAGCCAACACTCACGAGCAACCCTGTGTTCGAAGAGATCGTTCCACCCGCGGAAAGGAGCCCCCGCGAACGCATGATCGCGCTGGCCGACGGCTACTTCAACACTTTGCAACTCAACGACGGAACGTTGTTCACGCAGTTCTACGACGATTGCGACCGCTGGGAGAACGGCCTGCTGACGACGCACAATCCCGATCTGGCGAAGACGATTCCGGTCGCCAATTTAGGGTGCGCGCAGCAATTCAAGCTGGGGAATTACCGGTATGACGATCGCGTGCGCGACCGGCGATTCTTACTCGTGGACGAGGAGCGGGGCCTGGCGATGGCGGCCGGATTTATCGATCATGCGGGACGGCTTGAAAATTTCACGCTGACCGACGGCACGCCGATCAAGTCCCCGATGCGGACTCCGAGCACGCTCTGCCTGCTGGAGCTTTTCAAGATGCGCGGCGGGAAGATTCAGAAGATCGAAGCGGTATTCATCGGCGTTCCGTACAACATGCCGTCACCGTGGGTACACTACGCGCATTGATTCAAGGCCAGTCTCGATCGGGGGGCACCGGATGCCGGCGAAGTCCAGAGCTCTCGCTGCTTTTGCGGTCATAGCGGCGATTCTTGCGTTCGAACACTACGGCGAGCGCGTTGTACCGGCGCGTGCGGACCAGTCGGCGGCTCGCGGCCAGGTCGATCTCAAGCGCCTTCTGGCAGCGGACACGCATCCGGACCAGTGGCTGACCACGGGCCGCGACTTCGGCAAAAGTCACTACTCCCCGCTCACGCAGATCAATAAGGACAACGTGTCGCGCCTCGGCTTCGCGTGGGCCTACGACACGCACACGATTCGCAGCCTTGAGGCAACGCCGATCGTCGTGGATGGCGTGATGTACGCGTCCGGATCGGTGGGCCAGGTGTACGCGCTCGAGGCGAAGACGGGGAAAGAGATTTGGACGTTCGACCCGAAGAACGATCTGCGCGTGAACCAGCGAGCCTGCTGCGATGAAGTGAATCGCGGCGTGGCCGTGCGGAAAGGCAAAGTGTACGTCGCATCGTTCGACGGCCATTTGATCGCACTCGATGCAAACACGGGCCAGGAGCTCTGGCGCGTCGATACCATTGTGGACAAGAAGAGGGCTTACACGAGCACAGGCGCGCCGCAGGTCGCCGGGAAAGTGGTCGTCATCGGAAATGCGGGCGCGGAATACGACGCGCGCGGATACGTCAGCGCGTACCACCTCGATACGGGCAAGCTAGCTTGGCGCTTCTACACCGTGCCGGGCGACCCCTCCAAGGCTTACGAAAATCCCGAGCTTGCGATGGCGGCGAAGACATGGGACCCGAAAAGTAATTGGCCCATGGGCGGAGGCGGAACAGTCTGGGGCGACATGGCGTACGACCCCGAGTTGAATCTGCTCTATTTCGGCACCGGCAACGGAACGTTCTACGATCAATCGAAACGCAGCCCTTCCGGCGGCGATAATCTCTTCATCGCGTCGATCCTCGCGATCAATCCGGATACGGGCCGACTCGTCTGGCATTACCAGGAAGCGCCGGGCGATCAGTGGGACTACGACGTTGTGCAGCAGATCGTGCTCGCGGACCTGAAGATCGGCGGCCAAGTTCGCAAAGTTTTGATGCAGGCCCCCAAGACCGGCTTCTTTTACATCATCGATCGAAAGACGGGCGAAGTTCTCTCCGCCGAGAAGTACGTTCCGGTCACGTGGGCCGATCACATCGATCTGAAAACCGGCCGACCTGTCGAAGCCGCCGATGCAAGATCGTACAAATACTCTACCAATGGGAAGCGGCTGATCGAGCCGTCTCCCATGGGCGGGCACAACTGGAATCCGATGTCGTGGGATCCGCAAACTGGCTTGGTCTACATCCCTGCGACCGAAAACGGGCAGGAGGGTATTTTCAGCGGCCAGTCGTTCTTGCGCGCATGGGATCCCGTTCGTGGCAAGAAGGTCTGGGACGTTCCCCGGCCGGGCTGGTGGGATCGGGGAGGAGTGCTGTCGACTGCCGGCGGCATCGTGTTCACGGGAACGGTAACCGGACACTTCTACGCCTACGACGCCATGACAGGCAACACGCTGAAGGACATCGACGTCGGCACATCGATCATGGCGGGGCCGATGTCGTATAGCATCGACGGCACGCAATATGTGGCCGTGATGGCCGCGTGGGGCGGCGGGGGCTGGAACTTCGTGCATCCTACCAGCGCCGCATACCAGCGAGGGAACGAAGGGCGCATCATCGCGTTCAAATTGGACGGCGGCGAAACTCCCATGCCCGCATTGCTGCCACCGATTCAGCCGATTCCGCAGCCGCCTCCGCTCACCGCGTCGGCGGAGACGGTCAAGAAAGGCTCCGAGCTATTCGGCGACCATTGCAGCTCTTGCCATTTGAACCAGCCGGGCACGGGAGCTCCCGACTTGCGCCGGATGTCGCCGGAGACTCACGACGCTTTCAAGCAGATCGTGCTCGGCGGTGCGCTGATCAACGCCGGAATGCCGCCGTGGGATGACGTCCTGAGCACTGCCGATGCCGACGCGATTCACGCGTATTTGATTTCGATTTCCTGGGACGCGTACAACAAGCAGCAAGCAACACCCAAGAACTGAATCGGCCCGTGCACCACCAATGTGGGTTAGAATCGCGCCAATATGGCCTCTCAAGGTAAAACGCCGGTCATCGCGATTTATCCCGGCTCGTTCGATCCGGTGACGAACGGTCACCTGGACTTGATCGAGCGCGGGGCCACGATCTTCGACCAGTTGATCGTCGCGGTGGCGCGCAACCTGGAAAAGGACCCACTGTTTCCAGTGAAAGAACGCGTCGAGATGCTACAGGCCGTTACGTACGAGTGGGAAAACGTCCAAGTGGACGTGTTCGATGGCCTGCTGATGAACTACGCCCGCGAACAGAATGCGCGGGTGATCCTACGCGGAATCCGCGCTGTTTCGGACTACGAGTACGAATTGCAGATGGCGATGATGAATCGCAAGATCGAACCGGAAGTCGAGACAATCTTCATGCTGCCCGGAGAAGCCTACAGTTTCCTGAGTTCCCGCCTCGTGAAAGAGCTGGCCCGCCTTGGGGGCCCGATCAAGGGCCTGGTGCCGCCGTTGGTTGAAGAGCGCCTGCGCGCCAAAGTCGGTTAAGATAGGGAATCCACAAATCCGAGGGGATCGCTCATGGAACCGGCTACAGTCGTGAAAACAGAACTGGCGTCTCAGCTTTCCGACCGCGTGAACCGCATCGCGGCCTCGCCGACGATGATGGTGGTGCAGGCGGCGGACCAATTGAAATCGAAGGGCGTGGACGTCGCCGATTTCGGAGCGGGCGAGCCTGATTTTCCGACGCCCGACCATATCAAGCGCGCCTGCATCAAGGCGCTGGAAGAAAACCGCACGAAGTACACTCCGGTTCCGGGCGTCACGCAGCTCCGCCAGGCGATCTGCGACTGGCACAAGCGAGAGCTCGGCTCCTCGTACCAATCCGCCGAGTGCGTGGTGACCGTCGGCGGCAAGCAGGCGATTTTCAACGCGGTTTGCGCGCTGGTGAATCCCGGCGATGAAGTGGTGATGGCCGCGCCGTACTGGGTGAGCTATCCCGACATCGTGAAGTATGCCGGAGGGAAACCGGTGGTCGTCGAGACGCGCGCGGACGACGGATTCGTGATGCATGCTGCGCAGGTCGAGCGGGCCATCACGCCGCGGACGCGGATCGTGATCGCGAATTCGCCGAGCAATCCGACGGGCGGCGTAATTCCCGCGGGCGAACTGCAGAAGATTCTCGAGGTGTGCCAGCGCCACGGCGTCTGGCTGATGTCGGACGAATGCTACTCGCACTTCGTCTATGGCGACGCAAAGCCGTATTCCATCGCGAGCGTGCCTAATTCAAAGTCCGGGCTGATTACCATCGGCTCGATGTCGAAAACGTTCGCGATGACGGGTTGGCGTGTCGGCTACGCTCTGGCGCCGCAGCCTTTGATTGCGGCGATGACAAAGCTGCAAAGCCAGTCCACTTCAAACCCGACTTCGATCGCTCAATATGCGGCGATCGCGGCGATGACCGGGCCGATGGATTCCGTCCCGGTGATGCTGGCCGAATACGCGCGACGGCGTGAAAGAATTGTGGCAGGCCTGCGCGCGATTCCGGGCGTTACATGCACGGCGCCCGCGGGGGCGTTTTACGTGTTCCCGAACGTCTCCGCCTGCTTCAACAGCGCGATGCCCAGCGCCTCTGCGGTCGCGAGCCAGCTTCTCGAACGCGAGCACGTCGCCCTGGTCCCGGGCGAAGGATTCGGCGCGCCGGAATTCTTGCGGCTTTCCTACGCGACATCGATGGACCGCATCGACGAGGGCCTTCGGCGGATGAGCCGGTTTTTTGGCCAAGCGAAGTGAAGGCCCGCACAAACCGATGAAGCTGTGCCCAGCGCGCCTGGAGCCTACATTCAGTCCGCGCCCGTGGGGCTCTCGTTCGCTCGTTCCATTTTTCCCTGAAATGTCGAATCTGGCCGAGCCGGTCGGCGAGGCTTGGTTGACGGGCAACGATTGCCGCTTCGCCAACGGTCCCTTCGCCGGGAGGAAACTCGGCGAAGTGTGGCGGGAGATGCCGCCGGAGTGGGCAGGCACCGCAGTGGAGCGCGCAGGCGACTTTCCTCTGCTCGTGAAATTCATCTTCCCGCAGGACAAGCTCTCCGTGCAGGTTCACCCTGACGATGAATACGCCGCAACGCATGAACGGGAAGCGGGAGGCCGCGGTAAGACCGAGATGTGGTACGCCGTCGATGCGCGGCCCGGTGCGGAAGTGCTCGTCGGGCTGAAGCCGAGCGTGACGCGCGAGGATTTCACACGCGCGATTGCGGAGGGCACGGCCGAAGCTTGCCTGGAGCACGTTCCGCTTCGGTGCGGCGACGCCGTTTTTGTTCCGGCCGGCACGGCGCACACGATCGGCCCTGGCTTGGTGCTCTGCGAAATTCAAGAGCAGTCCGATCTCACCTATCGCGTTTACGATTACAATCGACGCGACGCGAAGGGGCAGGCGCGCCCGCTGCACATCGAAGAAGCGCTCGAAGTGATGCGGTTCGGCAAGCAGTGCGGCGGGAAGATCGGGCCGGTGGCGAAGCGGCGCGGCGCGAATGTGGAAACGCATTACGCCGTTTGTAAGTATTTTGTGACAACGCATTGGACAATCGGCGAGCGGGTCGAAGCCGCCAGCTCGCAGGAGCATTTCGATCTGGTGATATTCCTCGAAGGCAGAGGACACATTTTGTGGGGCGCGGAGCGTGCGACTTATGGTCCCGCGCAGGTGTGGCTGATTCCCGCGGCGCTCGGCAAGTTTGAGCTGGCGCCGGAGAGCCCCACGGCTCTTTTGCGCACTTTTGTTCCGGGCGATTTGGACGAATTGAAACGGAACCTCCGCAGCCAGGGCGTGAGCGATGATGAGTGGCTGCGTTTGGTCCATTGATTGCGTGCGTTTCCGACCTGAAGAATGAGCGCTAAGGCGAGAGTTGATTCCAAGCGGCTTCCCGTCTGCGCCGTGCTGCTGGCGGGCGGACGCGGCACGCGGTTCTGGCCGCGCAGCCGCACGCGCACGCCCAAGCAGCTCTTGAATATTGTGGGCCGCGAGACGATGGTGCGGCAGACGGTGGCGCGGCTTGAATCGCTCGTTCCTCCGCGCAACGTCTGGGTGGTCACGAACATGGATCAGGCAGCAGCGGTTCGACGCGAGCTGGGCGGAGTTCCGTCGCAGCACGTGCTCGCCGAGCCGGTGGGACGCAACACCGCTGCGGCCATCGGACTTGCTGCGGTGCATCTTGCGCACGAGCACGGCGATGCGCTGATGGCGGTGCTGCCCTCTGACGCGTACATTCGGGATGTAGCGCGATATCGCGCGCTTGTTCGCGTCGCTCTTGAACAAGCGCAAACACCGGGAAGCATGGTGGTTCTCGGAATTCCGCCAGCGCGCGCTGAAACGGGATACGGATACATCGAGCGCGGAGCCGGCATAAGGCGGCCGCGCGGCGTGACTGCGTATTCCGTGCGGCGATTCACGGAGAAACCGGCGTTGCCGCAGGCACGAAAGTACGTCGCGTCCGGGCGGTATTTTTGGAACGCGGGGATGTTTTTCTGGCGCGTGTCTACATTTCTGGAAAACCTGCAGCGATTTCTTCCGAAGACGTACGACGAGCTTCGCGAGCTCGCGGAGACGATCGGCACGCAGCGATATCACGCGGCGCTGCGGCGCATCTACCCGCGCCTGGAAAATATCTCGGTCGATTACGCGGTGATGGAACCGGCGACGCGTGTGGCGGGCCAGCCGCGAGTGTCTGTGATCCCGGCGAAGATTGGGTGGAGCGATATCGGCTCGTGGGCAGCGGTCTATGAACTGCTGGCGAAGAAGGGCGGCGAAAATGTCGCGGCTGGTCCGTCGTTCACGCTCGACGCTGCCGGCAGCTACTTCTGGAGTCCGAAGAAGCTTGTCGCCGCGATCGGAGTGCGCGACCTCGTGCTGGTCGAAACCGACGATGCGCTATTGCTTTGCTCGCGTGAACGCTCGCAGGACGTCGGCAAGATCGTCAAATGGCTTGAGGAGCAGAAGAGGCAAGATCTGCTGTAGATTAGGCGCGCAACCACCATGATCTCGATCAAATTTGGCACGGACGGCTGGCGCGGCGTCATCGCCGAGGATTTCACCGATGAAAACCTGCGCAAGGTCGTGCATGCGATTGCGCGCTATGTTGTGCGCGCCGAAAAGCCGGGAAGCGGCATACTGATCGGTTACGACACGCGCTTCGGCTCCGAGCGATTCGCGCGCGCCGCGGCGGAGACCGTAGCGGCCACCGGTACGCCCGTCTGGCTAGCCATGGATGCGTGCCCGACCCCGGCGCTTTCGCTTTTAGTGCGTTTGCGCGGCGCCGCGAGCGGGATACAAATCACGGCGAGCCACAATCCCTATCGCTGGAACGGCGTGAAGTTGAAAGCGAGCTACGGGAGCTCGGCATCGGCTGCCATTGTGGCGCAAGTGGAGACGGAGCTCGGGAAGGTGCTGCGCGACGGCGTGCCCGCCCTTCCGCCACGCCCGGATCTGATCCACTCGCTCGATGTTCGTACTCCTTATCTAGAGACTATCAGCGGGCTCGTGGACTGGGACCGGCTGCGCGCGTCGAAGTTTCACTTTCTCATCGATCCGATGCACGGAGCGGGGCGCAACCTGCTTCGCGAACTGCTGCACCGGCACGGCATCGAAGCCGGTGAAATTCGCGGCGAGCGCGATCCGCTTTTCGGCGGAGTGAATCCGGAACCGATCGAGCCGCACATCGACGCGCTGCGAAAGGCCGTGCGCGAAGGCGGATACGATGCGGGCTTCGCGTTCGATGGCGACGCAGATCGCATTGGCGCGATCGATCGCGACGGCACGTTTATCACGCCGCACCAGATTTTCTCGATTCTCTTCTGGCATCTCGCGGGGACGAGGAAGCTGACGGGTGACGTAGTGAAGTCGTTTTCGACAACGAAGATGATCGACAAGATCGCGCAACGGCTCGAGCGCAAAGTGTGGGAGACGCCGGTCGGATTCAAATACGTCTGCGATCGCATGCTCGAAAGCGACATCGTGCTCGGGGGCGAAGAGAGTGGCGGGATCGCCACGAAGCTGCATTTGCCGGAGCGCGATGCCACCGTGAGCGCGCTTCTGCTTGCCGAAGTGATGGCGTGGCACGGCAAGCGGCTGGGCGAGCTGGTCGCCCTGCTACAGGGAGAATTCGGCGAGCACCACTACGGGAGAGTGGACCTGACTCTGAAGGACGGCCAAAAAGAGAAAGCGATCGAGCGCTTTGGCGATCCGAAATTCGCGCGGCTGCTCGATTGGCCGATCGTGCGGCGCGAGGACCTCGACGGCATCAAGGTGTATCTCGGCGATGTTGGCTGGGCGATGGTTCGCGCGTCCGGTACCGAGCCGATGCTTCGCGTCTACGCTGAAACAAATCGCGCGGAGACCACGCGGCGAGTGCTGGATGAAATCACGGCTTCGGTTCGAAAGCTGTAGGCGTGCGCCGATAATTTCAGAATAGACGCGGCGCGATCATATTGCGAGGCTCTTGAGCGCGGCATCGAGCACGCCGTTCAGGAACGCCGGGGCTTCGGCCGAGGAAAACTTTTTCGCGAGCTCGAGAGCTTCGTCGATGATGACCTTGGGCGGCGCGGTTCCGGCGCGCATTTCGTAAACCGCCAGGCGGAGAATGTTGCGGTCGATTGCTGCCAGGCGATCGAGACGCCAGTTTTCGGCGAGCTTTCCGACCATCGCGTCGATCGCGCCCGCCTGTGCGACCGCCCCCTCGAACAATTCATTGGCGAAGTCGCGCGTCGATTTCGCGGCACGCGCCGATTTCCAGAAAAGCTTCTCGACGCGGGTCGTTTCCTGGCGGGTCATGTCCCACTCGAAAAGCATTTGGAGCGCGAATTCCCGCGATTTGCGCCGGAGCGTCATCGGCGAGTGGAGGGGCGGCGCGGGCCGGGTGTGGAAGTCGGGGATTTCTTCGACAGTTTGCGAGAAAGAGTGGCCATTTCGACGGCCGCAAGCCCGGCCTCGTAGCCCCTGTTGCCGCCCTTCAGGCCTGCGCGGTCGATGGCCTGTTCGAGCGTGTCGCATGTGAGCACGCAGAACGCCATCGGAACGCCCGTATCGAGTTGCGCGAGCTGGATGCCGCGCGCGGTCTCCGAACACACGTAATCGTAGTGCGAGGTTTCGCCGCGCAGGACGCAACCGATGCATATGACCGAATCAAATCGCCCGCCGGCGGCCAGTTTCTTTGCAGCGAGAGGAATCTCGAATGAGCCCGGGACGCGGACGATTTCAATCTGCTCTTTCGCGGCTCCGGTGCGTTCCAAAGCGTCGAGCGCGCCCGCGAGCAGCCTGTCCGTAATGAAGCTGTTGAATTGGCTGACGACAATCGCAAAACGCAGCCTTGCCGCGTTGAGCTGACCGCGCAGTGCGTCTGGTTTGGAAGGTCCCAAGGTCAATCCGTATCTGCGAGCTTCAAGGAGTCGCCAACTGCACGAGCGCATCGCCGCCGCGCTGGCGCGCTTCGTCCAGGCCCGCTTCGGCCCGATTGATCCATTCGGTGACGCGGTCTTCGGTGTCGTCACCCGGTCGCGAAGAGGCTTCGGCAACAATGGCGCTCACGGACAGATCGGGCGGTTCCCAGGTGGGGCGCACGGTCGTGGCGACCTGGCGTAACTTTTCCGCAAGAGCCCGCGCATTGTCGAGCGACGTGTTTGGCAATACAAACACCAACGACCACGCCGTGTATTTTACGGCGATGTCGGTCTGGCGAACGGCCGATGAGAGCGCTCGCGCGAGTTGTTCCACATATTTGTCGACTGCCGCATCGCCGTGTTGCCGCAGAAGATCGCCGCCGCGGTCGATATGAAGCACGATGAGGGAAAGAGGCGTACCCTGCGCGCGCGCGCGGTTCGATTCGACCAACAGGCAATCGATGTAGGCGCCGCGGCTGAGCAAGCCG
>Ga0335078_10012371_pt1 | contig 12652 bp, 15 predicted proteins | sample Lox_Sample_32_FD_206711 | JGI IMG/M metagenome (GOLD analysis project Ga0335078, IMG submission 206711) | Soil microbial communities from Loxahatchee National Wildlife Refuge, Florida, United States - Lox_Sample_3.2 | ecosystem: Environmental > Terrestrial > Soil > Wetlands | place: USA... | reverse complement strand
GTGGAAGGGTATCAGAGCGGGGAGGGGCTAATGGGCCTCTGTCGCGCGTTCATCGGAGCTGGATGTCCATTGGTGGTAGCTAGTTTGTGGCCGGTTGAATCCAAGGCGACAGCCGATCTAATGATCAATTTTCATAAGTACCGGACCAGAGACGGTTCATCAACTGCAAATGCTCTTCGCAAGGCGGAAGTCGACCTGCTCACCCAGGGCGACGACCCGCGATTGAGGTCTCCCCGCTATTGGGCCTCATTTACAGTCATCGGCGGGGATGCCGATTTTTGACTCACAAATAAGGAACTAGGAGGATGACTATGCCAATTGCCCACACTCACGTCTCAATTTTCTTCAAGGGTTTATTCGTTTGTTGCTTCAACCAAGACATCTCAGGATCACAGAGCCCCTACAACCCGCGGGGGAACCAGTTCGAAATAGCGCGGTTAAAGGAAGACGCGATGGCGCAAAACGAAGACAATGCTCACGTCTACAGCTGCGCTATAATGAAAGTGATAAACGGAAACCCACTCCCGGTTGACCTGACTCTTTCGCTGACTGATGACATCGTGGTAGACCTTCAAGGTGCTGTCGCCAATAACGCTGCGTATCCGCAGGCCTCCCGTTACATGGGCCAGGATCAAAACCAGGATCCGCAGGACTACAGAAATTTGGTCGATCCCGGTACCCCCACAACAAATGATTCCCTACGCATTCAAAGCGGGACCAACATGTTGACTCCGAAATTCTATATACGGACCGGCCAGCTTTACACCGCCTCTTCCTTGAGCGGCACGTATGATCTCGTTGACAACGCCAACGCAGGGTCGGTCGTAAAGAAGCTCCTGAATCCAGGAGAAAGCCTAGGGTTCGACTTTGACCTGGAACCGGGCGCCGTATTAGAGGTCTCACAGCCCGGTGCGTCCGCTGGTACGTCCGTCAGCTTTCCCAACCCAGACCCGTCCAATTCAGATCCCTATGGGACCAGCTATTGCATTGTGCTTTCGAACGTGCGCCAAAACGGTGCTGGAATCTCAGCCGGAAATACGGTCACCGATCTCTTCATGTACTATGACGCTCTGGCCTCGAACGATGGCAGGAAGTTCGGTTTTATACAGGAGCATGGTGCAGGAAGCCTTACGACGATCATGGTTTCGGGATTCCCTGTGGTATGCAACTCGATTTATTCAAGTGACATACTAACACTCAACCCTAAATAAGCTCCGGCCAGGAGTGTCAGCCAAGCGGCCCGTATAAAGTCCGGTGCAGGGCAGAGTCACCCCGACTTGAGTCATCGACTTCCTTCGCCGCTGCTGGTTCGGCTCATCCAGGAATGGTTCTGTATTCTTGGCACCAGTCCATTCGGGTCGTGGCAATCGTTCTCATTCATGACGTTCTTTGAGCCAAGCGAGAGGACCGACCGTGTCGAGTATCTGTGAGTTTGCGACTTGATCGCCCATTGTGGGCGCTAACGAGTCACGTCAGTACCTTGCGGAGATACTGGACGCTGTTATCGCCCTGGAAGTCCACAAACTCGCCTATCTCATGCAGGCAGCGGCGAACCTCGGCGACCAGAGTACGCGAGGTGGCCCAAATGGGCCCCTGGTAAGGCTTTGCACTCGCCCAACTCTTATCCTGCGCACCAGCTCAATCTCTCCGGTGCGTCGACTAAAAGTCGCCAAAATAGCTTGAAAGCTGTGAGAGAAGCGAGAGAAGCTGGTTGGCAGTGGCATAATCGGGTTACGTTTTATGCTGGTCCGAATCCAAGTCCATCACTCGGAGGAAAATTGAAAAAAATACTTCGCAACCGCGGGCGTGCAGTCGGCATCGCGGCGCTGGCTGGGATTGGACTGATCGTGCTTGTTATGGATGCCCGTAGTGGCTTCAGTGTGCGCGCTGATAACCGTGTTGCCGCTGCATGCGTGAACAACCCTGTCGTGACCTCGACCGCGGACAGCGGGCCGGGTTCCTTCAGGCAGGCTATCGCAGACGCTTGCCGCGGGAGCAAGATCACCTTCGCCGTCACCGGAGATATCATCTTAACCAGCGGTGAGCTTGATATTGACCAGGACCTCACAATCCACGGACCGGGAGCGGGACGGCTCACTATCAGCGGCAATAACACCGCGTTGCACGTATTCAACATAGGCAACGTCACACCCGCAATCGACGTGACTCTCTCCGGGCTGAAAATAAGCGGCGGAAACGCCGACATGAGCGGTGTCGAGCTCAACGGCGGCGGAATACTGAATAATGCCACTGGTACTTTAACCCTGACCGGCTGCAAGATTTCGGGTAACAGGGCATCGGGCCGGGGCGGCGGACTCTGGAATGGTTCCGGCACGATCACGATAACCAACAGCACGATCTCAAAAAACACCACCGGCCGATTCGGAGGCGGGGTTTTGAACGATGACGGGGCTCAGATAACCATCACTGACACCGTGATGTCCGGAAATTTGGCGATGTTTGATGGGGGCGGCGCTGTATGCAATTTCGGCACGGCTACCATCGCGGGCTGCACGATCTCGCGCAATAACGCCGGCAACAGCGGCGGCGGCATCTTTAGCAACAGTGCGGGCGTGCTGAATGTGAGTGATACGACGATCTCTGATAACGACACCACATTCGGCGGGGGCATTATCATCGACGCCGGGACGGCGAACGTCGCCAACTGTGCGATCTTTGGAAATAGTGCGTCGGAAGCCGGCGGAGTCTTTAGCAGTGGTACGCTGAACGTAACCAACACGACAATTACAGGTAACTCCGCGACTAACTTTCCCACCGGTGGCCTTCTCAACTTCAGCGGAACCACCACCATAACCAACTGCACGATCTCTGGTAATACGGTAACGAATAGCTCCGACGGCGGTGTCTTCAGCGGCGGGACGACGAACGTCAGAAACACCATCATCGCCCTGAATACCGCCGCTTTCGATCCGGATGTTGGGGCTAATTTCACTTCCCAGGGCCACAACTTAATTGGCAAGAGCGATGGCAGTACTGGTTTTTCCGACGGGGTCAACGGCGACCAAGTGGGGTCGATCGCCTCACCTCTCGACCCGGAACTCGGTCCCTTGCGCAATAACGGCGGAACAACCCTATCGCGGGCATTGCGTAAGAGCAGCCCGGCAATCGATGCCGGCGACGATTCTGTGTTGGATGCTCCGTTATCGCTAACCACGGACCAGCGCGGTCCAGGATTTCCTCGCAAAGTCGGCGTGCATGTGGACATCGGCGCCTTCGAGTTTCAACACAAGGTATCAACAACCTTTCGAGGGGAGAATTTTAACTGATCACAAAGCGGGAAATTTGGCCGATCGTTGACAACATTCCAATGTGACAGGAAGAGTTCGAATCGGAGTTGCCGCATAGAGGTTCGATACTTGTTTGGTTATTGCCGCGGTGTGCTCACCCGTTGAGGTGCGGCCCAAGCTTTTCCCGCGCGTGGAGCTACCTCTTCGATTTCTTTTCTGTTTTTACTCTGGGGCGCCCGCCCTTGCTCGGTACGAATTTCTCAACTTCAGAACGGAACAAAAAGGTGTGTCCATCGATTTCGATTGACCTGAGACTGCCATGCTTGACTAGATATTGGATTGATTGCTTTGTGACGCCGCGCATCTTCGCAGCCGTGACCTGTGAGACCAGATCGGTTGTCTCGACTCTCATCTTCCGCAATAACACTTTGACTCAGTAAGAGCCTTTGTGGCATAATGCAGACGCCCTCCCTTAGTGCAAAACAAAAGGGACGGAGCATCGGCATCGGGCCGGTGTTAAGCCGTGGGACTGGGTTGCGTTCAAACCTTGGCAGGGATAGTCGCAACCCAGCCCCATTCACTTACAAAGTGAGAGATTACCCGAAACTACCGTAGCCACGCCAGAAAAACTTAGAGCGCCTCCGGCGAATTCATAGATAGGCACGAACGCCGGGCGGGCCATCATGTTGCCCGTGTTCCCGCCCGGCCCAAACCCGCCGGCACACCATAAGTGTGCCCGCATAGGAGATTACGACATGGCAACTCAAAACCGGCTAATCCGTGGGGTGATCAGCGGGCGGCCGCCTTAAAGCAGAGGATCCGGGCAGCTTCCCGCTTGGTCGAGCCCGGCCGGTATCTGGGTATCGCTAGCCGGGCGGCCTAATACGCAGCACGCAACAACAACAGAGCTGGGGGAGATGTTCCGATGAAAGATCCAATCAGAATGCGTGAGGCAAGGTGCCGGCGTTCTAGTGAACGGGGTGGCGGCTCGCATAGCCGGAAGCGCGCTTTAAGCCGGGAAGAGAACACTGGCCGCGCTTCGTGCGTCGTCGCAATAGATGCCTGGAAGAAATCGTTGAAAGCCGAGGACGGCGGCACTCGGCCGCGGCCGCGCCTTTCAAGGAAAGATGTCGCCCTTCTCAGCAGACCAGAAAAACAGGCGGCAATCCTGAGGGCCATTGTGTCGGACTGGATCGACGATTCGGAATTGGACGCAATGCTTGAGTGTTTGATGGCTAGCAGAGGCGGCGGGGACGGTCCGAGAGCTAAGGGATGACAACCGCGGCTGGGCCGGTGTTCCAATGTTCAGCAACTTGTAGTCACCGGTATTCATGAGTTTGAAGCGCTCGGAGTTATACCGTTGCTATACCGTTGCCCGTTCCTCTCTGGCACCGCGCAATGCAACCGTGCAAATCACCCGGGCTGGATCTGCCTCTTGATGGATGGCCTAAGGGGACCCTACGACTGACCATGCGAAAACATACTGCTTTCAGTACGGAATCAGAGTCCCAAGCTGTACTCGCAGCCCCTGCAAAAGTAGAGTGCATTACGTGCCCGCATAGAGACGCATAAGTCGGATAAGGCTATCCTTGACCTTATCCGACTTATGCACTGACGCTAAGATCATTGTTCCCGTTTTACTGTGTTCGTATTATCCAGTTCGTTACTGAATTCGTATTGTCATCCACGGCAGCGAATTGGGCGAAGCCGCCGGGAATGGTCTCTAAAGCTATGCCAAAGGCGGCTCCGGGCACTGAGTCGACCGGGAACTGGTTGACGAATGTTCCGGTCGTCGTGAACTCAACGATTTCACTGTTTTGGTTCGGATCGGCGTTAATGGCGTCTCCGTTGCTCGTGATAAGGTTTCCGTTCGGCGCTAAAACCAATCCAAGCGGACCGTGCAGGTGAGTGTTGTCAGAATAAATGACCTTGCCAGTTCCGCCGCTTGACGATTGCAGAGTGCTGGCTCCGTCGATGGCAAAGATCTCGTTGTCGCCGGTCGATGCGACATACAGGATGTCGTTGGCCGCGTCATAGGCAAGCCCTGTCGGACCAACTACAAGGGCGGCGGCGTTCGGGGCAGTCATATATCCCGACGCTATCGGAGTCTTGCTGACCACGGTAACCGTTCCCTTCTTAGTCGACAGCTCCAAACGAGTTACCGTGCCGCTTAATACATTGGATACAAAAACCATTGCTTTGTTGTTCTTCTCGGTAAAGGTAAGGTCCCAGGGACTGTCCAGCGTCGGATCCGTAACCGTGGTGACCAATTGGCCTTTGCTGTTGAGCACAAGCAGCGAACCCTTCTGAATTGTCGCTGAGGTCCCGTCCTGAGTTGGAACATTGCCGACCAGAACGAATCCTTTGCTCAATACGCCAAGCGCTGTGGTAAGGCCCAGGCCGGTTCCCTGAAAGAAAAGACTCTGTTGGCCGTTGACTGAGCGGCTGACAATCGTCGTTCCGGGCCTTGCAGATTGGCGCTGTTGTTAAAGTTCGACACAAGGATGTCGCCGGCAACGATCGTGCCGCCCGCCGGAAATCCGGTCGGAACATAAGCGATTCCATAGGGATTGACGTCGCCGTTAGAGGGACTGGTCGAGGTCGGAGCTATCTGGGCAAGCACCGGCAACGTAGATGCGGCGTTCGGCCTTTTTGAAGAATCCTGTTCGGCGAACGCATGCAGTTGCGTGACCGCGGTTAAAAAGGAAAGCGTGATGACAAGACCTACGGTGAGTTTGATTGTTGGTTTCATGTGGCCTCCTCGAAGTCTGGCGTCCCGTGCGGGATCGCCACGTTTGTTTGAATTGATTAGGTCGAACACGACAGACAAGCGAACATCTTCGCCCTTCGAAGAAAGAGCGGCCCGATAGCGCGTTGCGGCGAGCCGCGCCGGAGAGCGTTCAGTTCGAAAGTCTTAGGTCATGAAGAAAGATGCGGACGCGTTAATTGTTATTGTGATTGCTTGCCCGCTGCGGCAAGCTGGTCTACAAAACCTGGTCTACAAAACGATGAGCACGGTACGCAGAAAGATGCTCAAGAATACCAGATGCATCAGGAGGCGCCCGGGTTTGCCAGCCGGAAAACAGGCGTAGCAAGTGGCCTTGATTTTTGAATATTCGGCTCCAAAGCTGGTGGAACTGACGTGAGTAATGGGAAGGACTTGAACTAGCTCCCGCGATTTCCGCCGCGGGAGCTAAACTCTTGGCGTCACAGGTTAGAATGGAGCCGGCGACAGGGATCGAACCCGCGACCTACTGATTACAAATCAGTTGCTCTACCAACTGAGCTACGCCGGCCTTCACGGTGTTATACCGCTCAATGTGCAAATGCCAACTCAGGCAACTTCCATATAGTCACCGCGTAACGAGGTCGCGATGACTGCCCGAAGACCTCGCGACGGTATTAGCCACACGAATCTAAATCTACAGGTCGAGCTCAGGTCAGGTCAACCCGACGGAGCCGCCGGCTTCAGGGCCATCATGGCAAGGAGCGTTCTGTGTTTCTTGCTCTGTCTTTCGCGCTGATGATGAAAGAACTGGCCCGATTTGTAATAGAGATAGAGCAGCAAGATGAAGCTTGAACTCCGAACCCGCGCTCCAAACTCGCGATGACGGCGAAAGAACTGGCCCTGTTTGTAATAGAGATAAAGCAGCAACATGAAGCTTGAACTCCGAACCCACACTACTTGAGAATTCACGCGACTCTAACATATAGTCATTTCCGATGTACCCGTACGGCTTGCAGCCTCAATTCATGGCGCACGGCCCAACACAGAGAACTCGCAGATCGCCGAGGCCCGCGGACAAGAAATCGATACAGGATCGCGGGGCCGCGGAGAGGCCGCTTGTTTGCGATGAGCCGTAAGAACGCAGGCGGTGGCTAGAACGCACCATATCAGTGAGGTGATACCAGTGGCGCTGGTCTCGGTTCTTAGAAGATACAACTTCTCAAAAGCTGAGATTGACGGCTCACGATGGGCCGCGCTGGATCGCACCGACGACGCATTCAAGCAACGCCTAACCGCTTCGGTCAAGCTGTTGTGCCCGGAAAAGATCAAAGCGGCGACCGATCTTCCCGAAAAACGAGACGACTATCAGGGCTCACTAAACACGTTTCGGTGGACCCTGGGACTTGAATCCGATGGGTTTGACTGGACCCAGTTCCTCGCAAACGAATCGATAAACGTTCAGTTGATTTTCGACGTGTTCGATCAGTCGGTATCGATTTACGAAGCCTACGGAGTTCTCGAGTCGCTCTCGCCTACAATGCCGATTCCGCAAGACTCGCGTGACGACTTGCTCAAGAGGATCCTTGGCGGCCTTGGCTCAATATCCAAGGATTCGAGTATCCCGTTTATCAAGAGCACGGCTCCGGTTGCATTTTCGATTGCCGCCGATTCCATTCCATCGACCGACAGCAAGGACAAAACGCTGTGGTATCTACGCCGATTCTATATGGAACCGCATGGCTGCCGGCACGGTGAATCTCCCGAGCCACCCCGCAGTTCATATGGGATTGAGTGGCGAATATCTCACAGATTGATCCAAACCGTTGGATCGCGAATCGCCGGGATAGCCGGCGTGCTGTTTTTCCACGCTCCGGAACCTAACACAAAGGGCCCGATCAATCCGGAGGTGGTCGGGGTACGAATGAAAGTGGGCCTAAAGCCACGCCACCTGGAGAAAGACTGGATCCACTTTTTGTGGAGGCCAACCTGCCCGACCCAATGCAATGTTTGCCCCGTCTCCGGCGAATGCTCCCAGTGCCGAAGGTGCGAGGAGTACCGGGAGTATAAACAACATATCGAATTCAATCGCCTTAAAGATGTGCATGTGAATACTGAAAGAATATCGTTCTGTCTTGGCGTTGAAGTGCTGCCAAAGCCCGCGCCGCCGGAGGCGCCGATTCTAGAGCCCTGGCCCGAGGTGGAGTAGCGATTGGGTACTGACTGGTTTGCGGACGCGATAATCTACCAGGTGTTTATTGACAGGTTCTCCCGCGGGCTCTCTCGCGACGGCTCCACCCCCTCATGCGAAGGCGCTGTATTCTGCGGCGGCACGATCGACGGTATTGTCGAGCGGCTACAGTATCTGGTTGACCTTGGTATCAACACCGTCTGGATCACTCCGTTCAACACCACGGCCGCATATCATGGCTACCATGTGACGGATTTCTTTGCCGTCGATCCTCACTTTGGAACCGAGCAGAGCGTTCAGCAGCTAATCGAAAGATGCCATAAGCTGGGCCTGTGGCTCCTTATGGACTTTGTCGCCAACCACGTCCACAGGACTCACCCTTTTTTTATAGCTGCTCTGCAAAACCCTGCCAGCAAATACAGGGACTGGTTCAACTTCACCGGACCCGGCTCTTATCTTTCGTTTCTTGATTTTGATGAACTCCCGAAATTGAATCTCGATAATCCCGACGCGCGGGCACACGTGATCGAAGCAGCCCTGTTTTGGCTCGATCGGGGATTCGACGGGTTCCGATTGGACCATGTAATCGGGCCTCGCTTGAATTTCTGGCGTCGATTCGCTCGCGAGGTGAAAGCAAAGCATCACGACGCTGTCCTGATCGGCGAGGCGTCGTTAGCGGGCGTCGACTGGAGCCATCTGAAAACCATCGACCTTCGACACAAGCGGCTACTGCTTTTGCTCGCGAAATTGGGAATGGATCCCAGCGACCTGGTAATGCATCAGTACGTAGGGATATTGGACGGCACGCTGGACTTTACCTTTCAAAGTTTAATGCGCCGATTTATCGCCGAACGCCATTGGTACCTACCGCGACGCCTGCTGCCGCTTATGCTGCGCCGACACTATCGCATGTTTCCGAAGGGATTCTATCTCCCAAGCTTTTTGGACAATCACGATATGAGCCGGTTCCTTTTCCAGGCGGGCCAGGACGTATCTCGGTTTAAGGAGGCGGCCCGGATTCAATTCGTGCAAAGCCAACCGCCTGTAATCTACTATGGAACCGAGGTTGGAATGACCCAGGATCAACCGACCTCCGGCGGCCGCCCTTACAGCGACCTTGAAGCAAGGCAACTAATGCCCTGGGATCCGCGGCATCAGAACCTTGAATTGCTTAAATTCTATCAGGACATCATCTCAGACAGAAGGCGGCGTAATGCGGAAAATGGCCGTTAACTGGCTGGAAATGCGAATTATTGACTGTCTCTACCCGCTATGATAGTTTCGATCTAGATGATCACCGGCTTTAATACAGATGTATCATACGGTGGCTGCCTATATCACGTTCAGACAGAGGACAGGGGAAGAGATCACCCGTTTCTTGAGTCGCTCGTGTATGTGGGCGGTACGATCATCGCCAAAAAGCTTACTCCCTATCCGCAAGATTCTGACCACCCTGCTGGCGATGATGTGATTGCGCCGCTCCTGCGGCGTCAACATCAGGTGATCATTGCGGCGATCCGCGCGGGCCGAATAGAGGAACTTGTCAGGCATTCCAGCGATCAAAAAGAAGCGGATTCTGCTTCTGAAAAAACCGCCGGGGCAAATGGAGTTGCTCAGAAGCAAGAACCCGGCGCCTCCACCGATACAAAACAAAGCGCTCAACAACCGGTGGTAAAGGTGGCTCCGCCAGCGGCGCCGCACAAGCCCGCCGAAATTGCAGCCAAACCGGGGGATACACGCCCGGCCCCGGTATCAGCTCCACCTGGTCCGCCGGTATCATCAGTTCCCGAGAAGATTGTTGCGGAAACCAGACCCGTCCCCCCGGGAGCGGCCAATGCAGGCGCGCCGCAAACTGCCGGTGACAACGCGCAGAGTCCGGCGTCCGTCAGCGCGGGCACACCAGCAATGACGCCAACCACTGGATCCACACCAGCCGTAAGCGGACGGTTGGGGCTTAACCTGGATCAAGTTGTATCGGACTATTTGAAACGAAGTTCAGAGCAGGGCAAGCTGGATGTGAAAGTGCTGTCGCCGAGGGTGTTCACGGCTGGGAGTTCTGTCGCTGTCAAAGTTCAGATTGTTAGAGGCCGCGATCCGGAGCCGGACTCGATTGTCACGGTTAAGGTAATCGGAACAGCCTTCAAACCGCAGGTTTATATGTCGCGGGCTGATCAAAACGGTGTTGCCACGTTCAACTTTTCCCTTCCTGCCTTTAGCGCCGGCACCGCGGCAATTGTTATTGAGGCACAGTCGAATCGAGGCCGGGGAGAGCTGAAGCAATTGATTCGACGGGCATAAATCATGATTTCCCTGGATCAACTTATGCCCGACGAGGGCTTCTTTCGCGGCCACTGATCAGGAGATGGGATGTTGACGGTTGTCGTCAATGGTGATGAAAAGAATGTCGAGGATGGCGCAGCCATCGCGGATTTGATCGCTCATCTGGAACTCAAACCAGAGCGTGTGGCTGTTGAGTTAAACCGGAAGATCCTTAAACGGGCCGAGTGGCCTTCGACCCGGCTGGTTGAAGGCGATAAAGTTGAAATCGTTCATTTCGTCGGCGGGGGGGCGAGTTAACCAGAACTTGCTTTCGGTACAAAATGCTTCTGCCGCTCCGGCAGAGGCTACGTTCCGGGCAAGACATCTTTGTGAAGGATGGTTATGTCTGATCAGCTAGTTATAGGCGGCCGCACTTTGAAGTCGCGGCTTATATTGGGAACCGGCAAATACGACACCTTTGAATTGATGGCGCGGGCCCTTGAAGTATCGGGGACCGATATGGTCACCGTAGCGGTTCGCCGGGTAAACCTTGGCGACAAGTCCAAAGAGTCGCTGCTGGATCACATCGATTTAAAAAAGTACTATCTGCTCCCGAATACCGCCGGGTGTTATACGGCCGATGATGCTATTCGGACGGCGATGATGGCCCGGGAAGTCCTGGACACCAACTGGATCAAGCTCGAAGTCATCGGCGACGAGCAGACCCTCTTCCCTGATAACATCGGGCTTTTGGAGGCGACCACGGTCCTGGTGAAAGAAGGCTTTGTGGTATTGCCCTATTTGAACGACGACCTGATCATTGCTCGGAGATTGGTCGATGCCGGCGCCGCGGCTATAATGCCGCTTGCGGCTCCAATTGGTTCTGGACTGGGCATTCAGAACTTTACCAATCTTAAAATTCTTAGAGAGATGATTCAACAGGTGCCGCTGATCGTCGACGCCGGAGTGGGAACGGCTTCCGACGCCACTCTTGCAATGGAGATTGGTGTCGACGGTATCCTGATGAATACGGGCATCGCTTGCGCGCGCGATCCGATCGCAATGGCTGAGGCAATGAAGCTAGCGGTAACGGCCGGCCGCCTGGCCTATCAGTCCGGACGGATACCGAGAAAGCTGTATGCTTCCGCGTCCAGCCCGACCACCGGGCTGTCGCGCTGAGCAAAGGTTTCATTGGCAGCCGGTCGTGCTTTACCGGCTGCCTTTTGCTGTTTCGCAACGGTCTAAACGGGGACACTCCCGTTCCCGGTAATTTCTCACCATGTCTTCGGAGGATCTTTGCGGTGCCTTGTAGCGCAAAGCTAGAGCGCAAGCTACGGCGTTCCGACGGCGTTACGCTGATTGCCGGTGCTGATGAGGTTGGCCGGGGGTCGCTGGCGGGGCCGGTCGTGGCCGCCGCGGTAATCCTCAATTTGAAGGACTGCCCGAAAGGAATCGACGACTCAAAAAAACTGACCAGGCGTCAGAGAGAAGCCCTTGCCCCGGAAATCCAGCGCCGGGCGGTTGCGTGGTCTATCGCCCGGGTCGAACACGACGAAATCGGGCGCATAAATATTCACTGGGCGTCTCTTAAGGCAATGGAGCTGGCAGTAAAAGGATTGCAGCCTGCCCCGGAATATGTTCTAATAGACGGGAGGTTCACGATTCCCGGCGTTGATTGCCCCCAGCAACCAATTGTTAAGGGTGATGGCAGTTCGGTGTCCATCGCGGCGGCTTCAATAATTGCCAAAGTTGCCAGAGATTCCTGGATGAGAGAGTATGACGAGCAGTATCCCGGTTACGGTTTTGCCTCTCATTGCGGGTACAATACGGCAGAACATCAAGGAGCGCTTGCGAAATTAGGTCCGTCCGCCATTCATCGCCTCACCTTTCAAGGTGTGCTCTCGCTTCAACCCTCATTATTTGAGGATTAGCGCGCGGGCTGGCACAGTCCAGCCCTGTTCTGTCTTTGTCGGCTCGCTTCAAGCAGCATCCCGCCCTCGCCCCTGAACGGAAGTAAAAGAAAGAGGCGTTGCCTCGGCAGGAGGGTGGTATGTCACTCAATAAAGCTAAAACTCTTCGCACTGCTGAAAAATACGTCCTGCAGGGCAAAATCCCCGCGGCCATAGATGAGTACCGCAAAGTCGTCGACGCCGACCCGGCCGACATGACGACCATTAACACCCTCGGCGATCTGTATGTTCGCGCAGGCCGAATACCCGACGCCATCAC
>Ga0335078_10012370_pt1 | contig 12654 bp, 15 predicted proteins | sample Lox_Sample_32_FD_206711 | JGI IMG/M metagenome (GOLD analysis project Ga0335078, IMG submission 206711) | Soil microbial communities from Loxahatchee National Wildlife Refuge, Florida, United States - Lox_Sample_3.2 | ecosystem: Environmental > Terrestrial > Soil > Wetlands | place: USA... | reverse complement strand
GCACAAACGGGAAGCGCTAGAGAACGCGTACAATCTGTTCGGGGATGCCCTCGGAGGCATGGGATTGAAGTAAGCTTCAGGAAGGCAAGACCGTCTTGACGGTCTCCGTGCGTTTAGCCTGCCTTAGATTCAGGAGTGATCTAACAAAGCCGATTGCAAACAGAGCACCGAAAAATATTCCAAGTACTCCGGTCAAAACGGTCAACGCAATGAACGTCGCGTGCGTAGAGGCGTCCATTAAATCTGTCGCCCGTACGGTGCTGTAAAGAGAAATGAACCCGCCAATACAGATTCCAAAGAAAGCTAGACAAACAGCCGTCGTCAGGTTGAGCGTGGCTATGTTTTCGAACTGATCCTCAGTCAGGTAATACATCCGAATTGTTTTTGGGGCTAATTGCACAGTCAGCGCCACCCCGGTAGCGACTTGTACTTCTTGTCCAAGCGCTGGTTGATTATCTGCCACTGGACTCCTCCGGTTTGAGTGGCCACGGGTTTGGTGGAACCGCGCGCACGATTTCCGCAACACCCAGCACGTGGATATTGTGAAATTCCGTCAGCCCACACCGTGAACAGACGGTGACGATTGATGGGAGAGTATAAAAAGGAGGAGGAGCAAGAGATGCTACCGATGGCACGAAAGGATCTTGAAGGTTCACATAGAACAGGCCTGGCTGAACTATGCGGGTTTCCTTGTTCGTACATCCAGGACACGGACCAACCTTGTCCTTCAAGGTGTCCGCCAGCGATCTGATCTGTTCTGCCGTAAATGGCATGCGGAAAGTCTATCGCAAGATCCAACTTGGGAAAACGCCTGAAGTGATCCATTGACTTAAAGTCCATTAATGGTACGGTGCTCTTTGCGCCACAAAGTGTTATTCAGTCCAATCACTTTTATACATTCAAACGGACCCACTACCGAAGCTTAAGGAAAATTAACTCCAATCACGCCAATACTCCTGAAATCGAATCGAACCTCGATGATCTATCCAGGGAGCATTCGCGACGAGGGGCGGCTTCGGTGTTATCCGGTGCGTGGTCGCGTGCGTCTGGCTTCCCGGTTTTTACGATGGACTCAGCGAAATGTCCGGAGCGGGAGCGGCTGCGGGAGGTTCATCGGCGGGCGATCGATGAATGGCTCGCTGAGTCGCAACTGGATCGCTATGATGATGCCCCTCGGACAGAGAAGCTGAAGCGAGCCATCGGTGCCACGATGGAGGACCTTCTGGAACACCGGAAGCGACACGGCTGCTAAACGTCCGTCATTCAAACGCGCTACTTCAACCGCCTTGTCGCTCTCCAGTAAACATCGCGGACAATGCGGCGGAGCGCGATTGTTTGCACCACTTGGCGAAATGGGCCGGAGACAGAACCGCTGGCGAACGACGATTAGACCGAGGCTGGGGCGGTCTTCTTTCGGGCGGCCCGGCGCTTTTCGGCGGGCGGCTGGCGGTCGCTCTTCTTCAAATTCGGGAGCACGATCGAAAGGACAAATTTCTTTTCCCCATGGTCATCGAACTTGATTACGATGTATTCCTCGGTGCAGGACATAACGCTGCCGAGTCCGAACTTGGGGTGCTCTACCTGGGCGCTTTGTGCAAAGGGCGGTTTGTTAGCCATTAAATGCGTAGTCCTTCGACTGGAGGATTGTCCCGAGGAGGGTTCCGTAACTTATTTTAGCAAGCCACCGGCCCCGGATGCAAAAGTGGCCTAAAATCACTGCGTCCGGGACCGAGTTCGGATTGCGCCGGTCGATGCGTACAAGCTAAAGTGTGTAGAGTTCCGATTTGCCCCCTTTATGCGCTTCAAGGAGCTGAGCCTCATCACCGGTTGCTGGCTCCTGATGAGTCTCACGGCATGCAGCCGCTCCCAACCTGCCTCTACCGAGCATGCTCTCGGCGACAAGGTCCAGTTGCCGCCGTTGACATACGTAGTCGTCGAAAGCGACTGGTATACGCAATTGGGCGATGCATTCAAAGTTCGCTCGCCGCAGCAGCGTTTCATGGAGGTCACGCTCTCCGTGACCAATGGCGGCGGGAGCGATGTTTCGATTCCCTTGCTGACCGTTGAAAACTCCGGCGGGCAGACCTTCGTTGAATCGGATAACGGCGAGGGCGTGGAAAATTGGATGGGGTTGATTCGGAACATCAAGCCGGGGGAGACACAGCAGGGGAAGATTCTTTTCGATGTCCCACTTGCTTCTTACCGGTTGCGCCTGACCGACGGAGGCGGCCCCGGGGCGGAGAAATACGCGTGGGTTTCCGTTCCCTTGCGAATGGACGTGGACACGGGAGTCTCGGCGCCCGGCCCTGCCCCCGACCCAGTTAAGTAGTCTCAACCCGCAAGTTTCCGCGCGAGCCTGCCGTCATATAATTATGGGCAAGGTTCCAAGAATCGTTCGGAGGCGAGCAGCGAGGGCTGGGTAATGCAACTCTCTTGCCCGAGATGTGGTACCCGCGAGATTCGCGAGTCCCACCGGCACACGGTTTCGGAGGTCCTGCGAAGCTTCGTCGGCATCTACATGCTTCGCTGCCGCCGGTGCCGGCACCGCTGGAAGACGAGCGTGTGGGCCAGCCGCGCGTGGCGCTACGCGCGTTGCCCGCGCTGCTACCGCCAGGAGCTCACTACCTGGAACCAGCAGTACTATCGCCCGACGGCCTGGATCCAGCTTTTGCTGAGAATCGGAGCAAGCCCCTACCGTTGCGCCTCGTGCCGATGTAACTTCGCGAGCTTCCGGCCGTGCAAGGAGCGGTTTAGCTGGCGCCACACGACACGGATGGAAGCGGTTGGCTCGGAGGAGACCGAGGAGACGCAGCGCGAAGCAAGTAACGGGTGAGGCTTCAGCCTAAGCCAGTCCGCTAAGCCCAGGAGGTCTTGAACTCCAGAAAATCGGAGTGGAAATCCGCCATGAATTGCTGCGGATTCCTGATTTGGAGGGCTTCCAGCAGGCTATCGGTGAGATTCTGGTCGAGCGAAGAATCGAAAATCGAGATGGTCTGGGCATCGGCGAGCAGCGTCGCGCCCTTTACGACAGCTCCCAAGCCGAAGGGCCTGGTGAACTCGCAGCTCTCGTTCTGCCCGAATAGCGCGGCTTGCTGAACCGCCACAGGACAGTTCCAGCGAGAGATCATCTCCGCGCCGAGTTCGAAATGCGTGAATCCGAGAGTCGCACGCTCCCGCTCCGCCAGGCTTACATCGCCGCCGGTATGATCCAGCAGTGGCGCAACCTCTTCCGGCAGCCCGAACGCCATAACGACCAAGCCGATATCGTGCAAGAGGCCGGCCATGAACGCCCATTCCGGATCCGTCGATGGCGCCTTCTGCACGATCTGATCGCAGAGGAGGGCCGTTGCCAGCGAATGGGCGTTGAACCGGATCAGCAGCCAAGGCGCCTTCAGTTTTATCTTCTTGACCGACCGGATTACGGACAGTCCAAGCAGTACATTTCTGGTCTTGTTCATGCCGATCCGGGCGATCGCCTGGGGCATCGATGAAACCCGGCTACGGCCGCCGTACATGGCTGAATTTGAGATCGCCAGGATGGTGCCGGCGATGACCACGTCCTGCTCCACATTGGAGGCCAATTGCGCGACAGAAAGGTCGTCGCCGCGCGCGAACAAGCCCAACATGCGCTGCAGAACGCCGGGAACGACGGGTAAGGAATCCGCGGCCTTGAGGGCTCGGGCCTTCAGCGATGCAGATTCGGTCGTTACCACGGCTATCGTTTCGATAATCGTCTGAAATAGTACTTACTTTAGCGTTTATTTACCCGTTACGATTCCCTTTTGATCCGTGGGTTCACGCCGAACGGCATATTGCAGCGGCTGTGGGCGCCTGAAGTCCATGTACGGCACTCGGCGCGGTGAAATTGTGCCAGACTGAAAAATGGTCGAAGATCTGAACGCAATCCTCCGCGCGGCGCACTTCGCCGCGGAGAAACACGCCGGACAGCGGCGCAAAGGTAAGGCCGGCGAACCCTATATCAACCATCTGTTGGAGGTCGCGCAATTGGTATCGGCGGCTCTTCATGAGCCCGATGCCAATCTGGTCATTGCCGCGCTTTTGCACGACACGATCGAAGACGCGGGTGTGACCAAACAGGAACTGGCGGAACGATTCAGCGCGGACGTGGCAAGCCTTGTCATGGAGGTGACGGATGACAAGTCTCTGCCCAAACCGGAGAGGAAGCGCTTACAGGTGGTGAACGCGCCCAAAAAATCCGTACGAGCTCAATTCATCAAGCTGGCCGACAAAATTTCGAACATGCGCAGCATCCTATCCAGTCCTCCCGTGCATTGGGACGATCAACGGAAGCAGATATACTTCCGATGGGCCAAAGAGGTGGTGTCGGGTTTGACTGCGCCGAGTCCGATTCTGCTGGCGGAGTTCGAGCGAACCTACGCGCGATTTGACGAGCTTACGGCGCCGCGTTAGCCTCTCTAAAGCTCGCCGGCTTCGAAATCATAGGGCGAGAAAAATCGCGATTGTTCACGATCACGTCCGCTTTCGATTCCGGCTGCTCCTCCTGGAGGTAGATCTGCCAGGCCGGTTCATACCGCAACTCGTACTTCCGCTGGACGATATCGGCCGGACCAAGTATGCCGGTGTCCCTGTCGAGCGCCCGCGAAAGAGATTCTTCCGCGCTGATATCGAGGAGGATTCGAAAATCCCAGTAATCATTGAGCTCTCGGCGAAAGAGGAATAGCCCTTCGAACAGCAGAATGGACTCGGCGCCCATGCTGGTTGGAGGAGCCGTGGCAGGCATGTCCGTGCGAAGATCGCGAGCCACTTGACGGCAGAGTACGGGAAACGTGTTTCCCGAAAGCGGCGCGAGCAGATGATCGATCACGGCTTGGTAATCGTAGGCGTCCTCGAAATAGCCTGCGGCTGAATATTCGCCCTTCTGGTAGCGGCGCTCGCGCGGATGATGGAACCCGTCCACCGAAGGACGGAATACATCGAAGCCCCTTTTTCGAACGGCCGAGGCCAATTCGATGGCGAGAACGCTTTTGCCCGCAGCCGAGCGCCCATCGATACCTACCTTCAGCGGACGACTTTCCAGCTTGCGCTGGATGATCTGATTGGTCAGGAATGCAAGAAGGTCTTCTCGCTTCATCCCTGAGGTTGATAGCTAATTCTTCGACTTCGGCGGAACAAAGCCCGGGGGCAGCGCCGCACCCTGCCCGAAGAAGTAATCCTCCATCTGCTTCAGAAGGAACTCCTGCGCCTCTTGCGTGCCGAGGTTCAAGCGGTACTCGTTCATGATCATTTTCATCTGCTCCAGCCACATCTTCCACGCCTCCTTGGAGACGTTCTCGTAGATGCGCTGACCCAGCGGATGATTGTCGAAGGGGACTTCGTCTAACCCGGGCATCTCACGCTGGAACTTCACGCAAAAGACCGTGCGCCCGGTTCTGTTGGGTTCTACTGTCGGAGAACCCGGTACGCCGCAACCCATGCCTAAAGCATAACCGGTTTCAAGGAGGGAGACCTACGGGGCTTGCTCGACCGTTGCGGCGGTTTGCGCCTGCGCGGCGCGCTTGGCCTTGATTCTTTCCAAATACTCGGAGAGCTTCAGCGGCAGGCGAGCGCCCTTTTCCATGTGCCGCTGCACCGCTTTTTGATACCGCTTCAGGGTTTCGCGTTTGGCCGATTCTCGGAGATTGCAGGCTTCGATGTCCAGCAGCAGCTCGACTTCCCAAGGTCGAAACGTGTTGCGATGCATGTTCCCACGGAGCAGTTCCTGAATCAAACGATTGAACTGGGCAAGGACGGCATCGCTATCGGGAAGCGATTCGAGCATACCTTCGTTTCTATGTATCGGCATTTTGCACCCGCATGTTAACATAATTGAGCCACACTGAATTCTGGAGGGTCAAAGACTCCGCATGCTTATGAAAACACGCGCTCTCCGGCGAGCGATCGGGGTGGTTGCCGCAGTCGCCGCATGGGCCCAATTCAGCCATGTCGCCCTCGGCCAAACGGCCAAGACTCAGTCCGCGAACGAGCATTGGGTCGCGACCTGGGCCGCCTCCCCGCAGGCTCGCGCAGGCGGGCCTCCACGAGCGCCGCAGCCAGGCGCTACGCCGAATCCGGCGCAGGCGGCCAGCTTCAAGGATCAGAGCATTCGTATGGCGGTTCATACCAGCATCGGCGGATCCCGGGTTCGCGTTCAGTTTTCGAACGCGTACGGAACCACTGCATTGATGATCGGCGCGGCGCACATTGCGCTGTATATCAAAGACGGCGCGATTGTTCCAGCATCCGATCATGCGCTGACGTTCAACGGCAAACAATCCTTCTCGATCCCGCCCGGCGCGCTGGCGGTAAGCGATCCGCTGAATCTGGCGGTCCCGAAACTAGGCGACTTGGCGATTAGCGTTTACTTCCCGAACGACACCGGTCCGCAGACCATGCATTCAACCGGCCTGCATACCACCTATATCGTCAGCGGCGATGCCACGGGAGTGGCTGCTTTGGCCGAGGTTCCCACCAGCCGCTCCTGGTATTTTCTTTCGAGCGTGGATGTGGACGCTCCGGCCTCCACCGGCCTCATCGTGGCTTTCGGCGATTCGATCACCGACGGCGCAACTTCCACGAACGACGCGAATCAAAGCTGGCCCAGCCAACTCGCGGCGCGACTGCTGGCGAATCCGGCTACTGCCAACTTGGCTATCGTGAACCAAGGGATTTCCGGGAATCGTGTACTGAGGGAGGGTACGGCAACCAATGCTCTGGCTCGGTTCGATCGCGATGTGATCGCGCAGCCGGGGGTGAAATGGGTGATGCTGCTCGAAGGGATCAACGATATCGGGCAGGGTACGCGAGCCAACGCCGCGCCCGAGAATGCCGTCACGGCTGACGAGCTTATTGCGGGAATGAAGCAATTGGTCGATCGCGCTCATATGCATGGGATCAAGGCCATAGGTTGCACGCTGACGCCCTACGCCGGTGCAGCTTACTACAGCGATAAAGGCGAAGAAGTCCGCATGGCATACAACCAATGGATTCGCACGGGCGGAGCGTTTGACGCGGTCGTGGATTTCGACAAGGCGACGCAGGACCCCGCCAACCCCAAGCAGATTCGGCCCACCTTCAACATCATGGATCATCTGCATCCGAACGACGCCGGCTATAAGGCGATGGCGGATGCCGTCAATCTGAGCATCTTTACTCGCCGTTAGAGGCTCAGCGCCGGTGGACGAACCGATCGCGCGCCAACACCTCCGCGAGCTCGTTGAGCGGAAATCGAAATCGTATGAGCTGTTGCTCGCCCTGGAGCAGAATCCCGCCCCGGATGAGTCCTGCTTCGGAAGCCTGGCGCGTGTCGTCGATAGGCTGGTGTTCCATGAGATTTCTCTGGGTGAAGCGGAACTGGCGGAGCTAAGCGGCTTCTTGACCAGTGCCGGCGATGATTTGGGCTCGCTCCTCTCGACGCTCGCGCTTGCGGTGAGCGAGGCTGAACCGGATCGCGGACGGCTGCAGTTGCTGGTGACCGGTTATCCGAAGTGGCTGAATCTGCTCTCGGCTTCGGCGCGGCCGCATTTTCTTGGAATTTTGCCGAATGTTGCGGCTTTACTGGGCGAGCTGAAAGAGAGCGGGATGCAATCGCTGATCCGGCATTTCAACGGCTGCGCGTCGGCCGACGACTTCGAAACACTCACCGGGTGCATCGGGCGCTACCAGGAGACTTCGGGAGAGATTTTGCTGGCCGCCGCCGAGCTTGCGGAACTCGCGATTCGCGCCGATGATCGCGCGATGATCACGGCGTTGATGATTGCCGTGCCTCCGGATGTCATGTTCGATTCCAAAGATGCGCGGTTGGTGTTGCCGGCCATGGCCAAGTTACCAGCCGCGGGAGCCGTGTTGTGCGTCGCTGTCGCCAAGCACGATCATTCGAGCGCGCTAAATCTGGCGCGACAGCTTCCAAATTCTCTGGCTGGACTCGGGCCTGAGGAGCAGGCCGCTTACCTCAAAGCTTTCCGTGGCATCGTCGATTCCGCGGGCATTTCGCTGGTTGGTTATGGCTCGAAGCATTTGCCCGATGTATTCCGCAAAGCCGGGATCGATCAGGCGCGCGAGTTTGCGGAGCAGGGAATCGCGATCGCGCGCCGCTATGGCAAGGTTGCGGCGGAGGAGTTTTTCGAACAGCGGACCGCTGCCGCGAAGCACGCGCTGCCCCGATAGTTATTTTTCAGCGGCCGGGGACGCCACGGGTACCAACTTCCCGTCCTGGATGTAATAGTCTGCGCCCCTCCAGCGAATGCTGTTGCGAAGAAAGCTCGCCAGCCAGATGCCGAAGGCCGCGGCGTCCCACACCGGGATCAGAGGGATCTCGCGCCAAAGCTGGTTCTGCTTAAGCCCGCGGACGCCGATCATCCAGGTCATGGCGATGCGAAGCAACAAGTACAAGCCGAGGTAAGTCACCGCTGTCACGGCCTGGGGCGCGGCGGCGACCGCCAGTAGCGACCATGGCAGCCCTTGCGTGAACAGCAATCCGAAATGCCCCCACGGCCGCATGTGCCGCATGACGACGATCCAGCGGAGGCGCTTGTGCAGCAGCTCCCCCATCGATTGATAATCGGAGACGGTCTCGATGGGATAGCGCAGCAGCGCGACTTCGTAGCCTTGCTCCGCGATCAAGCGCCCGACAAGCAAGTCATCGGCGGGCCGGTTCTCCAGCACGGCGTAGCCGCCGAAATCGTTCAATCGCGTGCGCGTCGTGGCGATCGTCGGGCCCAGCGCGAATTTGATTCCGTCCAATTGCCACGCGACCAGAATGCCCGCGTAAAAATCGGACATCATGCCGACGGTCTGAAGGCGATCCGTGAAGCTCGATAGCTTGCCGGCGGGCACGTAGAAGCACGTGGCCGCTCCGACCCTCGGATCTTTCAATGGAGCCACTACCTGCCGCAGGTAATCCGGACGGACGCGGACATCGCTATCGCTGATCACGACAAACTCATGCTCTGCTTCGTTGACCAAGCGAACGAGCTTCGCGACTTTATCGTTGGTCGCAATTCGCCCGGAGCCGTGCAAGGCGCGAATCGAGCGGTCGGGGAAACTGCGCTTCAAATCGTCGATCATGGCGATGACGGTTTCGTCCTCGCCGTCGATGCAAAAGAGGATTTCGTAATCCGGATAATCCAACTGGCAAAAGCTCACCAGATTTTCGCGAGCGTCAGGATCCAGCCCGCGAATCGGTTTCAAAATGCTTACAGGCGGATGAAAACCGGCGGGCGCGCTATCCGGCGGTCTGCGAAAGAAACGCCAGGAGCTAAAAAGGACTAGCGCGTAATAGATAAAAGGGATTGCCGCGACCCCCAGCAGGAGCTCCCGCATGTCTTGTGCATATTTTACCGAATTCGCCTAGCGATCCCGGTTGCTGACCAGGAACTTGCCTCCGCTCTGCGCGATCAGCGCGAGTTTGCCTTTTCCGACAAGATCTTCCAGCCTTTGCCGCTGGGTTTGGCTCGCGATTAGATACCAGCGCTCCGGACCGAGCCACAAAGTTTTCCATTGCTGATCGTCGACGAAGATGTCCGGCGCCCCGGGCGCATACGAGCCATAAATCAGATTCTGAACCCGGCCATTCACGAGAAGAGCATCGCGGTCCGTGTAGAAGAAGATCGAGGAAAACGTGTAGTAATGGTGATCCACCATCAGCTTTCCGGGCGGCGAGTTAAGCAGCGCATTGGCAAGCGGCCGCGATCCCAAATAGGGATCGAACACTACCAGAGCCATGCGCGCGGCCTGGAAGAACAGCACCGCCATGATTGCGGCGGCCAGGAACGCGCGTTGTCCGGCCGCCTTTATCGTTCCCGCCGCGCCCAATAGAAACGCGATGGCTGCGGCGAGCAGCGGGGTCCGTAAATACGCGAAGGAGGCGAGGTTCAAATCCTCGATGTGGCCGAGCGAGAGCTTATACGCGCCGGGATTCTGCGTCAGGGCCATCGAGATATCGCCAGGCGCTGGAAGATTGCGCGCCGCGATGTAGATGGCAATCGAGGCGATTCCCGCCGCCGCGAGGATCACGCTCAAGACTCGAGTGCCTCCGCGAATCCAGTTCCCTCCCGCGGCCATCGCGGAACCGAGCAGCAATGCCAACGCCGGATAACACGGCATCGAGTAATACTCTTGCGTAGTCGAAAACGTGAAGAAGACGAGCACGAACCCGAGCCAGCAAAGAGCAAGCAGGCGGGTTTTACCCGCGCGGTCGACCGGGCGAAAATTCAACTTGAAGACGGCTGGGAAATACACGCTCCACGGAAACAGCCAAACCAGATGCAACGACCAGAACAAGAACCGGGGAACCGTATCATAATCGCGCGGGTAGCGAAGGTTAAGGAACCGGAGAAGCTGTTCGTTGATGAAGTAGAACCAAAGGAACCCGTGATACTCGCCGGGAGCGCTGTGCATCGTGAGATCGAAGTACGGTGGATTTCGCAGCGTGGCGAGAATGTGCCAAGGCGCCGCGATGACCAGCACGATCGCGAGTCCGCTCAAGACGTGCAGGCGCTTCCAGACCTTCGCCTGGAAGAGTTGGCGCGTGATCGCGAGATACACCAGAGCGGCGCCGATGGGGAATACAATCCCGATCAGGCTCTTCCATAACAAGCTGACGCCAAGGCTCGCGGCGAGGACAAAGGCCCACAGGCGCTCGCGAGGCTCGTCTTCATTGATGGCGCGTATAAACGCCCACATCGATAGAGCGATGGTCGCGGTCAGCATCACGTCGGGAATGAGAATTCGCGTGAACAGGAACAGACCGATGCAGGTGGAGATGCACAGTCCAGCGTAGAAACCGGGTTTCCGTCCGAAGGCCCAGGTCCCGAATGCGGCGGTGATCCAGGCCAATGCGATCGCGGCCAATACCATCGGAATCCTTGCGACCCAGTCGAACGCTCCGAACAGCTTGAACGAAATGGCGATCAGCCAATAAATGAGCGGCGCTTTTTCGAAGTAGGGGATGCCGTCGAGCCTGGCGGTGACCCAATCGCCGCTGGTGAGCATGTTGCGCGCGATTTGAGCCTGCACCGCGTCGACATCATCCATCAAGGAGGGTGGGGAAACCATGCAGCCGGCGTACACCGCGGCCGCAAACAGCACGACGATCAGATAGAGTTGGTAATGCTTTCCATCTTCCGAGGCTCCGATTCCACCAGCGCCCCGGTTTGTATTCTCCATTGCTTCATCCAGAAAAATAGAATCGTCAAACCCCAAAGATGATACCCAACGTTCGCGCGCCTCTCCAAATGCGCTTCTACCAATGCGTCGATCTCAGCCATATCGAAGAACGCAGAATGCTCAGCGCGCGCGAACTCCACGGCTTCATTCAATAGAGGGCGAAGAGTACCGCGAAACCAATCGTGCGCCGGGATGTCGAATCCGACCTTTTTGCGGGTCAGGATCTCATTCGGAAGCTTGCCCTTGGCCAGCTCCTTCAGGATTACCTTTTGCCGCGAGCCGTCGATCTTCAGGCTCGGCGGGAGGGAGTTAGCGAATTCCACCAACCGGTGATCGAGGTACGGCGGACGCACCTCGAGCGAATGCGCCATGCTGATGCGATCCACCTTGGTCAAGATGTCGTCGGGAAGGTAGTATTTCTGGTCGAACCAAAGATACGCGGGAAGGTCGTCGCCGGCATCCGCGAGCCCCTTCAAGACGCCAGCAAACGTTCCCGGCAGCGGCGTGCGCACCAGCCGTTGTTTCTCGCGATCGGTAAACGTCCCGCCCCAAAAGACGTGCGCCCGCGCCGCAGGCATCCGGCAGCCCGCGAGGAATCGCTTGAGCTTGTACTCGAAACTGATCTTGTCGTCGGATACGGGCCAGCGGCTGGCGAGCTTGCCGAACAGGCTCAGCGCGGCTTTCGGTAGGCGGCGGAAACCGCGAGCGAGCAGGCTCGCGCGCTGTGTCAGATAGCCTCCGAACAGTTCATCCGCGCCCTCGCCGCTCAGCGCCACCGTGGCGTTCTCCCGGGTCATGCGCGACAGGAACCAGACGGGAAGCGCCCCGGCATCCGCGTTCGGCTCATCGGAATAGTATGCGAACTTCTCGATGGCGCCGGCGAGATCCTGATCCGGGTGCATGTCGAGCTCGTGGTGTTCCGTGCCGTATTTCGCCGCGACCCGGCGGATGAATGGCGTCTCGTCGAAGCTTCGCCCGCGAAAGGAAATCGAGAACGTCTTCAATCGGGAGCTGGATGCCTCAGCCGCGTAGTGGAGCAGCGTGGATGAATCGACGCCGCCGCTGAGCCATACGCCCAACGGCACGTCCGAGAGCAGATGCTCCTTTACAGACTGTTTGAGCAGGCTGTCCAGTTGCTCTTGGGCGTCTCGGGTGGTCCACTGCTGCTGGCCGCTGAACGGCAGGCGCCAATAGCACTCGGTGCGAACACGGCCGTCGCGCCATTCCAGCCAATGTCCTTGCGGGAGTTTCTCGATTCCTTCAACCAGGGTTGAGACGCCCGCGACGTAATTCAACGAGAGATACGAATCGAGCCCCTCCAAACTCAGGTTGCGCTCGATCTCAGGATGCACGAACAACGCTTTGAGTTCGGACCCGAAGTAGAGATCCGCGCCGCGCCGCGAAAGGTACAGCGGCTTGATTCCCATGCGGTCCCGTGCAAGCACTAGGCGCCGGTCCGGTTCGGTCCAC
>Ga0335078_10012369_pt1 | contig 12654 bp, 9 predicted proteins | sample Lox_Sample_32_FD_206711 | JGI IMG/M metagenome (GOLD analysis project Ga0335078, IMG submission 206711) | Soil microbial communities from Loxahatchee National Wildlife Refuge, Florida, United States - Lox_Sample_3.2 | ecosystem: Environmental > Terrestrial > Soil > Wetlands | place: USA: Florida... | reverse complement strand
AGCGTCGGCCAGCAACTCGGCTTCCCGGTGCAATCGGGCCAGACCTACACGATCACCAAGTACGTGGGCGTGGAAAGCTCCCAGAACACCGCGAACAGCCTGACGGCGGCTCAGGCGCAGGCCGGCGGCGCGGCCGCCACCGGCTGGGACGCGTTGCTCGGTGCCAACCAAGCCTCGTGGGCCTCGCTGTGGCACGGCTCGATCGACGTGCTCGGCAACCGCACGCTTGCAACCGACGTCAACGCCAGCGAGTTCTATCTGTGGTCGAGCACGCGCGACGGCGTCGACTGGAGCGTCTCGCCGGCCGGCCTGTCCTCCAACGGCTACGACGGTCACATCTTCTGGGACGCGGAGACGTGGATGTATCCCTCGTTGCTGGCCCAGCATCCCGACTTGGCGGCCGACATGAACGCGTACCGCTTCCAGCGTCTGACCGAGGCCGAGCAGCACGCAGCCGCCACCGGCTACAAGGGCGCGCGGTTCCCCTGGGAAAGTGCACTTGACGGTACCGAGCAGATTCCGCCGCCGGTGTCAGTCAACAGCGAGGGCCTGTACGAGCAACACATCACCGCCGATATCGCACTCGCGCAGTGGCAGTACTACCTCGCCACCGGCGATAAGACGTGGCTCCAGCAGCAGGGCTGGCCGGTGCTGTCGGGCGCGGCCGACTTCTGGGCATCCCGGGCCACGCTGGGCAGCGACGGCAAGTACCACATCAACGGTGTCACCGGCCCCGACGAAGAGAACCCGAACGTCAACGACGAGGTCTACACGAACGTGGGAGCGATGCGCACGCTTCAGGACGCGACCGCAGCAGCGCAGGTCCTCGGGATCAACGCGCCCGCGAGTTGGTCGCAGATCGCGGCCAACCTGGTCGTTCCGGTGAACCGCGCACTCAACATGCATCCCGAGTTCTCCGGTTACGGGAACCAGCTGGTCAAGCAGGCCGACGTGACGCTGCTCCAGTATCCGTGGAATTACACGATGCCGTCCAAGCTGGCGGAGGGTGACATCAACTTCTACGTGCCGCGCAGCGATCCCGGCGGCCCGTCGATGAACGACGCGGTCAACCTGATCGACAACGCCGCGCAGGGCACGCCAGGATGCGCGAGCTACGTCTACACCGAGCGGAGCTACCAGCCGTTCATCCGCGACGTCTTCCATCAGTTCTCCGAGACGCGGACCGGTGGCGCGTTCACCTTCATGACCGGCATCGGCGGGTTCCTCCAGGAGTTCCTGTACGGCTATTCCGGCATGCGGTGGCAGGCGAACGGGGTGCAGCTCAGCCCCAGCCTCAACGGCCAGATCGGCGGGATCGTCCTCCACAACCTGCAGTGGCAGGGCCGGACGTTCACGGTCACGATCGGCCAGCAGCACACGGTGGTCAGGCTGACCAGCGGCGCGCCGTTCCAGATCAAGACACCGTCGGGCATGCGCCGGTTGACGCGCGGGCGCCCGCTCACGCTGACAACGCGCCGCCCCGACCTGACCGGGTCGAGCGATCTCGTCCGCTGCGGGCACGTGGTGGCGAGCAGTTCTCAGCCCGGAGCGCCGGCGCTGGCCGCGATCGACGCCAGCCCCGCCACCGATTGGGAGCCGGCCGCGGTGCACGCCACCCTGACCGCTCCCGTCCAGGGCCTCGCAGCCACGGTCCGCAAGATCACCCTGCGGTGGGGCCGCCAGTGGCCGCCTTCACCCGCGCCGAACGTGCCGCCGCCCCCGGGGCCGGTGACCGTGCTGCGGCCGGTGAGCTACTCGGTGTTCGTGTCGAACAACGGCCATAGCTGGCGCCGGGTGGCGTTCGTGCGCGGCCACGCCGGCCAGGTACTGGACACCATCCATCTGAACGGCGTCAAAGCCCGGTTCGTGCGGGTCCGGCTGACCGCGCAGAGCGCGAAGAAGCTCCCGATGCTCCAGGAGCTGACAGTAAACCGCTAGAGAATCGAGAGCTCGGAGTTGTCGCCGACCAGGAAGCGGTAGGCGCGCGGCTGACGAAGGTCGCGGCCGATCTTGACGTTCCGCCCCAGTAGCGAGGATTCCATCCGGCCGTCGAGGTCCTGGACGACCGAGCCGGCCAGCAGGATCGAGTGCTCGACCTCGGCGTTGCGGATCTCGCACGCCTCCCCGATGGCGGTGTACGGCCCGACGTAGCAGTCGGTCAGGATCGCGCCGGCGCCGATGATCGCCGGACCGCGCACCGCCGACCGCTCGAGCCGGGCGCCGGGCTCGACCACGACGCGTCCGTCGACGCGGGAGTCGATCAGCTCTCCCTCGACCCGCGTCTGGATCGTGTCGAGCACCAGCCGGTTGGCGGCGAGCATGTCGTCGAGGCGGCCGGTGTCCTTCCACCAGCCCCTGACGATGTGCGGCTGCACTCGCATGCCCTCGTCGACCAGGCGCTGGATCGCGTCGGTGATCTCGAGCTCGCCCCGTCCCGAGGGCTCGATCGCCTTCGCCGCCGCGTGCACCGCCGGCGTGAACATGTACACGCCGACGAGCGCAAGGTCGGTCCGCGGCTCGGGCGGCTTCTCGACCAGCCGCACGACCTTGCCCTCGCTGAGCTCGGCGACGCCGTAGTTCTCGGGGTCGGGAACCTGGGTGAGCAGGATCAGCGCGTCCGGCTCCTCAGACTGGAAGGCCGCCACCAGATCCCCGATACCGCCCTGGAGCAGGTTGTCGCCGAGGTACATCACGAACGGCGAGTCGCCCAGGAAAGGCTCGGCGGTGAGGACCGCGTGCGCCAACCCGAGCGGCGCGTCCTGCGGGATGTACGTGATGCGAATGCCGAACTTCGAGCCGTCGCCGGCGGTGGCGCGGATCTCGGCGCCCGTCTCGGGCGCGATGATGATCCCGACCTCCTCAATCCCCGCCTCGGCCATCGCCTCGATGCCGTAGAACAGCACGGGCTTGTTGGCGACCGGCACGAGCTGCTTCGCGCTCGTGTGCGTGATCGGTCGCAGGCGGGTGCCTTTTCCACCCGACAGGATCAGTCCCTTGAGCGCGGGCATCGCCGCCAGCGTAGCGGGCCGCGCCGCGTGGAGGGCCGCGTAGCGCGGCCGGCTGCTCAGCGCGCCGCGACGGGGACGGCCGTCGACCGGATCGCCTCGGCGGCTTCGCGGACCGCGACGCGCGCTTCGTCGGGCTCGAGCACGACCGCGTCGCCTGCCTCCTTGAGCACGTCCCGGACGAGATACCGCATGCTGGCGAACCCGCGCTCGACCACCACCGCGCCGTCCTCGAGTTCGGCCGTGATCCGGCGCTCCTCGCGAGCCCAGCGGGCGCGGGTAGGTGAGATCCACACCCGGGCGCGCTGAGCGGTCGGGACCTCGCCGGTCCGGGGCCAGCCGTCGACGTCGGCGGCAGGGTTGACGTCGGCGCGCGGCTCGAACGACTCGTCGGTCACGGCGGCGGACTTGAAGCGATCGAGGCGGAAGTGGCGGACGTCGTCGCGCGAGGGGTCGAAGGTGGCGACATACCAGCCCTCGCGGCCGTTGATGAGCGCGTACGGCTCGACGGTGCGGGTCGAGAATTCGTCCTCGTTCTCCTTGTAGTACTCGAACGAGAGCATCCGGCGCTCCGCGATCGCGCGCGAGACGACCGCCGCGATCTCGGTGTCGTCCGCGCCCGGGGTGGCGATCTGGAGCCCCTCGTGAACCGGGTCCTCGCCGAGTGCGGCGACCACCTTGTCGCGGACCGAGGTCAGCGACCCTTCGGGGATGTGCTCGCCGATCAGGTCGATCGCGGCCACGAGCGCCTTGGCCTCGACCGGCAGCAACCGCGCCGGGCGGGCGAACGAGTCGCCGTACGGCTCGGGATCGACCTCGATCATCCCGTCGGGGAGAAGCTCGGCGTACAGCACGTAGGTGCCCGCGCCGAAGTTGACGAGGTTGAGCACGGACATGTCCTCGCGGAGCTCCTGCTCGGAGATCTTGAGCGTGGTGCAGAGCTCCTCGGCGTCGATGCGGCGGCCGGCACGGCCAGCATCGATCAGGATGCTCGCGAGCGTCACGAGGCGCGCGAACCGCTCGGGGCGGATCGCCCCGTCGGGGTGATGGCCGTTGCCGGCGTCGGCGACCGGCGCCGGCTCCGCGTCGCTCGCCTCGACGGCCGGGGCGATCTGCGGCTCGCCGGTGTGCCGTTCGATCAGCACGTCCACCCGCTCCCGCAGCTCGTCGACCAGGTCGGGCGGGCCGACGATGCGCGCATTCTCACCGAGCCCGAGTACCCAGGCGATCAGCTGCCGGGCGTTGGCGTAGGGCGTGACGAACACCCGGTCGCCCTCTTCTTCGGCGGGACGCATTTCCCCGTACGGACCGAAGTGACGCTCGATCTGCCAGGCGATCCGCCGCCCGATCCACACCTCGGCGGTCCCCACCGGGTCGCCGAACTGCCAGTCGATCCGGTTGGCGTAGGCGCGCGGGTCGAAGTCGGCGGGACGTTGGAAGTCGTGCTCGGCCTTGGTGGCGTACCCGACCTTGCCCCGAATCCGCGACAGCCGGAACACCCTGATCGCCTTGCGTTCGTGGGAATAGCCCACCAGGTAGAACTGGTTGCCCTGGAACAGCAGCTGGTAAGGGTCGACCTTCCGCGTGCCGAGCTCGCCCCGCTCCATCGTGTAGTAGTCGAACACGATCGTCTTGCGGCGGAAGATCGCGGTCTCGACCTTGGCCAGGCGCTGGCTCAGCTCGTGTCCGCCCGCAGAGCCGGTGATCCCGAGGGCGACGGTATGCTGCTCGGGCGACGTGAGCGGGCTCGGCCGGCCCCATGAGATCTGCTGGAGCGCGAGCCGGAGCGGCTCGGCGTAGGCGAATTCGCCGTCGAGCAGGTGCAGGGCGGTGTTCAGGCTGGCGAGCTCCTGGTCGGTGAACTCGATCGCCGGCAGGTGGAAGTTCTCGGGCGCGAGCGAGTAGGTCTCCTGCTCAACGAGCCCGTCGACCGGCTTCTCGACCGACAGGTAGATCCGGAGCGCCTCGAGCTCGGAGCGGTCGGCGTAGAAGCGCCGCGCGAATGCGTCCTCGTTCATCGCGCTGTAGCCCTCGACGTCCCGGCGGATCTCCTGGGCAGTGACCGGACGCCGTTCTGCCATCAGGTACGAGATGAGCGAGAGCTGACGGATCAGCTTTTCGGTGTCCTTAGCCATGCCCCCCTCAACTGTAGTTGGGCGGGCCGGAAGGCGCCCCGGGCCAGCGGTGCCCGGGCGCAATTTGCGGCTAAGTTGTGGCGCGGCGTGTCAATGCCGTTACTGGGCCGCCTGCGGCGGCATCCGTGGGGCCAGGAGGGCCCGTCCGGACGGGGTCGATGTCCGGGTGCCCCGACCGGGTCAATCGGCGGAGGCGGTTCTTGGCGGACGGCTTTTATCGGCGGGCACCTGGGGGTGGGCCGCAGTGGACTCGAAGGCCGATCCAGGCCGCCTGACTTACGAAAACACCTGCATAACAAGCCAATCGAGGCAATCCGAGCACGGTCAACCGATCCGGGCTCGATTGTCGCGTTATGCATGGTGGGACTCGTGGCGCGACCGCCCAGGCCGGCGCGAGCTCATCTTCTAGGTGCCCGCCGTTCAAAGCCGCCGCCAAAGATCACGCCGCCCGATCGATCGCACCGGCTGACGCCGGAACGCCAAAACCCGTCCGGACGGGGCACCCGGCCCCACGGACGCCGCCGAAGGCGGCCCATAATCCTTACGCGGCTTCGCGCTCGGAATCGGCCTGCGGCGCGAAGTACGCCCCGCCACCGAGCGCCTTGTCCCACGCCGACCACTGCTCGCCGGCGCCCAACTGGCGCTCGAGCCGGTCGAAGCTCCCGAGGCGGCCCCCGAGGTTGTCGATCATGTGCACGAGGGTCGCCTCGCGTGTACACGGGACGACCGGGCTGCCGTGCTCGAGCGAGCCGTGGTGGCTCAGGATGATGTGGAGCACCGCCTGGGCCAGCTCGGGAGGGAACCCGTCGACGCGCTCGATCGTGCGGCGCACGCGGTAGTAGCCGAGCGGTATCTCCCCGTGGAGGCGGCCCTGGTCGGACATCGAGATCGCGCCGGCGTCGAGCTCGTAAGCGTCGAGCTTGCCGATGTCGTGCAGGAGTGCGCCGGCCACGGCGACGTCGCGGTCGATGCCTCCGAACATCGCTGAGATCGCGCTGACCGACTGGGCGACGGTCAGCGAATGCTCGAGCAGGCCGTGGCGGTAGGCGTGGTGGTAGCGCTTGCCCGCCGGCGCGTCCCGATAGCCGGCCCAGCTCTCGGCGAACACCGCGCTCAGCAGCTGTCTCAGGTGGGGGTTCTGGATCGTGGCGAGCAGCTCGCGGAGATCGCGCTCCATCTGGTCGAGGTCGTGCGCGGGGCCGTCACGCAGGTCCTCGCGGGCATATTCGCCGTCGCGGGCCTGGCGAAGGCTGTCGATCGACAGCTGCGCGCCCGTGAACGTTCCGATCACGAACACGACCTCACCCCGCCGGCAGAGCTCGGCGGCGGCGTGCCCGACGACCGCCGGGACGCTGCCGCTCCGATCACCGAGAACGAGCTTCAGGTGGTCGGGGTGGCGCTCCACCTCGCGGACCAAGAGCGCCTGGGAAACATCGGAACCTTCCGCAAATTCCCGAACTCTCATCGTGGTCGAAGATAAAGTGGCGCGCGGACGGCAACCGAATGGCGCACACAGCGATCGTCACAGGAGGAACGGGAGGACTCGGGTCGGCCGTGGTCGAGCGGTTGCTCGACGATGGTTGGCGAGTGGTCGTGCCGTGGATCGTCGAGCACGAGCTCGAGCGCGTCCCGGCACGTGATGGGCTGGAGCTGGTTCAGGCCGACCTGTTCGATCCGGAAACGGTGGCGTCGGTGGTGGCAGCCGGCGCCGGCGATACGTCTGCGCCGCTGCGCGGCGTCGTCAACCTCGTGGGCGGCTTCGCGATGGGCGGCCGCGTGCACGAGACGGCGATCGACGAGTTCGAGCAGCAGTTCCGCCTGAACCTGCGCCCGACGTACCTGGTGACGCAGGCGTCGTTGTCGGTGCTGCTCGAGGGCAGCGGCGGGTCGATCGTGTGCGTGGGCACGCGCGCTGCTGTCCAGCCGTTCAGCGGCGCCGCAGGCTATATCGCCTCGAAGGCGGCTGTGATCGCGTTCGCCCAGGCGGTGGCGGCCGAATACAAGAACGACAGGATCCGCTGCAACGTGATCCTGCCGAGCGTGATCGACACGCCCGGCAACCGGGCGTCGATGCCCAAGGCCGACTTCTCGAGGTGGGTCAAGCCGGCCGAGATCGCCGGCGTGATTGCCGCGCTGCTAACCGATCAGACCTCCCCGGTGAACGGGGCGGTCGTGCCGGTCTACGGCCGGGCGTAGACGAGCGGCTCAGTCTTCGAAGTTTCCGGCGTAGAGCCCGAACACGGCTCCCTGGGGATCCTGGACGACGCCGATCTTGCCCACTCCGATGTCCATCGGGCCCAGCAGGGCGTTTCCGCCGAGCTCGGTGGCCTTGCTCATCGTGGCGTCGATGTCGTCCGTGCCGAAGTACACGAGCCAGTACGTCGGCTCGGTCTCGGCTGCGGCACGGATACCGCCATTGCCGTTGCCGGCGGCGGTCCGGATGGCCATGTAGGGCATCGCCATGCCCTCCACCGGCTCCACGTTCCAATCGAACAGCTCGCGGTAGAAGCCGGCCGACGCCTCTGGATCGACGCTGGCGAGCTCGTTCCAGGAGAGGGCGCCGTGCGCGTTGACGATCGACGCGCCGATGTGAAGCTTGGGCTCCCAGACCATGAAGAAGCCGCCCTGGGGATCCTGGATGACCGCCATCCGCCCGACGTCCATGACGTCGAACGGCGGCGCGTGCACGGTGGCGCCCAGCGTCGTGGCCCTGTCGGCGGACGCGTCCGCGCTCTCCACGGTGACATACGACTGCCACGCCGGCGGGACGCCCGCGTCGCGCTGCGCCTCGGGCTGGGTCGCGATCGCGGCGACCGGTTTGCCCCCGATGTTCATCATCGAGTAGGTCATGCCGTCGCCGACGGGCTGATCGTCGGCCTCCCAGCCGAACAACTCGCTGTAGAACTGCTTGGCGCCCTCCTGGTCGGTGGTCGCGAGGTCGGTCCAGGAGAAGGTGCCCGGTGAGTATGAGGTTCTTTCGGCCATGGCCGGCGACCCTACCGAGATGGGCATGGGGATGTTGTGAGGAAACTGCTACCGGGCGTCGAACGGCGCAAGCTCGGCCGCGATGCCGGCGCGGTCGAGGTCGGCGCCGAGGCAGGCCAGCAGCGCGATCCGCGCCGCCGCCGGCGACAGAAAGGGGGCGCAGATCGCGCCACTCGCGCGCAGATCTCGCTCGGCGCCCTCGAACCCGTAGGTCGCGAACAGCATCGATGAGCGGTCCGGGCGGCAGGTGATGACCACCGGCACGCGCTCGGCGGCCTCGCGGAGCACGTGGAGGACCTCGGGCGACAGGTGGCCGGCGCCGAGGGCGACGAGCACGACGCCGTCGCCGATCTCGGCGGCGTCGCGTAGCAGCGCTCCGTCGTCGCCGAGCCCAGTCGTGACGGTGGTGACGCGGTGCTCGAGGCGGTGGACTGTCAGTGGCGTCGGGCGCCGCGGGGTGGCGTGCAGCCACACACGACCCTCGACGATCCGGCCGACTGGGCCGGCGGTCGGGGATCCGAACGCGACCGGGCCAGTGCTGTCGACCTTGCGGACCGTCATCGCGGCGTGGACCTCGCCGCCGAACGCCACGACGACGCCCAGTCCGGCCGCGGCCGGCGCGCGGGCCAGAATGATCGCGTCGAGCAGGTTGGCCGGGCCGTCCGCGCCGGGCGCGCTGCCGGGACGGTTGGCGCCGGTGATCACGATCGGCGCGTCGCCGCCGTACGTCAGCCCGCACAGGACCGCGACCTCTTCCATCGTGTCGGTGCCTGTGGTCAGCACCACGCCCTCGCCCGACGTCGCGGCGGCGCCGGCGCGGCGCGCGAGGTCGAGCGCGTCGGACAGGCTCAGGTGCGTGCTCGGGAGCGACAGCACGCTCTCGGCCTCGAGGTGGAACCCGGCCACCTGAGGGAGCTGCTCGACGAGCTCGGACGCGTCGAGCGCAGGCACGGCGCGCTCGCCGCGCATGGCGATCGTGCCGCCGGCGGCGAGGACGCGCACCGGCCGCGGGGGCTGATCGGAAGTCGAGTTCACCGCGGCATCATCGCGCATCCATCTACCCTTCCAGCCGATGCGGTTCGTGATAACCGGCGCCGCCGGCATGCTGGGGCAGGATCTGGTCGCCGCCGCGCAGGGCGCGGGGCACGAGGTGCTAGCTCTGCCGCGCGCGGAGCTCGACATCGCCGATCGCGCGGCGGTCGACGACGCGCTCGGCTCGGCGGCGGCGGACGTCGTCGTCAACTGCGCGGCGTGGACCAACGTCGACCGGGCCGAGACCTCGCCCGACGATGCTCTTGCGGTCAACGGCGCGGGCGCCGGCAACGTCGCGCGGGCCGCGGCCGCGTCCGGTGCCTGGACGATCCACGTCTCGAGCGACTACGTGTTCGACGGGTCAAAGCGTTCGCCGTACGTCGAGTCCGACGCTGTCGGGCCGGTGTCCTCGTATGGCCGATCGAAGCTCGCGGGGGAGCGCGAGGTGGCCGCGGAGGCACCTCAGGCCCACACGATCGTGCGCTCGTCGTGGCTGTTCGGGGCTTTCGGACCCTGCTTTCCGGCGACCATCCTCCGGCTCGCCGGCGAGCGCGACGAGCTGATGGTCGTCGACGACCAGGTGGGCTGCCCGACGTTCACAGGTCACTTGGCGGCGGCACTGGTGGATCTGGCCGCCCGCCCGTCCACCCGGCCGTTGGGAATCGTCCACGTGGCCGGGGGTGGCGAGTGCTCGTGGTACGAGTTCGCGCGTGAGATCGTTGCCGGGTCCGGGCTCCCCTGCGAGGTGAAGCCGTGCACGACCGCGGAGATGCCGCGGCCGGCGACTCGCCCCGCCTACAGCGTGCTCCGCACCGAGCGGGGCGCGCCGGGTCTGCCGGAGTGGCGCCAGGGGCTGGCCGGCTATGTCGCAGCCACCCGCGCGGTGAGCAGAACATGAAGCTGCTCGTGTGCGGCGGAGCCGGGTTCATCGGCTCGACGTTCGTGCACCTTCGCGTCGCGTCGGGCGATCAGGTGACCGTCCTGGACAAGCTGACCTACGCGGGGCGGATCGAGAATCTGAAGGATGTGGTCGCCGACATCCGCTTCCTCGAGGGGGCGATCGAGGACCCGGCGGCGGTCGCCGAGGCGGTGGTCGATTGCGAGGCGGTCGTGAACTTCGCCGCGGAGACGCATGTGGATCGGTCGATCGCCGATCCGGAGGGGTTCATCGTGACCAACATGCAGGGCACGCATGTGCTGCTGGAGGCGGCGCGGGAGCGGGGGTTGCGTTATTTGCAGGTCTCGACCGATGAGGTGTACGGGTCGATCGAGACCGGGTCGTTCACCGAGGAGTCGCCGCTACAGCCGTCGAGTCCGTACAGCGCGACGAAGACCGGGGCCGATCTGCTCGTCTCGAGCTATTTCCATACGTATGGGCTGGAGACGGTCATCTGCCGGGGTTCGAACAACTATGGGCCGCGGCAGTATCCGGAGAAGCTGATCCCGTTGATGGTGTTGAACGCTTTGGCGGGCGATCGGCTGCCGGTGTATGGGGATGGGAGGAACGTGCGGAATTGGTTGTTCGTGGAGGATTTCGCGCGTGGGATCGCTCACGCGCTCGTGCACGGTGCGCCGGGTGAGGTCTACAACTGCGGCGGGCCGGACGAGTGCGACAACCTCGCGGTGGTCCGGCGGATCCTCGAGCTGACGGGTCGGGACGAGTCGCTGATCGAGTTCGTGACCGATCGGCCGGGCCATGACCGGCGCTACTCGCTGTCTTCGGCGAAGCTCGGGGCGCTCGGGTGGGGGGCGCAGGTGCGATTCGAGGAGGGGCTGGCGCGGACGGTCGACTGGTACCGCGAGAACGAGTGGTGGTGGGCGCCGATCCGAAGCGGCGCCTATCGCGAGTATTACGAGCGCCACTACGGGCGCGCGCTGAAGGCTTGACCGACACCGCGAGCCTCTCCGAGCTCGAAGGCGAGGTCGTCGTTTGCCGGCGCTGCCCGCGGCTGGTGGCATGGCGGGAAGAGGTCGCGCGCGTCCGGAGGGCGGCTTTCGCCACCGAGGAGTACTGGGGACGGCCGCTGCCCGGGTTCGGCGACCCCGAGGCGAGCGTGCTGGTGCTCGGGCTCGCGCCGGCGGCGCACGGGGGCAACCGCACGGGCCGGATCTTCACCGGCGACCGCTCGGGGGACTGGCTGTTCGGATCGATGTACCGGACGGGGTTCGCCAACCAGCCGACGTCGGTCTCGCGCGACGACGGCCTGCGGTTGACCGGCGCGTGGGTGACCGCGGCGGTGCGCTGCGCGCCGCCGGCAAACCGCCCGACGCCCGCCGAGCGCGACAACTGCCTGCCCTGGTTGGTTCAGGAGCTTGGTTTTCTGGGGTCGATCGGGGTGATCGTGACGCTCGGGTCGTTCGCGTGGGACGTCGCTCTGCGGGCCCTCGCTGCCCTTGGCGAGGCGCGACCGCGGCCGCGGCCCAAGTTCGGGCACGGCGCCGAGGCGGAGATCGGGCGCTTTGTGCTGCTCGGGTGCTACCACCCGAGCCAGCAGAACACGTTCACTGGGAAGCTCACCGAGCCGATGATCGACGGGGTGTTCGAGCGGGCGAAGACGCTCGCGGGATAGCGGTCGGGGCGACCTGTCCGCGGCGATTGGGTCACAACCCCACATTCGAAGTCCCGCTGGGGCCGAACGCGGATTCGGACACGTTTACGGGTCACTCAGGCGATCTCGGCGGCGGAGGAACGCCGAGCGTGGGGTTATGACCCAGCGACCGGTCACGGGGCGGCCGGGAATCGATCGTCCAGCCGCCGGCTACCGCGGTCAGAAACGGTCCTAGATTGCTGAAATGCGCGGTCGCGGCTCGCTACGCTCGACGCAGTGTCCCTCGAGCAGTTCTCTCCGCGCACGCGCGAATGGTTCGCCGGCGCGTTCACCGAGCCGACCCCGGCGCAGGCCCAGGCGTGGCCGGCGATCGCCTCGGGCGAGCATGTCCTGATCTCGGCCCCGACGGGGTCGGGTAAGACGCTGGCGGCATTCCTGTGGGCAATCGACAAGTTGGCCAGCCAGCCAGGCCGGAGAGAGGGGGACGGCGCGCCGCGGCGGAACGGTGGCGCCGGCAAACACATCGGGCTTGTCTACGTGTCGCCGCTGAAGGCGCTGTCCTACGACATCGACCGCAACCTCCGCGTGCCGTTGCGCGGGATCGGGGCCGATTTGCGCGTCGCGGTGCGGACCGGAGACACGCCCCAGCGGGAGCGCCAGGCGATGCTGCGCGAGCCGCCGGACATCCTGATCACTACGCCCGAGTCGCTCTATCTGATGCTGACCGGGCGCGCACAGGCGCTGTTCGCCGGCGCCGAGTCGTGCATCGTCGACGAGATCCACGCGGTGGCGTCGACCAAGCGGGGCGCCCATCTGGCGCTGACGCTCGAGCGGCTCACGGCGGCCGCGGGTCGTGAGGTCCAGCGCATCGGGCTGTCGGCGACCCAGAAGCCGCTCGAGGAGATCGCGCGGTTCATGGTCGGGCCTGCGCGGACCTGCCGAATCGTC
>Ga0335078_10012368_pt1 | contig 12654 bp, 4 predicted proteins | sample Lox_Sample_32_FD_206711 | JGI IMG/M metagenome (GOLD analysis project Ga0335078, IMG submission 206711) | Soil microbial communities from Loxahatchee National Wildlife Refuge, Florida, United States - Lox_Sample_3.2 | ecosystem: Environmental > Terrestrial > Soil > Wetlands | place: USA: Florida... | reverse complement strand
CCCAGATCATTACCCAATGGCCTGGTCACGCGGCGGAGGAAGTAGAGCAGCAAGTCACGGTCCCGCTCGAAGTGGAGTTGAACGGCGTGGCCCACATGACTCACCTGCGCTCGGTCTCGCTCGCTGGACTCTCCGTTATCACCATCATCTACGACGACGACATCACGACTTTCAATGCACGCACCGAGGTAAACAATCGTCTACAGCAGGTCACTCTACCGGCGAATGTGACTCCCGTTCTTGGCCCGGACTACAGCCCCACCGGGCAGATCATGTTCTACACGCTCCAGAGCACGAACCCAAAGTACGACGTGATGGAACTGAAAGCGCTCAACGACTGGTATGTCGTGAACCAACTCAAGTCGGTGCCCAATGTGGTGGATGTGAATCCTTTTGGCGGCCCGACCAGGGAGTATCAGATCCAGGTTGATCCGGACAAGCTGGTCTCCTATGGACTTTCTCTGAGTCAGGTGGAGCAGGCTCTGGCTGAGAATAACACCAACGCCGGCGGCGGCTTCATCGAGCGGGGCGAGCAGGCTCTGAACGTCCGGGCCGTCGGTTTGATGCAGAATACGGACGACATTGCTGCCACCGTAATAAAAGTCCAGAACGGCACGCCGGTGCGTGTGCGCGACATCGCGATCGCAGTTCAAGCGCCAAAAGTGCGCCTGGGCCAGATCGGCAAGACCATCCGGCGGCTGGACGGAACCGTGATTGACGAGGGCGATGTGGTGGAAGGCATCGTTCTATTGCGCAAGGGCACGGAAGCTGACGCCACACTGGATGCTCTGCACCAAAAGATTGCCCAACTCAATGATCATCAGCTGCCGCTTGGAGTGAAGATCGTTCCGCACCTCGATCGCAGCGATCTGATTCGCTACACCACGCACACCGTGTTGCGCAACCTGACGGACGGAATTCTGCTGGTCACGTTGATTCTCTTTCTCTTTCTCGGCAACGTACGCAGCGCGCTGATTGTGACCATCACGATTCCATTCGCGCTGTTGTTTGCCGCAATTCTGCTCGATCTGAGCCATATACCTGCAAATCTGCTGTCCCTGGGCGCTCTGGATTTCGGCATGGTCGTGGATGGCTCGGTGGTGATGATCGAGAACATTTTGCGCCACGCCGAATACGGCCGAGGCCAGAAGACGTTTCTGGAATTGATCGGCGGGGCGGCGCACGAGGTGCAGAAACCGGTTTTCTTTGCTCGCATCATCATCATCGTTTCTTACCTTCCGATTTTCACGCTGCAGCGGGTGGAAGGCCGCTTGTTCCGGCCGATGGCGTGGACGGTCGCCTTCGCTCTGCTCGGCGCGTTGTTGTTCGCCCTCCTGATCGCTCCCGTGCTGTGCACATTTCTGTTCAAGAACGAAATGAAAGAGTGGCGCAACCCGGTATTTCATTGGTTGCAGGACCGCTATGGGCGGCAACTTGACTGGTGCTTCAGCCACATGAAACTAACGCTGGGACTAGGCCTGATGGCGCTTGCCGGCATGTTGTTTCTTGGGTTCAGTGGCGTGATCGGTTCTGAATTTCTGCCGCATTTGGATGAGGGCGCTATCTGGGTGCGCGGCACTTTGGCTCCCAGCACGGGACCTTCAGCCGGGATCTCTCTGGCCCGGCAAGCGCGCCTCGCATTAGCTAGGTTTCCCGAGGTCAAGCAGGTCGTGAGCCAGGTGGGGCGTCCCGATGATGGCAGCGATGCCAGTGGTTTCTACAACACGGAATTTTTTGTTGATCTGCTGCCGCGGTCGAAGTGGCGCTCGGAGTTCAAAACAAAGGACGACCTCATAGACGCCATGGACAAAGAGTTGAGCGGATTTCCCGGCGTGGATTGGAATTTTTCCCAGCCGATTTCCGACAACGTCGAGGAGGCAGTCAGCGGCGTCAAGGGGGAACTCGCAGTCAAACTCTTCGGGCCGGACTTGAAAGTCCTCGAAGCTAAAGCCCAAGAGATTCAGAACGTCATGAGCACGATTCCGGGCGTAGCTGATCTGGGCACGTTCCAGGTTCGCGGCCAGCCGAATGTGAATCTCGTTGTGGACCGCGTTGCGGCCGACCGGTTCGGAATTAACGTCAGCGACGTGCAGGACGCGGTCGAAACTGCCGTCGGCGGCAAAGCCGTCAGCCAGATCCTGATTGGCGAGCAACGCTACGATCTGAGCGTGCGTTATCAGGCGCCGTTCCGCAAGACCGTGCAAGACATCGCGAACATTCGCATCCTGGCGCCTTCCGGCGAGCGAGTTTCGTTAGGTCAGCTGTGCCGTATCGAACTGCAAGATGGAGCTTCAACCATCTATCGCGAGGGGAATTCGCGTTACATAGCAATCAAGTACAGCGTACGCGGGCGCGACCTGGGCAGCACGGTTCGCCAGGCCATCGAGAAAGTTCGGCAAAAAGTGCTCTTGGCAGAGGGCTATCACCTCGACTGGACCGGCGAATACGAAAGTCAACAGCGGGCCAACCGCCGCCTCGCTGTGATTGTGCCGATTACGCTCCTGCTCATGTCCTTCATTCTTTACTCCGCCTTCGACTCGTGGAAGTGGGTCGGCCTCATTCTCGCCGTGGTTGGACTCTCGCCGCTGGGAGGCTTTCTCAGCCTGTTGTTGACGGGTACCCATTTTTCCGTATCTTCCGGGCTGGGTTTTCTGGCCCTCATCGGCGTCTCGGTCGAGATCGGCGTCATTATGGTGGAATACATCAACCAGCTCCGCACGCGCGGCATGAACCCGCGCGAGGCCGCGAAAGAAGGCGCGCTGCTCCGCCTCCGCCCCATCATGATGACCATGCTGGTGGCGACGCTGGGCCTTCTGCCTGCCGCTCTCTCACACGATATAGGGTCCGATTCACAGCGGCCGTTCGCCATCGTGATCGTCGGCGGGCTGATCGTCGAACTCTTCATCAGCGTGGTGCTGCTGCCCACGCTATACGTTTTCTGGGCGAGAAAAAACGATAAACTGCCTCCGCCAGAAATCGGTTTTGTCGAAGAGGGAGAACATGTTGATTGAGCGCCAATGGAAGGTGATTCTTCACATTGTCTCCTGCCCAAGAAAATCCTGAGCAAAGCACAGCGGAGGAGCCAGGTTCGGCTCCTCCGCCATTGGATTGCGCTTGTTTGCCCGCAACTATTGAAGTGGGAGGGTTATGGTCTGCCCAGAGGTTAACGTGATGTGCGAAATGTTCTTGCCGCCGTACAATTCCGCGCCATTGCTGTTTAGCCCTGATACCGGAATCACCGCCGACGATACCGCCGCGCCCGAGGGCATGGTGATACTGATTGTCGGAGTAGATCCGCCTACGCCTATCATGCTGGCAGTGACTCCGGATTCGTTGTAGGCATTCCGGTTCTGCATGGCCTGTCCCAATTGGTCGAGCGTGGGGCTGAGGACGGGCAGGTTGTAGAGCGCCTTGTACTTGGTGAAGGTCAAGTTGTACGTGTCGCTGATGAGTGACGACACGTGCGGACTTGCCAACCCAGGAATCGTAACCGCAGGACTCGGCGGTCCGAACGGCTGCGCACTGAGGGCCGGATAGTTATCGGAGAAGTGCAAATCGGGCTGATGGAACATCTGCGGATCCATATCGCCCTTCAGCATGTTTGCGACGAAGGTCGTGCTGGTGAAGTCCAGTATCTGCGCCGCGTTGTAGGTGTTGAACGGCGGATCCGGGGCTGGCGTAGCCGTCGAGCCGGGCTCAACGTAGTTTGAATAGATACAGACAAATTCTGCCTCATCGTCCGCCCAGTTGGCCGCATTGTAGAAGACATCGTTGGGATAGCGCGGCACCTCATAGATTCCAGAGGGCGTGGTGGTTCCCGGGATGACGTTGACGATGCCGACGTTGGGTGAAGGATTGGGCCCGTTATTGGCCTGACCAATCACCGAAGTATCGCTCACGGCGTAACGGATTCCGTCGTTGTAAAGATACGTAGGAACGTTAGGGTCATTCAGACCCGTTACCCCCGGCGTAACGATGTTGCCGGAGTTGAAGTCGGTGAACGTGAGCTGTTTCAGGCCGGCATCACTTGAATCCAGATCCAGGGCTCCCCAGGCGGGCAGAGCATTCGGATCCGAAGCGACCCAACGGTTGGTAAGTATCTCCAGGTCAATATCGTCGGTAGGATCGCTGCCGTCCTCAACATCGCCGCAACCCGTACCCGTAGGCGTGCTCTGGCATAAACCGTTCAACGTACCAGGGTGATCGTAGGTGTGGCTGATCCAGTGGAAGTTCGACTGATAGGTTTGCAGATTCGCCACCAGATCATCCGGCACACTCACTGACCCGGCATTCTCAGTCTTCTGCGCTATGGTACCGGCGGCGGAAATCGTCGCCGTGAAAGTTGTGGTTCCCGGAGTCGTGGCCGCGCTCGAGGTGATCCCGGTGATCGTCCACGTTCCGTTGAAGATGCCGTTACCGTTTGTAGTTCCGGTCACGGTAGCCTTCTGGCCAACCAGGCCGGAGAAGCTTTGCGCCACAAAGCTAGCGACACCGTTAGTTGAAGACGTGGCGATCACCGGAGCCGTGAGTCCGGTCCAGTCGCCGTTTCCCGCCGTGCCCACCCCGTTCAAAGCCAGGGTCAACTTGAACTGCGAGAACAAGCCCGAGGGATCGTTCTCGACTCCGTTCTGCCAAGTCACAAGCTGCGTCATGTCCGCCGAGTTAAGGCGGAAAACCGGCAGGTTAGAGGCGTCAGGAGCCGTGCGGTCTTTCGTCGCTAGGTTGGTCAGGCAGGGGGTGCTCGGGATCCATTCCGAGTCGTCAATGAAGAAGTCATCCACCTGCGGCGAAGCATACACGTGGTAGTCGCCCAGGAAGATGCCCTTCGTCACCCAGTTGATCAAACCGTAGGCCAGCACCAGATCGTGGGTCAGATACTGGTTGCTGTCAAACGTCTGGCTCAGAATCTGCTGTCCATTGCCGGGCGCGTAAATCTCCGACAGGACATTGCCCGATGCGTCGGTCAGCAAGGGCGTAACCGTGGCGGGGCTGGCCGGAGTGTACGGCTGAGAAAGATAAATGAACGCACCGGAGATGGTGAGCGGTGTGGCGGTGTTGATATTGGGGAACACCGTCGCCGCCGCTGGCGTGAAGTTGGCAGTGTAGGTCGTGGTGGATGCGACCGTGCTGGTGGCGTCGTTAAAGCCGTAATCTGGCGTCGGATTGAAGAACCAGTTCACCTGTCGTACTTGGAAGGTAGTCTCGTACGTATTCAGCGTGCTGTACAGAGTGGTTGAGTTGTAAATATCGTCGCCGAACGCCATGATCACGCCCTGGTAGTAGCCGTGGCACGCGCCATCCGAGAGTACAGTCGGCGTAACCGTCGAGATGTCCATCACCGTATACGGCGTGCCGATGTAATCCAGAATTTGCTGGATCGCCGCCAGATCCACATAAGCGGCTGCGTTGTTGGTCACCACCAGAACCTTCATGTCAATGGTGGACTGCGGGCAAACCAGCGGCAAGCTGGAGAGCGCGCTGAGGAAGGCCGGCGGATTAGAAGTAACCGTGCCCAGGCTCGCCGAAATTGAGATCGCCGTGCTGCTGGTCCCGAGTACAGTCGCCAGTCCCGCATTGGTGATGCTCACCAGTGAAGTATTCCCGGAAATCCAGGTCACCTGGCTGGTGATGTTCGCGGTGGTGCCGTCCGCGTAGGTGCCCGTCGCTGTGTATTGCTGCAGCGCGCCCTGCCCCAGATTCACGCTGGCAGGGGTCACGGTAATGGCAGTCAGCGCCGGCGGAGCAACGGTCACACTGTCAGTTCCCTGTACCGTTCCACCTCCCCATGATGCCGTCACCGTAGCCGGTCCCGCCGCCACTGCGGTGGCTAGACCCTGAGTGCCGGCAGTGTTACTGATCGTGAGGTTGCTGGTTGGAGTTGCCGACCAGGTCACTTGGGTGGTCAGGTCGGGGTGCGTGCCATCGCTGTAATTGCCGGTGGCCGTGAACTGCTGCGTGCCGCCCTTGGTAATCGAGGGAGCGCTGGGGGAGATGGTGATGGACTGCAAGGTTGGGCCCGTCACCGTCAGTGGAACTGAGGGAGAGGTCATGGTGCCCGAGGATGCCTTGATGTTCGCCGTGCCGCCGTTAACGCCGGTTGCCATACCAGTGGCACTGACCGTGGCTACCCCGGTGTTATCAGAGCTGAAAACCAGGCTGCTGGCCGCCAACGCCGCCGTGCTGCTATCGGTATAGGTCCCCATCGCCGTGTACTGCTGAGTGCCTCCGGGAGCGATGCTGGCACCCACCGGCGAAAGTGCGATGGAAGCGAGCGCTGCGCCGGAAACCGTAATACCGGTCGAATTGCTGACCGTAGTTGTCCCGGCTACCGAAGCGGAAACCGTGGTCGCGCCGCTGCTGACGCCGGTAGCGAGGCCGGTATTGCTCACGATCGAAAGCACAGCCGGATTGGTCGAAGTCCACACTGCGGCGGCTGTGACGTTGCCGGTCGTTCCGTTGCTATAAGTGCCCGTGGCTGTGAACTGCATCTGGGCGCCTTTCGCGACCGATGAGTTTGCCGGGGTGATCGCAATTGACTTCAGGTTGGTAAGCACTCCCGCGCCGGTCATGGTAACCACCTGGGGGCTGCCGACCGCGCCGTCGGTAATCGTAAGTGTTCCAGGAATGCTGCCCGAAACATTGGGAGTGAAGATTACGGTTACAGTGCAGGAACTACTCGCCGCAATCGAAGTCCCGCACGTGTTGGTCTCGGTATAGGCGGCCGGGCTAGCTACGATGCTCTGAATCGTCAGGGCCACAGTGGCCTTGTTGTTGATTGTGACCGTCTTGCTATTGCTGGCCGTTCCCACTTTCAGCGTTGTGCTGAATGCTAGCGTCGCCGGCGAAACTGTGACTGGAGCGATTCCGGTTCCGGTTACGCTCACCGAAAGAGGGCTGCCGAAGCCGCCATAGCTGACGCTGATAGTTCCGGTTTGAGCGCCCACTGCAGTGGGCGCATACGACGCGTTGATTGTGCATGTGGCGTTGGCCGCGACCGAGGCGCAGTTGTCCGTCTCCACGAAACCCGTGCTGGGGGTAACGGTAAATGCTATCGTCGAGGTGGACTTATTAGTGACCGTGAAGGTCTTCGCCGCGCTGGTGGTTCCCGCTGCTACGTTGCCGAATGCGCGCGAGGCCGGTGAAATTGTAACCGGGGCGATTCCCGTCGCTGTAACGCTCGCTGATAAGGGGCTGCCGAAGCCGCTATAGCTGACGCTGATGGTTCCGGTCTCGGCACCGGCGGCGGTAGGCTCGGCCGATGCGTTGATCGTGCACGAAGCGTTGGCGGCGACCGATGCGCAATTGTCCGTCTCCACGAAACCCGCGCTGGGCGTGACCGTGAATGCCATGGTCGAAGTGGACTTGTTCGCGACCGTGAAGGTCTTTGCGGCGCTGGGCGATCCAACAGCCACGTTACCGAATGAACGCGAAGCCGGGCTGATAGTCGCCGGCGCCGCGCCGGTGCCGGTCAGGCTGCTGGTCTGAGTGCCGGCGGAATCAACCACAGTCAGTGTGCCGGTCATTGAACCGGTTGCGGTGGGCGTGAAACTAACGGAGATGGAACAACTCCCCTTAGCGGCTATCGCACCGCAGGTCGTGCTCGAAGAAAAGCTGCCGCTGGCACTGATGCTGGTCACACTCAATGCTGCTGTGCCCGTGTTTTTGAGAGTGAAGGTCTTCGCGGCGGAGCCTCCGATTCCCACTGATCCGAAAGAGCTGGAAGTGGGCGACAGAGTGGCGGTTTGGCTGAGTGCCGAGGGCACGGCCACAACCAAGCCCACAAAAAATAATAGAGCGGACGCGCGAACCTGCGCCAAAACGAACGCCTTCATAAGACAATGCCTCCACAAAAATGAAATGAAACGGAACTTAATCTCAGGCACTCACACGACGGGGTCCTGGAAGAAGTCGAACTCTTGGGGGGGAGAAACTGGGGGGCTAGCGGGGGCTGCTGAACCACTAACTAACAAGAGAGAACATACAGGAGCGGGTAACGATTGGCGAGACTGAGAAGTTCTAAGCCTGCACTACTGAAAACCGAACAACGTAACTTGCTGTTTTCATTGAAGCAACCACAGTCCGTTGAGACACATACGACCAGATTGCTGAACGCAATCATGGTTCCGAAATGGGAAAAAACCTCGCCTTGAATCACGGCACACGCAACACCACGTCATCATCCATGAGCCGTATTCGAGGTGACGTAAATTCGATTGTGTAAAAAGTGAGAGGGTGTAAGCTGGTTTTCTGCCTAGCAAGTGATCTTGCGAAGCAGAAGATCAACCTGGCGCGGATGACCGGTTTGCCGCAGATTGACCGGTACGACCTTTCTGACGACGTCCTTTTCTATGCTGCACCGCCGGTTACCCTGGAAGAGGCGTTCAGACAGGCTTTCTAGCAACGTCCGGAGTCGTCAGGGGATAAGTTTGGGCCTTCCTATGTTGGGGCGGCGCACGGAGATTCTCTCTTCCGCCCAATCGATGTCCTCAAGGCGGAGGCAACAGACTTCGCCAACGCGCAGGCCATAGACCGAGCAAAGCAGGATCGCGCAGCGCCTTCTGATCTGAGCTGATGACGTGCCATTGACACTGGGGAAAAACTTCTTCACCTCTTCTAACGCCGACCCTTGCGGCAGAATTTCGTACGTGTAGACCTGGGGTGCGTCGATGGACTCAGCAATGCCGGCCGCGCACCAAGGTTCTCGTCGCGAAAGAAAATCCATCAAGTATGGCCCTTGCCTTTCCACAACGCCGCGCGATAATGTCGCAACGTTTATGCCTCTTCATGCCCATGAAAAGATCGGAAGAAACGATCCCTGTCCCTGCGGTAGCGGCAACACCGGGTGGGCGACGGTGCTCGCCTACTACACCAGAAGTACAAGCACTGCTGCCTGCCCGGCTATGCTCCATCTATCGACAACGTGTGGGCCCGGCAGCACCAAGAGTCGGACCGCCTGACGGGGGAGATCACCAGGTTTGCCTTGCGTAAGTTCGGGGAACGGATCTACGAAGCGTGGCAAGACTTCAACATGCGTGACGTTCCGAAGCCGCTGGAAGAGGCCGCCGATGAGCGTCAGGTCTTCATGCCCTATTTCTTTTTCCAGTGGAATCCGGACACTCCACGGACCACCGCGCGCGGACAGGCGTAGTGGCTCGCTGGTACATGCTGGAAAAGTCGAAGCAGCTAACCGCGATGCAACGGATGTTTTTGGAGCAGGCTACAACACAGCCGCTGAGCTTCTACGAGGTCGTTTGGAATGAACCCGGTGAGCGCATGAGGGTGTGGGAAGTTCTGATTGGCGGAGAAACCGAAGTCATCGAGCGATCGGGGTCGCGACACTTGCGGCCGGGAGACCTGCTTTTTGCCCAGATCTGGCACCAGCCGGAACTTGCCGTGTTCGGCAGTTCGGCTCCCATCTGCATTCCGCCCTCCCATAAGATTGAAGTCATTAAACTACGAAAGAAACTGAAGAGGAGAATCGGCAAGCAGAATCGCTATCTGGCGCCGCACGATCTGTTGCGATATGCAGATCTGATTCGCGCCACCTACCTGGACATTTGGGACCGGTTACTCGCTCCGCCAGTGCTGTGCAACACGGACGGCGACCCGCTGCTGTTTCACACGCTGACCTTTCGGATTGAGTCGGCGGCAGCGGCCTTCGACGCGTTGGCCCCGCTCGCAGTGGGACATTCCCGTGAGGAGTTGCTCGATGATGCGGAACTGAGCGACGACGGGAATCTGCGGAAGCTGGACATTGATTGGATCAAGGAAGGCAATCGTAAGTTTAAGACTTGGGACAACACCATCCTGGGCCACATCAAGATTTCCGAGGGACGTGTGATCGCGGAGGTGAACTCGGAGAATCGCGCCAAACGGATGCGCAAAGAGATTGAGAAACGACTCGGGACCATGGCGACTCACGAGAGCACACTCGCGCAAACGCTGGAACAGATGCGCAAGAATACGCCACGAGATGCAGAGGAAGCAGAATTGCACGAGGCCAAGATGGAGGCGCTGTTGGCCGATCCGGAAGCCAGAAAGTTCCTGCAAGCCACCATGCAGAAGCAAGTCGAAACCTGGGTCCACCAGAAGATCCCTGCGTTGGGTGGGCGCACGCCGTTGGAAGCCGTTCGTGATCCAGACGGCAAGGAAATGGTGGAAGCACTGCTTCTCGATTGGGAGCGCCGCGATGAGAGAGATGTTTCTCCGAATCAGATACGCCCTGACATTAGTGCACTTCGCCGCCGGTTGAACCTGGCTCCCCAGGCATCCTGAGTTTCTCACCCTGACTCTGATGCTCCACAAGTTATGTGGCCCTGGTCTGCGTGATCGACCCGTCCTTATGTGCGTCCCGAGGCGAATTTACCGCGGCGGAACCATTCCGCCAGAGATTGCCAAACAAGTCCGTCACTGCCGCTGGGCTGCCGGCGCGAGCTTCCAAGGCTGCCAAGGATCAGGAGCGCGTGGTATATGCCGGACGGGTCATGTTGATTGACAGTAACGATCACATTCTCGATATCTTCGAATTGAATTAGTTGGCAGGCGTCTCAGATTTGGGTAGGGTACGGCTTCGACCCGTGCCTCTTCTAATCGCCAATGATGTCCGGCTTTGGCTGGTGAGGTACTCGTAACTATGCCCTTGGTTGATTATTAGACAGCTTCTATCTCATGCCTGCCCGCTGACCTCAAGTCACCTCTTAGTTCCGCGCCCCCGCTTTTCGCAGTGGTTACTTCGGTTACCTTCGTCTGGTTAGAGCGCGTCCCAGAACTGCTATTGTCAAAGCGAGGGGGAAGCGCGAGCTGGTGAAGTCTGCCGGTGGTGCTCTCCGTGTCAGGACGACACGCCGATGAGCTTTGCCACAATTCAACTGGCCTACACCGTCCTTTGGTGTGCGCACCCGGCGCTACAGCTCGCGGTGCTGGCGGCGTTATTCCGGCAGAGGCTCCACCGTGCATTTCCGGTTTTCTTCGCCTACATCGTTTTTCAAGTTGCGGTCTTTGCCGTCGTTTTTCCTTGTTACGAGGCTGGGCTCTATGCCCAGTATTTCTACGCCTATTGGACCGGCGCCATCATCAGTCTCGCCCTTGGCTTCAAAGTGATTCACGAAGTTTTCCTGGACGTCTTTCGCCCATTTCACACCCTGAAGGACCTTGGAACGTTGATGTTTAAATGGGCGGCGCTGGTGATGCTGCTGGTTGCAGGTGTAGTCGCGGCGGCCAGTTCTTCTTCGGTAGACAGCCCATTGGTGCAAGCCGTCCTAACCGTCCAACGCTGCGTGCGCGTGATTCAAGTGGGACTTATCCTCTTCTTGCTCGTGTTCTCGAAGTATCTCGGCGTTTCGCGCCGCCAGCACAGCTTTGGAATTGCGTTGGGCTTTGGCGCATTTGCCAGCGTGGAGTTGTTCCTGGTGGCGCTGCACATCAGCGGTCATCTGACACAGGTGACCATCAGCCTCCTTAACATGGCGGCTTACAACCTGAGCATTCTGCTTTGGCTGGGATACGCGCTGCTCAAGAAGCAGGTGAGGGAGTCGACTTCCACGCTGTTGTTGTCACAGCGCTGGGAACAAAGCCTGACCGATCTGCATGCACCATTGCCAGCTGATTCGCTGATTCCAGCTTTTGAAAACATGGTAAATCGGGCATTTACTAGAAACCCTCTTTCCCCCGAACCCACGCCGGCGCCTGAGACGCCTCTCTCGGGAGAACGCGCAGCGGCGGCCCGTGCATCGGGAAATCCCGAGAGCTAGGCCTCCACAGAAGCGGTGGCCTCCGCTTGGTGGTAGAGTTCTTCAATCCTGTCGCGAAAGCGGTCTTCCGCGGCGCGGCGTTTCAACTTCATGCTTGCGGTGAGCAATCCGTTTTCCGTAGAAAATTCTTCCGCCACCAGCAGAACCTTCTTCAGTTTCTCGAACTGCGGCAGACCACGGTTCAAGTCCTGCACGATGCCCTCATATAGCTCCCGCACCGTGGCGCTGGCGACCAACTCTTCGTGCGACGAAAATGTAACGCCGTTGGCCCGCACCCACTCCTCCAGCAAGGGAAAGTAGGGAGCGATGAGCACGGCCGGGAACTTGCGCTTGTCGCCGAGAATGATCGCTTCCGCAATCAGCGGATTGTGCTTCAGCGAGTTTTCAAGCGGCTGCGGCGCGATGAATTTGCCGCCCGAAGTCTTGATGAGATCTTTCTTGCGGTCGGTGACGGAAAGAAAACCCTGCTCGTCGAGATTGCCGATGTCGCCGGTCTTGAACCATCCTTCAGTGAATGCGGCTTCAGTTTCTGCCGGACTGTTCCAATATCCCTCGAAGATTGACGGCCCGCGCACCAGAATTTCACCATCGGCGGCGATGCGAACATCCACGTTAGGCAGCGGCTTGCCCACACTGCCGAGTTTGTGCGCTTTGGGGGAATTCAACGCGATGACAGGGGAGGTTTCAGTGAGCCCATAGCCTTCATGAATACGGATGCCGACCTGCGCATACCATTTCGCGAGTTCAATACCCAGCGGGGCCCCGCCGGAGACGAACAGCCTCACCCGGCCGCCCATGCCCGCGCGAATCTGTTTGTAGACCAGGCGATTCGCCGCTTTCCAGGCAAGAGAGTTCGGTACCTCGCCCGCCAGGACCTTCGGCTGATGGGTAGCGCCGACGCGAA
>Ga0335078_10012366_pt1 | contig 12655 bp, 12 predicted proteins | sample Lox_Sample_32_FD_206711 | JGI IMG/M metagenome (GOLD analysis project Ga0335078, IMG submission 206711) | Soil microbial communities from Loxahatchee National Wildlife Refuge, Florida, United States - Lox_Sample_3.2 | ecosystem: Environmental > Terrestrial > Soil > Wetlands | place: USA... | reverse complement strand
GCCATGTTCGTTTCCCGTTGGTTGTCTTAATTCTGGGCCGAGCCGCGTGGCCGCAGCTCGATCAGATCGGTGCAGCAATTGTCATCCGATTGCGCGGCATAGACAACTGCTTCGGCGATCTGTTCGGCGGTGAGCGCGGCGAACTTGCGGTTCTTCACGGCCTCGATCACCGCCGGGTTGGTGCTGGTCGCCCGGATGTCGGTATCGACCATGCCCGGGGCGATTTCGCTGACCCGGACGCCGAGACCCTGCAATTCGATCCGCAAACCGCGGGCGATCGCCGATAGCGCGTGCTTGGTGGCGCAGTAGATCACACCGAGTCGATAGACTTCGCGGGCGGCGATCGAGGTCATGACGATGATATGGCCGTGTCGGCGGGCAACCATCGCTTTGGCAATCGCATGAGTGATCCGGAACGACGCCAGCACGTTGGTACGGAACATCGCCTCGACTTCGCCGAACTCCATGTCCATAAGCGGCGCGTAGGTCAGAATACCGGCATTGTTGACCATGATGTCGACGCCGCTGGCGGCCGCGGCGAGTTCGCCGACAAAGCCGGCATCGTTTAGATCGCCGGAGATGGTGCGAACCTTGTCTTCGCCGCAGTGCTTGGCGAGCGCGTCGAGCTCGGCTTGGCGGCGCCCCGTCGCCAGCACCCGCGCGCCAGCCGCGGCCAGCGCGATCACCGATGCCTTGCCGATGCCGGCGCTGGCGCCGGTAACCAGAACGTGCTTGCCGGCCAGACTTCGACTCATCGCTTCACCTCGGCGTTCTGCGATCTGACGACCTTATCGGCTTCCGCCGTCATTCGCCACAATAGCGCCGGCACGACGCGATTGATTTTTATCTGAAAGCCACTCTAATCCGAGCCTGGATGCGACGCCGTTTCGCTGTACGGAACGGTTTTTCAGTTGAGGGACGGCACGGCCGAATAAATCATGAATCTCGACAACATCGCTGTGCCTGACGCGCGCGGCTGGCAAAGCGTGGTCGACGGCATCTTCCACAATGCGCGGCGCCGCCCGTCGCATCCGGCGATCATCGACGGCCATCGTACGCTGTCCTATGCCGCGCTTGCCGCCGAAGTGGTGAACACCGCGGCCCATCTGCAAAGTCGCGGCGTGCGGCCGGGCGACATCGTCGGCATCGGGCTCCGCGACGACGCCGATCATGTCGTCGCGCTGTTCGCTGCCGCCTTTCTCGGCGCGGTGATTCTGCCGATCGACGTCCGCTGGACGGCGGAGGAGAAACGGCGTCTCGCCGCGCATTTCGGCGCACGGCTTGTGTTGCTGTCGAACGCTGAAACGCTGCCAGGCTGCGATGTCGCGGTGGTCGATGCGCAGTGGCGCCGCGCCGTCGCCGGCAGCGGCGGCGAGGCCGCAGTGGTGCGCCGCCGCGATCAGCCGCTCCTGATCTCGCTGTCGTCGGGGACGACGGGAACGCCCAAGGGCCCGCTGGTTACTCACGGCCACACGCTGAGCCGGCTCTATATCTACGCCGTCAGCGTGACGTTTAATGACGCCGATCGCTTCCTCGCGGCCACGCCGCTTTATTTCGGCGGCGCGCGCTACATGACGATGGCCTATTTGTTCATGGGAGCAACGGTCATGATCTTTCCGGCGCCTTATGAGCCCGAGGCGCTCGCGCGTGCGGTCAACGGCCACGGCATAACCGCGCTGTTCCTGGTGCCGACTCTGCTGCGCCGGCTGTTGGAGCTGCGGAATGGCGGGCCGCCGCTGTTTCCCGGCGTGCGTCTGATGATCTCGTCCGGCGCAAGCCTTTATCCCGCGGAGCGGCGCAAGATCATGAACGAATTGTGCCCGCGCTTTTATAACTTTTACAGCTCGTCCGAGGGCGGCGGCGTCTCGCTGTTGCGGCCCGAGCATCCGGACGAGGTTTCGCTGTCGGTCGGCACGGTGGTGTTCGGCACCGAGGTGCAGATCGTCGACGCCCAGCATCGGCAGGTTGCGCCGGGTGAGATCGGCATGATCCGTTACCGCGGCGGCGCCGTTGCCGACAGCTATTATCGCAATCCGGAAGAGAGCATGACTGCGTTCCGCGATGGCTGGTATTATCCCGGCGACCTCGGCAGGCTCGACGCCGCGGGATTCCTGTACATCACCGGACGCGCCAAGGACGTGATCATTCGCGGCGGCGTGAATATCTACCCGGCCGAGATCGAGCAGACGCTGGCCGTGCATCCGGCGGTCGCGGAGGCGGCGGTGGTGGGATGGCCCTCGCACGAGCGCGGCGAGGAAGTCGCCGCCTTCGTTGTTTGCCGCACCGAGGTCGACGAGGCGGAATTGGTTCTGCACTGCCGCGGCGCGCTCGCACCCTATAAGATTCCGAAGCGGATATTCATCGTCGGCGAATTGCCGAAGTCCGGCCTCGGCAAAGTGTTGAAGGCGGATCTGGTCGCAAGGCTGCGGCAAACGGGCTAAGTCAGCCCTGCTCCGCGGGCCGCCAATTGACGAGATTGAGCGCGCCGCCGGCTGCCGGCGTGAACACGGCTTTGACGGCGAGCCCGGCCTTGAGCTTTTCCGGCGCGCAGTTGACGAGGTTGCCGACCATGCGCACGCCCGGCGCCGCTTGCAGCGCAATCAGCACGACGGCGTAGGGTACTTCGGTCTCGAAGCCCGGCGTCTGGCTGCGATGGATCACGGTCCACGAGAACACCTCGCCGGCCGGATCGACGGCGATCCACGCGACCTGGTCCGATCCGCAATAGGGGCAGCCGAGCCGCGGCGGCCAATGATAGCGCGAACAGGCGCCGCAGCGCTTGACCTGCAACCGGCCTTCCGCCGTGCCGGTCCAGAACGCGGCATTGTCGATGTCCGCCGGATCGGGCAACGGTTTTTGCGGTTTTGCGCTGTCGTTTGTCATGGGTCTTTAACTCCGCAGCACGGCTAAAGCGCCGTCGCCGAGATCGCCCCAGCCGGTCACGGCGAGCCGCTCTGCTTTTTGCATCTGCCGGGCGCCCGCCTCGCCGCGCGATTGCCGCACGCCCTCGATGACGTGATTGATGCCGGCGATGTGCGCCTCCGACAGTAGACCGCCATGCGGATTGATCGGAAACGCCCCACCGAGCTCGATGCGTCCGTCCTTGACAAAATCGCCGACCTCTCCACGCGCGCAGAAGCCGGCCTCCTCGATTTCCAGCAGCGCCACGTAGCTGAAGCAGTCGTAGATCATGGCGCCGTCGATGTCGGACGGCTTCATCCCGGCCATGGCGAAGGCGCGTGGCGCCGCTTTGGTCAAGCCGATCTCGAAGAAATCCGGGCGGTTGAACAGGTCGTCGGAACAGGTGGGCTTCGCCTGCGCCACGCCGCTGATGAACACCGGCTTGTGCGGCAGGTCCTTGGCCCGCTCGGCCGCGGCGACGACATAGGCGCCGGCGCCGTCGGATTCCAGGCAGCAATCCAGCAGATGAAACGGCTCGAAGATCGGCTTCGAATTCATGTAATCGTCCATCGTCATCGGCACGTCGCGCATCATCGCGGCCGGATTGAGATTGGCGTGCTTGCGCATCGCCACGGCGAAACGTCCGGCGTCCTCGCGCGTGGTGCCGAATTCGATCATGTGCCGCCGCGCCAGCATGGCGTACCATTGGCCGGGCACGCTGAAGCCGTAAGGGCTCTCGAAATCGCGGCGGAACGATTGCCCGGGGATGGTGTTGACGCGGCCGGCCACCCGGGTGCCGGAGCGACCGTTGCGGGCGCAGAACACCAGCACGTTGCGGGCAATGCCGTTGTGGATCAGCAAGGCCGCCGTTTCGAGGCAGGCGACGAAGGTCGCGCCGCCCATCTTGATGATCGAGGAATAGCGCAGATCGGAAATGCCGAGCTGCGACGCGATTTCGTCGGCGGTCGGGCCGAGAATGTAGGGCAGGATGGCATCGATATCGTGCGGCTTCAGCCCGGCGTCGGCGATCGCTGCGCGCGCCGCCTGCAGCGCCAGCGTCTGCACGCTGCGGCCGCTCGATTTGGAATAGTCGGTCTGTCCGATCCCGACGATACAGGCCTTGTCGCTCAGCTCTCGCAGATCAGCCGTCATGCTTTGCTTCCGGAAATGAACCACTCACGACCGGCGCAGAACGCCGTCGACGTCGATGCGTTCGTGCAACAGCCGCAACTGCTCGGGCGTCGGTCCAGGCGTGGTCGGGACGTGATCGGGAACAATGGGCTTGAACCCGGTATTGTCGAGCACCTGTTGCACGGTGATACCGGGATGCACGGATTTGAGCCGCATCCGTTTGCTGGTCTCCTCGAAGTCGAAAATGCACAGCGGCGTGATGCAGTAGCGCGGGCCGCCGCCGGGTAGATGCAGACGCGTGCGGGCATCGGCGCCGCCATCGCCGAAGCCGAAGCAGGACCGCCAATCGAGCCGCTCGGTCAGCGTCTGTTTGTTATGGGCGTTGATGTAGAGATAGTAGCGCCCGATATTCGTCCCCATGCTGGCGGTGCCAACGCCGCCGGGGCCGCGCATCTTGAGATGGTGAAAGTCGCTGCCGATGCCGATGAGGTTGGAATTGCCATAGGCATCGATCTGCAGGCCGCCGATGAAAAAGATCGCCTGGCGGCGGCGCTTGTAGAGGTCGGGCCCGATATCGTGGTTGTAGAAGAACTCGGCCCAGCGCGCCGCCCGCCAGTCGGTGATCAATTCGAACGCGGGCAGCACTTCGACATTGCGCAGGTTGGTGATGGTGAAGGAGATCTGCACCTTCAAGTTCGGCGCATGGGTGAGATGCGCCAGCAGGATGCCGGCGCGGCAGACCGGCAGCGAGGCGCCGACCGAAACCGCTTCGCCGTCGGCGATTTCGCCGGCGACAAAGGCCGCTATCAGCTCCTTGTTAGTGTAGGCATTCTCGGTCGGCATCGGCTTTCCCGATCACACTTCATAGAGCGACAAGATGCGGTCGAAGCCGATACGCGTCAGATAGTCGGCATGGCTTTTCGGCTCGATGACGTATTTACGCAGATACTCGTCGAACGGCCCGCTGTCGCCGCTTTTCAGACGGGCGGTCGCGGCGGCGACATATTCGCGAATGTGCGCGGCGTCCTCCAGATATTCTCCCGGACTGGCGAACGGATGCGATCCGTACGGCGCGCGCACCACGGCATCGGCCCCGGCGATCGAGGTGCGATAGGGATTGGCGCGGACTTCCTCGTTGGGGATGACTTTGTCGACCGTCACGATGGTTTTGTCGGCAGCGCGATGGTGGGCCCGATCGCCGAAACCGGTACCGATATGCTGCACATTGCCGAACGGATCGGCCGCCGCGGCATGGATCAAGGCGATGTCGATGTTGATGGCGGGAACGGCGAGAAGCCGCTCGCCGGTGACCGGATCGTCGAACTCTTTCAGCAGCGGATTGATCTTGGCGTAGTCGGTGCCGATGCCGCCGCGCCACGGCAAGGACGGCATCAATTCGGCTGCGGCGCGCAGGCCCTGATAGTACATATGCTCGTCAAGCTCGATGACCTCGATTGCGCCGCGCTGGGCGAAGTCGCGAAACGACGGACCGATCGGCGCCAGGCTTTCGCCGGAGATCATCGGCGCGATGACCGTCTTCACGCAACCGGCGCCGATCAAGAGATCGGTCTCGAGGCCCGCCGAGGCTGCGCCGACGACCGTAAGATCTTTGACGCCGGTGCGGATGATCGCACGAATGACAGTCATCGGATGGCTGGAATTCAGGAAGCCGCCGATCGAGACGGTCATACCGTCGCGAATCCAGCCGGCGGCCTCCGCTTCGCCGATGATGACGTCTTTTCTTCGGCTGTCGGTCATATTGGGTCCGGCTTGTGCTCGTCGAAGCTTCAAGCATTCCCGCCGCCGCCGCGCAACCGCGTCAATGCAGTTTGTGCCGTCCCGGTGTTCTCTTGTACGGAACGCTTTTCGCGGCGCCGCGGCTAAGAAGCTTGGATTTGCGAATTCTTTCGTAATAAAATACGCATCACATCGGCGTTCGTAACCTTGCGTTGAGCGGCCGCCGTCAAGCACCATAACATCACCGTCGCGCGCCCGTCCACGCGGCAAGTGGTGCTGATAAGGATCGGGAGGGCCGCAGCGATGAAGAAAATAATCTTGGCGGTGACGCTCGCCGTCGCATGGGTTGGATTTGCCGGCGCTGCCGCGGCGCAATGGGCGCCGACGCACAAAGTCAAACTCGCGGTCCCGTTCCCCGCCGGAGGCGGCACCGATCTGCTGGCGCGGGTGATCGCCAAAGCGCTGTCCGAAAAGTGGCAGCAGCCGGTCTATGTCGAGAATTTGAGCGGCGCCGCGTCCGGCAATGTCGGCGCGCTGGAAATCGCGCGATCCGAGCCGGATGGCTATTCGCTGCTGTTGAGCCCGCCCGGCCCGATCGCGATGAATCAGCTGCTCTACAAGCACATGCCGTTCGATTCGTCGAAATGGGTGCCGATCTCGGTGGTGGCGAGCGTGCCCTATGTCCTCGACGTGCGAAACGGACTTGGCGTGTCGACAATCAAGGAGCTCATCGCCAAGGCCAAGGAGAATCCGGGAAAAATCACCTACGCGTCGCCGGGCGTCGGCACGGTCGGACACCTCGCCGCCAAGGAGCTCGAGATGCTGGCCGGCATATCGCTGACCACGGTGCCCTATAGCGGGCTTGCGCCGGCGCTGATGGATGTCGCCGGCGGCCATGTCGACATGATCTTCGACACGTTGACGACCTCGCTGCCGCTGCAGCAGGGAAAGCAGCTCAGCATCATTGCCGTCGCCAGTCCGCAGCGCGCGCAAAGTCTGCCGGACGTGCCGACGGTGGCCGAATCCGGCCTGCCCGGCTTCCGCGCCGTCACCTGGTACGGCATCGTCGCGCCACCGGGCACGCCCGCCGACGTCGCGGCGAAAATTAGCAACGACGTCGTCGCCGTCGTTCACAGTCCGGAGGTCGTGGACGCGATCCGCAACAAGCTGAAGATGGACCCGATGGGCATCTCCAACGCCGAGGCGGCGGCGATGTTCGTCGACGACGCCAAGTTGTGGTCGGACGTAATCAAGAAGGCGAACATCTCGCTCGACTGAAAGAGCGTCGTCAGGCGCCGTCATGCCCGCGGCCGCGCCGCTGGAGGCGTACTTCGCCAGCGTCAAATGTTGGCGATGATCGCGCGCTTGAGCTTGGCGATATGCGCTTCGTCGCGCTTGTAAAACGTCCATTGCTTGACGCGTTTCGACTTCAGCAGTCCGGCCTGGGCCAGAATCTTCAAATGCTCGCTGACGGTCGGCTGGCTGACGCCAAGCTTCTCGGCGATCAGTACACCGCAGACGCCGTCGGCAACGAGGTCGCCGTCGAGCTGCGGACGGAAATTGCGCTTCGGGTCGCGCAGCCATTCCAGGATGGTGCGGCGGCGGGCGCTGGCCAGCGCCCGCAACGCCGCGTTGACGCCGTCGGCAGATGTAGGCATATTGCTAATTAGCCAAATAACTAATTCATGTCAACTTGATCGGCATTGTGCGTCGTCAGGAAAAACGCCCGGCTCGGGGACGGAATGACCATGTCGGGTGTTTTGAGCGTCGTAAATCCGGACAGTATCGCGCGTTGCGAGAAACTGATCCGCCCGTATATCCGGCGCACGCCGGTCGTCGCGGTCGAGGCGGCCGATTTCGATATCGCGGCGTTGCCGCTCACGTTAAAGCTCGAACTCTTGCAGCACGCCGGCTCGTTCAAGACGCGCGGCGCTTTCGCCAATCTTCTGATGCGCCAAGTGCCGGCTGCCGGCGTGGTCGCTGCCTCGGGCGGCAACCACGGCGTCGCCGTCGCTTATGCGGCGATGCGACGGAAAGTGCCGGCGAAAATTTTCGTACCGAGCGTCGCTTCGCCGGCCAAGGTCGCATGCATCCGCGATTACGGCGCCAACCTCGCGATCGAGGGCGATCGCTACGCCGACGCGCTTGCCGCGAGTGAGGCATGGGTGGAGAAAACCGGCGCGTTGCCAATTCATGCCTTCGATCAGGACGAGACGATGACCGGGCAGGGTACGCTCGGGATGGAACTTGAGGCGCAGGCGCCGAATATCGACACGCTTCTGGTCTCGGTCGGAGGCGGCGGCCTGATCGCGGGAATTGCGGCGTGGTACGCCGGCCGCATCAAGGTCGTCGGTGTCGAGCCATTTGCCGCGCCGACGCTGACCAAGGCACTTGCGGCGGGTCATCCGGTCGATGCCGAAGCCGGCGGTGTGGCGGCGGATTCGCTGGCGCCGCGTCGGGTCGGCGCGCGCAGTTTTCCGATCGCCAAGGCCTACGTGCAAAATGTCGTGCTGGTGACCGACGAAGCCATCGTCGAGGCGCAGCGCGCGCTGTGGCGGGTGCTGCGGCTTGTCGCCGAACCGGGCGGCGCCGCGGCCTTCGCGGCCCTATTATCAGGCACCTATCGGCCGGCCGCCGGCGAACGCCTCGGCGTCGTCATCTGCGGCGGCAACACGACAGCAGTTCGATTCGATTAGCGTCGAGCAACTCGGATGACCCATGCAGCTTGAATTCATCACGGTCGATGTTTTCACCGACCGGCGTTTCGGCGGCAATCCGCTTGCCGTCGTTCTCGACGGTCGGGGCGTGACGACCCCGCAGATGCAGGCGATTGCCGCCGAATTCAATCTCGCGGAAACGACTTTCGTGCTGCCGCCGCGCGATGCCGCGCACACCGCCGAGGTGCGCATCTTTACGCCGCGGGCCGAGGTGCCGTTCGCCGGCCACCCTAATGTCGGCACCGCTTTCGTTCTGGCGCGTGAGGGTGAAGGCCACGGCCGGCCCGTCGGCGAGCCGCTCATCTTCGAGGAGAAGGCCGGCCTAGTGCGCCTCGATTTGATCAAAGACGGAACTGCCGTGGTCGGCGCACGCCTTGCCCCGCCGCAACCGTTGACGCGCGGTGACGATATCGCGCCCGATATCGTTGCGGCGGCGTGCTCGCTTAAGACGGCCGATATCGAGACGGAAAACCACACGCCTTGCCTCGCTTCTTGCGGCTTGCAGCTCGTATTCGCGGAGCTAAAGACGCGAGCGGCGCTCGCCGCGGCGCGGCCGCGCACGGATATCTTCGCCGAAAGCCTGCCGATGGAGCGCGCGACCGGCATCCTGCTCTACGTCAAGGATCAAAGCGGCGGCTTCGACCTGCAAGTGCGCATGTTCGCGCCGCTATACGGCGTGCCTGAGGACCCGGCCACCGGCAGCGCCAATGTCGCCCTCGTGGGATTGTTGGCGAGCCTGCGCCCCGAACGCGATCTGAAACTGGAGCTGCGTATCGCGCAGGGCGTCGACATGGGCCGGCCGAGCCTGCTCGAAGCCGTGGCCGAGAAGCGCGATGGCAAGATGCTTGCGCTCTCGATCGGCGGCCGCTGCGTGATTGTGATGCGGGGAACAATCGAGCTTTAGCAGAAAGGCGACGGACTGCGTCTATTGCGACTCCGCCGCTTGCTTCGCCTTGGCGATGATGTCGGGCGGGGTGGCATACACCTCCGCCACGAGCTTCTGGACCTCCTCGCCCGATACCGGGTTGATCTCGAGCTGCAGCTTGTCTGCCTCGGCGCGAAAATCCTTGTCCGCCATCGTGTCCATGAAAGCTCTGCGCAACAGCGCAACGCGATCCGCCGGCAGGTTGGGCGGCGCCACGTAAGGCCGGCCCATGACGTTGCGGGCCAGGATCATTTTCAGAATCTGCCGTTGCTCGTCGGTCTTGGCGAAATCCATCGCCAGCGGCACGTCCGGCAGATCGGCATGCTTGGTCAGCGACAGCTGCACCAGGACGATCATTCGCCCGTCGGTGATCCAGGATTTGTGCGTCGAGAGCACGCTCGACCACGACCAGCCGCAACGGCCCTGCACTTCGCCGCGCTCCATCGCCAGCACCACGTCATTGCCGCCGGGATAGCCTTGCACGATCTTGAAATGCGTTCCGAGCACGGCATTGAGCACGCGGGGAAACTGATCGGTGTCGGAGCTGGCGCCGGTGCCGCCGACGGTGAGCTCCTTGGTGAACAGATCCTGGAAACGGGTGACGCCGGAGCTTTTCAAGGCGATGCAGACGCTCACCTCGTTGTTGGCGCTGCCCAGCCAATTCATTTTCTGCGCGTCGAAGGCGTCGCCTTGGCCGAGCAGCAGCGGATCGAAGGCGATGCCGCGGCCGAAGGTTGCAATCGCGGTGCCGTCCTGCGGCGCGACGCGATACATGTAATTGGCGAGCCGGAGGCTGCCGGCGCCCTCCATATTCTGCGGCACGAAGGTCGGGTTGCCGGGAATATGCGCGCCCATGTGGCGGGCGATCACGCGGGCATAAAGATCGTAGGCGCCGCCCGGCGAATAGCCGATATACATGCTGATGCTGCGGCCGGCGTAAAAATCGCTCGCACTGAGCGCGAAAGAGACAACTCCGGGCGCCAAGACCAAAATCACCGCGGCGGCAAGCGCGCGTACCAAGCCAATTTTCCGCAATTCCATTCTCATCCCCGGCGCAGCGATAACCGCCATTCTCGGGCGGCTCGGCTCGATATCCTAGCATGGGCTTGACGGGATTGCAGGTTTCGGGCGCGATGCCTCGCGAGACGGGGGAATAGGATGCAGCCGGATATGATCGCCAGCGCCGTCCACGCGCTGCACCTTCTGCTTGAGCCGGCGCGGCTCATGATCCTGTTCCTCGGCGTTCTCATCGGGCTCGCGATCGGCGTTCTGCCCGGGCTCAACGGCATCGTCGGCATGGCGATGCTGATCCCGTTCACCTACAATCTCGATGAATTCACCGCCTTTGCGCTCCTGCTCGGCATGGCGGCGGTGATCACCTCGTCGGATTTCATCACCGCCGTGTTGTTCGGCGTGCCCGGTCATGTCGGCGCTGCCGCGACCGTGATCGACGGCCACGCCATGGCGAAAAACGGCGAAGCCGGCCGCGCCTTCGGCGCCGGTTTCGCCTCCTCGCTCGCTGGCGGCATCGTCGGCGCTGTCGTGCTGGCCGTAAGCATTCCGATCCTGCGCCCGATCATGCTTTCGATCGGCTCGCCGGAGCTTCTCGCCTTCACGCTGTTCGGCCTGTCGATGGTGGCGACTTTGTCCGGCCGCGCGCCGCTGAAGGGGCTCACTGCCGCCGGGCTCGGCCTGATGATCGCCATGGTCGGCTCGCGCTCGCAAAGCGGTACGCTGCGCTGGACCTTCGGCTGGCTCTATCTGTGGGACGGCGTGCCGCTCATCCCGGCGACGCTCGGCATTTTCGCGCTGCCGGAGCTGGCCGAGCTGGCGATAACCCGCAAGCGCATTGCCGGCGACAATGCGCCCAACATCAACCTCTCCAGCCAGTGGGAAGGCGTGCGCGACGTGGCGCGGAACTGGTGGCTGGTGCTGCGCTGCGGCGTGCTCGGCGTGGGCCTGGGCGCCATACCGGGCATCGGTTCCGCCGTCATCGACTGGATCGCCTACGGCTATGCTCAGCGCACGGAGAAAAACTCCGAAAGCTTCGGCACCGGCGACGTGCGCGGCGTCATCGCGCCGGAGGCCTCCAACAATTCCAAGGAGGGCGGCCATCTGGTGCCGACCATCGCCTTCGGCGTGCCGGCGGGTGCGTCGATGGCGATCCTGCTCGGCGCGTTCCTGATGCATGGCCTGACGCCGGGTCCCGACATGCTGACCAAGCATCTCGATCTGACTTATCTGATCGTCTGGAGCCTGACGCTGGCCCATGTCATGGGCGCGATCATCTGTTTGGCGGGCAGCCGCTGGCTCGCCCAAGTGTCGCGCATCCGGCCGGAGATTCTGCTGCCAATCATCGTCGCGCTGGTCTTCGTCGCCGCCTTCGAGGGCGAGCACGATTGGGGCGACCTCTATTCGCTGGTGTTTTTCGGCATCATCGGCTGGATCATGAAGCGGCTCGGTTGGCCGCGGCCGCCAATGGTGCTCGGCATCGTGGTCGGCGCCATCTTCGAGCGCTATCTGTTCATCTCGACGCAGCTCTACGGCTGGGGCTGGCTGTTGCGCTGGCCGGTCTTGGCGATTCTCGCCTGCGTCGCCTGGGCGCTGTACCGGCCGTTGTCGCAGATCGTCAAATCGCTGATCGACCAGTTCCGCCAAGTGAAGAATCATCGGCCGCGCTTTGGCGCCGCGCCGGCATTTTCCTTCGCCGTCATCGTCTTGATCGTCGTCGCGATCGCCTCCTCGGCCGACTGGCCGCACGACGCCAAGATCGTGCCGCTGACCGCGTGCGGCATGGCGCTGACCGCCGCCTTCCTCAATCTCGTCAACGAGCTGTTCGGCACCGAGCAGCCGGTGCTCGCGCATGTTGACTCCGGCTTGCAAATGCAAGCCGCCGCCGATTCCACCGTCAAGGTCAGCGCCCATGTCAGCGATCTCGGCTTGGCCGACGCGGTGGTGCGCCGGCGCGCGGTCGTGTTTTTCGTTTGGATGGCGGCCTTCATCGCGCTTGTCTGGCTGATCGGATTCGTTCCGGCCATCGCGCTGTTCGTCTTCGCCTATATGCGGTTCGGCTTCGGCGAGCCGTGGCCGGCCTCGCTCGGCTACGCGGCGGCGACGACGCTGGTCTGCCTCGTGGTGTTTCATTGGGCGCTGCAGGTGGCGTGGCCGCCGTCGCTGCTCGGCGACCTGTTCCCGGCGCTGCGCGCTGCGACGCGGCTGCTGTGAGCGAGCCGTTATCGTGAAC
>Ga0335078_10012364_pt1 | contig 12656 bp, 9 predicted proteins | sample Lox_Sample_32_FD_206711 | JGI IMG/M metagenome (GOLD analysis project Ga0335078, IMG submission 206711) | Soil microbial communities from Loxahatchee National Wildlife Refuge, Florida, United States - Lox_Sample_3.2 | ecosystem: Environmental > Terrestrial > Soil > Wetlands | place: USA: Florida... | reverse complement strand
ATCTCCGTCAGGTTCTGCCGTCCAAATTCCCAGCCTGCTCGTTCTCGTTCGAGCCGGGCGACATTGTCAGCCAGATCATGAACTTCGGCGCGCCCACACCCGTCGAAGTCGCGGTGACGGGACCGGACTTCGCTGCGGTCCGCAATTTTACAGAAAGCCTGCGAGACCAGATGAGCCGGCTAAGCGATCTGCGCGACCTCAAAATCGAGCAGCCGCTCAATTATCCGAGCGTCGATGTGCACGTGGACCGCGGATTGGCAGGCCAATTGGGCGTGACGGCCGAACAGGTCGGACGTTCCCTGTCGGAAGCGACGGCTTCGAGCCGATTCACCACGCCCAATTACTGGGCGGACCCGAAGACGGGCGTGGCCTACCAGGTCCAGGTCCAGTATCCGCAGTCGCGGATGACTTCAATCGAAGACGTCCAGAACATTCCGGTGATGCCCGGCGATGCCCAACATCCGTTAATCGGCGATCTGGCGAAAGTCACGACCGGCACACTGGTGGGAGAGTACGATCGAATCAACGGAGAGTGGCTGCTAAGTCTCTCGGCCGACATGATCGGCGATGACCTGGGCAGGGTCGCAACCGACATCGGCGCCGTAATCCGCCGGATGGGAACACTGCCGCGTGGCGTGGCGGTCCAATTGCGCGGTCAGATCGCTGCCATGCAGGAGACGTTCACAAACCTGGGAATCGGGCTGCTGGTAGCAATCGCCGTGATTTTCCTGCTGCTGGCGGCGAACTTTCAGTCGATGCGTCTTTCTTTCGTGGTTCTGACGATAAGCCCCGCTGTGATCTGCGGCGTCATACTGATGCTGTTGCTGACCGGGACCTCATTGAACCTGGAGTCGTTTATGGGCGCGATTATGGCCATTGGTGTGGGAACCGCGAACGCCATCCTGCTTGTCACTTTTGCGGAACAATATCGGCGCGAAGGCATGTCCGCACTTGATGCGGCCCTGCGGGCCACCCAGACTCGCATGCGCCCGATCCTGATGACCAGTCTCGCGATGGTCGCAGGGATGGTCCCTATGGCGCTGGCCCTGGGCGAAGGAGCGGAAGCCGCTGCACCCCTGGGCAGGGCTGTTATCGGGGGCCTGCTGGCCGCAACCATAGTGAATCTCACTGTATTGCCTTTCGTTTTCGCGGTTGTCCAGGCGAGGGGCAATGCAGGGTCGGTATCGCTCGATCCGGACGATCCCGCGAGCCGTTAAACGAGCTACAGGCTGACGAGCTAAGAGGCCACGGAAGAGGAGCCATGAAACTTAGGCGAACGATAGTTTCACTAGTTCTGGCTGCGTGTATTGTTCTCGCATCTTGCGCTCAGGATCGTGGCGCAGCGGCGTCGGCAGCCGGCGCGGCGCCTGCGGTAACCAAACCTGAGGTGGAAGTGACCTCGGTCCTCTCGCAAAACCTGAACACCACGGTCAAGCTGCCCGCCCAGCTCGTGCCCTACGAGGTCGTGGAGGTCTATCCCAAGGTCACCGGATTTGTGAAGTGGCTGAAGGTCGACCGCGGGTCAAGAGTCACTGCGGGGCAGGGGATTGGAATGCTCGAGGCTCCCGAACTTGTGGCGCAGCGCGCCGAGGCGGAATCCAAGTTCCAGAGCGCGCAGTCGCAGTTCGCTGCGGCCCAAGCAAAGCTCGTCGCAGACCAGGCAACTTACCAGCGGATGAGCGCAGCGGCCAAGACGCCGGGCGTGGTCGCCTTGAATGACCTCGAAACGGCAGAGAAGACCACCGAGGCCGACACAGCGAACGTCGCCGCAGTGCGGAAGAGCGCGGACGCAGCGCGGGAGGCCATGCGCTCGGTCTCACAGCTCGAAGAGTATCTGAACATCACGGCCCCATTCGATGGCCAAGTCACTACCCGCTACGTTCATCCGGGCGCGCTCGTCGGACCATCCGGTGGACCGGGGGCCATGAGCCCCATCGTCGAGATCGAGACGCTGACGCGGCACCGCCTGGTGGTCCCGGTTCCCGAATACGACGTGGCTGGCGTCCCCGAAGGCACACAGGTGAGCTTCACGGTGCCCGCATACCCGGGCAAAGCCTTCGAAGCCCCCATCGCCAGAATCTCCCACGCGCTGGATGTCAAAACCCGCACCATGCCCGTCGAGCTGGACGTGCGCGATCCTCAGGCCCAGCTTGATCCGGGCACGTTCTGCGAAGTGGCATGGCCCGTCCGCCGGCCCTACCCCACACTGTTCGTTCCAGCCTCGGCGGTAGCCAGCGACCTGGAGCGAACCTTCGTGATCCGCATCCGCGACGGCGGGGTGGACTGGGTTGACGTGAAAACGGGAGTCAATTCGGCCAACCTGGTCGAAGTCTTCGGCGATCTGGCTGCGGGTGACCAAGTCGCCGTTCGCGGGACGGACCAGCTCCGACCCGGAACAGCGGTCACAACAAAGCCGACCCTCCCCAAGTGACTTGGTTTCGATCCTGGCGGCGCGCCCCTGCGCGGCGCCCCTGACGACGCGCCCCGTTAACCAGTACGATAGTCCATCAGTCGAATAGACTTAGTAGAACTTTTTGCTTGACAGCAAGTCCGTCCGCTAAATATTATGTCGATGTAGTCGATAGAGTATATCTGTTAAATAGCAAGCGCTAAGCGGAGGGACCATGTTGAACGAACAATGCGTTACACAAGCAAAGGGGCGCCGGCGGGAGACCGGCATGATCCTGGCGGGGCTGTGCCTGGCGTACGGATCATGCCTCAGCGTACACGCCCGAGCGCAATCGAGCCAGGGTCAGCAGACGGCAGTGGCTCAGGACTCCTCTACCGAGCAGACCAGTTCGCCACAATCGGCAGCTGCGCCCGCCGCCGAGGTGGCAGCCAGGAGTGACTACGCCGGTGACGTGGGCCCCGCGAGTGCCGCAACTGGAACACAAGGCGCCACTACCACCGCCGCCAGCGCGCCGCCACGGGCGGCCGATGGGGATGCCGGGTGGACACCCGCGACGGCGATCAACGCATGGCTGCCCCACTGGCTTAGGTTGAGCGGCGAATTCCGGGATCGGGAGGAAGGACGCACCGGCATCGGCTTTACGCCGGGCAACGACGACTTCTACGGGCTGACGCGCGCGCGAATCGGCTTCGACGTTACCCCCACCTCGTGGCTGCACGGCTTTGTCCAGGCTCGCGACTCGGAAGTGATCGGGGCCAATCCCAAAAACGTCACCAGCTCCATGAAGAACGTCTTTGATCTCAATCAGGCCTACGTCGAGTTTCGTAACGGCGACAACGGCTGGTTCAGCCTCAAGGTGGGGCGCCAGGAACTGTACTTTGGCGACGGACGGCTGGTCGCTAACAGCAACTGGTCGAACGCCTCGCGCTCTTTCGACGCTGTTCGGCTGTCTCTGGGCAGCGACGACGTCGGTTCCTGGCTCCATGACATCGGCGCGCATCTTGATATCTTCGCGGCGTCGGTGGTGGTCAACTATCCCACCAGCCTCGACCAAATACAGCCTGGCCATGATTTCTACGGAGTGAACCTCGCCCTGACGAAAATCGTCCCGAGGATGACGATTGAACCCTACGTTTACCTGAAAACTGTCCCCTCAGTGACGGGCACGAACAAAACGATCGGCGATGAGAGGCTCTACACCAGCGGGCTGCGCGTGGCCGGCACAGTTCCCGGTGGATTCGATTATCGCTTCCGCTACTCGCTCCAGACAGGCAACTACGCCTACAACCCGATCCACGCCTGGGCCGGGTACGGTATCTTGGGCTACACCATTCCGGGGACCAGGTTCGAGCCCCGATTCTCCATCGAATACAACTATGCGAGCGGCAACAAGTCAATCAACAGCTATCACAGGGACACGTTTGACCTGCTTTATCCCACAACCCACCAGTGGGAGCGCATTACGGACCTTTTTGGCGAACAGAACATAAGAGACCTGAAGCCCGGCTTTGATTTGAAACCCACGAGAAAGACGAGGGCGTACGTTGTCCTCAGCGACCTCTCGCTTGCGAGCCGCTACGACAGCCTGTACAGCAGCACCGGCTCACTGCTGGTGAAGGTTCCAAAGGGTGGCGCGCAAAGCACGGATATCGGGGAGGAACTCGACGTGTTTGGAACCTACGATGTCAATCGAAGGGTCCAAATCGGGGTTGGCCTGGGCCATCTGTTTGCCGGCCAATTCCTGACACAGAATACTGCGGGCGCCAGCGCCTTATATCCCTACGGGTTCGTCGACTACAACTTCTGACGTCTGCCTCGCGGGTCAGAGATTGGCTGCTGATCTGCCGGGCGGCAGGCAATGAACCGCTTGAATACGAAGGATCGACAAATGCTTGAAAAAATCGCAGGACGTATCGCCCTTGCTTTCGTGCTGATCGGTGGCCTGGGACAAGCTGCAGGCGCTCAGGTCAGGATGCTGAATGTCTCCTACGATCCCACACGCGAGCTTTATCAGGCAATCAATCAAGCGTTCGCATCCGAGTGGAAGGCCAGGACAGGCCAGAGCGTGACCATCAATCAGTCCCATGGCGGTTCCGGGAAGCAGGCCCGAGCGGTGATCGACGGCCTTGAAGCGGACGTTGTCACGCTGGCCCTGGCTTACGACATCGATGCCATCGCGCGGCAGGGGCATCTGCTGCCCGAGAACTGGCAGTCGCGCCTTCCTGACAACAGTTCGCCCTACACCTCGACCATCGTGTTCCTGGTCCGCAAAGGGAATCCGAAACATATCCGCGACTGGGACGACGTCGTGCGGCCGGGAGTGCAGGTGATCACGCCCAATCCCAAAACATCCGGCGGCGCCCGCTGGAACTTCCTTGCCGCCTGGGGTTATGAACTCCACAAGACCGGCGGCAATGAGCCGGCCGCCAGGGAGTTCGTGGCGCGCCTTTACAAGAACGTTCCGGTGCTCGACAGCGGCGCGCGCGGAGCCACCGACACCTTCGTGCAGCGCGGCATGGGCGACGTTCTATTAGCCTGGGAGAACGAGGCCCTGCTGGCGCGCAAGCAGTTCGGCGCGGACAAATTCGAGATCGTGGCGCCGTCTGAAAGCATTCTGGCCGAGCCGCCGGTCGCCGTGGTCGACAAGAACGTGGACCGGCACGGCACCCGGCAAGTCGCCGAGGCCTATCTCAAGTTTCTTTACAGCGAAGAGGCACAAACCATCATTGCCCAGCATTACTATCGCCCGCGTATGAAGTCCGTGGCGGCAAAGTTCGCCGGCCAGTTTCCAAACGTAAGGCTCTTCACCATCGATGAGGTTTTCGGCGGGTGGCAGAAAGCTCAAAGTGAATTCTTCAGCGATGGGGGCGTGTTCGATCAGATTTACGGAGCAGGCCGCTGACGCTGCGGCCTCCACATGAGGACTTCCTTGAAGAAACGATCGGCGTTGCCCGGCTTCGGTCTGGCTACAGGGTGGACGGTTTTCTATCTCAGCCTCATTGTGCTCATCCCGGTTTCCACTCTTTTCTTCAAGAGCGCCTCACTGACCTGGAGCCAATTCTGGAGCGTCGCCACAGGACCGCGTGCGCTGGCTGCCTACCGGCTGAGCCTGGTGGCGTCACTCGTGGCGGCGTCGGTGAACGGCGTGTTCGGCCTCGTCGTGTCCTGGATCCTCGTTCGTTACCGGTTTCCTCTTCGGCGCCTCGTGGATGGCCTGGTCGACCTCCCGTTTGCGCTGCCCACATCGGTCGCCGGCATCGTTCTCACCACGCTTTACGCACCCACGGGCCGGATCGGAAGCCTATTGGCGAAAATCGGCATCAAGGTCGCGTACACGCCTCTGGGCATCACGGTGGCCCTTGTCTTCATCGGCCTGCCGTTCGTTGTCAGAACCGTCCAGCCAGTGTTGCAGGACCTTGACCCCGAAATCGAAGAATCGTCCGAGAGCCTGGGTGCCAGCTTCGGGCGAACCTTCCGTCGCGTGCTGTTGCCTGAGATCCTTCCGGCATGGGTCACGGGATGTACGCTGGCCTTTGCCCGCGGCCTCGGCGAATACGGTTCCGTCGTGTTTATCGCAGGGAACATGCCGATGCGGACGGAAATCACGCCACTGCTGATAATGACGAAGCTGGACGAGTTCGAATACGGCCAAGCTACCGCCATCGCTGTGGTCTTTCTGGTGGTGGCCTTCTCGCTGATGCTGGCCACCAATTTCCTTCAAAGGCGAAAGGTGGCCCTTCCGGTTTTGGGATAAGAGAAGATCTCCATGGCAACGACCGGCCTTCCAGGAACGACCTTACGCGCCGTGAAAGTGGCGGCACGGCGCGATCCTGCCCTGGTACGCAGCGGATTGATTGCATCGGGCCTGTGCTTCCTTGCATTGTTCCTCGTGTTGCCGCTGATGGCCGTCTTTGCCAGCGCGTTCAGCGGTGGAATCGCGGCTTATTGGTCGGCCATCACCCAGCCTGAAGCGCTCTCAGCGGTGCGGCTCACGCTGCTGGCGGCCCTGATTGCTGTTCCGCTCAACGTGGTCTTTGGCCTGGCGGCGTCCTGGTGCATTGCCCGTTTCGATTTCACCGGCAAGCAGTTGTTACTCACGTTGATTGATGTGCCCTTCACAGTCTCACCCGTGATTTCAGGCATGCTCTTCGTGCTGTTATTCGGAGCCCAGGGCGTTTTCGGCAATTGGCTGATTGACCACAATATCAGGATCGTCTTCGCGGTTCCCGGGATCGTGCTGGCCACGATTTTCGTGACCTTTCCTTTCGTGGCCCGCGAGCTGATCCCCACGATGCTCGCCTTGGGCAGCGATGAAGAACAGGCGGCCCTGACGCTCGGCGCGAGCGGCTGGCGCACCTTCCTTCGCGTCACGCTGCCCAACGTCAAGTGGAGCCTGCTCTACGGGGTGATCCTGTGCAATGCGCGCGCCATGGGCGAATTCGGCGCGGTCTCAGTGGTTTCAGGCCACATTCGCGGATTGACCAATACCATGCCCCTGTACGTTGAGATTCTCTACAACGACTATCAATTCTCTTCCGCCTTCGCTGTGGCGTCGCTGCTTGCCATGCTCGCGCTGGTGACGCTCGTCGCGAAGAGCATTGTGGAGTGGAAGTCCGCGCGTGATCTGGAAGCCTCACGGCGGCGGGAGAACGCCGATGAGTATTGAAGCCAGGGAAATCACCAAGCGATTCGGAAGTTTTGTGGCGCTCGATCGCGTGAGCCTGCGCGTCGAGGCGGGTGAACTGGTGGCGTTGCTCGGCCCCTCAGGCTCGGGAAAAACCACTCTCCTCCGCATCGTGGCCGGGCTCGAGTTTCCGGACTCCGGTTCGGTGCTCTTCGACGGCCAGGATACTACGGACCGCAGCGCGCAGGACCGTGGCGTTGGATTCGTCTTCCAGCATTACGCGCTGTTCCGTCACATGTCGGTTTACGACAACGTTGCGTTTGGCCTCACGGTGAAGCCCCGACGCGAGCGGCTTCCGGCGGCGAAGATCAAGGCGCGCGTGCACGAGCTCTTGAAGCTGGTTCAACTTGACTGGCTCGCCTCGCAGTACCCGTCCCAGCTCTCGGGCGGCCAGCGGCAGCGCGTGGCCTTGGCGCGGGCATTGGCGGTCGAGCCCAGGGTGCTGCTGCTCGATGAACCGTTCGGAGCGCTCGACGCCAAGGTGCGGCAGGAACTCCGCCGCTGGCTCAGACGGCTTCATGACGAGATCCACGTGACCAGCATCTTTGTCACGCACGATCAGGAGGAGGCTCTGGAGGTCGCCGATCGCGTAGTTGTAATGAACAGCGGACGGATCGAACAGGAGGGCTCACCGAACGACGTGTACCATCATCCCGCCAGTCCTTTCGTATACAGATTCCTGGGGAACATCAATCTGTTTCACGCGCGCATGGAGGACGGCAGGGTCCTGATCTCAGAGCCGGTCAACGGGCGCCCGGTGGGGCCGAGCGAGCCGCTCGCTTACGTGCGGCCTCACCTGATGAACATTGAACGGCAGCCGCACAAGCCAAACCAGCTTGCCGTGTGGGTCAGGCATATCAATTCCGCCGGCCCGCTGGTAAAGGTCGAACTCGCGACCGAGCACGGCGATCAGATCCACGTGGAAATCTCGCACGAGCGCTATGAAGAGCTGGGGCTGAACGAAGATGACGCCGTCTTTGTCAGCCCCAGGGACGTAAAGGTGTTCTGAGGCTCGCGAAGCGGCGAGCCGGCGCCTACTGCGCTTTCGGAATTCTGCCTTTCAGGTCGTCACTGCGGAACGGACCCGGTGCGCTGATCAATTCACGCGCCGCGTCCAACTGGCCCCAGACGTTCCAAAGCAGCACGCCACGCACGCGTCCGTCACGCAAGTAGTAGACGACGCCCTCACGGTGCGTTTCCCTCCAGTCGGCCACAGTCTCCAGCCGTGAATCCAGGTCGCCGACTGCCTCATAGCCGACGTCAAACAGGTCCGAGTAGAAAAAGGGGAGATGATGATAGGCGCTTCCGCTTCCTGCCATAGCCTTGCCCGCAGCCGCGCCCATAGTATTGGCATTGTCCTCGTGTTCGACCCTCAATCGCTTCTGAAGGGCAGGATTGAAGAAGTTTGCCACGTCGCCGGCGGCGTAGACGTCGGGATGGCTCGTGCGCAGGGACTCGTCGACGACGACGCCGTTATCAACGGCAAGACCCGCGGATTGGGCAAGCTCCACGTTCGGAGTGACGCCGATCCCGGCCACTACCCCGTCCACCGCAAATTCGCCGTGACTCTGAGTTCTCACGACAGCACCCTGCGACTTCTGTTCCAGGCCCGCTACCGTGCTGCCGGGGATCACGTTCACGCCTTTTTTCCGGTAATATTCGCTGAGAAAGCGCGCCAGATCTGCCGGATACATGCGAGCGCCGATGGCCTCTTCCGGGAACAGCATCACGACCTCCTTGCCGTTCATGGCAAGCGCCGCCGCTACCTCCCAGCCTATGAATCCGCCGCCAATCACCGCAAACCGCCTGCCGTGCTCAGTGAGTGCGCGGAGTTTCAGGTAGTCGTCGACTGTGCGGTAATAGATGATCGAACCGTCGTCGAAAGGAAGCCGGCGAGGTGCGGCGCCGGTTGCTATGAGGAGCTTCTCGAAGCCGTAGGCGTTCTCCTGATCGTCGGTCACAACCTTCTCTTTCAGATCGAGTGTCCGCGCCGTCCGGCCCAGATGAAGTGCGACGCTCTGCTTTTCCGTCCCTCGCCAGATACTGTCCGGCGAGTCGCCCTTCCAGAGTCCTTTCGAGAGAGGCGGCCGGTTGTAAGGTGGATTTCGTTCGGCACCGATCAGCCCGATGGAGCCTTCGGAATCGGCCTCTCGGATTCCGCTCACCGCCGCATCCGCCGCCATTCCTCCTCCCACGATCAAATACTTATAATTCGGCATTTGCCCCACCTTCCTTCGCGCACGCAAGCCGCAACCAGACGATTTGGAAATTCCTCACGACGCCTCCTGCGATCCGGCTCCCTGGGCGAATGCTAATGTACAACGTTTTGGCATGCTACCGTTTTGAAACCAAGATCCTTTGGACTCGGCGGCCAAGGGGAATGATTCCGATTTCTCGGGAATATCGGCCTCGCTGGCACCTGATAGGCGGCTAAGTGCAATTTGTTTATAGCGATAGCATGTTGTTTTCGATCTGGGGGATGTTATGGGGGTCGAGGCCCCAAGACCGGGCTTGCAAACCGGGTGAGCTGGCAATTCGCGCGACGCGCACGCGGCGCCGCCGCCAACTTCTCCTATCGCCCGCCGGGGCCGAACCCGTCGCTAAATAACGGCTCAGGGCTTTCAGAAAGACCGCCCGAACCAGGCACGCATCAGATAGGAGATCCCTAGAAGCAGGAGCAAAACGTTGGCCGTCAGGAAGAGGTACTTTTTGAACGAAGTGTTTAGACCGGCGACCCACACCATGAGGCAGGTCGATAATACCGCGGCGCCGTTGTAACCCGCCCAGCTCCCCGCGAAAAAAGGCACCACATGCCAGTAGCCGTGGGACTGGCCCTCGGCGAGGATGGGTCCGGCAATGGTTACCCAATAGATCCACGTGCCCGGCGCCGTCACTTCCGCGAGTGTAGCCACGGTGACACCCGCAAGCGAGTACGGCTTCGCGTCCGCCGCGTTCTCCCGCCCCGTCCGGCGCAAGTTCCACAGTCCGTAACCGGCAAATCCCGTTACGAGCAAGCCCCCGGCGTATGCGATATAGTGGGCGATCCCGAGCGGAATGAGCTGGTAGAAGAAAAGAGTCATCAGGAGAAAGGCGGCATCGACCGTCAGAGGGGGAACGAGCACCACGAAAATGGCGCTGCCCCAGCGCCCCAAGGCGGCCTGCGTCAATGCGATGAGCTGCAAAGGGTTAGGGAGAATTCCTCCCACCACTCCCATCCCGGCGCCGAGTATAAACAGATCCATAAGAGCGAGCCGCGATGTTATGCGGTTGTGCCCGAGAATGTAAAGCGCTGCGGGTCTCCGAGGCCGGACGCCGACATAATCCTCTTGCGCGGCCTCCCCGAACCCGATAGAGTTTCAGGATTGGGGATCGCTGAATCGAAGTATGCCGTCCGACCGGTCTGCAGGAGGGCGATTACCGGAACGCGGGCACGGGACGAAGTGAGAAGATCCGCGGGGCGCCCAACGCTACACACACGATGTGCTCCCCCGACTTGGCATAACGTCGAGACAATCCGGTGAAAGAACCGCGGGTGGCAGATCTACTGTGCGGAACGTCGGGTCCTGAGGTGGGCAATCCATGAAAATTCTCGTCATCGGTGGTGACGGATATCTCGGCTGGCCGCAGTCAATGTACCTGTCAAAACAGGGACATTGCGTCGGCATCGTAGACAATCTGGCCCGGCGGGCCTGGGACCTGGGTTGCGGAACGGAGAGCTTGACTCCGATCCGGATGCTGCCCGAGCGGGTCGCCCTCTGGAAGGAACTGACGGGCCGCGTGATCGAGACGTATATCGGCGACCTCCTGGAATACGATTTCCTGGCCGACGTCATCTCCCGCTTCGCTCCCGAGGCAGTCGTGCATTTTGGCGAGCAGCGCAGCGCTCCTTATTCCATGATCGATCGCGAACACGCGGTGCGCACGCAGACGAACAACGTGATCGGCACCCTGAACCTGCTGTATGCCACCAAGGAATTCTGCCCCGAAGCGCACCTCGTCAAACTCGGCACCATGGGGGAATACGGGACTCCCAACATCGACATCGAAGAGGGTTTTCTCGAGGTCACGCATAACGGCCGCACGGATGTCCTTCCGTATCCCAAGCAGCCGGGCTCGTTCTATCATCTTTCCAAGGTGCACGATTCCCACAACATTATGTTCGCTTGCAAGACGTGGGGAATTCGCTCGACGGATCTCAATCAGGGTGTTGTGTACGGTGTGAAGACGGAAGAGACGGTTCTTCACGAGGGTCTGGCCACGCGCTTTGACTATGACGCGATCTGGGGCACCGTCCTGAACCGTTACTGCGTGGAGGCGGCGATCGGCAAGCCGCTTACGGTCTACGGAGCGGGCGGGCAGACCCGCGGCTTCCTCGATATCCGCGACACGCTTCGCTGCATCGAACTCGCCATTCTCAAGCCGCCTCGTCCCGGTGAGTACCGGGTGTTCAACCAGTTCACCGAGCAGTTCAGCGTTCTGGACCTGGCCAATCTTGTGCAACGGATCGGCGCCCACAAGGGTCTCGACGTGACCATCGATCATCTGCCCGATCCCCGCGTCGAGCAGGAACATCACTACTACTTGGCAAGGCACACCAAACTGCTCGATCTCGGCCTGGTGCCGCACAATCTGTCAGACGTTCTGCTCGACTCGATCATGGACGTGGTGATTCGATACCGCGACCGGGTGATCGAGGAGACGTTGCTGCCGCAAGTCAACTGGAGAAGCACGCGCAATCCTTCCTCCTATTCAGCGAGCGGGTTGCCTTCGGCCGAACCTGCCGAAAAGGAATTACAGGCGGCCCACAGCGGCCGCGGGCGGGCGTAGCAGCCGGAGGTTAATTTGTCCCTTTATCTCGTCACCGGCGGCGCCGGGTTCATCGGCTCCCACATGGTGGAAGAACTCGTTCGCCGCGGCGAGTCCGTCCGCGTGATCGACGACCTCTCGACCGGCAAGAAAGAAAACCTGTCCGCGGTTCTCGATCAGATCGATTTTCGCGGAGGGGACATCCGCGACCTTGAGGCGATGCGGCCGGTCTTCGAGGGCGTGGATCATGTTATACACCTCGCGGCGGTGTCGTCGGTGCTCCGCTCGATTCAGGATCCGGTGGCGACCACCGAGGTCAACCTGATGGGTACGCTTCACGTCATGGTTGCAGCCCGCGACGCGCACGTGAAGCGCGTCGTCATGGCGTGTACGGCGGCGATTTACGGTGAAAACCCGGTACTGCCGCGCGTCGAAACGCAGATGCCCGATCCGCTCTCGCCCTACGCGATCGTCAAAGTGGCGGGCGAGTACTTCGGCCAGGTCTTTTACAGGCTCTTCGGCCTGGAATTTGTGGCTCTGCGCTACTTCAACATTTTCGGGCCGCGGCAGAACCCGTTCTCGCCTTACTCCGGTGTTCTCTCCAAGTTCGTTCGCGCCTATCTCACCGGAACGACGCCCGTGATCCATGGTACCGGGGAGCAGTCGCGCGATTTCACGTACGTCGCCAATGTCGTCGACGCCACCCTGCGTGCCTGCCACGCGCCCAAGGTTCCCGGCAGGGTGATCAATGTGGGT
>Ga0335078_10012363_pt1 | contig 12656 bp, 9 predicted proteins | sample Lox_Sample_32_FD_206711 | JGI IMG/M metagenome (GOLD analysis project Ga0335078, IMG submission 206711) | Soil microbial communities from Loxahatchee National Wildlife Refuge, Florida, United States - Lox_Sample_3.2 | ecosystem: Environmental > Terrestrial > Soil > Wetlands | place: USA: Florida... | reverse complement strand
CAACTCCGCGGTTTCCGTTCGCAATTCCTTCGCTTCCGCGGACGTGAGAATGCCTTTCTGCTCCAGTTTGTCAATCAGTGCATCGGCAGACGATTGCGCGCAGAGCCGTGGGTTGAGGCCCATTAACACGCCCACGCCTCCAAAGAGCATGGCCCATATGTTACGGTGTATTCTGGCGCTTTTCCGGATTTGATTTGGCTTCACGCGCGCACAAATTGGCGGCGTCTTGTGACGGGGGCATGGCGGAATTGTTACGTTTTTGCGACATTCGCGCGCGTTCGTAACATTCCGAAATCAGGCCCTCGACTCTGCGTGCCAGCCCGTCATGCCACATCGAAATTTCCTCAAAAAACTTGTTGCACCGACGAGTTTAATTGTTACACTCCGCGTCTGCTTCTGAAAATGGAAGCGGCAAATGTAACTAAACCATTAACAGACAATTGTTCTTTGTATGGCTGCCCAACGCATCCGCATCCGCCTTAAGGCCTATGACCATCGCGTCATAGACCAGTCCGCCCGCGAAATTGCCGACACCGTCAAGCGCACCGGCGCGCGCGTCGCCGGCCCCATTCCACTTCCGACCCGGGTCGAACGCTTTACCGTGCAACGCTCGCCGCACGCGGACAAGAAATCGCAGGAGACTTTCGAGCAACGCACCCATAAACGGCTGATTGATATCATCGAGCCGACCGCCAAAACCGTGGACGAATTGAAGAAGCTCAATTTGCCCGCCGGCGTGGACATCACGATTAAAATTTAGAAGTTAAATGAGCAACTCGTTAAACAAGCAAATGAGAAGACGCCCGCGAGCCTGATTTAACCAATCACTAATTCAACCAATTACGAACTCATGCCCCTCGGACTTTTAGGAAAAAAACTCGGTAACACGCGCGTTTACAACGCGAGCGGTGTGTTGATTCCTGTGACGGTCGTGCTCGCGGGCCCCAATCGCGTCCTGCAGGTGAAGACCCAGGCAGGCAAAGACGGCTACAACGCCGTGCAACTCGGCTTCGACGACCAGAAGGAACAACGCGTGACCAAACCCTTGCTCGGGCACATCAAGAAACACAACGGCGCAGCTGTCAAACGCATCCGGGAATTCCGCAATTTCTCCAAAGAAGTGAAACCGGGCGACGTGGTCGGCCCGGCGCTGTTTGCTCCGGGTGATTTTGTGGATGCCATCGGCATTACAAAAGGCCGCGGCTTTGAGGGTGTCATGAAGCGCCACGGTTTTGCCGGCGGCCCTTCGACGCACGGGCAAAAAGGCTGGGGCCGGCGTGTCGGCGCGATCGGCCAGCGCCTTTTTCCCGGCACAGTCATGCGCGGCCAGAAAATGCCCGGCCACATGGGCCAGGTCCAACGCACCACGCAAAACCTCGAAGTGGTTCAGGTGCGCGAGGCGGACAACTTGTTGCTCATCAAAGGGGCAATTCCCGGCTCGGAAGGCGATTATGTCGTCATCCGCGAATCGAAGAAACGACCCAAGGGCTGGAAACCGCCGGTGAGTGTCGCGCCAATGAAGCGGAAAGGCGCTGCTGAAAAGAAAGCCGAGCCCAAACCTGAGGAAGCGAAGAAGTAATCCGGTAGGGACGACCTGCTGGTCGTCCACGGCTGCGCGGCAGCGCAGCCCTACCACCGAACTGCAAATGAAGATTGCCATCAAGAACATCGAAGGGAAGAACGAGGGCGAACTCGAAGTGAAGTTCCCCCTCGTCGAAGGCGGCAAAGGCACGCAGGCGGTGCACGACGTGGTCGCCGCGTATCATGCCGCGCGGCGCAGCGGCACCGCCAGCACCAAAAACGTCGGGGAAGTCGCCGGCACGAATAAAAAGCCGTGGCGACAGAAGGGCACTGGCCGCGCCCGCGCCGGTTCGTTTCAATCACCATTGTGGCGCGGCGGCGGGGTGGTCTTCGGTCCCAAACCCCGCGATTTCAGCAAAAAAGTTTCCAGGAAGACCCGCGCGCTGGCATTGCGCAAGGCCCTCAGCGAACGGCTCAAAGCCGGTGATGTGGTCGTGGTTGGCGAATTGAAGCTGGCTTCGCCCAAGACGAAGGAATTTGCCGGTCTGATGACGGCATTGGATTTGAAAGGCTCAACCCTGGTGGTGTCGTCGGGCACGGACAAAAATCTTATGCTCGCATCGCGCAATATTCCGGGTGTGGCGCTGACCACCAGCGATGCGTTGAGCACTTATGACGTGTTACGGCCAAACCGGCTGCTGTTTACGAAAGATGCGTTTGAGAAGGTCGAAGCGCGGCTGACAAGAGAGTAATTCGTTACATGGTTAAATGAGTGATTGGTTAAACTGGTTAAACAAGTTAGCGCGAATGTTCGCTCATTTACCTAATCACCGATTTAACTAATTTAACCAACATACAATGAACACCTTTGAAGTCATCAAAACCGTCCGGCTCACGGAAAAGGGGACCCGCCAGGGCGAGAAATACAATCAATACACCGTGGTAGCCGATCCTCGTGCCAACAAACATGAAATCCGCCAGGCGGTGGAGGAACTGTTCAAAGCCAACAAAATCAAGGTCATCAAAGTGAACACGTTGAACGTGCGCGGCAAACTGCGCCGTCAGCGCACCCCCCAGGCGGGCAAGGCGCCCGACTGGAAAAAAGCCATTGTGACGCTCAGAGAAGGCGACAAGATCGTTTTGACATAAACTGGATTTGAGACTGAAAGGGCGCGGAGAATTGGCAAATTCGCGCCCTTTTTATGGGTGAAGCGACGGACTGCCCCACAAAAAGCATCACAACATACTGGTCATCAACAGGTTCCGCGCCGAACTTGCAAATTTCTGCCGGTTTGTTTTCCTTGTGGCTGGCATGTGGCAACGGAGTTGTTCGATTCTGATCATCGCGACGACACTGGCGGGCCGCGCCTGGGCCGGACCGGAGGCGGCCGAGGTGACCCTGGACTATGTGGCGAAGCGCGCATTGGAGCGCGCGCATCATCCTTTTCATTCGCCCCGCGCCGATCTGCCGAAGGTGCTGCGGCAGGACAACCTGGATTACGATAAATACCGGGAAATCGAGTTTCGGCACGACAAGGCGCTGTGGGCATCCGAAGACTTGCCCTTTCGGGTCGAATTTTTTCATCCGGGCTATTTGTATCAGGAACCCGTCCACGTGAATGAATTCACCGCGACGCACGTACAGCCCATCCGTTTTGTGCAGGATTTTTTCAATTACCGCGCCCTGCACATCCAGAATCAGATCCCGGCGGATACAGGTTACGCAGGCTTTCGCCTGTTGACTCAACTGAACGAAACAAACAAATGGGACGAGCTGGGGGCGTTTCTCGGAGCCAGCTATTACCGGCTGCTGGGCAAAGGCCAGGTTTACGGCCCGTCGGCACGCGGCCTGGCGCTGGATTGCGGCGAGCCGGATCGTCCGGAGGAATTTCCCATCTTTACCGACTGGTGGCTGGGCAAACCGCGAAAGAGCGACAGAGACCTGACCTTGTACGCCATTCTCGACAGCGTGCGTTGCACCGGCGCTTATGAATTTCACATCATCCCCGGTGACACGACGGTGGTGGACGTGAACGCCGTGCTTTTCTTTCGGGAAACGAATCTGGTTCGGGAAGTAAACCCGGCGTGCCCGCCGACCAGAACCGTCGGGCTGGCGCCGTTGACCAGCATGTTCTGGTTCGGCAAAAGTTCCGAGCGCAAGTTCGATGATTACCGCCCGGAGGTCCACGACAGCGACGGGTTGCTCATGCGCATGAACAGTGGCGAAGTTCTTTGGCGTCCGCTCGATAATCCGCCCGTGATGCGCCACCAGATTTTTCATGCGCCGGATATACGCGGCTTCGGGTTGTTCCAGCGCGAGCGCTCGTTTGCGGCCTACCAGGACACGTTCAATCCCGCGCAACTCGTGCCGAGCATGTGGGTCGAGCGGCACGGCGGCTGGGGTGACGGCGATTTGCACCTCGTCGAGTTGAGCACCGGGTACGAGGGCCTCGATAACATCGTCGCTTTCTGGAATCCCAAAGACAAGCCGTCGCCGTTGCAGCCTTACCGCTTCAGTTACGCCGTCTGCTGGGAAAGCGGGGTGGCGGATTCGAGGTTGTCGGCAAACCGGGCCATCTCCACGCGCGTCGGTCTCGACTCGCATTTTTCCAACACCCGCCAATTTGTCATTGACTTCGCGGGGCCGAAACTGGACGCCGTGCCAGAGGACGCGCCGCCGCAAGCCATCGCCAATTGCAGCACGAATGCCGCGATCGTGGACAACTTTGTTCTGCGCAACCCGTTTCTCCATACCTGGCGCGTCATCCTGAAATTGCAGCCCCAGGCGGGCAATACCGACCCGGTGGACCTCCGATGCACGCTGCAAAAAGGCACCAACAATCTGACCGAAACATGGACGTATCAATGGAGTCCGCCGTGACCGGCCCCACCGGCCAATTGGCGGGCCGACCCCTGGAAGAGTGGAACGCCGCTTACGCGAAAGTGGAAAATTATTTCCATGCGTTGCGCGTGCGCAACAAGGCGTTGCTCGGCCAGCTGGTTCTCCGCGTGCTCGAACGCGCCATGCGCCGCGCGCCCGCCGAGCCGACCCGGTCAGCCACCCAGCTCGCCGCCGAGGAAATGGACCGGCTCGTAATTGAATGGTTCGCCGCCGTGCTCCAGGAATCACCCGCCAACGCCGACCAAATGCTGACGACCCGCGGACGTTTGGCGTTGTTGCTCGCCGACATGCCCGGGCGATGGCAGGAACAATTCCTGTGCCCTGCACCGTGGCCGCCGGAATTCGTCGGCGCCATGCGCGAAACCTATTTCCGCGCCGGGCCGGATTTCCAGCTTTCAAAAATGGCGCCGCGCTCGCTGGACCTCGGGCCCATCACCACGCTGACCAATCTGGGCCGCCTGCCGTATTTCAAGATGACACTGGTCTGGACCCTGTTTGCGCTGCTGCTGGTGGTCGTTTTCATCCTGACGCATTGAACCATGCCGGACACATACCCATCGCTGTTGCCCGGCGTTCCCGCCCTGCCCCACATTCAGCGCGGCTGGCGGCTGTTCCTGTTCTACTCATCCGCCGTCATGTTGACGGGGCTGGTCTCGATGCTGTTTGCGGACCTGCTCTGGCGCACCGGCTGGTCCGCTTCCCGTACGGTGTTGCTGATTCTGTTTGTGATTTTGTTTTTGTTCGCGGCCATCGGCTGCATGCATGGTCTGTACGGCTTCGTCTTGCAGCGGTTTGGCACGCGGCAGCGCATCACGCAGTTGGGGGATTACCGCGCACAAAGCATCGTCGGCACGAGCACCGCCATTGTCTTCCCCATTTGCAACGAGAATACCATCCGCGTCATTCAAGGCCTGCGCGCCACGTATGAATCGCTCGAACGCACCCGCGAACTTGAACGGTTTGACTTTTTCATCCTGAGCGACTCAACGGACCCGGACAAATGGGTTGCGGAGGAACGGTGCTGGTGCGATCTGGTCCGCGAGCTCGACGCGCTCGGCCGCATTTACTATCGCCGCCGCTTGAACAATGAAGGCGGCAAGAGCGGCAACGTGCGCGACTTCCTCAACGCCTGGGGCCGCCGTTACCGCTACTTCATGGTGTGCGACGCCGATAGCGTCATGCGCGGGCAAACGATTGTGGATCTGGTGAAACTGATGGAGGCGCACCCGAATGCCGGGTTGGTTCAAACCGTGCCGGCGCTGGTGAACGCCGAATCGCTCTTCGGCCGCATCCAGCAATTCGCCAACCGCCTGTACGCTCCGGTGTTCATCGCCGGATTGAATTATTGGGCGCTCGATCTCGGAAATTATTGGGGACATAACGCCCTCATTCGCACGGAGCCGTTCATGCAGTTCTGCGATCTGCCGCAATTGCCGGGACGCCGGCCATTCGGCGGCCAGATTCTCAGCCACGATTTCGTGGAGGCGGCCCTGTTGTCGCGGGAGAACTGGGGAATCTGGTTTGCCTACGACCTCGAGGGCAGTTACGAGGAGGCTCCGCAGGGAATCATCGAAAACGCGCGGCGCGAACGCCGCTGGTGCCAGGGGAATTTGCAGCACGGCCTGGTCCTTTTTGCGAAGGGGTTGCGCGGCGTAAGCCGGCTGCATTTGATATTGGGCATTTGCGGCTATCTGGCCGGGCCGCTGTGGCTGCTGTTTTTGATCACGTTCAACTGGATTCACTGGTATCAAAAACATACCCGCCTGTCGGAAATTACGGTGCACGGTTACCTGACCAACCTGAGCGGCACCGCGCACGCGTTGCTCCTGTTCGTCATCTGCATGGTGGTCATCATGCTGCCCAAAGCGCTGGCGCTGATTGATCTGGCTTTCGACGGAGTGCGCCGGCGCGCGTTCGGCGGTCTGGCGCGCGCCACGCTGGGCGTTGTCGGCGAAACCATTTTCTCGACGTTACACGCGCCGCTCCTGATGCTCTGGCACACGCAATTCGTTCTCACCAACCTGTTCGGCGCCACCGTGAGCTGGGGCCCGCAAAGGCGCGCCGCGGACGGGACTGCCTGGCCGACCGCGGTCGCGCGGCATTGGTGGCAAACGCTGGTGGGACTGATCTGGGGCGCGTTCATGTGGCAGCTCGACCAGACGTTGTTCTGGTGGTTCACGCCCGTGCTCGCCGGAATGGCGCTTTCCATCCCGCTGAGTGTGTTCACCAGCCGGCGCAGCCTGGGAAAACGGGCGCGTAAAATGGATTTTTTCCTGACGCCGGAGGAAACGGCGCCACCGCCGGAACTGGTCGCCTTGCGCGCGCGCATGAAGGTGCATGAACTCACGGAAGACACTACCCCGCGCCGTCCGCACGCGGGCCTGGCCGAAGCGGTGCTTGATCCGTATGTGAATGCCATCCACGTTTCTCTGTTGCGCGAAAAACAGCTCAATCCGGTCTATGCCGAACAACTCACGAAACTCGGTGTCGGAAGCAATGAAGTCCGTGCGTTGAGTGAGAAGTTGCTGGCGCGGGGCCCGGACCGGCTGACCGACGCCGAACGGCTCCTCATCCTGGCAGATGCGCACTCGCTCGTGTGGCTGCACCAGCAGGCCTGGTTGCGGCCCGACGAATTGCTCGCGCCGTGGTGGAAGGCCATGATTCGCGAATTCAGTTCGCTGGAGGCTTGAGATTCGCCGGGGCACCCAGCGCCTGCAATTTAGCCTCGACTTTCGCGTCATCGGGTTTGAGTTGCAGCGCTGCCTGATAGCACTTCACTGCTTCGTTCGTACGGCCCAGCCGGACGAAGGTGTCGCCGAGATTGACATAAATTTGCGGGTTGTCGGGCGTGACGTGGAGCGCCTCGCGATAGTGTTGCGCGGCCTCGTCAAACCGGTGTTGCATGAATAAAACCGTGGCGAGATTGTTGTGTGCGCCGGCAGAATCGGGGTCCAATTTCAGCGCTGCCTCGAAATTCGTGATGGCTTCGGCAAACTGCCGCTTCGCCGCCAGTGCCAGACCCAGGTTGTCCAATGTGTCGGCCTGGTTGGGAGAGATTTCCAGAGCGCGGCGATAATCCGCGATGGCATTGTCCCAGTCCCCGAGCCGGGCAAAGGCGTTGCCCAAATCATACAGCGCGTCCGCATTCCCGGGCTTGCTTTTCAACGATTCACGGTAGCAATCCATCGCTTCGGTCACATGTCCCTGGCTCGCCAGCCACGTGCCGAGGTTATTTTCCGCGACGTAATTATTTTCCGTCACGGCCAGCGCGTGGCGGAAGAGCGTTCCGCTGTTCTGCCAATAATGCAACTGGTCTCGCGTTTGGAACGCGCAGACGGCCAGCAGGAACCCGGCAAAAAAAACAACCGTAGGTTTGGCCACCTGCCAGTGCCCACACGCCTCGCTCATTCCCCAGATGAAAACCAGAAAAATCCCGATCAACGGCAGGTAGGTGTAGCGGTCCGCCATGGCCTGGTCACCGACCTGGACCAGGCCGATGACCGGAACCAGCATGCCCGAAAACCAGAACCAGCCCACGGCTGCAAAAGGAAATTTCCGGCCCCACCGGATGGCGGCGACACAAAGGCAGGCAAACAATGCCACGGCAAACAAAACCAGTCCCAACGGCCAATGTCCCGGATGTGGATAAGGCGTGGCCAGCGGAGCCGGCCAAAACGTCTTGCCCAGGTACCGGGCGTAGGAGACAAACGCATTTTCGATCCGGGCGGACATCGAATAGCGCGTCAGCGCGACCACCGCGCCCGTTTTTTGTTGCACCACGAACGTGACCACGCAGGAAACAGCGCTTAACACCATGAACGGCCATTTCTCTAGTACGAGTTGGCGGAGAACCGCCCATCCTCCATCTTCTGTCTCCGATTTCCCAACTCCAGATCCTGTCACTTGCCACTTGCCGCTCACCTGCCGAGTCGTAGCCTCCGAGCGAAGGCTGGTCACCCTCCCGAGCGGCCACCAATCGAGCAGCAACATCACCAGCGGCAGCGCCACCAACACCGGTTTGCTCATCAGACCCAATGCGAAGAAAATCACCGCCAAACCATAGTCGAGCGTCCAGAGTCGAGAGCCGAGAGACGAATTTGAGCCGTCCCCTGCCCTCGACCATCGACCCTCGGCGTTCGACTGCTTGTGCGCGTAGCGCGCGTACGCCAACAACGACAGCAGCCCGAAGAACGCGCTTAAAACGTCCTTGCGCTCCGCCACCCACGCCACCGATTCCACGTGCAACGGGTGGAGGGCGAACAAAGCCGCCACCAGCGCGCTCCGCCACGTCGCGGCGGTCAAACGCCGGAGCAGCAGAAACAGCAGCACCGTGTTGGCGGTGTGCAGCAACAGATTCGTCAGATGCGGACCGACCGGGCCTTGGCCAAACCAATCCGCGTCCAGCATCAGCGACAGCCACGTCACCGGGTGCCAGTTGTTCGCGTGCGTCGTTGTGAAGGCCCAGGCCACGTTACCCGGCGTGAGGCCGGTCAGCACGTGGGGATTGGCAGTGAAATAAAGCGGGTCATCGTAATTGACGAACTCGTAATGCGCGGCCGGCAGGTAAACGGCCAGCGTGACCACGGCCAGCAGCAAACAGATAATCAGGGGACGCCTGGAGATTTCCTCGTAACGCGCGGATTGGTCCGGTTCCATAGCTTTGCTGGTCCCAGAGCTAAATCGTTCCCGGCACAAAGCGAAAGCCCGAAATGGCCGCAACCGAACATGCTGGCGCTGAAAATGCCCAAAAAGCGCAAAAGCCGGGGCTAGCAGGCCTCGCGCCTGCTATCATTTCAACTGGTGGGCTTTTCAGGTTGTGGCACTTGTTTGGCGTCGCCGGTTTCGACCGGCTGCGCAGGCGCCGTTCCGCTCCGCGCCGGTGACGGTTCGCCCAGCAGATGGAGAATGTCTTCCAGCAGGATGTTTAATTTGTCCGGGTGCGCGTTCAATTCGCGTTCCAGTTCCCCGAATATCTGATTCAACAGATAGGCTCGCAGCATCTCCCGGAGTTCCGGCCCGCCGGCGGGATACAACCCGGTTTTGCCGAGCCGCTCGAAATATGCCTTTAAATAGACCGCGCTCACCCCCGCGCTCCAATATTGCGCCCACACTTCAAACGCGGGCAGGTGCACATTGCCGCGCTCGCCGTGCTGGGAAAGTCCGGCATCAGCGGCATGGTGAAAGGAACGGACCATGCCCGCCACGTCGCGCAATGGCGAGCGCTTGATCCCGCGCTCGGTGATTGGGGTTGCCGTGTCGCCCTCGAAATCCAGAAACACAAAATCTTTCCCGGTCCACAGCACCTCGCCGAGGTCCAGATTCCCGTGGATGCGGATGCGTTGGGCGGCGAGGCGATGTTCAAACACCCGGCGGAATTGCTGGAGAACGGAGGGCTTCAATTCGAGGGCGCGCCGGGCCAGGGACACAACCTCCGGCGGCAGGGCCTTGAGTTGTCCGCGCAGTTGCCAGAAGCTTTCGACCGCCCGGTTGCGCATGGATTGAAAGAGCGACCGCTGGTAATAGGTGGTGAATGGCTCCGGGGCGAAATTCCTGTCTCCGGCGTCCGATGCCAGCGTGAGGTGCAGTTCGGCGGTGCGCACACCCAGCAGGCGCGCAGATTCAATATAAGTGCCTATGTTTTCCAACACCGCCGCGGGAATGTCGCGCTCAAATATTTTCAGCGGCTCGGCGATAGCGGCCGGCGCGTGGATGCTTTGCATGCCCGACGTAGTCATGCGCTCATAGAACCGGCCCAGCGTGTCGAGAGTGTATTCCCAGGCATTTTTGGCCTCCGGGATAAAGGAATTGACCACCGCGAGAGTGGTCCGGATGTTCCGGGTGTCAACGTATTCCAGTGCACCCCTCAGCGGCTTGCTTTGGGGAAAGTTCTTCTCCGTCAGGAATCGCCCGATTTCGAGTTCGGGGTTGATGCCCCATTCAATCTGACGGAAGAGCTTCAGCACCGCCTTGTCACCGTAAAGTATCGAGGTATGGCTTTGCTCGGTCTTCAACAACGCCGGTTCCGGCAGCGCAGCTCCGCTGAATACCTGGCGCAGGCCCGGTGTTCTTTCCGGTTCGACCTCACCGTTCGTACCTTTGAGCCGGCGGCGGTTCAGCATCAGTTCCAGCAACGCCCGGCAGAAGGCCTGGCTGCCGGTGGCTTCATACAAAATGCCGCCGGTCGCGTCGCCTGTCGTCTGCAGTTCGGCAATGAGCAGTTGCGGAAAGGTTTCGCGCAGCCGCCCGGCCTCAGGCCCCGTGGCAAACGCCAACGGCAGCGTGTAAAAATCCTGGTCGCCTGCGCTGTAATCCACTTGGAGCAACATCAGCCGGGCGCAGTTTTCGCCATTGAACGACACGGGAAGAGTTTCCTTGAGCGTGATGAGTTTAATGTTCCGGTCCCGGCCGACAAACCAGCGGTGCAATTTCAGGTAGGGCGGCAGGATGGCTTCCAGCCGGGACTTGTTCTTGCCATCAAAGACGCGGTCCCATTCTCCGCGAACCGCCAGTTTCGGCAATTGCGCCTTCAGACCGGAAGCCGGGACGACAGCGGCAGGCGCTGGTTTGTCTTCCAGCGAAAACCAGTAAAAGGTGTGCGGGCCCAGCGAAAAAAAGTAGGGCCGCTCGGTGATAGCCGGGAATTCCGCGCGGCCAAACAATTCGACGGGCACGCGCGCTTTGAACGCCGACAAATCCAGCTCGACGGATTGCACGAAGCGCGACAGGTTGGCCACCACCAGCAAGGTTTCCTGCTCGTGCCGGAGCACGTAGGCCAGCACCTTCCGGTTGTCGGGACGGAGAAATTCGCATTTGCCTTCCCCCAGCGCGCGCCAGCGTTTTCGCAACGCGAGCAGCCGACGCATCCACCAGAGCAATGAATGCTGGTTGGCGAGTTGCACTTCCACATTGACGGCTTCGTAATGGTAACCCGGGTCGAGAATGACCGGCAGGTAGAGGCTTTGCGGATTGGCGCGGGAGAAGCCAGCGTTCTTGTCCGGACTCCACTGCATGGGCGTACGGACCCCGTTGCGATCGCCCAGATAGACATTTTCCCCCAGGCCGATTTCGTCGCCGTAATACAGCACCGGTGTGCCGGGCAGCGAAAAGAGCAGCGCGTTGAGAAGTTCAATGCTCTTGCGGTCGTTGTTGAGCAATGGCGCCAGTCGGCGGCGAATACCGAGGTTGAGTCGCGCCTGGTGCATTTGCGCATACATCCGGTACATGTAATCGCGCTCCTCGTCGGTCACCATTTCCAGCGTCAATTCGTCGTGATTGCGCAGGAACAGCGCCCACTGACTCGTTTCGGGAATCGGCGGGGTTTGTTCGAGGATGTCCACGATGGGCAGGCTGTCCTCCATGCGCAGGGCCATGAACAGGCGCGGCATTAGCGGGAAATGAAACGCCATGTGGCACTCGTCGCCGCGGCCCTGCCCGAAATACGCCGCGGCATCTTCCGGCCATTGATTGGCTTCGGCCAGCAACATGCGGTCGTGGTACTTTCCGTCCACGTGGGCGCGGAGCTTTTTGACGAAGGCGTGCGTCTCCGAAAGGTTCTCGCAGTTGGTCCCCTCGCGCTCGTAAAGATAGGGCACGGCATCCAGCCGCAGGCCGTCCACGCCAAGATCAAACCAGAAGTCCAACGCCTTGATGATTTTCTGATGCACCTCGGGGTTGTCGTAATTGAGATCGGGCTGGTGTGAATAAAATCGGTGCCAATAATATGCCCGGGCTACCGGGTCCCAGGCCCAATTCGCGACCTCCACGTCTTTGAAAATGATGCGGGTGTCCCGGTATTTTTTAGCCGAGTCGTTCCAGACGTAGAAATTCCACCAGCGGCTGCCGGGCGAGGATCGGCGGGCGCGCTGGAACCAGGGATGCTGGTCAGAGGTGTGGTTCAATACCAGTTCCGTGATTACCCGCAAACCGCGGTGATGCGCTTCGCGCAGAAACGTTTTGAAATCGTTGAGCGAGCCGTACATCGGATGAATGTCGAAATAATCGCCTATGTCATAGCCATCGTCCCGTAACGGCGAAGGGTAAAATGGCAACAGCCAGATTGCGGTGACGCCCAGGTCTTTGATGTAATCCAGCTTTTCTGTCAGGCCTTGAAAGTCGCCGATCCCGTCCCCGTTGCCGTCATAAAACGCCCGCACATGCACTTCGTAAATCACCCCGCTTTTGTACCAGAACGGGTCAGGGTCCAAGCCTTCGCGGGGATGGTCGGGAGTGGGCA
>Ga0335078_10012362_pt1 | contig 12657 bp, 11 predicted proteins | sample Lox_Sample_32_FD_206711 | JGI IMG/M metagenome (GOLD analysis project Ga0335078, IMG submission 206711) | Soil microbial communities from Loxahatchee National Wildlife Refuge, Florida, United States - Lox_Sample_3.2 | ecosystem: Environmental > Terrestrial > Soil > Wetlands | place: USA... | reverse complement strand
GCAACAGGCTGTGATACTGTACGGTGTTATTCATGTATTATCCCGCTGCGGACCCGCTCGATTAATAATCCTGGTCCGAAGATTATATACATATCAACGTGATGTGGCCATAGCTAGTGTACCTATAATGATACTAGCAGTATTGACCCGATCAATGGAGTAGAAAACGCCCAATTCAAGGCCCCAACCAAACACAACTGCAATAAACACGTGTGTAATCATAGGTTTCACAGCTGCAGTACTACTACTAGTGCTAGTAATTAATATATCTGATTGGTCGGTCCGATCATTTAGTAGTATTTGCAATTGCACTACACCGTTGACAGCCCTCAACCGACTGAACGGTCGATGATGTAAGTTGTTCCAGGCCAGCCGGGGCAATGCGCATTATATATATATATATATATATATAGTAGTAGTAGTGGACATATTAGTAAGCTGAACTTTGCATTTCCCGTTACATCAATCTCGCCCATTGGACAAGTCATTACTACTAGCCCTATGGATCTCTAAAATATATTTTTCTAATTGTGATTGTATGTAAAATCTTAATTATTAGTGCCAGATACACACGGATCGCATGTTTTCCAAAGTTATCAACATGATTTCAAAACTTTTGGTAACTATTTTGTGACAAAATACGTACAACCTGCGTGGTTTTGCGTGGTGTCCCTTGGAGAAACACGATTTGTGGGTTCATAGTGTAGCGATATAGCAGTAGTATGGATATGCACCCTAGTCGACTGATTCCGATCTTACTAACGTGCTGAAGTCCGGATTCGAATCCCCAAGTCCCCTGTAGTCTGATGTGCACGAGTTACAGGGTGATCGGATCCGTTCATACCAGTATTAGTAGCCATGTATTACTCTATTCCGCAGCCAGTAGGCCTAGTAGTGCCATGGCGGAACGGGTACATGTATGTTCAACTATTGCTAAATTTGATGACCCCTGATGAATACCAATTTCCTTCTTCATCCAGCAAGTAACGCTGGTTTCGCTCTGCCGTGGATTTTGTTAGACAATAGCATAGGGTAGTAATATATGTACAATATCGCAATGCTGGCACTTAAACTTGAAACCTAAGTAGTATGTAGTAGTACTACTAGTGCTGGCGCTATAATCAGCGTCACACAAGATTGTAGGCGCCGGATGACGGCGATCACCAAAATCATCGTGATTTCGTCTGAATAGATCACCTCCGACTTATTTGATTTCCAACTTGAAGCAATGAAAGGGTTGCGAGATGGCAAGTGGGAGAGTGCAAAAGAGGCAGCAGGAGCGTTAGTAGGGCTTTCAGCAAGTACATCATTTAGAAGAAGGATCAAGGGAGGCCCGAAAAAAAACAGTGTCAGAAGTAATAGTAATGGAAACACATCAACTCTTGACAAAGTCAGAAGAAAATACATTAGTTAAGTGAATTATGCGTCTGACAATCGGTGGACACCCAGCAACTCATGTACTTATCAGAGACATGGCAGAAGAAACCAGAATGTTGTGCAACAAGCACGAATGTGTATGAGGTCTTTAGAGAAGTATAATAAGATGTCAATGAATCTATGATATAGGCTGAACAGGCTCTAGTCCTCACAGTACCCCCCTTCCCCCCTTTAAAGGAGGGTCTGTTCAGCGGATGCAAGAAAAGTAAAAGAAAACAATATAAACGAAAGAGATGAATGAAATATAGAAAAAGAAAGACAAATGCCAAACAAGCAAGATGATCTCAATATCAAAGTCTTTGTCCATCTCTTGATCCATCATGAAAATGAAACGGATGTAAAGTGGTGAGGGTTGTGAGGTAGAAAGAGATAGTGTTTGATAAATGAATAATGATATGATATGAGAGCAATGACAGTGACTAAGATGAATGGAGATCTCGTTCAAAGTAGTAGCCATAGTGACCAGCTGAAGATCTTATCTTGTGAGGGGGGGTAGAAAGTTTTCTACTCATGTTTAAACACGTGGGCATCGATGCCTAAGGGTCCACATGAAAACAGATGATGTAGTTCCGTTGATGTGCAATGGATGTCTGAAGGCATTACATGCACGCCCATGTCGCTTCTTCCACACAGAGTGGGAACAGTATGTATCGAATGAACGAGAAGCGCAATCATGCCAGTCTGTACTTAATATTAAAACCGTGAATGCTGTATGAAAGGAAGAAAGATGGATGAGATTCAGATTGCTTTGATAGCTGAAAGAATACTAGGATCGATGATTGAGTTGACAATGATAAGCGAGCAATCTGCTTAAACAGGCAGCAAATGAATAATCGGTTTAATCGAATCAGAGACTGCGAATGGTTGAACTGTCTCTGGCATTTGTTTAGGCCTAATGGACATATCGATGGTAGGCAGGTTTGTTCAAGGTCGCAAGCAATGATGCATAGGAACGCTTTGCTCAACAGCAGATGGCGTTGTCCTATAAAGGGCACTGGAGCATTGGTGCTTGGTAGTAGAAAATTTTCTACTTCCAGCTGTTGTAACAGTCCGGCATCAGTGGCCGGGGTCTCTCAGCAAGAGGGCCTAGAGGAGTCAAAGTCGAAGTCGATTACATGGATTCAAGCTGGGACGCAATAGTTTGCTGACTGGACAGTTCCTCATATTGCTTTATCATTCGCTGAACCATGTCATTCATTATCATCAAGCAATGAGAGGATCGGCTTTTTTCAACTCATCTATAACTCAGCATAGAGTCGACGCATTTCCTTCACAGAAGTTGTCAACGGATGTGCTGATTCTAATGGACTTGCATTTGGAGGGGGAGCAGCTGCTTCACTATGAATTGATGATTGTTAATAGGGGATGTTGAAGTTGGGCGACTCTGAACAGGGAGCAAGGGAGATAGGTGTTCAAACTGAGGAAATTTGGATGAACAACGCCTGGTCCTTGTTGAAGGTGATGGCATGAAGTGTCACCAAACTGATGAGCAAGTTGGTGAGGAAGCTGAACCTTGAGGGATAGAAAATTTCCTGCCCTTAGCAGATTTTCTTAGCCTGGGTTTCAGCACTCTCTCCATGTCCCATCTATGGTATAGAAGTCGCTGTTCTCGCTCCAATTGAACCAAACTCGTGCTGAGTCTTCAAACGGTTGCCTTCTTCAAACACCCTTTCAAGGTTCACTTTACGGATACTGTCTTCCCTTTTGTGAAACTTTCTTCGTCTTCCTCAAAAATCCAATGACATGGGCTTTCATCAGTCGGATACCAAGTTCCTATAAAATTGACAGGTTCAGGAGGAGATGTTTTATATTGAGCACCAGGGGCAGTGGCTTCAGCCTAGAATGTATTGTGGACCTTGTAGATGTCTAGATTAATCACAGCATGGCGAATACTACATTGATTGATAAATCCATCGTGGAGAGAAGGTTCAGAGGTCGAGGAATGATGATAGGACTCAATTGACAAAGGAGCGCTAAATGAAATGGTTCTAGATGGATAAAAAGGCGAGTTGGGCCTCAACCGAATCCCAATCGATGAGAGATGAGTCAATATTCGATGAAACGAAAATGAAATGACTCAGACTGTGTTCATCCCCCTTTGTCATATGCAAAAAGGGTTGAATAACCGGTGTCAATAGATGGATTTAAGGTATTTAGGGTATGAATGGGCGTGTCTTGCAATGAACAAAGGATGTGTATGTGCAGTCTCTACTAACTGTCATGTAATAAGCACCAATATATGGGGTCTCGAGGGAAGTATAATCAAGATGTCAATGAATATGAATATGTCTGTAGATGAAAATACAGATCTCGCTAATTTAATATAGGGTGGACAGATCTAGTCCTCACACAAAGGGTAGCAAGTCCTCAACCGTGAGAGCTATGATTATGGGAATTGTATAGTTGGATACAGAATGTCAAAATGTATGTTCAAGACATCATAATCAGTGTTTCAGATGTTAAAATACAGTTAAGATAGGGGATGAAAACAGCGACCCTCATCACAAAGTAAGTTATAACATTTTCTGATGTTTGAGTTTGAATACCTCTATAACAGTGAGAGCCATGATTATGAAAGTTGCATGGTTGGATTCAACATGTTAAAAATGTATATTCTAAATATCACAAGCAGTCTTTCAGATGCTGAAATATAGTTAAGATGGGGGGTTAAAAAACAGCGCCCGGGCATACTATTTTATCTTAAATCTTAAACACTGACTATACCTTCACAACCAGCAATCTGATTTAAAAACACCCTTCACTATTGAATTCAGAACCTCAAAATTACCCATTTCCCACCTTCCCACTTCTCTAGTATCATCTTTACATACTAGACCAGTGTGCACTGCAATTCATTTTATATACAAATGTTGCTCGAGGTGAAATCGCCCATATAAAAATATATATGTGCACAATGCTATCAATTCTTATCATATCAAGGTCATTGAGGTGTCAAATCGTAGGTCTTATCCAGCTATTTGAAAGATCTAGTATTTAGCAGCGATAAATCGCACTGAGTTTATTGGGGTGTCATAACATTTTTAAAATTAATCTGCGATTGACCAGAATTTTAAGGTTGTAATACTATACCGACGTACTATAATTATAATGGGCGATGAGTTTTACGGCAGGTAATGTGAGTTACGCCCCCTTTACAACTTTAAATTTGAGCCATAACACCTTTAATTCACAGGCCGCAGTACGGGTCAGGGCGCGTGGTCGGGGTCAAGCTAAGGGCTCACAAGAGACGGGACACAGAGGTACGTGTGAGATTGGTCCTACAAGTAGGCGACGGAAGACAGACAGGTCTCCTGGAACATCCTGATCAATCAGGTTGATACTAGCTGAAGGGGATCGGCCGGGTGGCCGTCCGTAATATACTAAACACAACAATTTCGGGCTTCGATACCCCTGGATATGTGTGCCTGTGACACTGATGCTCACGAGGCACCATAGGAACTTGACTCGCCTATCGCAATTCAACCATCGACAATTTATTGGCTCAACAGTAGGTCGCATTCAACCCTACATTTTCATTTGCGTTATTACTACTCTTATCTACTACCTACCTCCCTATCCCACAACATTGCCGGCACTGTGACGACTACTCTATTACGTTCATGGTGGACTTGATGATCGTCATCATCAGATATCGTTCGATTGCCAGAGTTTCATTTATCTTTGTATGTACCTTCGTGTTCCTCAGCGCTTTGGTGCATTATTTATTACTTTTTTATATCTGCTCAACGGAGACTTCTTTCGAGTGTCGAGGAGAGTGCACTGTGAGAACAGCCCAAATTCGGCTACTACAAATGTAAATAGTCCACCATCCTCGACGTAAACCAGGACCACAAGCTGTGATCGTACAGCTTTTCCCTCCCAGCTGAAACAGCCTATTTTCCGGCCGAATTTATTTAGGGTGCGTATATGCTACGTAATAATGATTTCGATCTTCTCAGCCGATATATATTTAATGCTAAAAATAGCATTCCGAATGAACTAACTATGTATGTAGAAATCGTGTCACGACTCGCTTCACTCTGAGCCAAAGGCCGGCCTGTTCATCTCCTATACGGTCACCCTCCACATCTGTCCGCTCCGAGCTCACCTCTTCTGCATCGATGGAGACCAAATTCCGGACAGTTTTCAAAACCTTGTCACTAATTCGCTCGGCATCGGGCCGCGGTACTAAAATGAATGGGAAGACAAGGTATGACATACCCTTACTATTCGCATTCGAACATAATTCCTCCAAGTCTTTGACCAGATCTTTGACGTCATCTGTCGTGTTTTTTTTTTTTTTTTTGCACGCCTCGTGAGTAATGCGCGTTGTCGTTGTAGTGGGTATCGTAACGAGAAATGCACAGAGGAAAAGCTGTGTCGTATCTGCCAATGTGAACCTAAACGTCAGCAAGAGGACAAAAGTGTTCTACTCAGGAAATTTCTTCCCTTTGTGATGGGCACATAGACTTATGCTCAAGTACCTTAAAGCCGGTAATTCCCGTACCTCATAGCCAAAGAAAGGTTGTCCGACCTGTCCTCTTCAGCTTTCAATTGGAGATCTCCTCGTCCTAGCCTTCAGAGTCAACTGTGAAGGCCTCCTCCCAGTTCCCCCTATACTATATGGCGCCGATCGCCTTACAGTACAGAACTGGGTGGACTAGTGGGCAGGTTGGTTGTCCTTTCCAACACAACCATTGCGAAATAACCGGCGATATCCGGCTCACCCGTGTCTCCTTACTATAGGGCGAGTTGTTCCCGCCCCTACTCCTCCTTGCACCGCCCGTTTCCACCTTTTAGTAATACTCCTGTTCCATAGCCTCAGGTCAAACCCCGCCGGCGGATAAGTCGATTCATCGCAGCAAACGAAGAGGTGAGCCTCGTTTCTGATCGAGTACGACCTCTCTACTTCTTGTACTCCGTCGCGATTGTTGATACCGGTCGTCTCGAGCTATTCTCTTCACATCATCATTAATTCAGAGACGTTCACTAGTCCTGATGTCTGGAGAGAGCAACTACCCTCCGGGACATTCACCGCGAACAAACGATAAGTCACATCCCGCTGGGGTGTTGCAAGTGCTCCAGAGCCCCGACCAGTTGGAGACGGAACGGCTCGAGAGGCAAGTGGTCCCCATTCCCATTCCCATTCCCATTCCCATCTCGAGCTTTTAGTTTCTTGTCGTATTGTCGACATCCGGCTAATACGCTAGCCACCACGAATGGACCCCTTATCCCGGGCTCACTACCCCGCCAGCACCACAAAACGCGTCCCACGCCGATCAAAGCTTCCCTTCTCGACCTACCGGTACCCATAGTCCTGATCACAAGCAGGTCAGCGTTGAAGATTGTCATCATTATCTCGACTTGGTGAAGAACAAATTTCTTAATTCTCCTCACGTTTATAACGCCTTTTTGGATATAATGAAGGACTTCAAGAGTGGGAGGTCTCGTCCTCGAGAATGAATGTACTGACAGTAGAATTGGCACAGTCGACGTGATTAAAGCCGTAGCAAGTCTGTTTCATGGGAATCCCGACCTAGTTCTCGGTTTCAGTCGCTTCCTCCCTACTGATTATTCGATTGAATATTCGGATTCCGACAACCCGCACTTTCTTACTATCAGGGTTCCACCGGGGGTGAACATGGAGGCAAACTCGCTTGATATTAACTACCTGCCGCCAGTCATAGCCGAGTCTCAGGTGGGGAAAGAAATACATTTGCGGAGGTATGCGACGTAATTTCGACCTGACATCGCAGGGTAAACAACCCCCACGGTAGAATCGGTGTGCAAAAATGCTCGACTTGTCGTAGGTTGAAAAAGCGGGTATTAAATCAGAATTTCTTGTTGATTTAATTAGTGTCATTGGGAGTCTTCAACCGCTGGATGCACATACTGTGTGGCCAGGGGTCTAAGTTGTGGCCTTAAACAATTCGCCAATAAACCTGAATACACCGGTACCGTGGACGTATACCAGACCGCTCCGACCCATGAACCGACTAGCCGCGGTTTTGATGAAGATATTGAAGACCGAACAGACGGCGTAACGGGTTTGTTGCAACTACCAGTCTCAGAGAATAGGGACATGCGTGAGGCACGGTCTACTGAAGGGAACGAACGTGTTACTAGAAAATTAACCAGCGTCATGGACTCGGCCTCAAGCTACGCTAAGACCGAGGAGCTGCCCCCCAAATCACGTATCAAGGAGGACTCTGGATATATCGAAACAAGCAGATCGTCACCTTTCGTCGGCATTAAAGTCAAAATTGAGGATCTGGACGCGAGCTCAGAATACAGGGACAACGGGGACATGACAAAACCCAGCCGGAAGAAAGCCCGACTATTCAAAGGAGAGAATGGTGTAACAGATGTTGCTCACTGGAAAGCTGTCGTGAAGAATAATCCAATCGACTATAGAAATTGGGACCGACTGATCGCCATATACCAAGGCGAGTTCACAGAGATGACTGCCCGCGAGGCATCTACCTCTCATCAAGGCATTAACACTAGTATTTCGTGATGTCTCTAACATGTAGGAAGTTTCGTTTTGACGAATAGCGAGTTGGAGAAATGGCTCAGGCTCGAAGGATACGAAGACAGTTCGAGAATTGAGTTGACTGATCCGGATCCCGCCTGGTTCGATGCTGTTAACGCTTTGATGCGCCTTCCCTCAAGCGAAACAAATCGACTCTATTTGACTTGGGAGATTGTTCAATTGAGTCGTATTAACACATTTCATTCCCTGCATACGCTACATTACAATGACGCTGCCTTCATGGGACTTTTGAATGACGCCTTCCAAAAGTACAGTAACTCACTTGAGTTTCAGATTTCGTTTGCGTTTGCCGGAATCGCGAGAGGGCAGTATTACAACGGAATCCGACAATTGCAGAAACTCTGCGAGGGCGATCGAACACCTACGCCTTACAAGAGTGTCCTTTTACGCGCTATTGAAATGTGGCTTGATATGTCAAATTCTTTCCTCCTGAGCAATTTGAATCCGCACGACCACCGTTTTCGAGCCGTCACTTTCAACTGCACAATTCCAGCGCACTGGCTAGGAAAGAGAGAATTCGTCGATCAGTTTGAAGACGATAGTTTGACTCTCTTGAGTCTTCAACCAAACAATCAGCGGCCTCTGAACTACGGCTCTTTTCAAGGCCTACCTGGTTTCTCCTCAGCTGACGTATTTTTGGATCCGCACATCAGGCTCGACTTTATGGCGCGATTGGTTAGTGATTATTGGGGTTTTCTAGGTAAGATTGTTATTTCCGCGTTCCGATGCATTCTCCAGAAGGTCATTATGACCAGGGAGTATGCAGTTGTCCAAATGATAGATGAATCTAAAAGCAGCATGAAAGTCTACCTAGCTGCGTCTGTAACCAACATATCATTGGTTGGCTACACCAGCCTCGCAGAGTGGAACGCTATCGTTTCGTGCCTGAGGTGGCTTGTTGCTTTAGTCGGGGCTCCGGGTGGTCATTTGTCAATCAGACATTGCAGTCCGGGGCAATGGAAACTGAAACCAATATGGCGCGATTTGCGCAACAGACTTCCAGAAGATATTCGAGACACAGTGATTGAAATGCAGTACATCGTAACAGAGGAACAGATGACCGGCCTATACACTCTGTCGACAATGCCATGTTGGTTGAATATGTTTTCTGGAGCGTATATCGGGGCCCACGTTTGTCAAAATTTCACATACTCCAACGTGTTTGAAGAGACGACAAGATGGACAGGGAAGGGGCTAAAGCTGGAGTTTGACATCCTCATTCAAGCTGCCGGAGTCGAGGAAATCATTGAAGTAGACGGGTCCCCAATTCTTTGTGGTTTTCAGAGTGCCTTAATTCCGATCGCTCAATACGAGGACGACTCGATTCAATGGCATCTTGTCACAACAAAAGACGATGAAGGGCCGATGCGCTGGATTCAACATCGGGACGATTTCCGGGCGTTACTCCCGGTTGAGCGCATGAAACACGTCGAGATCGACAAGTTGAAGGGTACTGCGTATGTGGGATGGCATAGAACCGGTGTAAACGTCATCCTGGGTACACTCGATCCACCGAGCGAAGTTCTTCGGTCCAAACTACCACTATGTCAACATATCCGTATTCCGTCCGACTTCCAAGTTCAAGTTGGAATTCAAACGACGATCAGCCCGGTAGGGGCAGTCGTAGGTATAACAAAGACCTACCGTCGATGCAGTCTTGCGTTTGCAATTGCGCCTCCAGATAATTTTTTTGCGATTGTGGACCAGTTGTTCTCAAAACACGTCATCGTGTACGACGAAGGCGCAAAAGTGGCCCTATTCTGTCCATTGATCAACCTTGTTCTTTTCCTTATTCGCGCGTATCTCCGAAACAATTGTTACCCCAGCAATGTTCTTGATCTCAGATTTGCGCCAAGTCTCCAGCATCACCAATCAGCAATAAGGGATCTAGGGGATAAGTCAATTGTCCCCGGTTTCACCTTTCGCGACGTCGTCAAAGTGGTTACGCATCGTTACTCCGCTGTATATCAGTTTCTCCCTGCGGAGCTTCGGTTAACAGGGGGCGATATTTTGGGGTTCGAAGTTACAGACATCCTTGGAAATAACGACACAGTTTATGCGCGGAAGCTACCAATTAAAAAAGGCGTAAAACCATGGAGTCTGCTTGCGAAGACCACAGATGTTGCATTCACTGGCGGAATCGGACAGATCATTTCGATTGACGAAGGAAAAGCCCCAGTCCCGCGTTGCTCTCTCAAGATACCGTCGGGGCGGGATATTCTCGTGTTTCCAATTCCCCTACTGAAAAGACATTTTGACGGTGCCGAGGGACAGTGCTTCAGGCAGAGGGGCCGGGGAGAGTTCCAATGGGAACCCACTCCTATGCTTTTCGACTGCAAGTCCGGGAACGAATGTGATGGCGAATCCTGTTGGAAGTCCCGCTTGCAATGTATTAAGAAAGGAAGCGGAGTTCTAAAACGGAAGAAAAGTAATGGTACTATTACACAGGAAGTAAAGTGGATGAGCGGGGATGGGGCTGTGTGCTTCGGATATATTTCAGGAAAGTAAATATAATCAATCATATCGACCTAGTTAAGTCGTATTGTTCAGCCCAGTCAATCACTAGGTACATACTATACGGTGCACGCGTGACGCATTCCCCAACCTAGTTAATAATTTGCTCAGACACTGAAACAAACTTGTTCCCACGATCTTGTCAAGGCCTTTCATGAGTAATACCCAGCCAAACCGGCTCCGAGATACCCCTCAGGCAGCTTCGACCTGGCGTCTGCCTCGTCAACATGTATGTGCCCCGCCGACATATTCCATGCTTATCCTCCGGATCCCACGCCACCGTTCCCTGCTCCTGTTCTTCGATCCTCGGTCCTTTTTTCTGATCTTTTATCTCAATCTCCAATTCTTGAGCATCTTAGTACTGAACAACGCCATGTCCCGTTCTAAGTCAATCAAGTGGAAGTAGAAAATTTCTACTACCGAGTAATTTTACCCCGCCGTCCTAGTTTAGTATATCTTCTCATTTAACATTATTATCGCTTTATGACATCTTAGTGCCGCGATATGATATCTCATTGTATCATATGGCATTTAATCTTGATTATTCTTACCTGATATCTCACATTGTTACATTGTCATACTGTCGCATTTGCACTCTGTTGTTGGAATTTTATATTTGGAATATGTTTTCAAGTCATGTTATCCTTATTTCAATCCTCTATACTACCGGCCTGCAAATTTGCCCTTCAAGAGGGAGAAACATACAGTAATTTTATCTCAAGAGAGCAGGAGACTCAGTAGATTCCTAAGTGAAGTAGTGGGTCAATTTATTGATTTGTATAGTATTTGCTATTGTTTCGAAGTCGCTTTTCCGTTCCTCTTTTGCTCTCCATGATCATGATCCAACAACTTCTTTTCCAGAAAGCCTTCGAAATACTCTTTCCCTTCTCCAGTCACAAAGACAGACATGGATTGTGCGTCATCGGTGGGTTCATAATAATAGACTGTGACTTTCCTGGTTCCCTTCATGTTTGCCAATACGGCTTGACGAAAATGGTAAATAAAGAACTCTACAGTGGGCGGCGGAAGATCATCATTCGGTGTAAATTGAGCACGGAGATTGTCATACATCGTTTGAAGCATATTATCGATGAAGAAACGGACTCGCATCGTCCCCTACAACAATCAGCATTTCAAAAAACAATCATGATTTACTTGATGGTCAAATAGAAAAACCGTAACTATCAAAATAGAAGTGAAGTCCCGTCCACAGAAGGAGTACGTTTTGAACACTGTCCATTTGTGTCGGACCTTGAATAGAGTGGAAATCAGAAAGGTACTGTGAGAATTATGAGGAATCCACTATAGTAGAGAATCAGTACTATAACTCAGAGGGCTTACGCATAGATCGATATGTTGCCTTGGGATAATGTGAGCGGTGTGTACTCCTACACAATTATATTCGCTGTCGTCTAACCCAGATATTTGCAAACACGATCGCGATGTCTTAGGCGTTCCCGAAAAGTCAATGTCTTCATAAAGTCAAAATGATAACTCAATTGTAGTAGTAAGGATATACCGCTGCTGTGTTGGGACTATCCCATGTACTCGAGGATGAATTTCCTCTTGGGAAACGTGACAGGGAACGCCGTTGGAGTTTCATCTAGAAAATCAATCGGCCCACATCACTACATATAGCACCTCGTGAAGATACAATCTAATGGCAAATTGGCAGAGTATTCAAATCGTCGAATGCAAGGTATACGGATGTCTCGCGATAGAAAAGCTGATACTCGTCAGGCTCGGGGCGGAGGAAGGAAATATTTAGACAGAGAGTGTGGTACTTCAAGGCTGTCGACATCCAGCAACAATTTCAATCGCTAGTGGTATCACATACAAAGACATTACGTGTAGTCAGATTGACCCTAGGCATTTTTTCTACAGTAGATCATTTTGGTCGCCCCGATAATAGTAAGGACGAGGATCCACGTCCGAAGGCCGGAATACTCCCAGAGTAACAATGCACGGGCTCTACTCATTTAACAAAACATCCGCAATCCAAGTTCATTACGCGTCGAGGAATTGGAATGCGCTTTCTTGAATGGTCACAAAGCTGGCCATTGGTAAGGAGCTTCGTCAGATATTCCCCGAACAGAATTTCTTTGTTCGAGGGATATCTCACGTCGATCACCATTCAATGTGGCGGCCGATCG
>Ga0335078_10012361_pt1 | contig 12658 bp, 10 predicted proteins | sample Lox_Sample_32_FD_206711 | JGI IMG/M metagenome (GOLD analysis project Ga0335078, IMG submission 206711) | Soil microbial communities from Loxahatchee National Wildlife Refuge, Florida, United States - Lox_Sample_3.2 | ecosystem: Environmental > Terrestrial > Soil > Wetlands | place: USA... | reverse complement strand
GCCCAGCCCGTACACCACACCGGCGCCTATGGCTACTACATTTTTAATAGATCCACCAATTTCGACTCCAATCGGATCAGAACTGGTGTACAGGCGAAAGCTGGGGCCGGAGAATCTGGTCTGGACGCACTCGGCCGTGACGGTGTCAGTGGAGGAAACTACTAAAGCAGTAGGATTTGAGATGGCTACCTCGCGTGCAAACGTGGGCCCGGAGATAGCGGCTATTCTCGGCGGGAAGCGTTTGGAAACGACCTCATGGATGATTTCCGACGGACGTAGTAGTGATTCGATTTCGAGGCCCTTGGTGGCACTCACAAAGATGGCCTGCTCATCCAAGAAGGGAAGCATCTCCTGGTAGAGCCGCCGTACCAAGTGGGAGGGCATGACACTCAAAACGACGTCCGGTGCCTGTAGGGCGATGCGTAAGTCGTTGGTTATCTCTACGTTTGTAGGGATAGAGCATCCCGGAAGGTAGATATCGTTATCGCGGGTCTCGCGCATCCGCGTTGCCAGGTCCGGTTCGTATACCCACAGGCGGACTTGCGGAAAGCGCGGGGCCAGAACGATCGCCAAGGCTGTTCCCCAGCTCCCCGCCCCGATTACGGCGAGAGAGTTCACGAAGGCTTGGCTCCGAAGGTCAGGGTGTGTTCGGAGCCTTCGTGCAAACGGCGAATATTCCCTGCGTGCCGATAGATGATGAAAATACCAGCGACAAATGATGCCACCACTACCGGAAGCGGCGGTTGCAGGATCAGCCAGACCGCCAGTGGAAAGGTACCAGCTGCCAGAATTGACCCCAGAGAAATGTGCCGGGTCCAAGCCACCGCCACGACGAAGACTAGCAGCACGGCCAGCATCGGGAGAGGCGTCAAACGAAGGAACGCTCCCACGAAGCTGGCGACCGCCTTGCCGCCCTGAAATTTCAAAAAGACGGGATAAGCGTGGCCTGCCATCACCGCCAGGGCTGCGGCGCTCATCCAGAACGGGTCATGGCCGGTGAGAATATCAGCGATCCAGACTGCGGCGTACCCTTTGGCGATGTCGAGCAGAAGCGTCACCACGCCAGCAACCGTACCGGTGGTGCGCAAAACGTTGGTGGCGCCGATATTGCCGCTGCCGGCGGAGCGCACGTCCGTCCCAGTCTTCCACTTCACCAGCACGTATCCGAACGGGATAGCGCCGAGTACGTATGCGATCAACAGGGATAGCAGCGGCGTCATGCTTTTCGGAACGGAAACTCCGCAAGTTTAGTGTACACAGATCCGGTGGGGCGGAGTTTGCTCTGATAGAGGAAAAAGCGATCCACGGCGAATTGGCCGAAGTCGAGAGACGGCTGCGCGGCGATGGCTTCGCGCAGAGGCTGGAGGTCCAGGCGTTCCTTGATGCGGGCCAGCGTGAGATGGGGCGAAAACGGGCGGGTCTCGGCGGCGACGCCCAGGGCCGCAGTGGCCCGATCAGTGGCTGCAGCCAGTTCTTCCAGGCCTGGGGCTTCGATGCCGCACCAAAAGACTCGGGGAGAGTGCGGGTTCGGGAAGAAGCCGACCTTTCGGATGTGGACGGGAATGGCTGCCCGCGGGTCGAGCGCCGACAACGCGGCTTGCAGTTCGCCGAGCCGTTCTTCGGGCCACTCGCCGATGAATTTGGTGGTAATGTGCAGGTTCTCGGGCGGGCTCCAGTGGATGCGCGCGGTGGGGCGGAGCTTCTCCAGGAGTTGCTGGAGGTTCGCGATCACATCGGCGGGCAGGTCGAGAGCGGTAAAGAGGCGCATGGCAGAAGCGATGGATCACCGGCGATTCGGGAACGACACTTCCAGCACAACGCAGCCGGTATCGGTCGTGAACGGACCGTGTACCTCACCGGGAGGCCGGCTGACGTAATGCCCTGGCTCCAGCCACTCCCCGAAGGCATGGTCATAGAGCCGGCCGTTTACGATGAAGACTTCTTCGGGATAAGGATGGCTCTTCCCTCCAAAGGGCGTCGTGTCGGCGCCTGGGTGGAAACGCGTAAGGCGTGTGTACTCGCCGGTCTCGGAGTCGATGCTCAGGGTCAGCTCTTCGGCGATATTCTCCAGGCCCGCAACCGGAGTCCATTGATGGTCTTGAGCGGGAGCTAGCGGGTTCCAATATGTCTGTACCGATTTGGCCACGGTTTTATTGTAATGGTGAGCATGATCTTCGGGCGCATCTTGCGGCGCGAGTTCTACGATCGGCCTACGATCGACGTGGCGCGCGACCTGCTGGGCAAGGTAGTGGTGCATGGCCCGACCGCGGGGATCATCGTGGAAACCGAGGCTTATCCGGGCGGCGACGATCTGGCCTCGCACTCCGCGCGCGGGATCACCGACCGGACGCGGGTCATCTTCGGGCCACCGGGACATGCGTACGTCTACTTTATCTATGGGATGTACGAGTGTCTGAACATCGTAGCGGAGCCGGCGGGGAAGCCGGGGTGCGTGCTGGTGCGGGCACTGGAGCCTGTGGCGGGGATCGAGATCATGCAAAGGCGGCGCCCGGCGGCTCGGCGGCTGGAGGATCTGGCCTCGGGTCCGGGCAAACTTACACTGGCCATGGCCATTACGCGTGCGCATTACGGCGTGGACATGACGCGCGGTGCGTTGGTAGTGCGGGAGCCAGCGGAGCCGCGGCGGGTGGAAATAGAGGTAACTCCCCGAGTTGGCATCCGGGAGTGCGCGGATCTGCCGCTGCGGTTCCTCATTAGGGGTAACCGGTTTGTCAGCGTCAGGGCTGGGCATGGCCCTGCCCCACTTAGCGAATCTTAATCCGGCGGGCTGAAACCAGCGGCCCACTCTTCCGTCTATCACTGTGTTCCGCGTCCCGGCGGCGGCTACCTGGCGAGGGGAGCCGGCGTCCCAAAAAAGACTGCTCGCCAACGGGGAATTCTATGCCGCAAAGCGGAACGCCCACACGCATCAGCGGGCAAACCATCATTGACGAACTCATTCGCAACATGGAACTGGGCCGGCTGGAAATGGGGTACAGCATTCTCCTGCCGTGCCTGTTCAGCGTCTACTTGCATCCCGACGACCACGCACGGCTGCTGCCCGTGCAGACGCTCATCAAGGAAGACGCGAAGCGGGCACTCAACGCGCGCATGGCGGAGTGGAATCGCAAGAACCCCCTGTTCCGCCGCGGCGGCACCCGGAAGGCCTGCAAGATTGCGCAGGACGACTGGTGGATCGAGCTGTTTGCCGACACCGAGAGCGCCGTGCCGCCGGGAGACGTGGAGATCCACTCGGAGCTGAACGACATCCAGCAGCCGGGATACCGCGGCGCGAAGACCACCTTAATCGACCGCGAGCCGTCCGTGACTTCCGTACGGGTGGCGCGCGACCGGCAGGCCACGCGCGCCAATTCAGAGAGAGTTTTCGCCGAGATTCGCTACCACGATGACTCCGGGCCGCAAACCTATTTCGTGACTCAGAACGACATCAGCATCGGCCGCGGCGGGGAAGATCTTTGGGTCGACCTGCCTTTGTACGCCAACGAGGAAGTCTCGCGGGAGCATCTCCAACTGCGCCGCCATCCGACGACTGGAGGATTCAGCATCGTCGATAAGAGCCGCAATGGGACATGGGTCAACGGCCGCAAGCTGACCCGCGGCGTCGAAGAGACCGTGCCGGACCGCGCTGAAATCAATGTGGCCGAAATCCTGAAGCTCTCCTTTGTCGCCCGGAGGTAACGCTTGCGCGAACTCTACACCCTGCACACGCCTTTTGTCATTTTGTTTTTGGCCTTCGTGGTGGCCTTCATTTGGGCCCACCGCACGGAGCGAAAGCCATGAACGCTGGCGCCGCGACGGATACGGGCCTGGTCCGGGAACGGAACGAGGACCGCTACTGGATCGATCCCGAGCGTGGTGTGTTCCTGGTGGCGGATGGTCTGGGCGGCCAATCCGCCGGAGAACTGGCGGCCGAAACCGCTGTCGTCGAGATCCGCGAGACGCTGCTCGCGAGCGAGGGCGCAGCGGAGGAGCGTGTGCGCACGGCCATTACACGCGCCAATAACCGTATCTTCGAGGTTGCCCAGCAGGAGGCGGATCGGCACGGCATGGCGTGCGTGCTCACGCTGGCACTGGTGGAAAACGGGGAACTCACGATCGGCCACGTGGGCGATTCACGCTTGTACCTGGTCTGGGATGGCGCCATGCGCAAGCTGACGTCGGACCATTCGCCGGTCGGTGAAGACGAAGAAGCGGGCGCGTTGACCGAGGAGGAAGCCATGCAGCACCCGCGGCGCAACGAAGTGTTTCGCGACGTGGGATCGCAGCTCCGAACGCCCGCCGACGAGGACTTCATCGAAATTCGCAAGTGCCGCTGGAGGCCTGACTCCGCGATCCTGCTGTGCAGCGACGGGCTCACCGATCAATTGACCGCGGCAGAAGTACGCGCCATCGTGGAACGCTACGACGGCGACGCGGCGCGCGTGGCGCGTGAGTTGGTAGATGCCGCCAACGACGCCGGCGGCAAGGACAACACGACCGCGCTTTTCATTGCAGGGCCGCAATTCGGGAGCAAGTATGCTACCCGGCCGCGCATGGAGGCTCCGGGTGGGGCAGTCCTGCCCCACAAGCTGTTCACGGGGCGCGCGGCATTCCTGGCTTACGGCCTGCTTATCGGCATGCTGCTATGGGCCGTCTTGCGGGCGGTGAGGGGATGATCGGATGACTGCGCCTTCCCGCATTGGCCGATACGAAATCGTCCGCCGGCTCGGTAAGAGCATGACGGATGTCTACCTGGCGATCGACACGGTGGAAAACCGGCGGGCCGCATTGAAGCTGATCGAATCGGGTGGCGATTCGGCGAACCAGTTGGTGATGGAGGCCGAGCGGCGTGGCGCAGCGATCCAGAAGGAAATGCAGGGCCTCGATCCGCGCGTCATCGAGATCTACGATATGGGCGATGCCGATGGCTACTTCTTCATCGCCATGCAATATGTGGAGGGGCGCAACCTGGCCGAGGTGCTGGCGGCAGAGAGCGCCGTCGATCCGTACCGCGCGGCCACCATCGCCTTGGAAATCTGCGAGCAGCTCGCCAAGTTTCACTCGTGGCAATCCACCGTGGTCCACGGCGATATCAAGCCCTCCAACATTCACCTGGGTCCGCACGATACGGTGCGGCTGCTGGATTTCGGGATTGCCAAAACGCTGCGCGCCGGCCGGACCGCAACGCTGCACAACTTCGGCAGCCCTGGCTACTGCTCGCCGGAGCGGCTGACGCGGTCGGAGGTGGACCAGCAGTCGGACCTGTGGGCGGTGGGCGCCACGCTCTACGAAATGCTGGCGGGCGTGCCTCCGTTCCAGGCGGAGAGCACGCGCAAACTCGAAAATCTAATTCGCTCCGGGCGGCCGCCGCGCGCGCTGTCGGCGAAGTTGCCGCGCTCATTACGCGCCATAGCGAACAAGGCGCTCGCGCCAGATCCGCAACGGCGTTACGGCTCGGCGCTGGAATTCCAGGCGGATTTGCAGGCTTTCCTGGAGCACAAGACCACGGTCGCGGAGATGGAGCGCCGCGCGGCGTGGAGCCCCAACGCCACCATCGAAGCGGCCCGTGAGTATATCCGCAAAGCTACCCGCACGCTGCGCCGCGCGCGCGTGCGGCTGAAGGTGGCGGGGGCGATGGCCTGGTTTGCGATTGGGATGGGTCTGTCAATCGGCGGCACGTTTGCGTGGCAGGCGTTTCAGGCTAGCCGCCCCGCGCCCCGGGCAGCGGCTCCTCCCGATTTAGCACTGCCAGCGCTCTATGTGGCAACCGCGGACCGTGTTTTCGATTCGTACCGAACGAAATCGGATCCATCGCTGCATGATTTCGATTGGCAGAAGGCCGAGGTGTGCCTGGCGCGCGCTGTGGATTTGGGAGAAGACGACGACCGCACGCAGGGCAAACTGGCGCTGAGCCGCGGTTATGCCCTCCTGGAGCGGTTGATGGGCGGGCAGTACTCCGACGCGGCGGCGGCCCAAATGCGCGCGAACGCCGGCGACCTCTTTGCGAACGCGGCGCTCAAGATGCCCGACGATCCGGCTCCGCACCTGGCGCTGGCGCGTCTGTATGTCTACTCGCTGCCCAACGTAGAGCAAGCCATGAGCGAGTTCGCCAAGGCTGAGCGCCTGGGGGCGGTGCTGGGGCAACGGGAGATTGAGCAGCAGGGCGACGCCTGGCGTCTACGCGCCGTCGAGCAAGCTGCCGCACGCCAGTGGGAGGAAGCCGAGAAGGACGCTGAGACGGCGCGGCTGCAATACCAGCGCATCCCCAGTTTCGACCAGGTGGATGAGCACTTGCGGGAGCTCGACGGCATCCACCGTCCGGTGGTCAAGAAGACCTGGAGGCGGCCGCGGTGGCGGTAACCAAGAGCTGGACTTCAGCCGGCGCCACGCCCGTGGTCATTGCGACCCGCGCGAAGAGCAAGCCGCGGAGCGAGATCCTGTGGCTGATCGGCGCATCATTATTGGTCGCGGCGGGGCTCGGCATGGTTTACGCGGCCAAGTCGCCGGACCTCGCCAGCGCCGACGATCGATTGCGCCACGGCGGGCTGGTAAACGTGAACGCGGTCGGGTCTCCGGAAGAACTGCTGCCCGCCGTGGGATCGTTGCCGGATCGCACCCAACTGGCGGACGATCTGTTCCGCGCGCTCCAGGCGGGCCGGCCAGTGAAGAACTTGGGGGCGCTGGCTCGTAGGCCTGTTCCGCGTGGCGTCCTGGCCAAACTGAAGCCGCTGCTGGTGGCGCGCACACCGAATGAATTTCGCGTGGAATTCTTTCGGTGGGTGGCGCTCTACTTCGCCGGGTTCTACCTGGTAGCACTGGTCTGGAAGCTTGCGCGCTTTCACGGGGACCGCTCGTTTCTGCCGGCGCTACATCTGCTGACCGGCATCGGGTTTAGCCTGATGCTCAGCATGCGCGATCCTCTGCGCGACACCCTCGAATTCCGCAAGTTTGCACTGGGCGTCTTTCTGGGCTGCCTGCTGCTGGCTCTTGCGGCGCTAAAGACGTTCGACTACCGGCGGCTCGCGGACTGGTGCTATACGCCGCTGCTGGCCGCTCTCGGCCTGTTCGGTCTGCTGATGGCTCTAGGGCGCGGCCCCACAGGTTCGGGCGTCAAAGTGAACTTGGGGCCGTTTCAACCAGTGGAGGCCATCAAAATTCTGCTCGTACTGTTTCTGGCCGGCTACTTCACGCGCAATTGGGAACGGCTGCGCGATCTGCGCGAGAAGCGGTTCGCGGCCGGGCTGTGGCAACGCGTGGGCATGCCGCGATTCCAGCATGTGGCGCCGGTCTTGTGCGCGGTGGCCGCAGCTTTGGTGTTGTTCTTTTTGCTGAAAGACCTGGGACCGGCGCTGGTCACCTTTTTCGTGTTTCTCGCCATGTTCGGAGTGGCGCGCGGACGGCCTAGCCTGGCGGTGGCGGGACTGGTGCTGATGGTGGCATCGGTCGCGGTGGGCTATCGGTTGGGCAAACCGGAGACAGTAGTAGAGCGCATCAATATGTGGGTCGCGCCTTGGGACAACGACGTGCGCGGCGGAGATCAACTCGCGCACGGACTCTGGGCCTTTTCCACGGGAGGGCCGTTCGGCTCCGGCCCGGGGTGGGGCGATCCGGAAATGATTCCGGCGGGGAACACCGACCTGGTGCTGCCGGCCATCGGCGAAGAGTGGGGCTTCTTCGGAGTGGCGACCGTCTTTCTGATGTTCGGATACCTGGTGGCCCGTGCGTGGCGCGTGGCGATCCGCGCGGGCACGCACTATGGATTCTTCCTGGCGCTGGGCCTGGGGAGCCTCATCGCATGCGAGATGCTTCTCATCAGCGCGGGAGTTCTCGGCGCGCTGCCGCTTTCGGGTGTGGTTTCGCCATTTCTAAGCTCGGGCAACACCGCCATGCTGGCCAACTTCCTGGTATTCGCGCTGTTGATTTCCATCTCGGCGGACCGGAGCGAGGGAGAATCGCAGGAGCTGTTGCGCGGTCCCGCAAGGTGGGTGAAAGGTGCGCTGGCGGCCGCCGGAGTGGTGCTGCTCGCCATGGCGGCGCGCTACCAGGTGGTGAGCGATACAGCCTACCTGGCGCGCGACGCCCACACGTTTGAAGCCGATGGCGTCAAACGGCCGCAGCACAATCCGCGCCTGAATTCGCTGGCGCGCGAGATTCCGAGGGGCAGCATCTACGATCGCAACGGCATTCCACTCGCCACCAGCGATTGGTCCGAGCTGGAACGTCACCGCGCGGAGTACGCCGTGTTGGGAATCTCGCTCGATCAAGCCGTTTCGCGGTTCGACGCCCGGCACTATCCGCTCGGCCCGGCCATGGCACATGTGCTGGGCGATTGGCGCACCGGCGAGAATTTTCACGCCACCAATGCTTCGCTGGTGGAACACGACTCTAACGCGAAATTACAGGGCTACGATTACGGGGAGCTGGCATCGCTGGTGAGGAATCGACGCCAGCCTGGAAATCCGGTATTGGCCCGCGTGCTGGCGCGCGATCGCAATGTCCGGCTGACTCTGGACGCCCGGCTGCAACTGCGCGCGCAAGAGATCCTGGAGCGGCGACTGCATGAAGCGCGCGCCGAGCGTGGAGCGCTGGTGGTAGTTGAGGCGGCTACCGGGAACGTGCTCGCGATGGTCAGCGCGCCTGCGCCCGGCCCACTGGCCACACGATCCTCGGTACCCACTCCCGATGAGTTGCTGGACCGCGCGCGCTACGGACTCTATCCGCCGGGGTCCACTTTCAAGCTGGTTACGGCCATGGCCGCGCTGCGCCTCGATCCCGCGCTGAAGAACCGCACGTTCCTTTGCCGGAGGCTGCCGGACGGCCGCGCCGGAACCGTCATCGCGGGATGGAACCGGCCCATCAAAGACGACATCGGCGACCGCGCGCACGGCACGCTCGATATGGAGCGGGCCATCACGGTTTCCTGCAACGCGTACTTTGCCCAACTCGGCGTGCACGACGTGGGGTCAAAGGCGCTGGCGAATACCGCCGAACGCCTCGGGATTTCCACCGGCGATCCGGCGGAACTGCGCAAAGCGCTGCCGTTCGCGGCCTACGGACAGGGGCCGGTGTTGATATCGCCGTTCCGTATGGCGCTAGTCGCGGCGACGATCGCCTCTCGCGGCCAGGTCCCTCAAGGGCGGTGGATCGCCGATGCCGGTGACGGCGGCGCGAGGCCATCGCCGTTGGTCGCTCCTGCCCAAGCTGACTTTATCGCCGGGGCGATGCGCCGTGTGGTGACGGAAGGCACAGCGCGGCACGCCATGGCGGGCTCGGAGATCAGCTTTGCGGGGAAAACCGGAACGGCGCAGTTGGATACTGGCGCGCCGCACTCCTGGTTTGCAGGTTTCGCGCCGTATGATGGCGATGCTTCGCGCCGGCTGGCGTTCGCAGTGCTGGTGGAGCACGGCGGATACGGCGCCAGGACGGCCGCGCCAATCGCGCGCGAGGTAATGGAGGCCGCGAGAAAATTAGGACTGTTGCCATGAACCTGACGGAATTCTTGGAAAAATGGGGCCGCACACTGTTTGAGGCGCCTTTGGCGGGCACGCCCAATCCGGAAGAGCCGCCGGAACTCGCCGAGATCCGGCTGGCCGTGCTCGATCAGATCCGCGAGAAGAGCTACCGCTCGGGCGGAAAGAAGGTCTTCCCTTACGACCTTCTGCGCGTTCAACTGCGCGGCGTGGAGGAGAGCCGCTGCGCCATCTATGGGGGCAGGTTTTTCCGCAAGTACCTGGAGCAGGAAGTTCGCAACTCCCTGCTCCATTCGGCGTGCCGCTATCCCGAGAGCCTGCGCGTCGTAGTGCACGTGACGAGCGGCCTGCCGCAGCGCGGCGAGAACTGGCTGCTGGTGGAGGCCGGCCAGCAGGAGCAATCCACCGCCGACATGACCGCTAAGCTGGTAGTGCGTGATGGCGCCGCGAATGTGACGGAGATCCGTCTGGATAAGGCGCGCACCAACATCGGCCGCGCGGCGGACGTGATGCGCTCCGAAGGCCTGCACCGCCGTAACGACCTGGTGTTCGCCGCCGAAACCGAAGTGAATCGCTCCGTCTCACGCGAGCACGCGCATATTGGGTTCGACAGGGCCACCGGGGAATATCGCCTGTTCAACGACCGCTGGTACGCGTTGGGCGGGCACGATTGCGGCACATGGATCGTGCGTGACGGCATGAGTATCGAGGTGCACCGCAATACGCGAGGCACGAAGCTGGAACCGGGGGACGAGATCCACTTCGGGCTGGCGGTGGTCGTATTTCAATTGAGTGCGGCGCGGGAAGCTACGTAGTGCAGGTCCGTTGGACCGATGTAGGCGGATTGCGGGCGGATGAGCCGGCCTTCACGAAGTTGCTCCAGGCAATGTGCGGACCAGCCGAGGACACGGCCGACGGCGAAGGTTGGGGTGAATAATTCGGTGGGAAGGCCCAGGCCGTGTAACAGAAGGGCTGTGTAGAATTCGACGTTGGTGTCGAGCCGGCGGTCCGGCTTGTATTCGCGCAGCAGGCGAAGGGCGGTGGCTTCCACGCTGCGGGCAAGGTCATACACGTCGGGCAGGCCCATGGGCTGCCCTGGACAGGGCATGGCCCTGTCCCACAAGCGCTCGGCGGCTTGGGCCAGGACATCCGCGCGCGGATCGCGTACGCGGTAGATGCGGTGTCCAAATCCCATGAGGCGCTCGCCGCGGTCCAGTTTCGCGCGGATGACGGCCTCGGCGCGGTCGGGCGTGCCAATTTCGAAGACCATATCCAGAGCTGGACCGGGCGCACCGCCATGCAACGGGCCTTTGAGCGCGCCTAGCGCGCCGGTAATCGCGGAGATCACGTCCGAGCGCGTCGAGATGATGACCCGCGCCGCAAATGTGGAGGCGTTGAGGCCGTGATCGCAGACCGTGTTGAGGTACGTCTCCAACGCGCGGGCTCGCTCAGCAGAGGGCTCCACGCCGGACAACTGATGGAGATAATGGGCGGCGTGCGGCAGATCATTGCGGACTGGAACCGGCTCCTCGCCGTTCGCAATCCGCTGATAGGCTCCGACGATCGTAGGGAAGGACGCGATCGCGGTGAGCGCATCGTCGACAGGGTCTTCTACCCGGCCGAGGCTGAGAGTGGCCGTAGCCATGCGAAGGGCGTCCATAGGTGGCACCTTGGCAGCAGCGGCCTCGCGTAGAACACCCATGGCTGCTCGCGGGATCGCTCGCCGTCCGGCAAGGCTACGCGCGAATGGAGCGCGCTCCGATGGCTCGGGAAGACAACCATGCAATAACAGGAAAGCCACTTCCTCGAAACTGGCGTTGGGAGCCAGATCCTCTACTCGATACCCGCAAAGAACCAACTGTCCCGCTTCACCATCGACGTGGCTTAGCCGGGTCGAAGTGGCCACGACGGCATCCAGGCCCTCTGTCATAGCCACATGTTCGGCCCTGGCCATTACATTGTCAATATTGATTGTAGAATCAATATAAAATGCAGCACTACCTGACCGCAAAAGAGGCCGCTGACGCGCTCGGAGTAACCAAGGCGACACTGTACGCGTACACCAGCCGCGGCCAGTTGCGGTCCCAGCCAGCGCCCGGCCAACCCAGGGAGCGGCGCTACTACCGCGGAGACATCGAACGGCTACAAGAGCGAAAGGAGGCGCGGCGCGACCCGGCCACAGTTGCCGCACGAGGACTGCATTGGGGCAGCCCGGTGCTCGAGTCGGGCATCACCCTCATCGAGAATGGCAGGCTGCACTATCGCGGCCAGGATGCCGTACAGCTCGCGGAGACGGCGAGCCTGGAGCAGGCGGCGGAGCTGTTGTGGTCGGCGCAAGCGGCTGAGCGGGAGCGGCTATTCGCACAGACAAGCGGGTTACCCCCTGCCCTTCTGGCACGCCTCCGGAGTTGCTCCAAGGATCCCTTCACCTTGCTTCAGGCCGTGTTACCGATAGCTGGAGCAGTGGACCCAACATCCTACGACCTGAGGCCGGCGGCGGTGCGCCGGACGGGAGCGCGCATCCTGCGCTTGTTGACCACGCTTGCGGCAGGGCGCGATTCGCAGGATCCGATCCATCTGGCGCTGCAAGCTGGATGGGCCGCTAAGAAGCCGGCCGCCGGCAGCGCGATTCGAACAGCGTTGGTTCTCTCGGCGGACCATGAACTGAATGTCTCGGCTTTTGCCGCCCGGTGCGCCGCGTCGGCCCTCGCCTCGCCATACGACGTGGTATCGGCTGCCCTGGCTACCTTGAAGGGAAACCGGCACGGCGGCGCAACGGAACGCGTATCGTCGCTGTTCGCCGAGGTAGAAACATCGCGACGTGCGCGCACCGTGGTGGCCAGTCGATTGCGGCGCGGAGAACTCATACCTGGATTTGGCCACCCGCTCTACCCGGCAGGCGACCCGCGCGCCACGTTGTTACTGCATTTGGCGCAAAACAGCGGCAATGAGGCGGAGTGGCGGCTGGTCGGAAGCCTGCGGAAGGCCGGTGCCGAGTTGCTGCACGATCATCCGAATCTCGATTTCGCCCTGGTCGCGGTGGCGCGGGCGTATCGCTTACCCGAGCGCGCTCCGCTCCTCATGTTCGCTCTGGGGCGGACCGTGGGTTGGCTGGCGCATGCCATCGAACAATACGCCGACGGGAACTTGATCCGTCCACGAGCGCGTTACACGGGGCCGGCTCCCGA
>Ga0335078_10012360_pt1 | contig 12658 bp, 9 predicted proteins | sample Lox_Sample_32_FD_206711 | JGI IMG/M metagenome (GOLD analysis project Ga0335078, IMG submission 206711) | Soil microbial communities from Loxahatchee National Wildlife Refuge, Florida, United States - Lox_Sample_3.2 | ecosystem: Environmental > Terrestrial > Soil > Wetlands | place: USA: Florida... | reverse complement strand
AGTGCAGAACCCGTTAACCACCCTGCCGGAAGCGGTGGCCAGCGCGCAACGAGTCTTGGATCGTCAGGACGGACCCACGGTGCTTGCGGGACATTCGTTCTCCGGAATGATCGTGACCGAGACCGGCGTGCACCCGAATGTTTCGGCCGTGGTCTACGTAGCCGCGAGGGCACCGGATGCCGGCGAGGACTACTCGGCCCTGGCCAAGAAGTTCCCCGCACCTCCCGCATCGGCGGGAATCGTGTTCGACGGTGAGGAGGGCAGGCTGACCGAGGCCGCGTTCCTCCGAGACTTCGCAGCCGATGTCCCGGAAGCGAGGGCGCGAGTGTTGTACGCGGTACAGGAGCCCTTTCAGAAGTCTCTGCTCGCCGGCAGGACCACGCAGGCCGCCTGGCGAACAAAGCCGAGCTTCTATGCAATCTCAAAGGACGATCGGACGATCAACCCGGACCTGCAGCGCTTCATGGCCAAGCGGATGAACGCACGGGCAATCGAGGTGCAAGCCAGTCACGTGTCACTTATCTCGCAACCGCAAACAATCGCGGGGCTGATTCTCGAAGCGGCGGGACAGCAAGCCTAACTCGCCGACGCCAATAGGTGCGATAGCGGCGCACGCTCGCGTGGTGGCCGCCGCCCGGGCGGCGTGCGTTCAACGCGGTCTATAGCTACTCAATGGCGCGCGGCTTCACCCTCCGAGCCGCAAGGCGTTCGTGCGCACTTAGAAAAGTATCGGGGCGCAAGCCACGAGGGCGTTGGGCGAATTCCTCTGACTCTCGACCGTCACACGCTCTGAGAAGCTCCCCTCGGAAGTCGCAGGGGGCTACAAACCGAGTGCCTTCCTTCCAAGACGACGGAGTGCACCGGCGCGCACTTTCAGCGCGTGCACTGCGCAGAACACACACGCTTCGCGCGACTGCAGCATCAATCGCCGCGCAACAGGACGTTGAACGTGGCAGGAATCCTCGCGCTGCTGATTGTCATTGGCTGCAGCCCGCGTCTCGCAGGGGCGCAGTCCTTGTGCGAATCCTGCGAAGTCCAGATCGGGCTCGGCGGGACCTATCACTTCTGGGGCGCGACCGGCGGAGTGGTTTTACCGATCGTCCTAAACTGGAACGACAGCCGCTACGAGCTTGGGTTCTTCCGCGTCACGACCCAGCAGATGCTCTACGACGACCATAGCGAATACGGCCGCCTGATGGCTGATCCGTACTGGGGGATGTCGCTGTCGCGTCGTTGGCGGCTTTATGAACGGGGTCCGGTGAGGCTTTTTTTCGGTTTTGGATTCGCCGCTAAGACGGAGTCGGATCAGCTCAGTTCGACCCGGGTCGATTTTGCCGAACAGCTTGGGGTGCGTTTCCGGCTCCCCGGCACTCGTGTCATCGGGGAGCTGACGATGCGGCACTGGTCAAACGGCGGCATCCGGCTCCCGAACCACGGGCAGGATTTCGCGACCCTAACGTTCAAGCTCAACACCGGTAGAGTCGGAGTCGGTAGAGCTGAGGCCATTCCAGTGGATGGGCTGCGGAGCCGTGCCTCAGCTTCGAGCGCACCGCTCTACCACACTGAGGCGATTCAATAATCGGTTCCGGCACCTATCCACCGGGCCGGCCGGCGGACAGCCAATAGCTCGCCTGCCTTGCGGAAATCCTCACTTTCGGCGGTCAGTTCGACTGCTCTGCCGTTTTAGAGATTGGCTCCGCAGCTGATATCTGCTGCTGAAACCTGGCGAGAACGCCCGACTGGCCACAGACATCAACTCTCGGAAATCCGAGCCGGCAAAGTCATCGGTTTAACCCGCGCCCCGTCGAGTGGATTCAAACAAGAACCACGCCCGGCGCTCAGTTTCATCGATCCAGTTCTCGATCAAACTTGCTGTCGCAATGTCGCGGAGTTCGTCGATAACCTCGTGAACTTCTCGAAGGCGTCCTCGCAGCGCCACATTGTCCTCACGCAGCTCTGCCAGCATATCGGGCGGGTCGACGTAGTCTGCATCGTTGTCGAGTATTCGCTGAATTCTCGCAATGTGACCGATTGAGCGCAGGGTCGAACCGCCGATGGACCTGATTCGCTCGGCCATCGGATCTGTCATCGCATACAGCTGGTCGGCTTGCTCGTCCAGTAGCAGATGGTAGTCTCGGAAGTGAGGGCCGCTCATATGCCAATGAAAGTTTTTCGTTTTCAGATACAGCGCGAAGACGTCAGCTAGGATCGCATTCATGCTTCCTGCGATGTCATGGGACGCCTTCTCACCTAAGTCCGTGGGCGTGTTGAGTGACGCACTTTGACGGTGTTTCAAGTCGGCAGCCATTGCCCCTCCTCCTCTGGTCGCAGGATATGTTCCGAATGTGGGAGAGTGCCCGCCGTCTAAGACGGGCGACTCCCGCGCAGAACCAACCATTTACGACCGGATGAATGCCAGAAGATCCTCGTTGATCGTGTCTGCATTCGTGGTATGCATGCCGTGTGGAAAGCCTTTGTAGGTCTTTAAGATCGCGCCCTTGACCAACTTGGCGCTCTTGGGACCTGCATCGGCGTAGGGAACGATCTGGTCATCGTCGCCATGCATCACGAGCGTGGGGACCGTGAACTTTTTGAGATCGGGTACGAAGTCGGTCTGAGAGAATGCGACGATCCCGTCGTAGTGAGCCTTGACGGCTCCCATCATGCCCTGTCGCCACCAGTTCTCAATGATGCCGCGAGATACTTTCGCACCGGCGCGGTTGTAGCCATAGAATGGACCGGTTGGTACATCCAAATAGAACTGCGCACGGTTGTAGGCAGTCTGCGCCTGAAACCCGTCGAACACATCCTTGGGCAAACCTTCTGGGTTAGCAGGTGTCTTGACCATGATAGGCGGTACAGCGCTGATGAGGACTGCTTTAGCGACGCGACTCTCGCCGTGCCGACCGATGTAACGAGTGACCTCACCACCGCCCGTCGAGTGACCCACATGGATCGCATTCTTTAAATCGAGGTGAGCCGTCAGCGCCGCGAGGTCATCCGCGTAATGGTCCATATCATGACCGTCGGCGGTCTGCGTCGAACGACCGTGGCCCCGTCGATCGTGCGCGATCACGCGGAAACCGCGTGAGAGAAAGAACATCATCTGGGCGTCCCAGTCATCGGCGGACAAAGGCCAGCCATGCGAGAAAACAATGGGCTGACCGGCGCCCCAGTCTTTGTAGTAGATGTAAATGCCGTCTTTAGTCTTGACAGTGTTCATCGGTTGGCCTCCATCGTTTTGGCCGTTACGGGCCGAAGTGTTCTTGGCGGGCTCGGTCGCAGCGAACGCAACGCGAGGCATCGCGGCGACCGCACCGACGGCCGCGACAGCTTGCAAAAGCTTTCGGCGCGTTGCCACTGGCTCCATTGGTTGATGCAGATCTTTCATATCTCTGTTCCTTCCCCTCTCGGAGCACCGTGAAAGTCGCTCCGTCATTTGCGCAACTACGAGAAGAAGGATTGCATCGGAATTCCACGGGACCTAGTCAAACGTAGTAAATCTCGGTAAATCGAACGCCAGGATCAATGCACGCCGCGGCGGGTGCTCTTTGCCGTCGCCAAGAATATCGGTGAGAGTCGCGAAAAGGAGGGTCGACGGCAGAGTGCAACGCGGCCACGCGCGATGCGCTTCATCGGCACCCCGCATTCTCTATTACGGAGAGGAGACTTAGTTCAACTCACTTAACAGCAACTTTGCCGCCCTTAAATCGGCGGTTCCGAATCCCTGGGTAAAGCGGGCGTGCGTACGCGCGAGTAGCACCTTCGCCTGCTTCTCACGATGCTGCTGCTTGCGTAGCCGGGCAAGGCTCATTGCAGTACGCAATTCCCAAGACAACGCCGCTTGCTGTCGCGCCAGGGCAAGGGATCTCTGAAAATGTCTCTCGGCCTCAGGAACTCCCTTGGGCTGTGCTTCGAGCAATAACAGTTCGCCTTTGACGCGTAGCAATTCCGGCAAGCACCAAAGTTCTTCGTTACGCTTGGATTGTGCCAACGCTTCGTCGATTGCCGCCTGCGCGCGTGTGATCTCCCCGACGCTCCGCAGAGCATCCGCATATTCGTTGAGTGCCGCCGTGCGATATAGGGCGTAGCCCGCTTCGCGAAGTTCATGTATCGCATCGCTAAGGAGCAGTAGTCCAGAGCTGTGGTCGCCTCTCCGGAAGGTCAATATTCCACTGAAACATCGTCCCATACTTTGCCAGAGAGGCAGTTCATGTCGCGCCGAATGCTCGAGCAGCATTGAGACATTCCGTTGTGCCACTGTCATATCGCCATTGAGCAATGCAATCGCACATCCCGCTTGGCCCAGCGCATAACATAGCGAAAGCGAATGCCCCAATGCGCGGGCATCCGCAACGCTTCCTTCGGCCTCGTGCGTGGCTTGGTCCGGAAGCCCTTGCAACCAAAGGATCCGCGATAGGAACGCGCGTCGCGCTACTGATTGGTCAAACTGAAAGCGAAGAATTTGTGCGCGGATGGTGCCTGAGACTGGTCGACTCAGCATGAGATTGAAGTGACGTCCTGCACCACGTTGCTCGCCTAAAAAGTGAAGTGACGTGCCAACTAATCGATCTCCGACAAACAAGGCCAAAGGATCAGTCGTTTTAGCCGCGAGAAGCGCGAATTGTTTTGCAATTGACAATCCGTTTCGATGTTTATTACCCGTAACACACACCACCCAAAGTCCCCATAGTGCGCGTAAACGATAATCTATGTCTCCAAGTTCCTCGGCAATTTCCAAGACCTTGGTCCAAACGGTCCCGGATTCCGGCTGGGGCCCTATGGAATACAAAGCCACGCCGAGCGCGGTCAGAAGCTGCATTTCCTGACGCCTCGTCCCGTTCGAGCCAGACTTCACGCTTTCGAGCGCACGATTTACGCGCCTGCGACATTCATCCATTAAGGACAAATGCAGCCACAAGGAAACAGCCGCGATTGTGAGGCTCACGCCGATAGCGGCGTCGCCGCCGGCAGAGAACGACGAGTCCAGTGCTACGCGAACATTATCGATATGAGCGCCATAAGCGAGTGACGAGTCCGCACTGCGCTGCAAGGTAGTTTCCGCATCCATTCGCTCGAGGAGAGCCAGATAGTATTCGGCGTGGCGCCTCGCTATCTGTTCGAACTCGCCATGGTTATCGGTTAGCCGCTTGCGCGCATAGGCAGCTGTCGTATCGAGAAGGCGGTAGCGTGCGACTGTACTGCTTACCTCGGCCGAGACAAGCGATTTATCGACCAGGCTGGCCACGCCACCAAGGACATCTGACAGGCTGACCTCACCGCCTGTTACTACTTCACTGGCCGCATCCAAGGTGAAATATCCAGCAAAGATGCCCAGTCGCCGTAAGATCACACGCTCGATGTCCGACAGGTGATCGTAGCTCCAGTCGAGCGTGACCATGAGCGACTGTTGCCGGGGAGGTGCGTCGCGCCGGCCGCTCGTAAGCAGGCGAAAGCGGTTATTAAGCTGCGTTGCCACACCTCGAACGCCAAATGCGTCTACGCGGCCAGCCGCCAACTCGATCGCGAGCGGGTTGCCGTCGAGCTTACGGCAGATATCGGCAACGAGAGGGGCATCTGCATCGGTAAGGCGGAACGTGCCATTGCGCTCTGAAGCACGCTCAACAAACAACTTGATCGACGGAAACGTGAGCGCGTCGGCAGCCGCCAGCGCGTCCGAGCCAGCGGGAGTCTTCAGCGGGGGAAGGCGCTGGAGGCTTTCACCTGCCACCCTCAGAGGTTCGCGACTGGTCGCTAGAATGCGTAGGTCACCGGTACCTTCGAGCAGCTGCGCCGCCGTCACCGCCACCGCGGCGACCATATGTTCGCAGCTATCGAGCACGATGAGCATCTGCTTGCCCGCCAGGAAAGCAATCAAGCCCGGGATTGGATTGTCCGAACGGACCGCCACTCCCAGCATGGTTGCCACTGCGCTCGGCACGAGAAGGGCATCCGCCAGGGGCGCCAAATCAACGAAGCCTCCGCCGTCCCTGTTTGCCGCAACGAGTTTGGTGGCGACAGCAAGCGCCACGGTGGTCTTACCGATGCCCCCCGGGCCGACAATCGTCACGATGCGGCTTTGGGACAATCTATTCATGATCGTCTCGACGGCATCGTCGCGGCCGAGAATACGAATCAGAGGAGACGGTATCTGAAACGAGTGGTTGGAGCCGACCTGGTGACTCAGGAGTGCTGGCTGCCTAGGCTGCGCGACTGGAGCGACGAACTTGTAGCCGCGCCCCGGAACATTCACCAAGTAGCGATTGCCGTCGCGACCATCACCCAACGCTTTACGCAGCGCGGCAATATGGACTTTGAGATTGGCTTCTTCGACTACCGTGTTCGGCCACACTCGCGCGACCAATTCCCTCTTGCTGACCATTTCCCCCGATCGCTCGACCAGGGCGGCGAGGATTTCCAAGGCGCGACTGCCGAGGCGAACAGGTTTGCCCGCTTCCAGCAACATTTGTTGTGCTGGAAATAGCTGAAATGGTCCGAACCTTATGGCCTCATCAACCGGAGGGACGCTAGGAGGCACTCGTTACCCCGATTTGCGAAACCTGTTTCAGGAATCATAGGCTACATCGGCTTCTCGGCAGCCAATATCAGGCGGCCGGCGGCCGAATTTGGCCGGTCAGCCCCAGTCGAGGCTGATGCAGCGACTAAAGGGCAGAAATGGACCCCTTCAGAGACGTGCCTCATGGCGGTCATTTGATGCGGCCAGAGCCGACACTCGGTCGCGGCGGTGAACGGGACGCAGGGCATCCTAAGGGATCAAGGTCAATTCTCTCCGCTTGCGCCTTAGCACCCGCACCGGTGCAAATTGCAAGAAGCCGTCAGCTCAGCCCGAGCCTGCGGTCTCTCTCACAACTCCGGGGCGGCCGCTTTAGGGGACACGGTAGGTTGATGGCGAACGCCAGCTATTGCGATCGCTGCCGTCCGCGGGGAGCGGTCACTGGGAAAAGTGACTTTTGTGCGAAGGCAGTCTCAATCTCACGCCGGCGCCTGGTGCAGGTCATTGATCCTTCAACAAGCTGTGTCCAGTTCTGTCCGAGTTTCTGGGTCAGAGTGCACGATTCTCCCCGTAAGCCCGCCGAGTAACTGCGCAAAGAGCCCGGATACTTAAGTCGCCGATCCCTGGGGTCGCGTGTTGGGATAGAAACCCAAGCCCAACACGCCATCGGGGGTTAAGGCGATGAAGACAGGACTCCTACCGAGCGCGGGAACCGCGCTCGCGGTGCTCGTCACCGGGCTCGCGCTCTTAGCACCGGAGCTCGCCTTCGCGCAGGCGACCACGTCTCCGTTCCTCACGGGCGCGACCGCGCTTCAGTCGAACATCCTCGCCTGGCTCACCCCGATTGCCATCATCCTGGTCATGGTGCTCGGGGCGATGGCGATGGCGAACCGAATTTCCTGGGGATGGTGCATCGCCGCGATTCTAGGCATCGCCATCTCCTTCGGATCGACCCAGATCGTGACCTGGGTTCGCGGGATGTTCGGGGTGTAGCTCGCATGAGCGATCAGAATCCTGGGCTCACCGCCGATTCGCTCTTCGTCGGTGCGACGCGGCCCCCGATGCGCTGGGGGGTGACGTACTCCGCTCTCCTCGTGAACGGCGTGGTGACGATGGAGATCTTCCTCCTGACGCGCAATCTCCTTGCGCTCCTCCTCGCCGCGCCGATTCACGGGGTGTCGGCGCTCCTTTGCGCCCGGGACCCGCGCTTCTTCGATCTCGCGCTCCTCTGGGCCCGCACCCGGATCCCGGCGCTGCTCGCGAACGCCCGGCACTGGCGATCGAGCAGTCACTCGCCGATCCCGATCGATCTGCCGAACGCACGCGGGCGGCGCCGGACCAACATGCCCGTCGTCGTAGGCGTCCGCCTTCCGCTGCGGCGCCGATGAGCGCCATCCCTCGGGAAGCGCTCGCCCGCCGCGAATCGTTCGCGGCCGAGCGGATCCCATATCTCGCGCACGTCCGGCCGCACCTGGTGAAGACCGCGTTCGGGGACTACGTCCAGGCATTTCGCCTCTCCGGCGCGAGCTTCGAGTGCACGGATGACGAGACCCTCAACGCCTGGCACGAGCGCCTCAACGTCCTCTGGCGGAACGTCGCGAGTCCCCAGGTCTCGGTCTGGACGCACCTCATCCGCCGGCGGGAGGTGACGGAAGTCTCCGCGCCGGCGGAGGACTTCGCCGGCGCGCTCGAGCATCGCTACCGCGCGAAGCTTGCGCAGCAGACGCTCATGGTGAATGAGCTGTACTTGAGCCTCGTGTACCGCCCGACCACGGGAGTCGCCACGGGGCTCACGTCCAAGCTTCTCAAGCACACGCAAGCCGACGCTTCCGCGTGGGAGCTCGCCGATGCGATCGAGGCGTGCGAGAAACTCCGCGACACCGTGAAGGCCTCGCTCCGTCGCTACGACCCGGAACCGCTCACGGTCTACTCGCGGGGCGAGCGGGCGTACTCGGGGCTCCTTAACTTATTTTCCACTCTTATTAACGGGGAGGTCCGCGAGGTTCCGCTCCCGCGCGCCCCGATCAACGAGGTGCTTGCGACGTCGCGCGTGTCCTTCGGCACCGAGGTGCTGGAATACCGTCTGCCGACGGCCACCCGAGCCGGGGCGATCCTCGGCATCAAGGAATACCCCACCCCGACCGTCGTCGGGATGTTCGACCGGCTCCTCTCCGCTCCCTTCCCGTTCGTTCTCACGCAGTCGTTCACGTTCCTCAGCAAGGCGGCGGGCCAGTCGCTCCTGCAACGGCAGTACAACCGCATGGTGAACGCCGGGGACTTCGCCGTCAGCCAAGCGGAGGAGCTTAAAGAAGCGCTCGATGCCTTGACCAGCAATGAGTTCGTGATGGGCGATCATCACTTCTCGCTCCAGGTCCTGACCGACGAGCGCTTGGGGAGCGGGGAGGGGGCCGAGGCGCTCATCCGACGCGGGCGCGCTTTGAGCGATTCGGTGGCGCTCGCGCGCTCGCTCCTCGCCGACAGCGGCATGACGGTCGCGCGGGAGGACTTGGCTCTCGAGCCCGCGTTCTCGGCGCAGCTCCCGGGGAACTTCCCGCTCCGGCCGCGGAAGGCGCCGATCACCTCGCGGAACTTCGCCGCCATGGTCCCCTTCCACAATTACCCCGCCGGGCGGCAGCGCGGCAATCACTGGGGCGAGGCGCTCACGGTGCTGGAGACGAGCGCGCACTCGCCGTTTTACTTCTCGCTCCACGCCTCCGACCCCGCCGATCCCGACGGCGGCTCGAGGAAGGACACCGGGCACACGCTCATCTGCGGGCCGACGGGCTCGGGGAAGACCGTCTTCATCGGCTTTCTCCTCTCGATGCTCGCGCGCCAGGGCGCGACCCAGGTGGTGTTCGACAAGGACCGGGGGCTCGAGATCCTGATCCGCGCCTTGAATGGTGCGTACTGCCCGCTCAAGAACGGCGAGCCGACGGGTTTCAATCCCTTGAAGCTCGCGCCCACGCCGCCCAACGTTGAGTTCCTGAAGAGCTGGCTCCGGGTGCTCCTGCGCCCGGCGAGCGGGGCGCTTAGCGTGCGCGAGCAGGCGGACCTGGACTCCGCGCTCCGCGGGACGCTCGCGCTCGAGCTCCCGGCCCGACGGCTCTCGCGCCTGGCCGAGTTTCTGGACTCGACCGATTCCGAGGGGCTCTACGCGCGCATCACCCCCTGGTGCGGCGCGCTCGGCGGAGACTACGCCTGGGTGTTCGACAACGAAGTGGACATCGTGGTGCCGCGCCTCTCGGAAAGTGCCACGGTCGGGTTCGATGTCACGGACTTCCTCGATCACGAACTCACCCGCACGCCCGTCACGCTCTATCTCTTTCATCTCGTCCGGCAGCTCCTCGACGGGCGGCGGCTCGTGTGCTGGATGGATGAGTTCTGGCGGCTGCTCGCGGATCCCGCCTTCGAGAGCTTCGCCAAGGATGGGCCCAAGACCTGGCGGAAGCTGAATGGCGTCATGGTGCTCGCCACCCAGAGCGCGAGCGATGTGCTCGCTTCCCCGATCAGCCGGACCCTGATCGAGCAGACCCCGACCAAGGTCTTCTTCCCCAACGCCGACGCGCACTCGGGCGACTACCGCGACGGCGGCCTCGACCTCTCGGAGCGCGAGTTCCGGGTCGTCAAGACCCTCGAGCCGGGCTCCCGGCGGTTCCTGGTGAAGCAGAGTCACGAGAGCGTCGTGTGCGGGCTCGATTTGAAGGGCTTCGACGCCGAGCTCGCCGTGATCTCCGGGCGGCGGAGCGCGGTCGATCTCATGCATGCCCTCATCGCGGAGTTCGGCGCGAGCCCGCGAGAGTGGCTCCCCCCGTTCTCACAGCGCGCGCTTCATTGATTGTCAGGAGGTGTCCCATGTGGCGCAGATCTTTGGCGGCTCTTGTCCTCGTTAGCTTCCTGAGCTTGGGCGTCGTACGCCCGGCCGCGGCGCAGTGGGCCGTGATCGACGTCGCGGCGATCCAGCAGCTCCTCACCGAGGTGCAGACCTTAAGTCAGCAGCTCGCGACGGCACGGAGTCAGCTCAGCCAGGCCCAAAGCGAGTTCGCCTCGATCACGGGCAACCGCGGGATGCAGCTCCTCCTCTCCGGGACCGTGCGGAACTATCTGCCGACGGATGTGACGACCCTCACCCAGGTCATGAGCGGCTCCTCGGGAAGCTATCCGGCGCTTGCGGCGTCGGTCGCATCGCTCACGAACTCGAATGCGATCCTCACTTCCGCCCAGGTCGCCTCCTTCTCGCCCGTTGAGCAGACGCAGCTCGCGGCCGCCCGGCAGTCGCCGGCGCTTCTTTCCGCGCTCGCCCAAGCCGCGCTCTCGAACTCGAGCGGCCGGTTCACGGCGCTTCAGACCCTCATCACGGCGTTGGGCGGCGCTTCGGATCAGAAGGCGGTCCTCGATCTCAACACCCGGATCGCCGCCGAGCAGGGGATGCTCCAGAACGAGGCGACGAAGCTTCAGGTGCTCTATCAGCTTGCGCAGTCCCAGGAGTGGGCGCGCGTCCAGCGCGTGCGCGAGCAGGCGATCGCCGGGCAGGGGTCGCTTAGAACCCTTTCGCCGATGGGACTCTAGGAGGCACTTGAGACTCCCATGGGCTTCTTCGCCGAATTCAACGCCTGGCTGAACGCGCTGCTCGCCGGCTACATCGGCGACGCCGTCGCGCGGATCGCAGCAAGCCTCGAGCCCGCGATCGTGACCCTCGGGATCCTCTACGTGATGGTCTGGGGGTATCTCCAGCTCACAGGATCGATCGAGGAGCCGTTCATCCACGGCGTGAAGCGGATCGTGACACTGGCGGTCATCCTGGGCTGTGCGCTGAACCTCTGGCTCTATAACGAGGTGATCGTCGACACGTTCTTCACCGCTCCCGCGCAGCTCGGCGCGGTGATCGTCGGCGCCTTCGATCCCGTCGGCATCATCGACCAGATCATCTTCGAGGGCGGGGATGCGGCGAACCTGCTGCTGCAGCAGGGAGGGCTGCTGGATGGCAACTTCGCCTACTACCTCGCGGGGATCGGCGTCTATCTCATCGTCGGGCTCACCGCCATCTACACGATCTTTCTGCTCGCGCTCTCGCGGATCGCGCTCTCGGTGCTCCTGGCCCTGGGTCCCCTTTTCATCGCGCTCCTCCTCTTTAATACGACGAAACGCTTCTTCGAGGCCTGGCTCGCGCAGCTCGCGAACTATGCGTTCATCGCCATCCTCGCGGTGCTCATCGCCGCTCTGATGCTCCGCGTCGTGACGGTGGCGGCTCAACAGGCCGTGAGCGAGGGAGGGTCGATCGACATCGCGAGCGCCGTGCGGGTCTGCATGGCCGCCGGGCTCACTTTCCTCGTCATGCGTCAGGTGATGCCGATGGCGGCGGGACTGGCGAGCGGGCTCGCGCTCTCCTCCTTCGGCGTCGTGAGCGCGGCCTTGATGTGGGGATTGGGGAGCGCGATGCGCGGGAGCGGGCAGTTCGCCCGCGGACTCACCGATTCCACCACGAATCCCAGGGATCCCTTGACGCGCATGGCCGGACAGCAGGTGCGGGCCGGGGTCCTGCGCCTCGCCTCTCTCCGCTCCCGCGAGAACGCCGTGCGACGGAGTGCCTGAGCCTATGAAGACGCTTCTTCAAGCCTCGCTCGTGACTGTGCTCCTTCTCCTCGGCTGCGCCTCGCACCCGAAGAAGGTCGATTGCGAAGGGAGGCTCAAGCCCATCAACGCTCCGGCGTCGGCGCAAGCCGCGGCGGCTCACCCATGAAGCCCGATCCGGCGCTCGAGGGGTATTTCGCGGAGGCCGCCTCCTGGGACCTGGATCGCCGCCGGCAGGGTGAGCGCACGGTGCGCCTCGCTCTCGCGGTCGCGGGCGCCGGCTGGCTCGCGGTGCTCGCCTTGAGCGCGGCGCTCCTCGTCCTCATGCCGTTGAAGCGCGTCGAGCCCTTCCTCGTGCGGGTCGACAACACGACGGGCATCGTGGATGTCGTCCCGGTCTACGCCGGCAAGGGCGCGTTACCCGAGACGATCACGCGGTATCTCTTGACGCATTACGTCACGGTCTGCGAGCGGTTCAACTTCTCGACCGCCGAGAGCGACTACGAGGAGTGCGGGGCGTTTCATACCGCCCAGAGAAATGCGGCCTGGTATGCGCTCTGGAACCCGGAGAACCCG
>Ga0335078_10012359_pt1 | contig 12658 bp, 13 predicted proteins | sample Lox_Sample_32_FD_206711 | JGI IMG/M metagenome (GOLD analysis project Ga0335078, IMG submission 206711) | Soil microbial communities from Loxahatchee National Wildlife Refuge, Florida, United States - Lox_Sample_3.2 | ecosystem: Environmental > Terrestrial > Soil > Wetlands | place: USA... | reverse complement strand
ATCGCAGGAGCAGCCCTTGTGGCCGCCCTCGGGAAAGCACAAGGGTTGCCCCTACGAGCGGACCTTTACCCCTGCCAAGTCTTCCAGAAATGTGACCACGGCGGCATAGTCGAGCTCGCCTTTTCCCTGGGCTTTGCAGGCGGCGTAAACCTCCTTCACCGCCGACAAGGTCGGCATAGGTACGCCGTGCGCGAACCCGGCTTCCGCAGCCAGTTCCAGGTCCTTGTGCATAAGTTTTAGCGGAAAGTAGGGAGTGAAATCGCCTTTGAAGATAAACGGGGCTTTGAAATCGGTAAGGGCCGCGCGCGCCAGGCTGGACTGAAGGATCTCAAGCATAATCTCCGGCGCCACGCCCGCCTTGGCGGCGAGAACCAGGCCCTCGCAGAAGACCTCGAGCGTGGTGGCCTGAATAGTGTTCTGCGCCAGCTTGGCCGAGAGCCCCAAGCCGTTTTGGCCGCAATAAATGTGCTTCTTTCCCAGCACCTGAAGAACCGGCAAGGCGCGTTCAAACGTTTGCCGGTCCCCTCCCACCATAAAAGTCAGCTCACCCTTTTCAGCGCCGTGCTTGCTGCCGGTTACCGCAGCATCCAGCCAACTGGCGGCTTTCCCTGCAACGTGGCAGGCCATCTTGCGGCTGACGACAGGGCTGATGGTGCTGGAATCGATCACCGTGGCGCCGGAAGCGACGGCACCCAGGATACCGTCTTTGCCAAGCACCACTTCTTCCACCGCCGCGCTGTCCGTCACGATGATGATGACGAACTCGGCACCGTTCGCCGCCGCGGCGGGCGTCGAGGCAACTTGCGCGCCGGCCGCCTTCAAAGGTTCCGTCTTTCCGGCGCTTCGGTTGTAAACGGTGAGCTTGTGTCCAGCCTTAAGCAGATTCAGAGCCATAGGTTGGCCCATGATCCCGAGCCCGATGAAACCGATTGCGTACGGCATGTTCTGCCTCCTGAAAGAAGGGATTGGGGATCTGTCATGCTGAGCGCAGCGAAGCATCTGCAGTTTCTCATTGAGAACAAGCAGATACAGACCCTTCGCAGCGCTCAGGATGTCAGCCCGGGAGACTTCTCCGCGGCCTGCAAGTGGTTAGCTGAAATACCATCCCCCATTCACGTTAATCGTCTGCCCCGTGACGTAGCCGTTGCGGGCCAGCATAACCGCAATCTCGGCCACCTCCTCCACGGCGCCGAACCGGCCCACGGGAATCAGGTCGGCGCGCGCTTTAGGATTGACCGCCACCATTTCAGTATAGACGAGGGCGGGTGCGATGGCGTTCACCGTAATGCCCTCCTTGGCAAGAAGCGTAGCGTAAGAGTGTGTCAGGCCGAGAATGCCGGCCTTCGACGCGGCATAGTGCGGACCAACCACTCCGCCGGTTTGCGCAGCGACGGAAGAGAGGTTGATGATCCGCCCCCAATGCCGGTCCCGCATACCCGGCAGAATTTGCTGGGTTACGAGAAACACGGATTTCAAGTTCGTATCGAGCAACTCGTCCCAGTCCCGTTCCGTGATCTCGTGGAGCGGTTGGGGGCGGGTGATCCCTGCGTTGTTCACCAGGATATCGACCGGCCCCAGGCTGGCCTCGACGGTTTGTACCAGCCGCGCGGCTTCCCCCGCTTGCGAAACGTCGGCGCGAACGGCCACGGCACGGCGGCCAAAACTCTTTAGCCCCTCACATGTCTCGCGGGCGGCGCCCTCCTGAGTGAGGTAGTTTACGGCCACATCAACCCCGGCCTCACCAAGCGCCAAGGCGATGGCCTTGCCGATGCCACGGCTGGCGCCCGTCACCAGCGCCACTTTCCCGGAGATGTCAACGGTGGGCACGCGTTCATCCTCGTGCGAGAGGCTGCAGAAAAAACGATTTGCGGTCAGGTTTCAATTTTCACCGTCAAAGGCGCGACTGTCATCCTGAGCCCGTTCGCTGTCACCCTGAGCGAAGCGAAGGGTCTGCAGTTTGCCCGCTCCGGGTAAACTTCGCGAAGGATCTGCAGTTCGCCTGGCATCGTGAAAATCAAGAAAATGCAGATCCTTCGTCGCCTTCGGCTTCTCAGGATGACATCCGCCGTGAGTTGTAGCTCTGTTAGCAGCATTCGCTGTTGCTTCGAACTGAAAAAAAATCACAAACTCTCAGGATGACATAGGTCGAACGTTGCCCATGTGCCTAGCTGCTCACTCGCCTAGCTCTTCTTCCCGAAATCCAGCCAGACCCGCACGTCGCGGAGGTTGTTGTCCATGTAACCGATGTCCACCGTATCGCCGAGCGAGCGGAAAAACGAATAGGAGTCGCTCGCCGCCAGGTAGCGTGCAGGGTCTATTCCCAGAGCTTGAGCGCGAATGACGGTCTGGCCGTCGGCTACTGCGCCGCTGGTCGGGCTGTTGCCGTCGCGCCCGTCCGTTCCGGCGCTCAGAACCACGCGGGACTGCCCCGCGATGGACTGAGCGGCGTAAAGCGTGTAGGCCTGGTTCCGTCCTCCGACTCCGGGCCCGGTGACGGGGCAAATGACTTCCCCGCCCGCAATGAGGCAAACCGGCTTTCCTTCGTGCGCCTCGGCCAGGGCCTTGACCGCATTGAGGTGCGAACCTGCCACCTGCTGATAGTCCTCGTCCCAGGGGTTCGAATCAATTTCACTTTCGAATCCCAGCTTTTCCCCGGCCGCCTTCGCCGCTTCGACGGCGTTGCGGTTCGAGAGCAGGCAGACTCTCTGGGAGTTCTTGAAGCGTTTATCGCCCGGCTTGGGGGTTTCCTCCAGCGTGCGCTCCAGAAACCGTTTGCGGATGCTGGGCGGGAAACGGGATACCAGGCCGTTTTCGACCGCAAGAGTGTAGGCCTGCTCCGCGGTTGACTCGTCCGGAAGCGTGGGGCCTGAGGCGACCATGGAGAAAAGCGGCTCCGGTACGTCGGAGATGTAAATCGTCAACTGCTGTGCGGGGTACGCCCGCACGCCCAGCCGGCCGCCTTTGACGGCCGAGATGTGTTTACGAAGTACATTAATCTGCTCGATGGGAAGGCCGCAGGTGACCAGCACGCGGTTGAATTCATGCAGATCGGAAAGCGAGACATCGGGATCAAAGGGCTGCTCGAAGATGGCTGAGCCGCCGCCTGAAACCAGGAAAATAACGGCGTCCTGGTCGGTCAGGTCGGAAACCAGGTCGAGCGCGGCCCGCGCTCCGTCGAGCGTTCCCGCTTTCGGGTAAGGATGGCCCCCCACAAAGTAGCGGAAATGATCCAGTTTTCTAGCCGGCTCTCCCGGCGAGACGCAAACGCCGGCCTCTATCCGGCCGCCCAGCATCTCATCCAGGACGGCCGCCATCCGATTGGCGGCTTTTCCGAAGGCGACGACGCGCGGAGGCCGCCTGAGTGGAAGCGATGCGCCTTCGGCTTTGAGCAGTTCACCTTCCAGTTTCAGCTTGGCCAGCATCGCGGTGCGCAAATCCAAAGTCGCCATGGCGCCGAGCAGAACCTGGATGGCTAGTTCCTTCCCGTGGGCGTAATCAAGCTTGGAACGCCGAGCGGATTGGGCGGCCTGGTTCATGAGAAATTGGCCAGAGCCTCCACGCCTGCCTGTGCTACTTCGACGTCCTGTTCCTCGGTACCTGCACTCACCCCGATGCCGCCAACGCACTGGCCGTCCACGGTGAGCGGCAGGCCTCCGCGAATGCAGGTCAGCTTTCCGCCGGTCGCAAGCGGCAAACCCAAAGAGAGGAGGACGCTGGGTTCGGCGTGTGATGGCGACGGGCCCGTGGGCGCGCGGCGCAGCGCCGCGGCACGCGCCTTGGTGAGCGCCACTTCGACCGAAGAGAGCTTTGCCCCGTCCATGCGAGCGAACGCAAGCAGGTGCGCGCCTTCGTCGACGATGGCGATATTCTGAGGAACCTTGATCTCCTGAGCTTTTCTTTCCGCGGCAGCCAGAATGGCCCGCGCCCCTTCTAGTGTCAAACGGATATTGTTGCGTGTAAGCATGACTCCATTATTGGGAAGTGACGCCAGAAAAACAAGGGGCACGAGTTTGACACTCCAAAACCCATGAAAACGCGCGAAGCGCCTTGGAGTGCGGCGGCTGGACGCCGCCTTGGCACGGCGCGGACCGAGGTTTCTCGTGGGACGAACCGGATCGAGGCGGAGTGTGATCGTATTGCGGCGGCGTAATCCATCGGCAAAGGCATCGGTGACGCGCTACACGGCCTCCCCTACTCTCTCAAAGCGGGCGGAGACTACCCTAGCCGGTAAGCGCATTCATCACCACCGGTGATGGCTGTTCCTTGCCGAAGTCGCCTTCCCAACGCGAAATTACCACGGTGGCCAGGCAGTTGCCCAGAACGTTGACCGCGGTGCGCCCCATATCCATCAATTGGTCGATGCCGAGCAGAATGAAGATCGGTTCCGTGGGCAGGCCGAATGAACCCGCAGTGCCGAGCAGAATGACGATCGCCGCGCGAGAGACGCCGGCCACGCCTTTACTGGTCAGCATGAGCGTGAGCATGAGCAACAATTGCTGGCCTAGGCTGAGGTGTACGCCGGCGGCCTGCGCGACGAAGATGGCGGCGAGTGAAAGATAGAGCGTGCTGCCAGTCAGGTTAAAACTGTACCCCGTCGGCATGACGAAGGCTACGATGGAGCGAGGCACACCGATCGCTTCCATGGCTTCCATGGCCCGTGGCAGCGCGGCCTCGGAACTCGCGGTTCCAAAAGCAATCGAGACCGGCTCCGCCACCCCGGCGATGAACTTCTTCAGTGGTACCCGAACCCACAGGGCCACCGGAAACAACACACCCAATATGAAAATCAGCAGGGCGACGTAAAGCGTCAGCAGCAGCTTGGCGAGGTTGAACAGGATTCCCATGCCGGTGCTCGCCACCGTGTACGCGATGGCCGCACCCACGCCGAGCGGCGCCATGTACATCACGAGATTGGTGAACTTGAACATCGTCTCCGTGAGGCTTTCGGCGAGCGCGAGCAGCGGGCGGCGGCGCTCCTCGCGCACCATCGCCAGCGCGATGCCGAACAGAATGCTGAACACGACCACTTGCAGGATCTGGCCTTCCGCGATCGATTTCGCCAGGTTTTCCGGGAAGATATGCAGGATGATTTCCGAGGCCGTCATCCGTTGAACCTGAAGTGCCTCGCCCGCGGCCGGCGGTAAGTGCACTCCAACACCCGCCTTGCAGAAGTTGATGGCGGCAAGCCCGATGAAAAGCGCGGGGGTAGTGACAGCCTCAAAGAAGACGATCGATTTCAAGCCCATCCGCCCCACCTTCTTCAGGTTGGCGTGCCCCGCGATGCCGCTGACGAGAGTCCCGAAAAGCAGCGGGGCAATGATGCAACGAATGAGGCGAAGAAAGATCATGCTGAGGAGGCGCAGGTCGAGAGCCGCGCGGGGCCAATCGTGACCCAGAGTTGCGCCCGCCACCATCGCCGCCAGAATCCATGTCGTTAGCGTACGCTTGCAGAGCGCGTAGAGTAACAGCGTGGCGATCGAGATCCAGCGAAGTGCGAGAAGCAGGGTGGAAGGCAGCGGAGTCAAGTGTTGGCTCAGCACGCTCAGAACCGCGGTCAGCGTAAAGCCGGCGACGGAGAGGAGCAGGATCTTGTTTTTCATTTAGGGAAGCTGTCTCTCCCAAGCCATAGGCGGCAGTTCGCGAAACGGATTGTGGGTCTAATTCCGCCCCGCTCTAGCTGTGCGAACCAGGTTCAGAAGTCCAAACGCCATCGCGCAGAACCAGATATCAACCAGAATCGGGAGGGCCGGAAAACGTGCTGCGGTCAGCACGGCGGAGGGCGGAAGAAGCGGAGTAGAAACGAAGTAGAGCAGGTTTCCCATCAGCAATCCAAGCAGCACTCGTGCCTGGGTTTTACTTCGTCGGGCTCCTTCGTCCGGAAGTGCGTCTTCCGCCTCGCCCTCCGCGCCACGTCCCTCTTCCTTGGTCATGAGCAGCGCCGAGCGGAAGCTGCGCCATTCCCCGCGGAGATCCGAATCCAGCCGCTCCAGACGCTGCGCGACATCCAGAAATCTTCCTGAACGAAACAAAATGAGTACGGCAAGCAAAAACAAAAGCAGATCCGTAAAATGCAGCAACCCGTTCATTAAGACACCTCACAGGGGTTGGCATTATACTGCCTGGGAAGAGCGTGCACAACTAAGAGCAGCGGGGTTGGACTCGTATTGGTGTGGAAGGGTTCCCATGCCGCGATGTAGCCGGGAGTTCGGCTGCCGCAGAGGAAAGCTCTGCGGTTTCATGATTGGAATGCTGCAACCACGCAGAGCTTCGCGCCGCGCCAGTCTCGCCGCCGGCGCTACACCTGCACGGCAACGGTTGTCTCCAGGCGCGTGACGGGGCGGTAGAGGGTGTCTCTTTCGGAGGGTTCCTGGCCGGCCTCACGGATCAGGCGCATGATCTCCCGCCGGGTCATCGCCTGAGGTGTGCGCGCGCCGGCATCGTGATAGATCTTCTCTTCCACTACGGTCCCATCCAGGTCGTCGGCCCCGAAGCGCAGCGCCACCTGCGCCACGCGAGGCGTCATCATGATCCAATAGGCCTTGATGTGCGGAAAGTTGTCGAGCATGAGGCGAGACACCGCGACGTTCTTTAAATCCATGAAGCCGGAAGTCTCGGTGCGGGACACGAGTTTTCCCAGTTCGGTGTTGGCAGGATGAAAGGCGAGCGGGATAAAGGTCTGGAAGCCGTGAGTTTCGTCCTGGAGATTGCGCAACTGCAGCAAATGGTCAATGCGATCGCGCGACGATTCGATGTGGCCGTAGAGCATGGTGGCGTTTGAGGGCATGCCCAGCTCGTGCGCGGTGCGGTGCACCTTGAGCCAGGTGTAGGCGCCGATCTTGTGGTCGCAGATCACGCGCCGCACCGCGGGAGCAAAAATCTCCGCGCCACCGCCCGGCAGGGAGCTGACTCCCGCCTCCTGGAGCCTGACTAAAACGTCGCGAATGGGCATTTGCGTGATGTGCGAAAAGTAGCCGATCTCGACGGCGGTGAAGGCCTTCAAGTGAACGCTCGGGAACCTTTCCTTCAAGCCGCGAATCAGGTCCAAATAAAACTGGAACGGCAAGTCGGGATGCAGCCCGCCCACGATGTGAAATTCTGTTACTTCCTCCGACCAGCCTTCGCCGGCGGTGCGAAAGGCTTCTTCGAGAGCCATTGTGTAGGCCGCAGGCGCGTCGGGTTTGCGGCCGAAGGCGCAGAGCTTACAACTGGCCACGCACACATTGGTGGGGTTGAGGTGCCGATTGACGTTGAAATAAGTCCGCTTCCCGTGCAGTCGCTCGCGGACAAGGTTGGCCAGGTAACCGAGACTGAGCAGATCGCCGGACTCGTAGAGCGTTACGCCCTCGTCGAAGCCGAGGCGCTCTCCTGCCCGCACCTTTTCGGCGATGGGAGCGAGCTGCGAATCTTCGATACGAAGTGTGCTCGTGAGCATAGGGCTGAATTCCCATTTTATCGGCGGTAAGCCCCGATTGCAACCCGCTGCGTCGACCCCACCCTCTCCCCCAAGAGGGTGTGAGGGCATATTTATGGCGAGTGGTGAACCGGGGGATCATTAAGTCTTCGGGTGACAGGGCCGTTACGTCTACTAGCCAGTTCCCAACCGAGGATTGCCAAACTGGCGGCCCTCTCGAAACCCGCATGAACACTGAATAGGACTTGACAAAGCCCCTGGGTGTATGCTGCATCGGCATGCCGGCGCAGCACAAAAATCTCTGGCATCCGGGCCTGAGTTGAGTTTAAAATTTAATATTTGAAGCCCAGACGCTATGGAGTGGACTAATTACAGTTTCGCAGAACCGCAGGACGAGGCAGCGTTCTTCTACGGCCTTTTCCTGCGCGGGCATCCGCTCCAAAAACTCCGTGAAGACATCGACGTGCCGGCTCGCGTCCTTGCCGAGTGGCAGCGCCTCGCCGATCACGATCCCGTATACCAGGGAGCGGTGGCTCGTATTTTAGCCTATCGCAAGCACGTGCTTGCCATCTTCGATTCCCTGGTCTTCAAGGAAATCGGATTCACCCACAGACTTCAGTAATTGATTCTTTGAGTCATTGGATCCGGCTCAATAATCAATGGCTCAATGATTCAATGAATTAGTAAATCTACGGCCCAAGTGACAAAGAACAGCACGCTGACGTATCCGTTTATGGTGAAAAACGCGGCGTTCACGCGGGACAAATCAGAAGGCTTCACCAGGGCATGTTCATAGGTGAGCAGGCAAGCCACCACAATCAGACCCGCCATAGCCACCCATCCCAGATTTTCCAAACGGGCCACCGTAACCAGGAGCCCCAGCATCAGGACGTGAAGCACGCCCGAGGTGTAGAGCGCCGCCCTGATGCCGTAGCGTTTGGGGACGGAGTAGAGGCCCAGGGCGTGGTCGAATTCGACGTCCTGGCAGGCGTAGATGATGTCGAAGCCGGCCGTCCACAGGGTGACGGCGGCGCCCAGGAGCAAAACGCTCAGGCTGACATCGCCCCGCAGGGCAATCCAGGCCGCGATGGGCGACATGCCTAAACATGCTCCCAATACGATGTGCGAGAGTACCGTGAAGCGCTTGGTGTAGGAATATACCAGCAACACCGCGAGGACCAGGGGCGAAAGCCTGAACGCCAACGGGTTCAATTCGCGCGCGGCGAACACCAGCAGTGCGCAGGAAAGCAAAGTGAAGCCCAGCGCAAACCGCAGGCTGATTTGCCCGGTCGGCAGGGCGCGCATCCGAGTGCGCGGGTTAAGCGCATCGAACTTCAAGTCGGCGATGCGATTGAAGGTCATGGCGGCACTGCGCGCGCCGACCATGGCCACGACTAGCCAGAGCAGCTGCCGCCAGGCCGGCCAGCCGCGCACCGCCAGCATAGCGCCCGTCAGTGCGAAGGGCAGGGCGAAGATTGAGTGCTCGAACTTGATCATCTCGAGCGTGGTGCGGAGTTTGGCAACCAGGCCTTTGGGCGCCGGGGCGCCGGCGAGGTTCGCATGAATGCCGCGCTCGCTTGCCGTGGTTTCGTTCATCGGCATATGCCTATCATGGCCAAATCTCGTGCCAATGCGCAAGTGCAGCCACGCGGCTCTCGGCACTACTCACGTTGAGTCGATTCGCGACGCGCGAAGAAAAGCAGATCCTTCCGTCGCTCAGGATGACATGTCATTCTGAGCGGAGTGGAGAATCTGCATCTGACTGTGGATTCTCCACTGACTACTTCGGATATCCTACAGTCTGTGCCAGGATAATCTTCTGGTTGGGGCGGAGCTTTGCCGTTTTCGCGAACGCCTGGCGATCGATGCTGCCTCGCACCACTGCCGCAAGGGATTCCGAAGCACAGAACAGGTACACGTTTTGGGCGATGAAACCCGTGTCGGCGCCGGTGTACAGGAGTTGATCCTCACCGCCGGATTTTCCAGTTCTGCCCAGGTCTGCTACATAAACGAGGTCAAGCGCGGCATCTTTGGCAAACGCCTGCTGTCCGGTCATCCCACGAACGTCCTGCTGCAAAACCTGCTTCAAAGCATTGGCCTTGGCGTCGTAGATGTAGAGGCCGTCCTGGGTGGCCACGTAGATATCGATCTCCTGCCAATTCATGGCCGAGGGAGCGGTACGCTTGCCGTCCGGGCGGTTTATTCCAAAGGCTGCCCAGAGCAGATTGGAAAGCATCTGCGGCGCGAGTTTTTGACTGCTGAATTCGCGCGTCGAATGCCGATCTTTGAGAACCTGCATCAGCGGCTTGCCGCCTGTCGTCTGAGGCGGTGGAAGGGGTACGGGGTTCTGTTCCTGCGCCAGCGCGAGAGAAGCGCAGGCAACGACCGCGACTATTCTAAGAAAGCGTAATACGTGTTTTCGCATAAGTATCCTCTCAGTTGTGTTTGATAACACCAGCCGGAAACGGACAGGTATTCTACACCCGCAGGGCTTGTCGCGCATTGGCGGTTGTTGCAATCAGGAAATGAGAATTAATAGCACGAAAAGGGCCACGTTAAGGGCGTGGGCAGCGTAGCAGAGCGGGCAGTGAACTCCCAGGACACGTCGAAGCGCATACACCAGGTAGAAGCCGAGCATGACCGTGAGCAGGCTGGCGCCCAGCAACCACAAGCCCAACGTCTCGAATGGCCGGAAGGCCTGCCCTGAAAAGTTCATGTGCCTGGGCACAAATCCAATCCAGATCAGGAGTGCCGCATAGTAGAGAATGCCCAGCAGCGAATTGGGAATTCCGAACACCCGCGCGTAAGGTGTACGGACCACCGTGACGCAGCTCGAACCCTCTCGCGCGCAGAGGATTTCCGGCACCCAGCGCGCTTTGCGAATTCGCCCATAATACGCGAAGGTGAAATAGAGGGAATCGGCGAGCCCGGCGAGCGATAGCAATACAATGAACAGCCGAAGAATCACGTCACGACCAGTAGACAACAAAACGTTGAGTTATTGAGCCATCGGATCATTGAGTCATTGATCCGCTTGATCGGTCTTCAGATACGACTGCCTACTGCCCGCTGCCTTCCCCAGCCCCCAGTCCCCGCCATTCGAATTGGCTCGCCTGCTCCAGTCCCAGCAGAGCCAGGACGCGGCAGCAAAACTGGGTGACGAGATCGTCGATGGTCTTCGGCCGGTGGTAGAAAGAAGGAATAATGGGAAAAATCACCGCCCCGGCGGCCTGCGCACGCAACATGTTCTTCAGATGAATCTGATTGAAGGGAGCGTCTCGCACCGCCATTACGAGCTTGCGCCCTTCCTTCAGGCAAACGTCCGCGGCGCGTTCGATGAGTGTATCGGAGATCCCGTGGGCGACCTGCGCAAGGCAACCGGTTGTGCACGGGATCACCACCATGCCATCGACGCGGTACGAACCGCTGGCGATGCTTGCGCCGATGTCGGAGTCGAGCAAGTATTCGGTCTTCGCCACCGGTTGCGCGGCAAGGGCGGAGGGGATATCCGCGGATCGCGACACCTCGATGTCCAGCTCGTCTCGCATCACCTTCAGCCCGCTGCCGGAGATCACGAGATGTATTTTACCCACCCGGCCGTCGGCTTCAAGCAGTCGCAGCATGCGGCGGGCAAAGATCGCGCCGCTGGCGCCGGTGACACCGAGGATCAGGCTCTTGCCGAGGGCAGTTTGTGAGGAGGACATCAGAGGCATGTTAGTAAGTGTGATGCATGAAGTCAAGAAAGCCGGCTGGCACCTGATATACTAACTGGAAGGGCCACAGACCGGGGAGGCGACATTGTCACCTGAAGAAATCACCGAAATGCTCGAGCAAGTGCGGCGGGGGAAACTGAGCGTGGAGGGCGCGGTGGAGCGCCTGCGTAACCTGCCTTACGAAAATCTGGGTTACGCCAAGATCGACCATCACCGGTCGCTTCGCCAGGGATTGCCGGAAGTGGTCTTCGCGCGCGGCAAAGACCCGGGACACGTCGAAGGAATCGTGCGTCACATGCTGATGAACAAGCACAACGTCCTCATCACGCGAGGCGACGCGGGGTTGTTTGAGCGATTGAAAGATTTGGAGAAGACGGCGAAGTTCCACGCGCTCTCGGGCGCCATTACCTTCCGCCGCGAGCGCAAGATTCGCGGCAAGGGGAAAATTGTGGTGGTTTGCGCCGGCACGTCTGATATTCCGGTGGCCGAAGAAGCGCTGGTCACCGCGGAAATCATGGGAAACCGCGTCGAGTCGCTCTATGACGTGGGCGTGGCGGGCATCCACCGCCTCTTGGGCGAGAGCCTCCACCTGCGCGAAGGGCGAATCGTCATCGTGGTGGCTGGAATGGAAGGCGCGCTGCCAAGCGTCGTGGGCGGCATGGTCAGTGCGCCGGTCATCGCCGTGCCCTCGAGCGTGGGTTACGGCGCGAGCTTCCGCGGCCTCGCCGCTCTGCTCGGCATGCTCAACAGCTGCTCGCCCAACGTCTGCGTGGTGAATATCGACAACGGCTTTGGCGCCGGGTACCTTGCGAGCGTCATCAATCGCCTGTGAACTCATCGCGCGGTTGGCCGGGACGTGGGAGACGTGCTTGAGCGCGACACCCTCTCCCCACGGGAGAGGGCAATCTTCCTGTTGGGTAGCTGATCGCTGAGGGCTGAAAGCTGACAGCTGACAGCTGACAGCTGTCAGCTCTTCTCATCCGAGGAGGCGCCGCAGTGCGTCCGCTTGTTCGGGGTTCTTACGCAGCAGGAAACGGCGCAGGCGCACGAACTCATCGCGATCGATTTTCTGGACGGTGCCGCGCCCACGATGAGGGCCGAAAGCCAGGATGTGGTCGAGGTCGGGATGTCGCATGAGGGGATTCCTGAGGCGCACGGCTTCGCGGGGCGGGCAGAAATCGAGCAGCGAGCCAAGGCCGGTGTCGCGCCCATCCGAAGCCGCTCGCGCTATTCCCACCACCCACTTGCGGTCGACTTCATAACAAAGGAACAGGTCGCCGCGTTTCACTTCCTCGCGAATGTAGCGCAGGCTCGAGGCGCTGCGGATCCAGCCTTCGTCGCCCAGTTCGTATGTGCCGCGAACACGCGAGCGGAAGTATTGATCAAATTCCCAGCCGCGCTTGGTGTTGATCTTGAACACCCAAATGTTCATAAGCGGAGTAGGTTCGTCCACGACCCTCGGAAAACCCGCAGACTGCAAAAGCGGAGTAGCGCAGACCGCCGCCGTTGCGGTCTGCGGTTCGTCCATGACCCT
>Ga0335078_10012358_pt1 | contig 12659 bp, 9 predicted proteins | sample Lox_Sample_32_FD_206711 | JGI IMG/M metagenome (GOLD analysis project Ga0335078, IMG submission 206711) | Soil microbial communities from Loxahatchee National Wildlife Refuge, Florida, United States - Lox_Sample_3.2 | ecosystem: Environmental > Terrestrial > Soil > Wetlands | place: USA: Florida... | reverse complement strand
GAACAGGTTCCACAACTCCGGCCGCTGATTCTTCGGGTCCCATTGGCCGAACGAATCGCGGAACGAATACATGCGCTCTTTGGCGCGCGATTTTTCCTCGTCGCGCCGCGCCCCGCCAAATGCGGCGTCGAAGCCGCCCTGCTCGAGGCCATCCAGCAGCGCCCGCGTCTTCAGCAGCGCGCAGCACTTTTGCGTGCCGAGCCGGAACGGATTCGCGCCATCTTCGATGGCTTTCGTATTCGTGTGGACGATCAGCTTGGCCCCGATCTCCGCACAGAACTTATCCCGAAATTCGATCATCTCGCCAAACTTGTAGGTGGTGTCGATGTGCAGCAGCGGAAACGGAATCTTGCCGGGATAAAACGCCTTCTGCGCCAGCCGCACCATCACGGACGAGTCCTTGCCGATCGAATACAGCATCACCGGCTTCTGAAATTCGGCTGCCACCTCGCGGAGAATATGGATGCTCTCCGCTTCCAGGGCGCGCAAATGCGTCAGGGTTCGTTCAGTCATCGGATTCCCAGGTCGACTGCGGCTTTCGTGCTATGGTCGGATTTCGATACCTTAGCTTACCACCACAATCATGATGAAGTCTATCGGCATTATGGTGATTGCCCTCCCGGCGCTGGCCCAGCCCGGGCCCATTTCCGCCGATCGCATCCGCGAACAAGTGAAATTCCTCTCCAACGACCTGCTGGAAGGCCGCGGCGTGGGAACACGAGGCGGCGACCTGGCCACCGAATACATTGCCACGCAATTCGCGCTGGCGGGTGCCCAACCGGCCGGCGATACCGGAACCTATTTTCAACGCGTTCCGCTGGTGGGCGCTACCATCGGCCCCGGAGCTCAGCTCACGGCTTCCGCGGGCGGCCATACGATTTCGTTCAACCGCTTCACCGAGTGGGTCGGCGCCAGCCAACGGCAAAAACCCGACGTGCGCTTTGACGCGGAAGCCGTTTTCGTTGGCCATGGCATCAGTGCGCCCGAATGGAAGTGGGACGATTTCAAAGGAGTCGACGTCCGCGGCAAGGTACTCGTACTGTTTACCAACGAACCGACGTCCACCGACCCCAAGTTCTTCGAAGGCCGCGCCCTCACCTATTACGGCCGCTGGAGCTACAAATACGAAGAGGCCCTGCGCCGCGGCGCCGTGGCCGCCATCATCATCCACACCACCCCTACCGCCGGCTACGGATGGGACGTAGTGCGCAGTTCCTGGGGCCGCGAGGATATTCAGGAGAAATTAGCTCCCGGCCAAGACGCGCTTGCGTTGGCCGCCTGGGTCACCCGAGAGGGCGGAGACAAACTGCTCGGCCTGGCGGAAAAAAAAGTCGAGGAACTGGTTGCCGCCTCCGCGTCGCGCGATTTTCGCCCCATCCCGCTCGGCATTCGGATCCGCGGCATCCTTTCGACCAAGATCCGGCAGATCGAATCGCGCAACGTGGTGGCGGTTGTTCCTGGAAGCGATCCAAAGTTGAAGGACGAAGCGGTCATCTACACCGCCCACTGGGATCACCTCGGCAAAGGCGACCCGGTTAACGGCGACGCCATTTACAACGGCGCAGTCGATAACGCCACCGGCTGCGGCATCCTGCTCGAGCTGGCGCGGGCTTGGGCGGCGCGCCCGGAAAAGCCGCGGCGTTCCGCCGTCTTTCTGGCAGTCACGGGCGAAGAGGCGGGGCTGCTGGGCTCCGAATTCTATGCCGCGCATCCGCTGTTTCCAGCGGCCAAGACCGCCATTGACCTCAATTACGACGCCATTTTTCCGTGGGGCCGGGCCAAAGACGTGGTCCTCAACGGGGCCGAGCGCACCTCGGTCTGGCCGTTGGCCCAAGCCATCGCGCAACGGCTGAACCTGACCATTTCGCCCGACAGCGAACCCGAGCAGGGGAGCTATTTCCGCTCCGATCATTTCTCGTTCGCGCACGTGGGAATCCCGGCATTCTCGATCGATCATGCGACGCAATTCGCCGGCAAGCCGGATGACTACTACCAGAAGGCTTGGGCGGAATTCAACGAGAAGCATTATCACCAGCCGTCCGATGAATTTCACGCCGATTGGGACTTCACCGCGCTCCAGCAAGCCGCCGAATTCGGCTTTCTGCTCGGGACCGATATCGCCAACCAGGACGCGGTTCCCGATTGGAAACCAGGGGATCCGTTTCACAGATAGTCGTGGTAGGCTTGCTTCGAGGAGAAATAGGACGCATGAAGGTGACAAACAAGACGCTAATCTGTCTGTCCGCCGTGGCCTTCCTGGCTACGCTGGCCCTGGCTGCCGGAAAAGGCATTCTGCATCCCGAGATGAAGGTCGAGAACGGGACCTACGAGAGCCCGATGGCTACCATCGGCACGAAGCCCGACCAGCCGTGGTCCGCAACGACTGTCGCCGCCGGTGTGGATAGTAAACCGGAACCCGGTAAGCCGATCAGCCAAGTCGGCGAAATTGTGGATTTTTCCTGCTACCTGCAGGTCGGCAAGCATGGTGAAAAGCATCGCGCCTGCGGCCAGAAGTGCGTCCAAAACGGAAATGCGGCAGGTCTGCTAACGAAAGACGGAACGCTCTACATGCTGATGGCCGAGGAGCACGATCCGCGCCGTGATGGCGGAGTCGATATCCGCTCGGTTGCCGCAGAGCACATGGGCCACATCGTCCAGGTCAACGGCACGGAAGCATCGGTCAACGGGTACAACGCGATCTTTGTGCAAGGACTCACCAAGAAGTAGATGAAATTCGGTTCCCCTCAGAGGGCCGCGGCGGTCGCGCTGTCGGCCCTTTGCGTCGCCGTTTCAGCCGGCGACCGCCCCCATCAACCCCTCGGACTTCCCCCCGTCGAATGGCCCAAGAACAATCCCTACTCGGCGGCCAAACTTGAGCTGGGAAAACTTCTCTATTTTGACAAGCGGCTTTCCGCAGACGGCACCATTTCCTGCGCCTCGTGTCACGATCCGAGGTATGCCTTTACGGACGGCGAGCCGGTTTCTGACGGCATCCGCGGCCAGAAAGGCAACCGCAGCGCCCCGACCGTGATCAACCGGGCGTACTCGTTGGCGCAGTTCTGGGACGGCCGGACGGTTACGCTGGAGGAACAGTCCAAAGGCCCGATCGCCAATCCGATCGAAATGGGAAACACGCACGAGGCGGCCGCGGCGGCAATCGGCAAAATCCAGGGCTATCGCGTTCTGTTCACGAGGGCGTTCGGCAGCGAGGAAGTCGATATCGACCGGATCGCCATGGCCATCGCCACTTTCGAGCGCACCATCCTTTCCGGCAATGCGCCGTACGACCGTTACAAGAAAGGCAACAAGAACGCGATGTCGGCCGAGCAGGTCCGCGGAATGTCTGTTTTCTTCGACAAAGCGAAGTGCGACCGCTGCCACGAAAACTCGAACTTCACGCTGAATGCCTACGCGAATATCGGGATCGGAATGGATCAGCCCAACCCGGATGTCGGCCGGTATGTAGTGACGAAGGATCCGCGCGATTGGGGGGTGTTCAAAATACCGACCTTGCGCGAGATCGACCACACCGCACCCTATATGCACGATGGAAGCCTGAAGACCCTGGAAGAGGTTGTGGATTACTACAACAAGGGCGGAAGGCCGAACAAGAATCTCGATCCGAACATCCGGAAGCTCAATCTAACGGACCAGGAAAAGAGAGATCTGGTGGCGTTCCTGAAGGCATTGAGCGGAGAAGGCTGGCAGGTGGAACCGCCGACGGAGCTGCCGCAATAGACGACGTTATGGCAGACGGACCACCGTGAAGTTGCGGAGGACCAGGGTCTCTCCGGCCTGCGCGACCTTTCCTTGAAAATCGATGGTCAAGCCGCTGGTATAGGCATCGGAGGCGGTGGCCATGGTGGCGGCAAGCGGGAGCGTCGATCCCCACGATTGCGTGGCAAACCGCGCGTTGCTGTCGGTGAGGATCGCGTCGACGCGGGCCGTGACAAAGAGGTCGGCGGCCGTGGCGTCGCGATTCAACACCGAAGTGCTTCCCCACAAGGCTTCGAACGTGTAACCGGTCACACCCTGGTGTTCGAGATCGAAGCGGATTTCGACGCGATCGCCGGCAGTCACTAGGCCCGCCGGTACCACGCAGGTTCCGAGGCTACTGAAGTTCAGGCTGCTGACCGTGGCGCCGGAACCGCCACAGACTACTTGCGGGCTGGGATACAACGACGGCGTTCCGGCCGACACCCCTCCGAGACGGTAGGCGGCCAAGAGAGTGTCGCCCGGTTGCGGGGCAGCCGTCGCGCCGAATTGAATCGTTCTACCACTCAGGGTGTAATCAACGCCCAGCTTCTGCAGCAGGCCATTGCGGTAGATCGCCAGACTTCCTGCCGGATCGGGCGTTCCGGTCAGCGAGAACGAGGTATTGGCGCCATCGACAACGCCGGTGGGCGCATCGGCATCCACGAAAGAGGGCGCGGAGCTGCAAGGGCCCGACGAGCCGTCCACATGGACGCAATCGGTAGTATTACCCGTCACCGAATCAATCTGATTTTGGGAATTGACGAAAGCAATGCGGCCTGCGGCGAAACCGGTGGCTTTCACCGGGCGGGCGCCGAGATCGGCGACCAGGCCGACCACATTCGACTCCTGAGTGGGAGCGCTGGTTTGCGTGGTCTCGGTGGGCGTGGCGACGCGGACATCGCGGACCCGGAGCGGCTGGGTGCTCGGCGGCACGGCCCAGGTCTCGCTGAATTGCACCTTGCCGTCGCTGTTGTAGACCACGGCGTAATAGGACTGGGGTGTGGCGGTGGTGTTGGGCACGAGCTTGACGCGAAGCGCGCCATCCATCACCTTGACGGTCAGCATCTGGGTGGCGATTGCAGATTGGTCAGCCGCTTCGAAACTGCTCCAGGATATGGTGAGTTGGCCATTGAAGCGGGTGCCATCGGCTTTGTAGATGACATCTTGAATCGTGGTGAGCGGCGGCTGTGCGAGCGTCGCCACAGCCAGCAACATTCCGGGGATGCATGCGCGGGAAAACATAGACTAGAAACCGAACCCTCCTGCCGACTTCAGTGTAGTCCGCAGGTGTGCGGAAACCGGTCTCCGGGAGGGCGCCGATTTCCAGTAACTGCGCCGTGGCGCGCGATTTATCGGAATTCGCAGAACGTGTCACTGAGTTATCCTGAGGCCCATGGAACTGAAACTCGTGCCGTTGGAAGTCCCGGAAGGGGGGAACCTGATTCTGGGACAGACGCACTTCATCAAGACTGTTGAAGATGTCTACGAGGCAATTGTCAACACCGTGCCGCAGATGAAATTCGGGGTGGCTTTCAACGAAGCATCCGGCCCGTGCCTCACGCGGGTGGATGGCAACGACAATGCACTCAAAGCTCTGGCGCAGAAGAACGCGATGGCGTTGGCGGCCGGTCACATTTTCGTGGTGGTCATGAAAGACGGGTATCCGATCAACGTGCTGGGACGGATCAAGGATGTGCCGGAGGTCTGCTCGATCTTCTGCGCGACGGCCAACCCGGTGCAAGCCGTGGTGGCCGAGAGCGAACAAGGGCGCGGCGTGCTGGGCGTGATCGACGGCTTTCCGCCGAAGGGCGTGGAAACCGCGGAGGATGTGGAAAAGCGGCGCGGGTTTTTGCGGATGATTGGCTATAAGCGCTGAGCGCGGCCGGCTTGTCCAGGTAGGGTAGAATTGGGCGCTATGCAGGGCGGCACGCGCATGAATCCGCGAAAAAAGCGGGCTTTCTGATCATGACGAACGGCGATCGCGGTTTCGACGAACTTATCGCGAAAGTGGTGAGGAGCGAGCCGATGCAGCGGTTTCTGCCGACGGTGCTGGTGTAGGTCAGGCTGCGAGCCTGCTGCGAGCTGCCAGCCTGCCCTACTTGGCGAGATCGATTCCGAGTTTTTTGAGTTCTTCGGAATAGTAGCGCTTGTGGAGCAGGTCCCACTCTTCGGTGCCTTCGGGGATTTCCCGCTTTTGCGAGCGGATCTTCAGGCGGGCGTTGCGATCGACCTTGTCCTCGGCGACCAGCATTTCGGTCATGACCTTGACGATCTCCAGGCGGACGGCGTTGGAATCTTTTTGTTTCAGGCGAAGCTCGCGGCTCTTGCGCAGCATCTCGACCATCTTGTGCGAAATGTCGGTGACTTTGTCGCGCGAGAGCTTCATGGCGTCGCCGGAATCGCGGCCAGAGGCGCGGATGACTTTGCGCTGCGAGATCAGGGTGTTCTTGATACGGCGGAACATTTCCTGATAGCTGACACCTTCGCGGCGCATGTACTCGCTGTATTGACTGAGCAGGTCGCGGACTTCGTCGTTGAGACGGTCTTCAACGGCGAGCTCCTCTTCGATGACATCGGCGACCTTTTCGGCAACCATGTCGGGAGCCGTAGTCTCGATGATGCCCGGTGTCAACCGGCTCACGATTTGTCTGGAGATATAAGCGACGAACTCTCTGGCCAGCAACATTCTACGCGCGCAAGGGGTAGTGTAGCACGGGGCGGAGGGGGGATGAGCGCGTGGGACTGGCGGGAGAGCGGGTTGCCGCGGGGAACGCGGCGGCTTTATGCTGGTTCGCAACATGGCTGACGAGAGCGGGCGGCGATCGGCGGAAGAAGGTTGGCAGGAGGCGCTGCGGCGAATTGAAGAAGCCAAGCGTAACAAGCGCGTTTCCCTCGACCTGAGCGGGTTGGGGCTCACCGCCATCCCCGACTCGCTCGCCCGATTGGCCAACCTGCAACAGCTCTCCCTCGACAACAACCAGCTCACCACAATCCCCGACTCGCTCGCCCAATTGGCCAATCTGCTAATCCTCTACCTCCACAACAACCAGCTCACCGCAATGCCCGACTCGCTCGGCAAATTGACGAATCTGCAATTCCTCTACCTCGCCGGCAACCAGCTCACCGCAATCCCCGACTCGCTTGGCAAATTGGCCAAGCTGCAACAGCTCTACCTCGACAACAACCAGCTCACCGCAATCCCCGACTCGCTCGCCCAATTGGCCAACCTGCAACAGCTCTCCCTCGACGACAACCAGCTCACCACAATCCCCGACTCGCTCGCGCAACTCGGACGACTCAAGCTACTCTTCCTGCATGACAATCCCGGTCTCGGCATTCCCGATGAGATTCTCGGCCCGACGTGGGAGGAGATGAGTGACAAGAGGCCCGCGAAACCAGCGCATGAAATCCTCGCTTACTACTTCGCGCAACGGGCTCCTTCGCGGCCGCTGAATGAAGCCAAGCTCATCCTGGTAGGCCAGGGAGGCGTGGGCAAGACCTCGCTGGTCAAAGCGCTTACCACCGGCAAGTTCAACAGCCGGGAAAAAGCCACCGAGGGGATCAAGATCAGCGACTGGGCCTGCCCGCTGTCCCGCCACGATAAGGTCACGCTCCACATCTGGGATTTCGGCGGACAGGAAATGATGCACGCCACGCATCAGTTCTTTCTAACCGCGCGCAGTCTCTACCTGCTGGTCCTGAATCGCCGGCCGGGCAGCTATGACCGCGAGGCCGACTACTGGCTGCGGCTCATCCGCGCCTTCGGCGGCAAGAACGCGCCGGTGATCGTGGTGCTCAACAAACAAAAATCCGAGCCGTTCGACGTCAATCGCGGCGCGTGGCTGGAACGCTATGCGGAGAACATCCGCGGGTTCGTGGAAACCGATTGCGCCGCGCCCGGGACGATCACGCAGTTGAAGCGCAAGATCCAGGAACAGATCGGGCAACTGAAAGACGTGAAGTCGAACTTTCCGCGCCGCTGGTTTGCCATCAAAGATGAATTGAAGGGGATGGGCGCCGACTACGTCACGTTCGAGGGTTACCGCGCGATCTGCCGCAAGCACGGCGAGGACGATGCAGACCAGCAGACGCTGCTGGCCGGTTTCCTGCACGATTTGGGCATCGCGCTCAACTACAAAGAAGATCCGCGGCTGCGGTTCGCGTATGTGCTGAAGCCCGAGTGGGTGACGCAGGGCATTTATGCGCTGATCCATGCGTTCGTCGAAAAAAAGGGGCTTTTCCCTCGCGCCGAGGCGGAGAACGTGCTGGCGCGGAAAGGGTATAGCGCGGAGGCGGCGCACTTCCTCCTGGGGCTGATGGAGCAGTTCGAGCTGAGCTTCGCGTTCGACGATCGGCAGAACCGCATTTTGATTCCGGAACTGCTGGAAGACCGGCAGCCGGAGCTGGCGCGGGAGTTTCAACCCGCGGCGTGCCTCAATTTCGGGTATGAGTACACGGTGGTGCCGGAGGGGCTGCTGCCGCGGTTCATCGTCCGCACGCATCACTTGAGCCAGACGGACGCGCGGTGGAAGAGCGGGGTGATTCTCAACCACGGGTCATCCGGGTGCCGCGCGCTGGTTCGCGCCGATGCGACCGTGAATCAAGTGCGGATTCACGTCGAGGGGCCCGTGGAGGCGCGGCGCGAATTGCTGGCGATCATCCGTTACAACTTCGACGTGATTCATTCGGACTATGAGTTCACGCCCGTGGAGCTGGTGTATCCGGCCGGCGTGCCGGATCGGCCGCAGCGCGTGGCGGAGTTGGCGATTCTGCAAAAGAGCGGCGACCAGACGGTTCCGGTGGTGCTTGCGGACCGCACTGTATTGAAGGCCGGGATTGCGGAGATGGTGGCCGCGACCGAGACGCCCGAGCCGCTGCGGCTGTTTCTGAGCTATTCGCATCGGGACGAGAAATACCTGAACGAGCTGCGCAAAGATCTCAAGCTGATGGAGCGCAACGGGCTCATCCGCACCTGGTACGACCGCGCGCTGACGGCCGGCGAGAAGTGGGAGCCGCGGATTCTCCAGGAGCTCAACGGTGCCGATGTGATTGTGTGCCAGGTCAGCCGCGACTTCCTGGCTTCGGATTTCTGCGTACTGACGGAGCTGGAGCGTGCGATCGAACGCAAGACGGCGGGCGAGGCGGAGTTGATTGCTTACGTGCTGAAGGACAGCGGGTGGAGGGAAGTGCCTCGGCTGGCGGATTTCCAGATTTTGCCGAAAGAGGGGAAGCCGCTGGTGGATTGGAAGGATAAGGACAAATATTGGCGGGCGGTGGCGGACGGGATCCAGGCGGCGGTGAAGAAGCTGCGGGATCGGCGGCCGCCGCGGTCGCGGGCGGCGCGGTTCGGGCGGGAGTAGAGCGGATGGCCAATCGGCGGCAGGCTGGCTGCTTGTTGTGGCGTCAGGAGTTGTGGGGCAGACCCTCGGTCTGCGCGGGTCCCTCGGACCCGCCTGCCGATCGGAGTGACCGCACTTCACTAGTCGCGAAGGCCGGCCGGAGGCCGGCCGCAGACCGGGGGTCGCCCCACAATTTGCCACGGAGGGAGCTAGTGGACCGTGGCGTCCAACTCGCCGCGGGACAGACGGATGTGGATGCGCGTGTCGGGCTTGGCGGCGGCGGCGTCTTTGAGGATGCCGGATTGGTTGGAGACGATGGCGTAGCCGCGGTCGAGGATGCGGAGCGGGCTGAGCGCCGAGAGCTTTGCGGCGAGTTGGTCGTGGATGCGGCGGTGAGCGGCCACGCGGGTCGCGATTATTTGTGCGGCACGGGCGTGGGCTGTCTCCCAGCGGCGGCGGTCGGAGGCCAGGCGCGGGCGCATGTCGAAATGGCGGAGACGCACTTCGAGGCCGCGGCGTTCGCGCTCGCGGAGATGGATGGCAGTGCGGAGGCGTTCGCGCATCCGGTAGTCCAGTTCGTCGATGCGCTGCATGGCGCGGCCGACGCGGCGGTGTAAGGCGCCGAGCGCGCGGTCGATTCCCTGCTGGCGGATACGGCGGTCGAGCATCGCGAGGCGGTAGCGCAGGAATTGCACCGATTGCGCGCGGGCAGAGGACAGGCGGTCGAGCAGATCATCGCGCGTGGGGACGACTAGTTCCGCGGCGGCCGACGGGGTGGGGGCGCGGAGGTCGGCGACGAAATCGGCGATGGTGACGTCGGTTTCATGGCCGACGGCGGAGACCACCGGCACGGCGCAGGCGGCGATGGCGCGCGCGACGGCTTCCTCATTGAAGGTCCACAGGTCTTCGAGAGAGCCGCCGCCGCGGCCGACGATGACGAGCTCGGCCCAGCGGGTGCGGCTGAAGAATTCGATGCCGCGGCAGACTTCCTCGACCGAGCCTTCGCCTTGGACCAACGCGGGAAAGAGGCGTACCTGCACACCGGGGAAGCGGCGGGTCAGCACGTGAATCAGATCGGCGATGACGGCGCCGCGCGGGGAGGTGACGATGCCGATGCGGCGCGGAAAGCGCGGGAGGGGGCGCTTGCGTTTGGCGTCGAAGAGTCCTTCGGCGGCCAGTTTCTTTTTGAGTTGCTCGAACGCTAACTGGAGAGCACCGAGGCCCTGGGGCTCGAGAAGTTCAACCAAGAGTTGATATTCGCCGCGGGCTTCATAGACATCGAGGCGGCCGCGCGCGAGCACGGCGAGTCCGTCCTGCGGCTTGATCTTCCAATAGCGGTGCGCGGAGCGGAAGGCGACGCAGCGCACCTGGGCGTCGCGCTCCTTGAGAGTGAAATAGTAATGGCCGCTGGTGGCGAGCTTTACGCCCGAGATTTCGCCGGAGACCCAGAGGTCGGGAAACTCGGCGTCGAGCACCGCGCGGATGGCGGCATTCAGCTCGGTGACGGTGAGGATGCGGCGTTGGGGGGCGCGGTTGAATTCGAGGGCGAATTGCTCCACGGAGCCATGGTAACGCGGGGTTCAACGAACGGCGCGGCTGTCCTGCACGGAACGGGGAGCGGGTCCGGGGGACCCGGGCGGACCTGGGGTCCGCCCCACTCCCAAGCAAGCTGGATTTCTACTAAAATCGAGCGCAGGGTTGGCACTCGATGAGGCTGCGCATTCACCGATTTCTGGTTTTCATCGCATGCGCGCTGATGGCGCCGGCCGATCCGGACTGGCAGACCGCAGCCGGAGGAAAGATGTCTTTCGACGTCGCTTCCGTCAAGCTTGCCAAGTTTCCGGCATTCAGTCCCTGGTATCGATTTCTTTTTGGCCGTGGGGATGCGAAGCCGCCGGGCGGCCGGTTCTCGGCCACGACCTCACTCAGCAACTACATTTACTTCGCCTACAAGCTGGCGCCGTTTGAGGCCATGGACCTGCCGGCACGACTTCCCAAATGGGCGAATGACAACTACGCGATTGATGCGAAGACGGAGGGCAATCCCACGAAGGACCAGATGCGGCTGATGATGCAGGCGCTGCTTGCCGAAAGGTTCCAGTTGAAGGTTCATTTCGAAAGCAAGGAAGTACCGGTGCTCGCGCTGATGCTGGTCACGCCCGGCAGGCTTGGGCCGAAGCTGCTTGCGCATTCGGCGGGACTGCCCTGCCCGGATTCGTTTGACGATAGCCCGTTTGCCCAGCTTCCGCCGCCGAAGCCGGGTGTCGCGTGGCCGCCCCAATGCGGAACTACGGCGCAACGGGGAACCCGGGACGGTACCTGGCTCGGGTCGCGGAATACAACGATGGGGTTGCTGGCCCAGGATCTTTTCAATCCTCAGTTCGGGATCGATCAGCCGGTTGTCGATCAGACCGGGTTGCGCGGACAGTTCGATTTCCTCCTGGAACTTCCGGCCGGGATGATTTCGCTGGGGCCGAAGCCACCGAATCCGGATGACCCTCCGCCCGGACCGATTTTTCGAAAAGCGTTGCGGGAGCAACTGGGGCTGAAGCTGGAGCGGTCGCGGGGGAAGGTACGAGCGCTGATTATCGATCGCGTGGAGAGGCCTTCGGAGAATTGAGGGCCGCGCTGCGTGCGGGCGCCGGGCAATCCTGCCAACCGCAGCGCCGGTTGAAAGCAGCGCGCAGGCTGAAGCCTGCCCCCCCCGGGCTTCTGATTGCCTACAATAGAGGCACTCCTTATGAAGCGCACAGTGATGCTGTCGGTATTGATGATCACGGCGGGCTGGGGACAACCGAGGTCCTACGAGCACGCCATGCGGCTGCCGGAACGCGGAACGCGCGGCGCGATTGCCGCGGGCACCGATTTCGCGACCGATGCCGGAATGCGCATGTATTATCGAGGCGGCAACGCCGTGGATGCCGGGATTGCCGCGATGCTGGCCGCTTCGGTGACGGAGTTTTCGCACTTCGGCTTCGGAGGCGAGGCGCCGATTCTGATCCGGACGAAGGATGGCAAGGTCCATTCGATTGCCGGCATCGGCACCATGCCCAAGCTGGCGTCGGCGGATTTCTTCCGGAAACACAAGCTGCAGCCGGATGAGATGACTTCGCCGCCGGATGAGCACGGGTTGAAAGATTGGGTTCCGGTGGCCGGCATTCTGCCGGCGCTGGTTCCGGGGATGCCCGATGCGGCGCTGGTAGCGCTGCGCGAGTACGGCACCAAGAGCTTCGCGGAAGTGGTGGAGCCGGCGATTGAACTGGCCGACGGATTCCCGATCGATGAGCTGCGCGCGTCGACGATCCAGCGGACCGTGCATTATCTGGAGAAATGGCCGTCGTCGAAGAAGGTGTTTCTGCCCAACGGGAGGCCGCCGCTGCTGGGCGAGATCTTCCATCAGCCGGAGCTGGCGCATACGCTGCGTTCGATGGTCGAGGTGGAAAAGAAGGCGCTGGCTTCGGGCGCGAGCCGGGCGAAGGCGCTCGACGCGGTACGGGATTACTTCTATCGCGGCGACATTGCGCATAAGATCGACGAGTTTTCCAAGGAGAACGGCGGGCTGAT
>Ga0335078_10012357_pt1 | contig 12659 bp, 10 predicted proteins | sample Lox_Sample_32_FD_206711 | JGI IMG/M metagenome (GOLD analysis project Ga0335078, IMG submission 206711) | Soil microbial communities from Loxahatchee National Wildlife Refuge, Florida, United States - Lox_Sample_3.2 | ecosystem: Environmental > Terrestrial > Soil > Wetlands | place: USA... | reverse complement strand
GCCCAAGCTTCGAGAACGGGCGTGTAGAGAGCCCAGTTGGTCTCTACGCCGTCGCGATGCGAGAAGAGGGTCTGGTCGCCGAGCATGGCGTCGAGGAGCAGACGCTCGTAGCCGTTGGCGCTGGATTTTCCAAATGCCGACTCGTAGTCGAAATCCATGTTCACCGGGCAGACCGACATCTGCGCGCTCGAAGGCACCTTGGCGCCGAAGCGCAGGGCAATGCCCTCGTCGGGCTGGATGCGAATGGTAAGCAGGTTGGGCTGAATCTGACTGCAAGGGCCAGACGACGCGATGCGATTGAAGATGAGGAGCGGCGGCTGCTTGAATTGGATCGAGATTTCCGTGGCGCGCTTCTTCATGCGCTTGCCGGCACGGAGATAGAATGGCACGCCCGCCCAGCGCCAGTTGTCGATGTAAAGCTTGAGCGCCGCAAAGGTTTCCGTGCCCGACTCGGGATTGACGCGCTCCTCGTCGCGATAGCCGATGACATGCTGGCCGGCAACGATGCCGGGGCCGTATTGGCCGCGTACCGCGCTAAGGATAGGGATGGAAGGAATGGCCTGCCAGACCTTGAGTTTTTCGCGCCGCACGCTTTCGGCGTCAAAGTTGGAGGGCGGCTCGAGCGCGACCAGCGCAAGAAGTTCCATCATGTGGTTCTGCACGACGTCGCGCAGGGCGCCGGCCTTCTCGTAGAAGGGGCCGCGGCCCTCGACACCCAGGGTCTCGGCCACGGTGATCTGCACGTGATCGATATAGTTGCGTTTCCAGATGGGTTCGAAGATGCCGTTGGCGAAACGGAAGACAAGAAGATTCTGGACGGTCTCCTTGCCGAGGTAGTGGTCGATACGGAAGACCTGGGATTCGCTGAAGACGGAGTTCACCTTGTGATTCAATTCGCGGGCCGAATCGAGATCGTGGCCGAAGGGCTTCTCGATGACCACGGCTACGCGGCCTTTTTCCGGATGCGCCATGCCCTGCGCGCCCAGGTTTTCCACGATGCCCGCAAAAAACTCCGGCGCTGTTGCCAGATAGTAGAGCCGGTCGGGACCGATTCCCTTCTCCGCGGCGATGCGATCGAGCTCGGTCTTGAGGTTGGCGTAGTGGCTGGGGTCGTCGAAGTTGAGCGGGAAATAACCGATGCGGCTGACGAAGCCGTCGATCTTGGGATCGGATGCGTCGACGCCGCCGAGTTCAACGAGCCCTGAGCGCATGTCGGCCGCGAACTCGTCGCCCAACGGGCGGCGCGCCACGCCGACAATGGCAAACTGCTTCGGCATAAGGTTCGCCCGGTAAAGATAAAACAGCGCGGGAAGCAGCTTGCGCTTCGTGAGGTCGCCCGAGGCTCCGAAGATGACGAGGATTCCGGGGTCGGGAATGCGCTCAATACCTTTGGGTAGTTGGGAAATATCCTCAGCACGCACGCTCATTTGCATTGTTGCCATGATGTCTCCGACAGGATTCAGGGATCCTGTTTCCGATTTCAGAAACGCGCCCGCGGCACGGCACAGAGTGAGAATTGACCCCTGAAACCTGCTCTTATGCTTTCGCTTTGGTGAAGCGCTTGTTGACTTCTGCCCAGTTGACCACGTTCCACCACGCGGCCAGGTAGTCGGGACGGCGGTTCTGGTACTTGAGGTAGTAGGCGTGCTCCCACACGTCGTTGCCGAGGATGGGATATATCCCCTGCGAAAGCGGCGAGTCCTGATTGGCAGTGGTGACGATCTTGAGCTTGCCGCCGGTGAAAACCAGCCAGCCCCATCCGGAGCCGAACTGCTTTGCCGTAGTTTCGTTGAAGGTCTTCTTGAAGGCCTCGAAGTCGCCGAAGTCGGCGGAAATTTGTTTGGCGAGGTCGCCCGAGGGGTGACCGCCGATGCCGGACGCGTTCGCCGGGCCCATGATGGTCCAGAACATGCTGTGGTTGGAGTGGCCGCCGCCGTTGTTGCGGACCACGCCGCGAATGTCCTCAGGAACCGCGTTGAGATCGCTAATCAGGTCGTCGACGGTTTTGGCGGCGAGCGCCGGGTGGCCAGCGAGGGCTGCATTCACATTGTTGATGTAGGCCTGGTGGTGTTTGTCGTGGTGCAGTTTCATGGTTTCCGTGTCGATGAAAGGTTCGAGCGCGTTGTAGTCGTAGGGAAGCGGCGGTAATTCGTATGCCATCGGGGAAATTCTCCTTCGTTCGGATTGTACTGGTTCAACTCAGCTTCGCAACTATATGGATGGATGCGGGAACAAGCGGCCGGGGTGCGAGGAAAGTTCATAGATTGAGACGAATAGGGCATGAATGCCGATTTTGCGAGCCGATCGGGGCTGGCGATTGCGCGTGACAGCAGGCAGAGCGTCGAGCTCCGCGCGCTCCGCCGCGGCATCCTCAATCGTTCGCGGAGGGACCGCGAAGCGATCTGTCGATTTGACGGATGGCTCCCAGATGATATGCCAGATGAACGACGCTAGCTATCATGGCATCGATTCCTGGGCCGCCGCTCGCAGTAGGATTCTCAACCACCCGGCACCACTTGTGTGTTTCGCGGGCCAGAGCCTTGCGCCGTACAGCCCACTCCTCCGTTGTGACTATGTTGTGGGCCCAACTGGCGCTGAAGTTGGCATTGACAAATACGTCGGTTTCTCCCTCGCCCCACCGGTTTAGCAACTCCAATCCAAACCGCAAGTGTTCCACGTGTGCGGCAATAGAAGAACCACCACCGGATGGAATTTCGGATGCTTGTTCAGCGGGAAGTGCGTCGAGCGATCTTAGAAGGCCGGGGTCATTGGGGTTCAATATCCAGGACCCTTCGGGGGCTGAACCGCCAATCAGATCGTTTAGGAGGTTGAGCACCGCCTTGGACGCTTCGGGCACAGTCATTGAAAACCATTGTAGCTCGTGGCGTTGCAGTCACATACCGCGATAAAGCCCTTCGACAATGAGGCGCAAAGTCGTCTACAATCCGGCCCGGAACGGTTTGCATGCGCGGGCGATCCTCCGACGGCCTTTGAAGGCCGTGGCCCGGGCGCGGAAATGACTGCAGGAGGAAAGAATGCCAATGGTATCGCCGCCTGTGCGGCACAACTATCTGGCCATCGCCGCGGCCGCGATGGCGAGCTTCGTGTTTGAAGCAGTGTGGTATTCGGTGTTTCTGAGGGCGTGGCTCAGAGGGATCGGCCACGACCCGGCGTGGCTTGGGCGCACAGGTGTGAGTCTGGGTGCGCAGTGCATCACGGCCCTTCTGGCGGCAGCGCTCATCGCCATCTGCATCTCGAGCTTTACGCAACTCACGGGGGCGCTGACGGCGGTGCGCGGCATGAAGGTCGCGGCAAGTCTTTGGCTGGGCTGCGTGCTTACCACGTGGGCGACGGAAAACGTGTTTGAGGTGCGTAGCTATCAGCTGTTCGCCATCAATCTCGGATTCTGGCTGTTGACCATGGTTCTGATGGGCGCGATTGTCGGGGCGTGGAAGAAACAACCGGCAGCCAATAGGGAATAGCCGATAGCCCTGCTGGCAATCGGTTATTCCCTATTCCGGCGGGGGATAGAACGGCAGCTTCTCGTTCTTGGCGTTGGCGCGGCGCACCGTCGCGTCGTCAAATAGCAATGCCGGAGCCATCACTGTCGTCGGCAGGTCTCCGTAGAAATTTCCGACGAAGAAATCCTTGCCGGCGGCCTCGATGCTGGAGCGCAGAGCGCGTGCGTCGATGTCGTCGAGGACGGCGCCGCGGACGAGTTCGCGCTTGCCATCGGGGCTCAAGCGGTAGAGCAGGCGCGGCGTGCGTGGGCCGCCCATGGTTTCGACAAAATATACGCTGCTCAGGCCGCGATCCTTGGCCATGGCGAGAAGCTTCTGGTTGAGTTCGTCCTCGCCGAGGCCCTCTGTCGCGCTGATCCTGAGCACGCCGATGGAAGGATGCGCAGCACCAGTAACGGCGGCTCGGCCGTGACCGTTCGATTGCGAAAAGTCGCGCACCGGCTGGCGGCCGATGAGGTAGCTGTCGAGACGCCCGGCATCGATGAGCTTCACTGACTGCGCGGGCACGCCTTCGTCGTCAACGGCGTAAGCACCGACGAGGCCCTTACCCTCATATGTCTTCAAACCGGGATCGTCGACGACATTCATGAAATCGGGCATAACGCGGGCATGATAACTCGAAGCAAAAGGCCCAGTAGTGCGTGCTTCCGTGCCGAGTTGCGGGCGCGCGGCTGCTAGCGCCGCCGCCAGCAGGGAACGCAAAACGTCGGTTGCGGCGTCGGCGCTCAACAGCAACGGACCATGATACTCCTCTTCGACGAGCGGCGCCTTGCGCAGTTCGGTGAGAGATGCGATTTCATCGACGGCGTGCTTGTTGAACGCGGTTTCCGAATCGAGATCCGCGGGCGAGGTTCCCGTCGAGGCGTATGATCGATCGATATTCATACCGTCGGCAGCCTGCGCTCCCGCGGCGAACGACTCCTCGTATTGCGCTGCAGATTTGCGGACGATCGTTCCTTCGCTGGTGACGAGCCACGCGGTAGTGGCGCTGGCGCGAAAGCTTCCTTCCGAATACTCTACGTCGCGCTGGGTCGCGCTGACGGCAGGGTCGGTGCGGTAGAGGCCGCTCAAACGCTCCACGCGCGCAGTCCATGCAGCCTCATCAAGCTCAAGTGCAACCGGGTCTTCGAGCGAGACGATCGGCTTTTCGTGGCTGAAGTCGTCGGCCTGCGGCGGCGTTTGCACTTGCTTGAGCTCGGCCTGCTTTTGCGCATAAGCCGCGAGCGCGACTTTGTATGCCTGATCCGTTGCCTGCCACAGCGCGGAACGAATCGCGATGGGATCGTCATCGAGACTAGCGAGCTCAATCGAACCGTCGCCGCGGCCTCCGGAGCTGTCGGTCTTGTAGTCGCCCACGCGCACGGTGACGCGCGCCACGCGTTGCCGCACGCGGCTCGAGCCTTCGCTTGCGCCGTACTCAGCCTTGGTTTCGAAATTGTCCACTTCCTCGACGCGGTACTGGATGAAAAACGGCTTGGCGAAACCCGGCAATTGCAGTTGGCTCATGCTGCGATCGAGCTCGGCGAGCATGGCCTTGAGCACGGGATCTTTTTCGGCGTCTGCGCGGGTCGTTTGCGCAAACGTGACATCTGCAGCGAGCAGAATAGAGACCAGAAGCATTAAAACTTGCAGGGATCGAGGTACGAGCGAGCGTCGCCCCCACCCTAGACGCAAAAGCGAAGACGCCGCGAAGGTGGTGCACCCGGAATGCTGCACGATTCTGCGACGAAGCAGGTTCATTTTGCCTCCTTCGTCGTATCCGCGCTGGGGATGGGCAATATCGGCGGACGCGCCGTGCCCTGCGCCTGGCGCTGCGTCTCGATCTCGCTCAGCAGCATGGCGGGGGCGACGGCACTCACGGGGATCGATCCCGACTCCGCGCCGCAGACGCCGTCGAAGACTTCGCTTGTGTTACCGGTCACGAGAATCTTCTTCATCGCCGCCAACGGAGTGCCCACAATGCTCACGCCGCGCACCAGCTCATCGGGCTGGCCATCGACGTACACACGCCACACGACCAGCGGAATCACCTGAAAGGCCTGCGGCGAGCGGCGCTGCGTCACCGCGAAGCCCGAAGAAATGTCTTCAAAGTAGAGGCCGTAGAGCTTGCCCTGCCTCTTCGCTTCTTCAATAAGCTCCTTGCGTAGCTCGGCATCGGAGACAGTTTTTTTCGAAGTCACGATCAGGTTGCCCTGCCGGCCGGTGGGCACGTATCCCTGTTGCGCGCGACCATGGCCGTTCGACGTGCCGAAGCTGGCAATCGGTAAGCGCGACATGAGGAAGGTTTTCAGCACGCCATCCTGAATCAACTCCACGCGCTCCGCCTTCTGGCCCTCACTGTCGTATTCGTACCGGCCCGCGAGCGAGGTGCCGTCGAAGCTCGCAATCGTGGGATCGTCAGCCACGGAAAGGAATGCCGGCAGAATCTCTTTGCCTAAATCTTTGGTGAAGGTCTGTCCCTCTTCATCGCCGCGCTGGCGCTGGCCTTCAAGCCGGTGGCCCAGCACTTCGTGGAAAAACACCGCGGCGGCGCGGCCGGAGAGAATGGCCGGCCCGTCAAATGGCTCAGTTATCGGCGCCTTGCGCAGAGCTTCCAGCCGCGCGCCCATCTCACGGACCGTCTTTTCGAGTTCCGTCTGTGCCGGCAGCCCCTCCGCCGTATCGGCCTCGAAGGTCCGAACGAGGAAGAGATCCATTCCGTCGTCGGCGCGCGTTACGCCTACGATGCCCAATCGCACGGAGACGGAGGGAGTGACGATCTTCGCATCCTCCGACGAAACAAAGTAGCGTGTCGAGTTTTGCGCCGCGAATCCCACCTGGTTCAGGTAGACATCCGGAAACTCGCGAAAGATACGCGAGAGCGCACGCACGCGTTTCTCCCACTCTGCCTTGCGCACGTCCAACGGCGGCGCCAGTTTTCCGAGATGAACCTGCGGAGCTTCCTGGCTGAAATCGGGCGAAGTGTCCTCTTCTGTGGCACGCACCTGAGCTTCGGTTTTCACCCGCAGGTAATTGTCGAGCGCGGTACCGTATCCCTTGTTGGTGGCAAGCCAAAGTGTGCGCTCAATCGCCTCGCGGTCGTCGCCGAGCGGAAGAGTCATGCTGTTCACCGCCGAGCTGCGGTGATCGCCGTGGGTGTTGTCGAGCTTGGGGCTACCCACCCGCACCTGCACGTCGGCCATGCGCTCGTGCGATGCGGCGTTCGTGGTCAACGCGCCGTACTGTGCGCTGATAGTGATCGCATTCGTATCGTGCACCGAATAGCTGATGAAATACGGCGGGGGCTGTTTGTCGTCTGCCGCGAGCAATGTGCCGGCGGCGCCACCCGGCTTGCCGAGCAAAGTGTAGGCCCTGTGCAACTCGGCATTCATGGCATTGAGAAGCATCGGAGTGCCGGCCGATAATGGTTGAGCCGGAGCCGGCTGCTGGGCGCGGGCCCCCATTGGTAAAGCCGCAAGCGCAAGGGCAGCGACTGCGGCGGCGAGAAAAGTGGTAGCGACCGGCCGGCACTCCTCGGCGGCTGAGGATTTGTGTGGCGTAGAACTTGCGGTTTCGGGTAAAAGCATTTGTATGCTCGATTGTCTCAAAGTCGGCTGACCTATGGTCTGTCAACACTTGAAGCTATCTCATAGCGACGTTGGTGCGGGACAGCGCCATCCCTAAGGGGCTAAAGCCCACGATTTTTGCAGCTTCGCGCGGCTGAAGCCCTGCCCTTTCAGAACCGGTTTATGAGATAGCTTCTACTAGGACGGTAGCCCCAATTAGTGTTAGCAGACCCTCAGGAGAATTTCTATGACAATTGGACGCCGATGGCTCTTGACTTTGTGCCCTGTGGCACTCGTGGCCGGATTCGCTTTTCTTCCCCTAAAAGCGCAGAATCCCACATCGCCGGCGGTTCCCCCCTCAACCACCTTTGCTGCCTCCGCGCGAGCCACTTCGCACCAGGCATACACATTGCCACCGGATAAGCTGGCCAAGGCTATCGCACTCAGCCATATTCGCATCACCCTCGGTATTGCCGGGGCGATCTGGAGCATTGTGTTTCTGTGGCTGCTGCTTGCCACGCGCGTATTGGCCGCGACTGAGCGCTGGGCGCAGCGGATCTCAAGCCGCCGCTGGATGCAGGGGCTGATCTTTTTCGCCGTGTTCTTCGCGATCGACAGGCTGGCCAGCCTGCCGCTTGACGGGATTGCGCATCACTTTGAGCGCGCTTACGGGATCAGTGTGCAGGGTTGGGGCAGCTGGCTGGGAGATGGGGCAAAGGCGTTGGGGTTGGTGCTCCTCTTCGGCGTTCCGATTCTGCTTCTCTTCAACTGGGTTGTGAAGCGCTGGCCACGGGGCTACTGGCTGCGAGCCTGGCTGCTCACCTTGCCCATCTTGGCATTTTCCATCTTCGTCGAGCCGCTCTTTGAGCCGATCTTTTATCGATTTGAACCTCTCCAGAAGAATCATGAGGCTCTGGTGACGGAACTCGAGAAAGTGGCTGTTCGCACTGGGACCGACATTCCTCCTTCGCGCATGTTTTTGATGAAGGCCAGCGCGAAGACCAACGGCCTGAACGCCTACGTCTCCGGCATGGGAGCTACCAAGCGCATCGTGGTTTGGGATACGACGGCGGGACGCATTCCCGACGACGAGGTACTGGCCATCTTCGGCCACGAAAGCGGCCACTATGTGCTGCATCACATTCCCAAGGAGTTTGCCGGCGACGCGATCGGCCTGCTTTTTGTGTACTGGGCTTGCGCCGCGTTTGCCGCATGGCTGATGAAGCACTTTGGCACGCGCTGGGGCGCGACCGAGCTTTCATCGCGGACGGGCTTCGTGACGCTGCTCTTCGCGATTTCGATCGTCAGCTTTCTCACCGAGCCAGCGGCCAATGCCTTCAGCCGCCACTTTGAGCACCAGGCCGATGTGTATGGACAGGAGGCAATCCACGGGATCGTAACCGATCCGCAAAAGACCGAGGTCGCCGCATTCAACGATCTAGGAGCTGCATGGCTCGAAGATCCGCATCCCAACCCGTTGATCGCGTTCTGGCTCTATGACCACCCCAGCGTGGAACACCGCGCCGAATTCGCCGAGCACTACGATCCGTGGGCGAATGGGGGGCATGGGAAGTACTTCAAAAAATAGGCCGAGGGCCCAGAGGCCGTTTCTAGTCCCGCGTGTCGACTACCGTCCAGGCGCCCTTCGTGTAGACGCGGTAGATCGTCTTCCGGTCGATAACAGAGTCGGCTAGCGCGTCGTGGTCGAGGCGCGGCGTAGGATGGCTCATGCCTATCTGTGCTTCCTGGACTGTTTCCGGCGATGCCGGATCGATGGCCCAGTTGAACCCAAGCATTTTCGTCGAGCCACGCGCCTGCAGGCGATCGGTCTCCGACGCCGTGGCCAGCACCATGGGCTCGCCACCGCTCGAAAAAAAAGCGAGCAGTGAAACCGTGCCGCCGACCGAGCAAAGCACTGCCCAGTCGGACGAACCGCGGCGCTCTAGGCTTGCGCTGACGACGTTTTCCGGCCGGTGCGCCTCGTAGGTCTGCGGAATCAGGCAGCCGCGGCGCGTGAGCGCCTCCTGCACAGCGGGCGGAAGCTGGGGAAAAGCGTTCACCGGCAGATGACGAATGAGGTAGGGAGTAAGCCGACCGGCAAGCATCACCTGGCCGGAGCGGTTTAACGGATTCGTATCAGTATCCTGATCCTGCGGCAAAACCCGAGCGGCCAGGCAGGCAAACAGGGCCAGTCCCAGCAGCCCTCTCATTTCAGAACCCGCACGAACCATGGCACACTCTCACGAGCACTCTATGCCGAGCGCGCCAGAACCGCAACTGCGCCGCTCACTGAAGATTCGGTTCAGGAGCGGTTTTCTGGGTTTGCGCGTGAACGCCGGATCAAAGGCACCACCTGCGGGAGCGCAAATGCTCGTTCCGTTCAGTATTCGATCTTGTTCGGCGAGGCAATCCAAGCAGCAAAGCTGGCCCAGGCTTCGTCGCCTAACAACTGCATTGAGCGGAGTCTGCGCGCCGCGGAATCCTTGCGAAGCTCCGCATAGAGGAAGGCGTCGTCGAAACCAGCGCGGGCGGCATCTGCGGCACTGGCGCCGTAGTACACGGCATCGAGCCGCGCCCAATACGCGGCCGCCAGGCACATGGGGCATGGCTCGCAACTGGAGTAGAGTTCGCAGCCGGCCAGCGAGAAGGTCCCCAGGGCTTGGGCCGCGGCGCGGATGGCATTCACTTCGGCGTGCGCCGTGGGATCGTTGGTGGCCGTGACGGAGTTGACGCCCTCGCCGACAATCCTGCCGTCGCGCACGATTACGGCGCCAAATGGTCCTCCCTTGCCCGTGGCGACATTTTCGTTGGCGAGCGCAATGGCACGGCGCAAAAATTCCGCGTTGGGCTGGGCGAGCACTTTTTCGTTCCTATTTCACGTGCATTGTAAAACGCAGATTCAGTATGGCATAAAGGTTTCGCGGTCGATTCCCGCCGCCTTCGGTCCGCGCAGCCCGCACCGCGAACCGGAATCGCGCGGAAGTAAAATGCCTTCATGGCCGGGCCCGCAACCCTTCAAGCGTTGAATGTGCGCATTGTCGCGTGCACATTGTGCCCGCGGCTGCGCACGCATTGCGCTGAAGTAGCTCGCACCCGCCGCCGTGCCTATGCCGATCAGGAATACTGGGGCCGTCCCGTGCCTTCGTTTGGCGACGCCAAGGCGCGCGTGATGGCGCTGGGCCTGGCGCCGGGGGCACACGGATCGAATCGTACAGGGCGGCCTTTCACCGGCGACGGCTCCGGCGACTTTTTGTACCCGGTTTTGCACGCTGCCGGGTTTGCCTCGCAGCCCAATGCAACCTCTCGTGGCGACGGCATGAAACTGAACGGCCTCTGGATCACCTCCGTGGGGCGGTGCGCTCCGCCTGGCAACAAACCCACGCCGCAAGAGCTGCGCAACTGCGCGCCCTGGCTCGACCTGGAGTTCGAACTGCTAACGGAATTGCGCGTGGTGGTTTGCCTGGGGCGTATCGCGTTCGATGGCCTGCTCGCGCGCGAAGCGCGCCTGCGCCGTTTATCAAAGCGCGCTGGCCTGGTCTTCGCGCACGGAGCCGAGTACAAACTTCCGGGCGGGTTGATCGCCATCGCCTGCTTTCACCCCTCGCTGCAGAACACGAACACCGGCAAGTTGACGCGAGCCATGCTGCTCAAGGTCTTCAAACGTGCACGCAGGCTGGCAGGACTCGAAGACAAAGCGGGCGTAGATTGATCTGAAAGAGGCAAACGATGGAACGGATTGAAAAAGCAGTTTTGAAGGATGTTTCGCTGGACGAGATCGGCCCCAAACCGCAAAAGCCCGCGAATCCGGTCGATCACTGGTCGCCGGCGGTCTTGCTCGAGCGGGCCGCGTACTTGCGCAAAATGGCCAAGCACGGCGATGGCTCCGCCTCGGAGACGCTCAAGGAGTATCCCCAACACTTTGCCATGCTCTCGTTCCGCAGCCGCAGCGGCGAAGCGGAGGTGCACGAGCGCTTTGCGGACCTATTCGTCGTACTTTCCGGAGCGGCTACGCTAGTCACGGGCGGAACCGTTGCCGGCGCGCGCAACGTCGCGCCGGGAGAGACGCGGGGCGTTTCGATCGAAGGCGGCACACGGCAAAATCTACGTCCCGGCGACGTGGCGCATGTGCCGGCAGGCACGCCGCATCGGATGCTGCTCAAGGGCGAAGACACCATCACCTGCCTGGTGATGAAGGTTCAGGAATCTGCTTAAGATCAGCGCAGATTCGGGACTCTGCAAGGAAGCTGGAGCGGGAGACCGGGATCGAACCGGCGACATTCAGCTTGGGAAGACAGCGGTCAATTGAAAACACTGAACATGGCGTTTACTCGGTCTCGTTCTGGCGATAGAGAATACGGGAGTTTCTCAAACCGCTGTTCTACAGAAATCGAATAGAGCAGAAATGGAGCAGACGGATTTCGGATCGATGAGAAACGCGATAGCGAATGGGCTCCCACATGTTGAGCAACTGTTCGTGAATACGACTCATGAACACAACCGCTTCTGAAAGCCTGATCGTGGACGGAACGGCATAGGAAAGGTTCCTCAAGGTTATATACAACTCAGAATCGGCCGACAGTCGCGGCAGAGAGGATTGAGCAGTCTGAATTCGCGGGTCACTGCCGCGTGGTCATGATTCAACGGGAATAGCCTCAACTACTGGATCGTTAAGGTGACCGCGCCGGAACTAGCGACCTGATGCGTCTGGTTAACCGGCGGTTGTTGGGACGTGCTTGTGGCGCCTCCGCAGCCAGCCAAGGATGCAACGCCTGTGAAAGTAAGCAGAGCGATACAGGCCACAAGCCAAACACCGCGCCGGTTCCTCTGTCTCCGCAAGGCAGCCAGCGGAAAGAAGAGCAGAGGAATCAGAAAGGCTGAGGCTGTGCCAGGAAGCGTTTCTGTAAAGACCACCGTGACCTGATAGGTTCCTTTAGGGGTGCTTGAGGTCGTTGTAATCGAAACTGCACCGGTGGTGGATGAATACGAGCAGCTTGTGCCTTGCGGCAGGTTGAGGCAGACAACAGAAACGTTGGTTGCCGAAGAGGGCAAGGTCACGGCATATACCGCTGTCGCGCCCGCAGAGACGGTGACGGATGCAGTTGGAAACACGGGCGCGGAACTGCCACCCATTCCCGCCGAATCGATCTCGAACTCCAGAGAGTTCGATGTTCCGCCGCCGGGGGTGGGAGATTCGACAGTGATCGCGTATTGGCCCGCCGCCGCAACCTGTGCCGCCGACACCTGAGCGGTCAGTTCCGTCGCGTTGACAAACAGCGTGGTGACGGCAGTCGAATCCCAATATACGGTGGAACCGGAGGCAAATCCCGTTCCCGTAACAGTCAATGTAAAGGTTGCGTTGCCGGAACTGACGAACCCCGGAGAGATGCTGGCCAGAACAGGCACCGGATTCGCGAGCGTGACCGCTACAGGTGAAGAAGCTCCCGATGCACTCGCAAATGCGGCGGCGCTGGCCGTGTCCGGCGTGTAGTTGGCGGTGAGCGTATCGCTGCCTGGCGCGAGCGAACCGGCCGGAATGGTGATCGACGCCGAGCCGCCGCTGAGCGCCGTCGCGGCAGAGCTGTAACTGCCGCTG
>Ga0335078_10012356_pt1 | contig 12660 bp, 8 predicted proteins | sample Lox_Sample_32_FD_206711 | JGI IMG/M metagenome (GOLD analysis project Ga0335078, IMG submission 206711) | Soil microbial communities from Loxahatchee National Wildlife Refuge, Florida, United States - Lox_Sample_3.2 | ecosystem: Environmental > Terrestrial > Soil > Wetlands | place: USA: Florida... | reverse complement strand
AGCGGAGGTTTGCTGGACGAAGGAAGGCGAGATGCAAAAACTCGCGCATCGAAGAGGCGCATAACCAGTCGCGATGCGCGAGTACTAGACTTGATTGCTCGCTCTTAGGCAGCTCCCGATAATCCGGAGGCGGCCCATGAACTCATCGGGAAGGGGTCGTAGCCGGAGACCACTATCTCAGCCACGGGAATGCGCTTTTCTCGCGCCGGCCTAACGACGGGCAATTCCGCCCTTTTCTGTCGGGCAAGTTGCGCCACGGTTCGGCTTTCCTTATTGGAGATCAGCAGTTCACGGATCTTCAGCCGCGCCTTGTGCAGCTGCGACTTCGAGTTTCCCACCGAGCAGTGCAGCATGCGCGCGATTTCGTGGTGCTCGTATCCTTGTACTTCATGCAGAAGGAAAATGGTGCGGCAGCCCGCCGGCAGCTGCTCGATGGCGCGATCCAGCGCGATACGATCCACTGCGCCCATCAGTTCCGGGTCGCTCCGGCCGATATCACGGGGCACGGCCGAGGACTCGAGCCGGACCGGCTCGTCAATCGAAACCTGGCGCGGGCTGCGCCGGCGCAGTTTCATCAGCACCGTGTTGACCACTACGCGATAGAGCCAGGTGGAAAACGCGGCATCGCCGCGGAAGGTGGCCAATTTCCGGAAGACCTGGATGAACGCATCCTGGGTCAGGTCCTCTGCTTCGACGGCGCTTCCCGTCATGCGCAGGCAGAGCGAATACACTCGCTTCTTATGCAGATCGAAGAGGGCTGCAAAAGCGTCTTCGTCGCCCTCTCTGGCGCGGGCAACGAGCGCTAGTTCAGAAACCTGGTTGGTTTGGTTCGCGTCAGCAGTTTGGGTGCAAGGGATGACACAAGTTGCCACGTTGACCTCCTCTTTCTCTTTCTGTCTCGCGCTTGCTGACTGCTCGCGCTCGTTTCCGGCGCCTGCGAGTCATCAAGGATGGAAGCAGCTTAAGAAACACGTGAACAACGGTCTATCCGGTTGCGGCTGTACTGCATTAGGGCTGTTGCTGTAGGTGTGTCGGTCCTTAACAGTGAGGAATTTCAGCTGAAATATTGGAGAAAGGATGAGCGGTTCATCGCGGGTCTTCGAAGGAAGTAGCACTTTTGTAGTATCGGGCGATCCGGAATTCGTAAAAGAACAGCGGAAAAATTACACGCAAGGCCGGAGCTGTGGTACGGGGCAAGTCTCCTATTTTTCAATAGTTAAGGGTTTGGAATGTCTAATGCAAGACTAAATATCAGTTTGCGCTGCCTGTCGCGATGCATTGGCGCGTCGCTGCGAAACTTGCGTGTCTCCGTGCGAAGAGATGACCATTCGCGCGAGGTCTCGCAAATTCGCCCGGCAGAAAGCAACGACCGTGGATTGGTGTGATTGATTCCGCGAAGGCAAGCTTGCGTTCGAGTGGTAGGCCCGTCCCGGCGCGAGAATGCGTTGCGCGCTTGGCAAATGCAGTTCCGCTTCCCGTGATTATTAAGCTCGTGAGCGAAACGAAAGTTAGTATTTCGGCATCAATACGTTCGTTCATGCAGCCATCGAATTTGAATTTGAAAGGTTCTGTACGAAGATAGGCTGGCTGGCTTTAGAGATGGAAACTTTCCCGAGCGCTCGCAGGCCGTCGGAAAGTCGAGAGTAGAATGTGAGCACGTCTGAGGGACCCGCTCCCGGGTCGAGGTGATGCATGAAGCCACTGCGGATTCTGATCGCGGATGATCATGAGGTCGTGCGCCACGGCGTGCGTGCTCTTCTGCAAAGCCACGAAGGCTGGGAAATTTGCGGGGAAGCCGTGGATGGCAGAGACGCAGTCGAGAAGGCTAGTCGGCTGAAGCCGGAGGTGGTGATCCTCGATATCGGGATGCCCAACCTCAACGGGCTGGATGCAGCGCGCGAGATTCTGCGCGACGATCCGCGCACCCTCATCTTGATCCTGACGATTGACGAATCAGAGCAGGTGATGCGCGAAGTGCTGAATGCGGGGGCGCGCGGATTTCTGCTGAAATCCGATGCGGCGCGCGATCTGGTGGCGGCCGTAGAGGCTTTGCAGCGGCACCGCACATTCTTCACGTCGAAGGTTGCAGAAATCGTGCTGGACGGATATCTCAAGGGGAAAGACCCGTCCACAATTCCCACCCTCACCCAGGACCGTCTCACCCGGCGCGAACGGGAAGTGGTGCAGCTGCTGGCCGAGGGCAAGACCACCAAAGAAGTGGCCAGCGTGCTGGGAATGAGCATCAAGACGGCGGAAACCCACCGCTCCAATATCATGCGAAAACTGAATTTTCATTCGGTGAGCCAATTGGTCGTTTATGCGGTGCGCAACAACATCATTCAGGTTGTTCCCTCCACCACCAAGCCCATGGCTTGATTCGAATGTAACGTGACGACAGTTATCGGGCCTTTGGCACTCTCGCTACCTTCCCGCTGAAAACAGATTACAGACTAGCCCTGATTGCGCCTGCGCCCGCCTAACCGCTGTAATCAGCACCATTAGCCAAGCTCGTAGCCAAGTTCGCTGCATGATGAAACTGCGGAAGGTTACTCATGAACCTGCGAAAGGGCGTCCTGGTAGTTTGCGCCGATTCCGAATGCCGGCAGATGCTGCTCGACACCCTCAAAGATTGGGATGCTTCGCCGCGTGTGGTGGGCACAATCACAGAGGCGCGGCAGGCACTTACTAGCCGCTCGATTGAGCTGGTTTTTTGCGAAGATCGTCTCGCGGATGGCCGCTATAGCGACCTGCTCGACATGACGGCCCTAAGCCGCACGCCCGCACGCCTGGTAGTGCTCACTCACGGTGATGAGGAACAAGCATACGCAGAAGCGATACAGGCGGGCGCGTTTGACGCCATTCCCATTCCCTTCAGCCGCTCCGATGTGCAGTGGATGATCATCCATGCGCTCAGTATTACAGGCAGCCGCCGAGATCTGACTGCCCGTCGCGCTGAAAAGCGGCTGGCCGGCGGAACGGAACCCGCCGAGGAGAAGCCAATGAGCCAGCAACAGCGCGGCGCTGGCCATCGCGCGTAGCTTCCGCTATTTTCACCTCAACGTGCTATTCACCCTCGAACTGCTATTTCACCTCAAAATTTCATAAAAACTGGCGTGCGTTTTGGGCGGCGGATATCAGTCGCGGCGGGTCAGGACTGTCAGGACATAAGAAAAGGGCAGGCGTGGTGGTGGAGAACGTCAGCGCCTGCCCGCTTCGCGTCGGTTTTGTATCTACTTTGTAGAATAGCGGAGTGACGGTGACAATACTGGCGATCCTGTATTGCGCTGCGTACGTTACGGTATCCACATTAGACCCGGGTCGTAACGCGCGTTTCTGACTTTCGCTTCGCGAAAATCGGGCCAAAACTCTCGACGAAAATCTGTAGAGGTGATTTGCCGCAAAATTCAGACCGCGCCCGATTGCGCGCACAGCGGGGCGACTCATAGAGTCTGCTGCAGGGCCTCACCAAATCAAAGGGCAGGCGGCAGGCCATGTTCTGCCGCTTGCCTCCCACCTCGGACGACGAATCACTTAGCATAAGGCTGCGAGAACCGTTTCACCCCACGTTTTGAGCCTTCCCCGGGTTCGAGACAGGCGCCTAAATACCTCAGCCTCGCGTTTTAGACGCAACCTGCAGTTTGTAAAAAAAATGTCAACTGTTTCTATCCTCAGGGAAAACTCTCCGTCTGGAGAGTAAGCTTAATTCACGCATTTGCCGTAGTTTGGCAGCAGATTGGAGAATTCATGCGATTGGAGGGAAGCCGCAGCGCCAGCTTGCCACGCCTTCCGGTGATGCCAGAGACGGAACCAGAGGCAACGCCGGCCAAGGGTTCCGGCGAACGCTTGCTGGTGGTCGAAGACGATCGCGCCGTGCAGAAGGCCCTGCGGCGGCTCTTCGAGGCCGAGCGCTTTACGGTTGAAGTCGCGCCGGATGGCGCCTCGGCCCTGGAAGCGTTTCGCCGCGCTGCGCCGGCCGCCATTGTTCTGGATTTGCGCCTTCCTGCAGTTTCCGGGCGCGACGTATGCCGCGAAATCAAGCAGGTGGCTCCGAACCTTCCCATTATCGTGCTCAGCGCGGCCAGCGACGTTTCGGACAAGGTGCTTCTGCTGGAGTTGGGCGCCGACGACTATGTTACCAAGCCCTTCAGCCCGCGTGAGCTACTGGCGCGCGTGCGGGCCGCCCTGCGGCGCACCCAGCGCTCCGGAGTGGGGGAAACGTTCGCGTTTGGCTCGGTGGTGGTGGATTTTACCAAGATGGAAGTCATGCGTGACGGCCAGCCCGCCATCCTGACCGCCCAGGAATTCAAAGCACTCAAGTTCTTTGTTCAGAATGGGGGCAGGGTCATCAGCCGGGACGAGTTGTTGAATGAAGTGTGGGGATATCAGAATTATCCTTCGACCCGTACCGTGGACAACCACATTCTGCGGCTGCGTCAAAAGTTGGAACCCGATCCCGCCAACCCCGTGTATTTTCGTACGGTTCACGGAATGGGCTATAAATTTGTCCCAGACGGCGGAGACCGCTAGGAAGACGGCAGGCTTCCCACGTACGAATCCCGGTTGCCGAAGGAGAAAGCATGCTGAATCTGCGCCTGCAGACCAAGTTTCTGCTCTCCATGCTGTTGATCTCGGCTGGCCTGACCTGCACCAGCCTTCTGCTTGTCCGTCACCGGGTGCAGGAACAAATCAAGCAGGAACTTTTCGCCGATCTGCAGAATTCGGTCAGCACCTTTCAGAACTTTCAGCATGAACGCCAGCTCACTCTGGGTCATTCCGCCGACCTGCTGGCCGATCTGCCGACCCTGCGCGCCATGATGACCACGCAACACGAGGCCACTATCCAGGATGCTTCCGAAGCGGCATGGCGCCTGGCTGGGAGTGATTTGTTTGTGCTGGCCAATCCGGCGGGCAGGGTGGTTGCGCTGCACACCGTTTCTCCGGGATTTACCCGGGCGATGGCCCAGGGCGCGCTCACTAGTTCTCTCAATCAGGAAGGTCCCAGCCACTGGTGGTTCGGTGATCGGCATCTCTACGAGGTTTTTCTCAAGACCATCTACTTCGGTCCGGCGGCGGAAAATCGAGTGCTGGGTTTTCTGGTCGTGGGCTATGAGATTGATGACAGCGTGGCGGCCCAGGTGAGCCGCATCGCCGCCAGTCAGGTGGCTTTTTACTATGGCGATGCGATTGTGCGCAGCACGCTCACGCCGGCCGAGGAGGCGGAGCTCGCCGCTCCTCATCCTTCGCACTATGTGCCCGGAGTCTCCAACCCGGAGCAGATTCAACTGGGCAGCGAACAATTTCTTGCTGCCTCACTCGAACTGGCTAGCCGGAAGACGCCCTCGGTTCGCCTCACGGTGCTGAAGAGCTATGACCAAGCGACCGCTTTTCTCGACAGCCTGAACCATCTCCTTCTGGCTCTCGGCCTGGCCGCGGTGGCCGCCGGCAGCGCTTTGGTTTTCTTCATTTCGCACACCTTCACCCGCCCGCTGGGCAATCTGGTCGAAGGAGTCCGAGCGCTGGGCAAAGGCGACTTCAGTTACGCTCTGGACGTGCGCGGCGGAGACGAAGTCGCCGAGGTGACCGGCGCCTTCAATCGCATGCGGGCGAGTCTGCTCCGCACCCAACAGGAGCTGCTCGATGCTGAACGGCTCGCCACCATCGGCCGCATGGCGAGCTCTATTTCTCATGATCTCCGCCACTCCCTAGCGGCTATCGTGGCCAACACCGAGTTCCTTTGCGAGAGTCAATTGTCTTCTGCGCAGCGCGAGGACTTGTACCAGGAAGTCCGTGCGGCGGTGAATCGCATGACCGATCTGATTGACTCGTTGCTTGAATTTTCCCGCACCCGCGAATCGCTGCGCCCGGCTTATGGCAGCCTGCAGCAAACCGTTGAGCGCGCGACGCAGACGATTCGCTCTCATCCCGATTTTCACCACGTCCAGATCAGCGTTCACCAGGATGGCGACTGCGTGGGTTGGTTCGACGGCCGCAAACTGGAACGGGCCCTCTATAACCTGCTGCTCAACGCCTGCGAAGCCGCGCCCGCCGGGCAGGGACGGATCGAGATTGAGCTGGCTGAAACGCCGAATGGCGCACAGATTCGCATTGCTGACAACGGAGAAGGCATTCCGGAATCAATCCGTCAGAACTTGTTCGAGCCGTTCGTCAGCTATGGCAAAGAAAACGGCACCGGCCTGGGACTGACCGTCGTGCAAAAAATCGTTCAGGACCACGGCGGAGTGGTGATGGTGGAGAAGACCTCCGCGGAAGGCACCGTTTTCAAGCTCCTGCTTCCGTTGGCTGCCGGCGATCGAGGACAGGAGAGCCGTATGGGAGTCAGAGTTCCGCCGCTCGCTCCGGCCAAGCGCTTGGAGACTGAATAGAATTTTTTCACCCGGCGAGGGAAAACGCACACGGACGATCATCCAGATTCGAAAACACCAGGTTCGCAATACCAGGTTCGCAATACAGGGTCGTAATACCAGGAGAGAATATTCGTCCTGCTTCGGGAGGCACATCGTGAAGCGAGGGATTGGCCTGCAAGATTTGGCTCTCATGTTGATGGCTGCAATGCTGCTGGCGGGCACTATGGCCCGCGCACAGAGTTTATCTACGCCGGGCGCCCGCGACGACCAGATATCCGCGATTCACGACCTGCGGGAGCAAGTGCAACAACTGCGCTCGCTCGTTCAGGCCATGCGGTCGGATGAGGCGCAATATCATGCCCAGACGGAAGAGCTGCGCCAGGAACTGCAGGCGACCCGCAGCCAGATGGCGGCGCTGCAATCATCGTTGACCAACGCTGCTGGCCCTGCGCCGGCAAATGCTGAGACGGCAGCAGAGTCTGCCGCAAAGGCCGGGTCTTCACCGTTACCGTTGGAAGACCGCGTCACCTCACTGGAGGAGTCAACGCAGCTGCTTGCCGGAAAGGTTGACGAACAATACCAGACCAAAGTGGAAAGCGCGTCCAAATACCGGGTGCGTCTCTCCGGGATTGTGCTGCTTAATCTCTTCAGCAACCGCGGCAGCACCGACAATCAGGATTTTCCCAGCTACGTTCCTCAGCCCACCAGCGCCAACGCGAATGGAAATTTCGGCGCTACCATGCGGCAGTCCGAAATCGGTCTGGAGATTTTCGGCCCGCATCTGGCAGGCGCCAGGGTGACAGGCAATCTGCAGGCCGATTTCGCTGGAGGATTTCCCTACATTACAAACGGCGTCAACTCGGGAATCTTTCGGCTGCGCATCGCCAGCCTTCGTATGGATTGGGGCAACACTTCGGTTGTGGCTGGGCAGGACGATCTGTTTCTCTCGCCTCTTTCGCCGACTTCGTTCGCCTCGCTCGCGGTTCCCGCGCTCAGCTATGCGGGAAACCTCTGGGCCTGGACTCCGCAGGTGCGCGTCGAGCGCCGCTTCACCTTGCCGAACGAACAGAAGATTACCTTGCAGGCCGGCTTTCTCGATAATCTGAGCGGCGCGCCTCCCTACACGCAGTCTTATCGCTCGCCCGATCCGGGTGAGCGGTCGAGCCAGCCCGGGTATGGGTTGCGTACGTCGTGGACGGGAAATGTTCTTGGCCGCACCGTGACTTTGGGAACTGCAGGCTACTACGGACGCCAGGATTGGGGCTTCAATCGCCACGTGGATGGCTGGGCTGGAATGGCCGACGCCGCAATTCCTCTTACGGCGCGCTTGACCCTTTCCGGCGAGTTCTATCGCGGACGCGCGATCGGCGGACTTGGGGGCGGGCTTGGGCGCAGCGTGCTTTTCAGCGGCAACCCTCTCGATCCTGCGACGCAGATCCTGGGCTTGAATTCCATCGGGGGATGGTCAGGCCTGAAATTCAAAGCCAATGCCAAACTCGAATTCAACGGGGCTTTCGGCCTGGATGATCCGTTTATCCAGGATTTGCGGTTTTTCCCGGCCGGTCAGAGCTACATCAATCCGAACCTGGCGCAGAACCGCAGCGGGCTGGTGAATTTCATTTACCGGCCGCGGTCAAATCTGGTTCTTTCTACCGAATACCGCCGCCTGCACACATCCGAAGTGATCAGCGATTCTTACTCGTCAAGTCAAGTGAATATGGTGATGGGGGTCCTGTTTTGACTGTGAAACTCAGGCCGATGGGCGTGCTGCTCGGCATTTGGTTGTTGGCTGCTGCGGCCCTCGCGCAGGACATTACCGTCAGCGGGCGAGTCGTGCTCACCAGCAGCGAGGGGCACAGCCGCACCGGCCACAACGAGGATGTGGTTGTCTGGCTGGTTCCGTTGGGGGAACCCGTTTCCGCGCCAAGTCCTGACCGAAACGCGCCGCGCCCCCGGCTGGTGCAGAAAAATAAGAGCTTCTCGCCGCATCTGCTGCTTGTGCCCGTAGGCTCGATGGTGGAATTTCCCAATCGCGATCCCTTCTTTCACAACGTTTTTTCTCTTTACGAAGGAAAGCGCTTTGACCTGGGTCTTTACGAGGCGGGCACATCGCGGGACGTGCTCTTCGATAAGCCAGGCGTGTCTTACATTTTTTGCAACATTCACGCCGAAATGAGCGCCGTGGTGATTGCCTTGCCCACGCCCTATTATGCGGTTTCGAATGCGCGCGGCGAGCTGGTGCTTCCCCACGTTCCGGCCGGCCGTTACATGCTTCGCATCTGGTATGAGCAGGCGCTCCCCGAAGAACTGAATTCCATGGTGCGGCAGATCATGGTCTCGGAAAGCAACTCCAGCTTGGGCGTGCTGCGTTTGGCTACAACCACCTTGAGCGCGTCCCATAAGAACAAATATGGACGCGATTATGATCCACCGGCCCCTGACAATCCGGCTTATGAACACCCGTAGGCCAGTTCACAAGAAATGACAATTTCGTGACAATTTTTTCATGTGCCTGCTTTAGGCTCTGGGCAATTATGAACGGGACACCGCTGCTGGCCCGTTCAGGGCGACTCAGTCCCGGGCTGGGTTGCGCTGCTCTGTCGGACGGAGACTGGCGGCCACCACAGGCCGCGGTCTCCAGTTCCGCGCTTGGATCCTTCCTGTGTGACTAGGCCTGCACACAGTTGGCGTTAATCTACGTGTTCACCTTCCTCAACGAAGCCGATTTCGGGGGGCGGCAGCTTATCGTGTGGGCGCGCCCAGAACACATACAATGCCGGCCAGAGCACAACGCTGATGAACAATTCCACGATCAGACCACCCACGATCACGATGGCGAACGGCCGCTGTGAATCGGAGCCGATGTCGTGCGACATCGCCGCCGGCAACAAGCCGAGCGTCGCCACCAGCATGGTCATCATGATCGGACGTAAGCGTAGGGAAGCCCCTTCTTTTGCCGCTTCGCGCGGATTCATTCCGCGGGTGCGCAGCTGATTGATGTACTCCACCATGATTACGCCGATTTCCACCGAAACTCCAATCAGCGCCAGAAAACCTAGGCCGGAGGAAACCGAAAAATGCGTTCCCGTGAGCAGCAGGCTGAAAAACCCGCCCAGCGGGGAAAGCGCCACCACCGCCAGAATCAGGGCCACCCACTTCCACGACTGAAACGCGCTGTAGAGGATGAACGCCATCAGCAAGATTGTGATGGGCACAATGATCGCGAGCCTGCGATTGGCGCGCTGCTGGCTTTCGTACTCGCCTGTCCAGTCCAGGCGATAGCCCTCGGGCAATTGCACCTTCTGCCGCACTTCCTCAATGGCCTGACGTACGGTGCTGCCCAGGTCGCGTCCGCGAACGCTGTATTTGATGGCGATGTAACGCGAATTCCCCTCGCGATAGATTGTGGAAGCCCCGTCCTCCAGCTTGATCTGACAGAGCTGGCCGAGCGAGACGCGCTCTCCGGAGGGAGCAAGCAGGCGGATCTTGGCGATATCGTCCACCGTCTTGCGATACGGTCCCTGATAGCGCACGGTGAGGTCGTAGCGCTGTTCCCCGATCAGAATCTGGCTCACTGCCTTGCCGCCGACCGCAGTTTCAACGGCATCCTGCACATCACTCACGTTAATTCCGTAGCGGTCCGCCGCGGCGCGGTCCACGATGAGATTGACATTCGGCTGGCCGCGCACCTGAAACGTGCCCAAATCCGCCACCCCCGGAATCTTTCCCATCACATCTTGAATTTCGTTGGCCTTCTGCTCGAGCACCTTCAGATCGCGCCCGAAAAGCTTCACCGCGAGTTCGCCTTTTACGCCGCTGACCGCCTCTTCCACGTTGTCGGAAATCGGCTGCGAGAAATTCCAATCCACACCGGGAAGCTTGTTGAGCGCCTCATCCATGGCGCCAATCAGTTCGTCTTTGGTGTGAAACTGAGGCCGCCATTTGGAACGGGGCAGCAAATCCACGAAGAATTCGGTGTTGTAGAAGCCGCTGGCATCGCTGCCATCGTCTGGCCGCCCCACCTGGCTCACGACTTGCGTGGCCTCAGGAAAATTGGCGAGCAGCACTCTTGCCTGATTGGCCAGCGTGATGCCGGCCGAGGGCCCGGTGCTGGGCGCCAGCGTGCCGCGCACCCAGATGGCGCCTTCATCCAGGTGCGGCAAGAATTCTGAGCCGATGATCCCGCTGAACGCCAGGAACAACATCACCGCCAGCGCCGCCAGCCCCATGCCCAGCGTGAATCGCAGATGATCGAAGCACCAATCCAGCGTGCGGCTGTAGGCGTCCTGCAGAAAACGCAAAACCGGATTGCGCCACTCTTTGATCTCTCGCTGGAAGAACAGACTGCACAATACCGGGGCAATCAGCAGGGCAAAAATCAAAGCGCCCAGCAGAGCAAAGGCAACCGTCCACGCCATGGGACGAAATAGCCGCCCCTCCACGCGCTGCAACGTAAAAATCGGCAGATACGCCACGATGATGATGATGCGAGCGAAAAATACCGGCTTCTGCACCTCGTGCGCCGCCGTGCCGATCATCTCCAGAAACGTTTTCCGCTGCGCGCCGAACTCCGCGTGGCGCAGGATGTTTTCCACCATCACCACTGAGCCATCCACAACCATGCCAAAGTCGAGCGCACCCAAAGACAGCAGGTTGGCCGGAATATGCTGCAAGTCCAGGAGAATCGCGGCAAACAACAAAGAAAACGGAATCGTGATGGTCACGATCAGCGCGCTGCGCACATTGCCCAGGAAGAGAAACAAAATAATCGTGACCAGCAGCACGCCATCAGTCAGATTGCGCAGCACGGTGTGGGTGGTGTAATGCACCAGATCGCTGCGATCGAGGTGCGGAACTAATTTCACCCCCGCCGGCAGCAGGCCGCCATTCAGTTGTGCGATCTTTGCGTGCAGGGCCTCGAGCGTAGCGTCCGCTTCCGCTCCTTTGCGCAACAGAACGATCCCTTCGACCACGTCGTCATCGTTGATCAGAGTGCCGTCTTCGCGGCGGATCGTCTTTCCCAGCTGCCCTAATCGCACCTTGGGCGCCTGCACCACGGTGGCCAGGTCGCGCACTCTGACCGGCGTGCCGTTCTGCACCTTCAGCACCGTGGCGGCGACATCATTCGTCGTCTGCATCAAGCCCACGGCGCGTACATTCAGCGCCTGTTGGCCGCGCTCAATGAAACCTCCGCCGGCATTCGTGTTATTGGCGGCCAAGGCCTGCTCCACCTGGGTGAGCGACAGGCCATAGGAAACCAGCTTGTCCGGATCTATCTGCACCTGGTATTCGCGAGTCGGCCCGCCAAAGGGATTCACATCCACCACATTCGGCACCGACTTGAGCTGGTTCACCACGAACCAATCGTTCAGCGCCTTGAGCTCCATCACGTCATATTTCGGGTTCGTGCTTTGCAGCGTATAAAACATGATCTGCCCGGTCGGGCTGTAATCCGGCCCCAGAACCGGATTGACCGAATTCGGCAGCGTGACCTCCTGCAGCCGCTGCATGACCTCCTGGCGCGCATCGAAAGTCGTGATGTCATCGTCGTAAATGATGGTGATAACCGATAGGCCGGAAAGCGAAACCGAGCGCAGATGAGTGAGATGGGCCACACCGTTCAGCTCAACCTCCAGCGGCACCGTGATCTGCTGCTCGATCTCTTCCGCGGCATGGCCCGGCCATTGCGTGATGATTTGCGTGTAAGTGTCGGCGACGTCGGGATAGGCTTCGATGGGAAGATTGTGAAAGGAAACAATGCCCCAGATGAACAGCAGCACGGCAACGCTCAACACCAGAATGCGGTTGCGCAGAGAAAAATCAATCAGCGAACGAATCATTTCCCCTGCTCCGCCATGGCTGAAGAGAAATCCAGCGCATTGGCGATGATCTGATCGCCCGGCTGCACGCCGGTGGCAATTTCCTGCATGCCGTCCGGTGTCACGCCTGCGGCCTGCACCTGCACACGACGGAACCGGTTTTCCCCTTCTTTCCGGAAAATCCAGTCCTTATCCTGCAATCGCATAACGGCGCTTCCGGGAACGACGGTGTAAGGCCGCCACCGGCGCGAGCGAAATGCCGCGACGGCAAACATGCCCGGACGCAGCGAGCCATCGCGATTGGGCAACACAATGCGCACCTTGGCCGAACGCGTGTTGGGATCGAGCACTCGCGAAATATCGGCGACCTTGCCGTGAAACAGCTTGTCGGGAAATGCGTTCAGACGAACGTCGGCTGGGTCGCCCAGGTGAACTTCGCCCAAATCGTTCTCGTACACGTCGCAAACCACCCAGAC
>Ga0335078_10012355_pt1 | contig 12660 bp, 13 predicted proteins | sample Lox_Sample_32_FD_206711 | JGI IMG/M metagenome (GOLD analysis project Ga0335078, IMG submission 206711) | Soil microbial communities from Loxahatchee National Wildlife Refuge, Florida, United States - Lox_Sample_3.2 | ecosystem: Environmental > Terrestrial > Soil > Wetlands | place: USA... | reverse complement strand
CCAGCGCTACTGGGGCTGCCCGATCCCGATCGTCTACTGCGAGCGCTGCGGCATGGTGCCGCTTGGAGAGGACGACCTGCCGGTCGAGCTGCCCGAGGTCGAGGACTACCAGCCGAAGGGACGCTCCCCGCTGGCCGCGGCCGAGGATTGGGTGAACACGCGGTGCCCGGACTGCGGCGGTCACGCGAAGCGCGAGACCGACACGATGGACACGTTCGTCGATTCGAGCTGGTACTACCTGCGCTACTGCGACGCCCGGAACGACCACGCCGCGTGGGACCGCAACATCCTCCGCAGCTGGATGCCCGTGGACCAGTACATCGGTGGCGTCGAGCACGCGATCCTGCATCTGCTCTACTCGCGCTTCTTCGTAAAGGCGCTGGCGGACATGGACCTGATGGACATCCAGGAGCCGTTCCAGGCGCTCTTCACGCAGGGGATGATCCTCGGCCCGGACGGCAACAAGATGTCGAGCTCGAAGGGCAACGTGATCGCCCCGAGCGAGATCATCGAGCGCTACGGGGCGGACGCCGCGCGCTGTTATGTGTTGTTCATCGGCCCGGCCGATCAGGACGCCGCGTGGTCTGAGACCGGCATCGACGGCGTGTACCGCCGGCTGCTGGCGCGGCTATGGCGCCTGGCCGACGAGCTCTTCGACAACACCGGAACCACCGAAGCCGCCGATCAGCCGGAGAACCCGCAGGGCGACGACCTCACGATCGTCCGCAAGGCGAACTGGGCGGTCGAAAAGGTGACGAGAGACGTCGCGGACCGCTTCGCGTTCAACACCGCGCTGTCCGCGATCATCGAGCTGATCAACGAGATCTACCGCTATCCGGACGCCGATCGTGAGGCCCGCCGGTTCGCGGCCGCGACCGCCGCCTCGCTGGTGTTCCCGTTCGCCCCCCACCTCGGCTCGGAGGCGTACGAGATGCTCACCGGCCGGCGCGTGTGGGAGGAGCCGTGGCCTGACGCCGATCCCAACATGCTCCAGACCGAGACCTTCGAGCTGGTCTGCCAGGTGAACGGCAAGGTCCGCGACCGGGTTAGCGCACCGACCGGGGCCGGAAGGGATGAGCTCGAGAAGCTCTGTCTCGAGTCGCGCGGCGTCAAGGCCCACCTCGACGGCCACGAGATCGCCAAGGTGGTCGTCGTTCCCGACAAGCTGGTCAACGTCGTCGTCCGCTGAGCCGAGGTGGCGCACCGGCCGTATGTCGCGGTCATAGGTCCGAGCGACGCGACCTCGCAGCAGACGCGGGCCGCCGAAGAGATCGGGCGTGGCCTCGCCGTCGCTGGAGCGATCGTCATCACCGGCGGTCTCGGTGGCGTGATGGAGGCCGCGTCCCACGGGGCGAGCGCGGCCGGCGGCACCACCGTCGGATTCCTGCCGGGATCGGACCGCACGAGCGCCAACAACTACCTCCAGATCGCCCTGCCGACCGGGCTCGGTGAGCTCCGCAACGGCCTGATCATCAGGGCCGCCGACGTCGTTATCGCCATCGGTGGCGCCTACGGGACGCTGTCGGAGATAGCGCTTGCGCTCAGGACGGACGTCGCCGTCATCGGCCTCGAGACCTGGGATGTCGAAGGGATCGAGCAAGTCGACACACCCGCAGACGCCGTGGAACGCGCCCTCGAAAGCGCCGCCCGCCGACCGCGCTCATAGACTCGAAAACAGATGCCCACGTTCAAGCCCGCCTACCTCATCCACGGAGACGACCACGGCCGGATCGCCGAACGCCGCCGGCGGCTGCGTGCGCTCGCCGAAAGCGAAAGCGGGACCCAGGGCGTCGAGGTCCTCGAGGGCGAGGCCGCCACGCCCGAAGCGGTCGCGAACGCCCTCAACGCCCTCACCTTCGCGCTCGGCCGCCGGTTCATCGTCGTCGACGGCGTCGAGCGGTGGACGGACAAGCAGTTGGACCCGCTCGAGGCGGCGCTCAAGGAGATCCCAGAAGACACAACGGTCGCGTTCTTCGCGCGCGAGGACGGTCGCTCGAAAGCTCCCAAGCGACTACATGATGCGGTCAAGAAAGCCGGCGGCGACATCAGCGCAGAGGAGAGCGTCAAGCCCTGGGAGCTGCCGAAGTGGGTGATCGCTCAAGCCAAGCAACTGGGTCTCCAACTAGAGCCCGACACGGCGCGGGCGCTCATCACCCACGTCGGCGACCGCCAGCAGCGGCTGCTCCGCGAGCTCGAGAAGCTCGCGCTGTACGCCGGCCCGGGGGCGCGTGTCGACCAGGCGATGGTCGACGAGCTGACGGCTCCGTCGGCCGAGCACAAGGCGTGGTCGCTCGCCGACGCCATCCTGTCCGGCGACGCCCAAGCCGCGACGCGCGAGTACCTCACGCTCCGCAGCCAGGGCGAGCGGGTGCCGAGCCTCCTCTACTGGATGACGCAGCGCGTCCGCACCGCGCGTGAAATCGCCACCGCCCTCGAGGCCGGCGAGCCACAAGCGCAGATCAAGCGAAAGCTCCGGATGCCCTCCAGGGCGGCGGACCGCCTGATCGCCGACGCCGGCCGCGCCGGCGCGGCGAACCTCGAGCGCACGATCGAGGAGCTCGCCGATCTCGAGCTCGCCTCACGCGGAGGCGGCCCCGGCGCCGCCGGCGAGGACACGGCCGCGCTGCTCGCCATTCAGAGAGTGGCGGTCTAGATGATGTGCAGCAGGAACCCGACGACGATCGCGACCAGGATCAGCACGAGCGCCGGCAGGAAGTGAAGGATGCGGCTCGATTCCCGCCGGAACGCCGGCGGGGCATTGGCCGCATTGCGCATGACCATCGCGGCGCCGCGGGAGGCGACCGCCTCGTCGCGCTCGGCGCGCAGTTGCTCGAGCGTCGCCGCGAGCGCCTCGCGCTCGGCCGCCGTGCGCTCGTTCGCGGTCACGGCGCCGTCGCGCAGGCGAACCGCGTCGTCGCGGTCGCCGAGCAGCGCGTCTCGCTCGGCGGCGACCCGGTCGCGCGCCTCGAGCGCGGCGTCGCGTTCGGCCAGCACCGCTTCGCGCGCGGCATGCGCGGCATCGAGCTGCGCCGCGAGCTCGTCGCGGGCGTCGATCGCGGTGCGCCGTTCGGCGAGCGCCTCGTCGCGGGCGGCCATCGCCGCATCCCTCATCCGCAGCGCCTCCTCCCGAGAACGCGTCGCGGCATCGCGGTCGGCCGCCGCCTCGTCGCGCAACTTCAGCGCTTCGCCGCGAGCCTGCACGAGGCGGTCGTGCTCGGTAGCGGCGGCCTCGCGCGCCTCGCGGGCGGCGTCGCGCGCGCCTGAGACCTCTTCGAGCTTGGCGCCGCGTCGCTCGAGCTCGGCCGCGAGCTCCGCGATCTCCGCCTCCTTCTGCTCGAGCTCGCGCTGCGCCCGATGGGCCTCGCGGCGGGCTTTGACGAGCTCCGGCGACGGCGCTCGGGGACGCCTGGGTGGAGCCGTCGCCTCGGACTCGGCATCGCGACGACGAGCGGTCGCGGCAGCCGTGGCGGCCGATGCACGGGGCGTGCCGGATCCCGACGCGGACCCGCGCCGGCGGGCGCGCGGCCGCTTGCCGCCCGGCAGCGGAAGCGTGATCGTGATGTCGGGCGCGACGTTCAGCTCCGCCTCGGTCCAGCCGGAGTCGTCCTCGTCGTAGGGGAACGAGGCCTCCCACGGCTGACCGTCCTCGGCCGCCCATGGCTTGTGCTCGAGGTCGGCCAGCAGGCGCCGTTGCTCCTCGTCGGCAACCAGCGTCAGACTCGGGCGGATGAACCGCCGTCCGCGCACACCGAACCAGCGGCCGCCTACCTCAAACCGCTCTCCGTCCGCCATCTCGAACCGATCGAGCTCGAAGGCGACGCCGTTGGCTCCGGTGGTTGCCGGCTCGACGACCTCTGCCATGCGGATCAACAAGTTACCCGGATCGGCGATCCGACCGCGCGCTCGCAAGCAGTTTTGCAGGCTAAACCGTCTAGCCGCGCCGTACGCGCGCCGCGCGCGACTTCTTGCGCGCGCCGGCGTTGCGGTGCAGAGCGCCGCGCTTGACGGCCTTGTCGATCGCCTGGACGAGCTCGCGATGCTCGGTGTCGGCCTGCGCGCCGTCACCGGCCGCGACCGCCGTCTCGAGGCGCCGGAAGAAAGTCTTGATCTTCGACGTGTAGCGGCGGTTCTCGAGGCGCTCACGCTCGGCGCGAAGGATCCGCTTCTTCTGTGACTTGATGTTGGCCATAAGCAGAGGGAAGCCACGGCATCCCTCGCCGCGGCGCGCCCTACTATAGCCAGCCCTGGCCCAGATCGACACACGAACGGGGACTTCCGGCAACGGCGTCCCGCCCCAGCCTCTCGAGGGACCCGGCGCACCACCCCAGGGACCCGGCGCGACCAATCCGCCGCGTCGGCGCATCGCCGTCAACACGGCCATCTTCGCGTTCGCGACAGCGCTGTCGCGGATCGCCGGTCTCGGGCGCGAGGTCGTCCAGGCAGCGTATTTCGCGACCTCGGCCGCGGCGTCGGCGTTCACGCTCGCCTCCCAGGTTCCGAATCTGTTCAGCAACCTGTTCTCGCAGGCGGCGCTGTCGGCGGCGTTCGTGCCGGTGTTCACCGAGCTGCTCAGCAAGGGCCGCAAACGCGAGGCGTTCCGCGTCGCCTCGACGCTGTTCTGGGTGATCCTGATCGCGCTCGGCGCGCTCACGGTGCTGTGGACTCTGGTCGCGGGGCTCGTCGTGCCGGCGTTCACCGGCAGCCACATCCCCAACGGGCTGACCGCGGGCCTGTCGCGCGTGCTGTTCCCGGTCGTGCTGCTGCTGAGCCTGACCGGGCTGCTCGTCGGGATCCTCCAGTCCTACGACGAGTTCACGATCCCCGCGATCGCGCCGGCGGTGTGGAACCTCGTGATCCTGCTCGGGCTGGTCACGCTGTATCACCGGTGGGGCGGCAACGACCGGATCTACGCGTACGCGATCGCATGGCTCGTCGCGACGATCGTCCAGTTCCTGATGGTGTTCGCGGCGCTCCGCCGGATCGAGTTCAAGGTGTCGTTCGTCTGCGACTGGCGCGACCCGCGCGTGAAGCAGGTGCTGATCCTGTTCATCCCGGTGACGATCAGCATTGGGATCGTCAACCTCGACATCTTCCTCAACGCCGGCTTCGGGTCACTCGTCTCGAGCGCGGCGCCGGCCGCGATCAACGACGCGTTCCGGATCTACATGCTCCCGCAGGGGATCTTCAGCGTCGCGGTCGCGACCGTGCTGTTCCCGACGCTCAGCCGCATGGCGGCGCGCCGGGACGCCAGCGGGATGCGCAAGACGATCGGCAACGGCATGCGCCAGATCAACCTGCTGCTGATCCCGTCGTCGGCGCTGATGCTTGTGCTGGCGACGCCGATCACTCGGCTCGTCTACCAGCACGGCACGTTCCACTCGACGTCGACCCATTTCGTCTCCACAGCGCTGTTCTGGTTCGCGTTCAGCCTGCCGTTCGCGGGCGTCAACCTGCTGCTGACACGAACGTTCTTCGCGCTCAAGCGCCCGTGGATCCCGACCAAGCTGGCCGCGATGAACATCGTGGTCGACGCGATCGTCAGCATCGCGCTGTACAAGCCGCTCGGGATCGCCGGCCTCGTGATCGGAACCGCGGCCGCCAACATCGTCATGACCGGGCTGCAGCTTTGGCGGTTGCGGATCGGGTTCAACGGCTACCTCGAGCTTGGGCAGACGACGATGATCACCCTGCGGATCCTGGTCGGGACGATCATCATGGCCGCGATCGCCCGCGGCATATGGGTGTTACTTGACCATCTGCTCGGCGAATCGTTGGCGGCGCAGATCTTCTCGGTCGGGATCGCTTCCGCGGTCGCCTGCGCTGTCTACGCCAAGCTCATGCTCACGATGCGCGTGCCCGAGGCAAGGCAGATCCAGGGGCTGATCATGGCCCGGCTGCGATCGAGCTAGCCTCTGGGCCGCATGAGCCTGTACGAGCGCCACTTCTCCGATCCCCGCCGCGAGCGCGCCTTCCTGAGCGCGGTCGGGTTCACGACCGCGTTCGCGACCGCGCGCGGGATCACACACGCGATCAGGGCGGGCGTTGGCCCGTTCCACAACATCTCGGAGGGCGGGCGCCACATCCACCACTCGACGATCGGGATCCTCGGGCTGCTCTCGATCGGCTATGTCTGGACCCAGCAGATCGCCGTCGGGGTGCAGCCGTGTGCGCGTTGGCCCTCGCGCGTGAGCGCGACCACTTACGGGATCGCGGCCGCGCTGACTCTCGACGAGTTCGCGCTGTGGCTGGACCTCCACGACGACTACTGGGACAAGCAGGGCCGCAAGTCGATCGACGCGGTGGCGATCTTCGCCGGCCTGCTCGGGATCGCCGTTGGCGGCCGGGGCGCGCTGAAGGAGCTCGGGCTGCTCCCGAAGGCGCTCGAGCGCTGGGTGGATTAGAGGGGCCTCGCTTCGCTCGGCATCCGTGGGGCCGTTCCGCCCGGCGTCCGTGCCGGGCGGCCGCAATCCCTGGCCGGACGGGGAACATGGCCCCACGGATGACGCCTCCCGGCTCGGCCCGCTCGGCATCCGGCCTCGCCAAGACCGGGCCGGCCGGGAGTCAGCCGGCGGGCGCGGCCCACTAATACCCTCTAAGTAGACATGGCCGACCAGGCTCACATCCGGAACTTCTCGATCATCGCCCACATCGACCACGGCAAGTCGACGCTGGCCGACCGCATCCTCGAGCTGACGCACACCGTCGACCCGAGGGCGATGCGCGCCCAGGTGCTCGACTCGATGGAGCTCGAGCGCGAGCGCGGGATCACGATCAAGGCCCAGGCCGTGCGGGTGTTTTACGAAGCCGGCGATGGTCAGGCGTATCAGCTCCATCTGATCGACACGCCCGGGCACGTCGACTTCACCTACGAGGTGTCGCGGTCGCTGGCCGCGTGCGAGGGCGCGCTGCTCGTCGTCGACGCCTCGCAGGGCGTCGAGGCGCAGACGGTCGCCAACACGTATCTCGCAATCGACTCGGGGCTCGAGCTGATCCCGTGCCTGAACAAGGTCGACCTTCCCGGCGCCGAGCCCGAGCGTGTCGCCGAGGAGATCGCGGAGCTGCTAGGGGAGCCGGCGGACTCGGTGCGGCGGATCAGCGCGAAGACCGGCGAGGGCGTGACCGACGTGCTCGACGAGCTGATCGCACGCGTGCCGCCGCCGAGCGGCGACCCCGACGCGCCCGCGCGAGCCCTGATCTTCGACTCCGAGTTCGACCAGTACCGCGGCGTGATCGCCTACATCAGGGTGGTCGACGGGACGTTCACCAAGGGTGAGGCAATCCGCGCGATGCAGGCGGGCACCGAGGCCGAGATCGACGACATCGGGTTCTTCACGCCGCAGATGACCTCGGCGGCCGAGCTCCACGCCGGCGAGGTCGGCTTCCTGATCACCGGGATCAAGGACGTGACCAAGCTCCGCGTCGGCGACACGCTGACCACCAAGCGCGACGCCGCGACCGAGCCGCTCCCCGGCTACCGCGAGGTCAAGCCGATGGTGTTCTGCGGCCTGTTCCCGATCGACTCCGACGACTATGCCGACCTGCGCGACGCGCTCGAGAAGCTGTCGCTCAACGACGCCGCGCTGAGCTGGGAGCCCGAGACCTCGGACGCGCTCGGGTTCGGGTTCCGGTGCGGGTTCCTCGGGCTGCTGCACATGGACATCGTGCGCGAGCGCCTCGAGCGCGAGTACGACCTCGAGCTGCTGGCGACGATGCCGAGCGTCGAGTACGAGGTCGAGCTGACCGACGGCGTAACGATCCCCGTCCACAGCCCCAACGACATGCCCGAGCCGACCCGCGTCGCGGTCGTCCGCGAGCCGTACATCCGCGCGTCGATCCTGACCCCCAAGGAGTACATCGGGCAGATCATGGAGCTGTGCCAGGAGCGCCGCGGCGACCACGCCGGCCTTCATTACCTCTCGTGCGAGCGCGTTCAGCTCACCTACGACCTGCCGCTGGCCGAGATCGTGCTCGACTTCTTCGACCAGCTCAAGTCGCGGACGCGCGGGTACGCCTCGCTCGACTACGAGCTGATCGGCCTGCGTGAGTCGGACCTGGTCAAGCTCGACATCCTGCTCGCCGGAGATCCCGTCGACGCGCTGTCGATGCTCGTGCACAAGAGCAAGGCCTACGACGCGGGGCGGACGCTCGCCGAGCGGCTGCGAAAGACGATCCCGCGCCAGCAGTACGACGTCCCGATTCAGGCGGCGATCGGGTCGCGGATCGTGGCGCGCGAAACGATCAAGGCCTATCGCAAGGACGTGACCGCCAAGTGCTACGGCGGCGACATCACGCGCAAGCGCAAGCTGCTCGAGACGCAGAAGAAGGGCAAGCAGCGGATGAAGCAGGTCGGCCGGATCGAGGTGCCCCAGGAGGCATTCCTCACCGTGCTCGAGCTGGGCGAGAAGAGCTAGCTCTTACGTCCGCCGGCCGCTGTCGTGGCCACGCTCGCCCCGGCGCTGCATCCAGTGGGCGAATTCGTCGAGGCCGTCGGCAAGGATCTTGCCGAAGTTGTCGTCGGTCTTGATGTAGCCGAGCTCCTCGTCGGACGGCCGGTCGGCGCGCTTGGTCTTCGAGGTCGCCGCCGCGGCCGCCTCGCGCGCCGCGCGCTGGGCGCGCTCGCGCGCGACGCGGGCCTTCTCGCGCAACTCCCGCTCCAGACCGGCGAGCCGCTCCTCGACGTCCGGGCTGGTCGGCGGGGGCGGGGAGGAGGGCGGAATTGGACTCCGGCGGCGCTGGCGCATGATGCTTCCGTACGCTTCCTGGACCTCCTCGAACCTCCGCGCCGACTCGATCGAGCCGCCGTTGTGGTCGGGATGGTGCTCCTGGACGAGGCGCCGGTAGGCGACGCGAAGCTCCTCGTCCGAGACCCCCGGCTTCACGCCGAGGACGGTGTAGGGGTCGCGGCGCAGGGACTCAGACCCAGGGACGCGGCCTCGGGCCGCTCGGGCGACCGGCGGGCCAGCGACCGTACGCGTGTAGCGAGCGGCGGTAACGATTGCCGTAGTGGCGATGGCTACGCCCGAACACCCACCAGGCGGCCCCGAGCACGAGCGCCCACGCCGTGAACAGCGTGGTGATCACGACCACCGCCGCGATCAGCATCGAGACGATCACCGGCAGCAAGAACACGAGCGCGACGATCACGGCGGGGTGCGGGATCGAGAGCGACCGCGACGACTGGCGACGGCGAACGGCCGGCGTGCCGGGCAAGTCGGCGACCACCGCGTCAAGGTCTCCGTAGGTGCGCGCGGAGAACACGGCCTCGAGTCGCTCCTCGAGCTCCTCGGCCAACAGCCGGCCCTCTGCGGTCGCGTGGCGCAACCGCTCGGCGACCTGTTCGCGATCCGCGTCCGATGCCTTCAGGGTCGCTCGCCTAGCCATCTCGCTGTTGCTCCTCGTTGCCCACTGAAGTTTCCGGGTTTGCGACGAGGCTACCGGGCCCCGCGGCTACCCACAAGCGTACCGAGCCGCGATCGTGGGCATGTTCTCATATGCCTTGACAGTTATATAGCCATGGGGTTATATTCGCTGTCGTGTCGTCTGCCTGGTCCGCGCTTGCCGACCCCCACCGCCGCGCGATGCTCGAGCTGCTGCGCGAGTCGCCGCGACCCGTCGCGGAGCTGGTCGCGCGGACCGGCCTGACCCAACCCGGGACGTCGAAGCATCTGCGCGTCCTCCGGGACGCCGGCCTCGTGATCTCGCGCGCCGAGGGTCAGCAGCGGATCTACGCGCTCGACGTCCGCCCGCTGGCGGAGCTCGACGACTGGCTCGCGCCCTACCGGCAGGTGTGGGAGCGGAGCCTCGACGCGCTCGAACGGCACCTGGACCTGAACTCGAACCAGGAGGACTGTTAGATGTACGGCAGCTATGCCACGATCGAAGACCGGCCGACGCTCATGTTCGAGCGGCGGTTGTCCCACCCGGTCGACCGGGTGTGGCGGGCAATCACCGAGCCGGGCGAGCTCGAGCACTGGTTCCCGTCCAAGGTGGTAGTCGGCGAGTTGCGGACGGGGGCTGAGATGACATTCGAGTTCGAGAACATGCCGCTCGATGCCCCGTCGAGCATGGGCGGGGAGGTCACCGACTTCGATCCTCCGCGACGTTTCGGGTTCTACTGGGGCGAGGACCACCTGAGGTTCGAACTCGAGCCGGTCGACGGCGGTTCCGGGTGCGCGCTGCGGTTGACGGTGGCGCTCGAAGCTCGCGACAAGGCCGCCCGCGATGCGGCCGGATGGCACGTGTGTCTGGACCGCCTCGAGCGCCGGTTGGGCGAACAGGGGGAGCGCGGCGAGTGGCGCGAGTACTACGACGAGTACCAGCGCCGCGGCGTCCCCGCGGGTGCGCCGATCCCTGGCGAGTAGCTAGACCAGCACGCGCCGGCGGAAGTTCCGCAGCCCCAGCCACAAAAACGCGGCCGAGAACGCGATCAGCACCGGGTAGATGATGAAGAGGTGGAGGTGCGAGAACGGGGTCAGCCCGGCGCGCATTCCCTCGGTCACGTAGATCAGCGGGTTGATCAGCACGAGGATCTGGAGCCAGTGGATGCCCGCGACCTCCACCGGCGCGAGCTTCGTCCACTGGTAGTAGGTGCCGCCCAGGAACGTGAGCGGGAGGACGACGAACCCCCACATCAGGCCGATGTTGCGAGGCTCGAACGTGGTCCCGAGCACGAGCCCGAGCGAGGTCATGGCGAGGCAGGCGAGCGGGATCAGCGTGAGGACCACCGGCCAATGGACATGGAGGTGGGCGTTCACGCCGCCGGCGTGGACGACGGCTGCGATCGGAAACACGATCAGCGCCGCGAGGATCCCCTGGACGCAGCCCGACAGGACCTTGGCGATCGCCACCAGCGAGATCGGGCACGGCGCCTGGACCCGGTCCTCGATCTCGCGCGTGTAGCCGAACTCGGTCGACATCGGCAGCGCCACCGCCTGGATCCCCTGGAACATGATCGAGATCCCGACGACGCCGGCGACGAGCACGGTCGCGAACGCCGATTCGGCCACCGGGCCGCGGCCGCCGCCGATGCCCTGGCCGATCGTCGGGAACACGTACAGGAACACGAACACGAGCAGGAAGGGCTGGATCAGCGTCCGGACGATGAACTCGCCGAGGTGCTTGCGGAGCACGGTCAGGTCGCGCACGATCAGCGCCCACAGCGCCGCCCGGCTCGCCGCGAACGTCGACCGGGTGGGCGTCAGCGAGATCGCGTGTGCCTGACCGGCGCCCGGCGCCTGCGCGGCCCGCGGGCTCGTGGTGGTCATTCGCGGAGATCCTTTCCGGTCAGGTTGATGAACACGGTCTCGAGCGTCGGCTCGGCGACCGACAGGTCAACCAGCTCGTACCCGGCGCGCTCGGCGGCCGACACCACGCGCGGGACGATCCGTTCGGAGCCCGTGACGTGCAGCTCGACGCCGCCGTCGATCACGCGCGTGCGCGTGACGTTGTCGACTTCGCGCTCGAGCGCTTGCGCCAGTTCGTCTCCGTCACCCGATGCCTTGACGGTCACGATCGTGTCCGCGCCGACCGACTGCTTGAGCGCTGCCGGCGTGTCGAGCGCGAGGATCTTGCCGTGATCCATGATCGCGACCCGATTGCACAGCCGATCGGCCTCCTCCATGTAGTGCGTGAGCAGCATGATCGTCTGGCCGTCGGAGTTGAGCTCGCCGAGGATCTCCCACAGCGCCAGCCGGCTCTGGGGGTCGAGGCCGGCCGTAGGCTCGTCCAGGAACAGCACCGCCGGCCGGTGAAAGATCGCGCGCGCCACCATCAGTCGCTGCGCCATCCCGCCTGAGAGCGCGTACACCGACGCCTTCGCCCAGCGGCTGAGGTGAAACTGCTCGAGCAGCCGGTCCGAGATCCGCCGGGACTCGGACGCCGCGATCCCGAACAGGCGGCCGTGGAAGTACAGGTTCTCCCACACGGTCAGCTGGCGGTCGAGCGTGTTCTGCTGGGAGACGATCCCGATTAGCTGCTTGGCGAGCGCGGGGTGGGCGATCACGTCGACCGTCCCGACATTGGCGCGCCCGGCGGTGGGGACGACGCGCGTCGTGAGCATCCCCGCCGTCGTGGTCTTGCCGGCCCCGTTCGGCCCGAGCAGCCCGAAGATCTCACCGGCCTGGATGGTCAGGTCGAGCTGGTCGACGGCCTTGAAGTCGGTTCCTGGATAGACCTTGGTCAGGCCGTCGGTGCGGATGATCGCGGCGCCGGCATCGCCGTTTTCGTTACTGAGGGCCATGGAAGAATCACCAAGTATGGACCTCGGCCTCCGCGATCGGGCCTGCATCGTCACCGGCGCGTCCGGGGGCATCGGCCGGGCCGTCGCGGTGTCGCTGGCGGGCGAGGGCGCGTCGGTTCTGCTTGTCGGCCGGCGCTCGTCGGTGCTGGACGACGTGGCGCGGGCGTGCGCGGCGGCCGGCGGACGCGGCGAGGCGCTGGCGCTCGACGTAACCGCTGCCGACGCCGGTGAGCGGGTTGTGCAGGCGTGTGCGGATCGCTTCGGGCGGATCGACGTGCTCGTCAACGGGGCCGGTACAAGCGCGGTCCGATCGGTCGAGGAGCTCACCGACGAGGAGTGGCAAGCGCAGTGGGAGCTGCACGTGATGGCGCCGATGCGGCTGATGCGGGCCGCCGCGCCGGCCATGGCCTCGCGTGGGTGGG
>Ga0335078_10012354_pt1 | contig 12660 bp, 10 predicted proteins | sample Lox_Sample_32_FD_206711 | JGI IMG/M metagenome (GOLD analysis project Ga0335078, IMG submission 206711) | Soil microbial communities from Loxahatchee National Wildlife Refuge, Florida, United States - Lox_Sample_3.2 | ecosystem: Environmental > Terrestrial > Soil > Wetlands | place: USA... | reverse complement strand
CCGGGCCATCCGGCGTCGACCAGCACCCACGAGGATCCGGACTCCACCAGGTACACGTTCGATGCCAGCCGCCACGGCCCGGTGCGCAGGCAGTGGACTCCTGTGGCGACCGGAGCCGTCGCCGGACTGTGCGCCGCCGTCATGACTGTTCCTTCACCCCCCCAAAGAGTGAACCCGGAATGCGGCCTCCGGGGTGGGCCATAGGTCACGAAACGGTGCGCCGTTCGGCGTCAGCCGGCGGGACACTCTCCGCCGGCCCAGGCGCCAGACGGAGGTCGCGTGCCGGGCGGGTGGAGACAGGCCCCGGCGCGAGGTGACGAAGGGCTCTGCCGCCGGCGCTCAGTAGAGTCACGATGCCGTCATGAGACCGCATGTGATGACGCCAGGCCGGCGGTGATGGCGGGGCCGAAGAAGAAGGCCGCCGAAGAAGAAGGCCGACCGCCGCCCGGCGGGGATTCTGCCTGCTTGGTCATGGCGCACTCCTCCCGACGTCGCCAGTGTTTCCTGCAGGCCAGGGCCAGCGGACCCGTCGACCGTCCCAGCAGCCAGGGCCCCTTCGCCCCCTTCCGGCCAAGCGCAGGACAACTGGAGGCATCAGCTGCGGCGAAGCACGGCCCGGGCAAGCACGGGCTGAGGCCGCCTCAGCGACCGCGAGTGCGTCGGCGACGTCGGGCTCATACAGGTGCGGGCCGGCGGTGGGACTGGACAGGATCGAGGTGACCCGCACGTGAGCACCGCCGATCGTGGCGATGTTCGCCCAGAGGTTCTCCCCCGCCACCCACCCTCACCACCCCTGGTGCCGCCGGGGCGTGCGAGCTGGCGCACCGACGGCGATAACGGCGGCAGCCAGGCCGAGAACCCGGCCACAGCGATGCCACCGGCGGGGAATGGCGATGCCGGCCGCGCTACCTCGGTTCACCGGGCCGGGGCGTTGGTGCCTGGCCTGGCCGGCTTGGGCCTGGCTGGTTTGCGGGCGGGGGCCAGGTGGAGGGTGTGGGTGGTGAAGCGGGCGGCGCGGCGGTGTATGCGGAAGCCGGGAGTGCGGTGCCGGGGCGTGGCGGCCGCCGCTGGGGGGTGGTAGAGGCGGTAGAACCAGTACTTGCCGACTTCGATCAGTACCAGGTAGCAGACGACGATGGCGGCCAGGGCGAGGAAGAACAGGCCGGGCAGGGGCCGGAAGCCCAGCACGTGGCCCAGTGGGGTGAAGGGCAGGACCGCGCCGGCGATGACCACGGCGAAGGCGGCGAGCAGCAGCGGCACGCTCGGGCGGCTGCGGAAGAACGGGATGCGCCGGGTGCGGATGACGAAGATGACCAGGGTCTGGGTGGCGAGGGATTCCACGAACCAGCCGGTGTGGAACAGGACCGGCCCGGCGTGGAAGACCCAGAGCATGATGCCGAAGGTGACGAAGTCGAAGATGGAGCTGAGCGGGCCGAAGAAGAGCATGAACTTGCGGATGAAGCCCAGGTCCCAGCGGGTGGGCTGGGCGACCAGCTCGGGATCGACCTCGTCGGTGGGGATGGCGAGCTGGCTGGTGTCATACATCAGGTTGTTGAGCAGGATCTGGGAGGGCAGCATCGGCAGGAAGGCCAGGAAGATCGAGGCCCCGGCGGCGCTGAACATGTTCCCGAAGTTGCTGGAGGTGCCCATCAGGACGTATTTGATGGTGTTGGCGAAGATCCGCCGGCCGCCCACGACCCCGTCGGCGAGCACGTTGAGGTCTTTTTCCAGCAGGATCACGTCGGCGGCGTCTTTGGCCACGTCGGTGGCCGAGTCGACGGAGACGCCGACGTCGGCGGCGTGCAGCGCGACGGCGTCGTTGACGCCGTCGCCGAGGAAGGCGACGTCGTCGCCGGTGGCCCGCTGCGCCCGCACGATCTGGGCCTTGTGCTCGGGGCTGACCCGGGCGAACACCGTGGTGTGGGCGAGCAGGCTGGTGAGCTGGTCGCCGGCCTGGTCGACGTCGGCGCCGGTGGCGACCTGCCCGGGCGGCAGGCCCAGGTCGGTGCAGACCTTGGCCGCGACGGCCGGGTTGTCGCCGGTGAGGATCTTGACGGTGACACCCAGGGCGGCCAGCCGGGCCAGCGCGGCGCGGGCGGTGGGTTTGGGCGGGTCGAGGAAGACCAGGATGCCGCTGAACGCCAGGCCGTGCTCGTCGGCCGGGGTGAGCGAGGACTGGCCGGCCGCCTCTTTCGTGGCAACCGCGATGACCCGGTTGCCGGCCGCGAACTCCGCGTCCAGCGCGGTGCGGGCGGCGGCGGGTACCCCGGTGCACCGCTGGAGCAGCCCTTCCGGGGCGCCCTTGGTAATGACCATCCGGTGACCGTGGCCGTCTTCGGCCAGGACCGACACCAGGCGCCGGTCGTGGTCGAACGGCAACGTGGCGAGCCGGTGCCAGCCGGCCAGCGCCGCCTGCTGCCCGGCGGCGGCCGGGGAGTCCCACAACGCGACGTCGAGCGGGTTGCCGCCGGCCGCCTTGCCGTCTTCGACCACCGCCTCGTTGCACAACAGGCCCAGCAGCAGCGGCTGCTCACCGGCCGTGCCGTCTGGGCCCGCCGAGCGCATGAACCGCAGGCTGCCTTCGGTCAGGGTGCCGGTCTTGTCGGTGAACAGCACGTCGACATCGCCCAGGTCCTCGATGCACACCAGCCGCTTGACCAGCACCTTGCGCTTGGCGAGCTGCCGCGACCCGGTGGCCAGGCTGGTCGACACGACCGCCGGCAGCAGCTGCGGGCTGATCCCCACCGCGATCGACAGCGAGAACAGCAGCGCGTCGATCACCGGCTTGTGCAGGGCCACGTTGATGACGAAGATCGCGCCGGTCAGCACCCCGGCCACCCGCACCAGCAGCATCGAGAACTTGCGCAGCCCCACCTGGAACTCGGTCTCGGGCTGCCGCTGCCCCAGCCCGAGCGCGATCCGCCCGAACTCGGCCGCCCCGCCGGTCGCCACCACCACCCCGGTGCCCGACCCGGCCCGCACCACCGTGCCCATCAGCGCGCAGCCGGCCAGCTCGGCCAGCGGCGTCCCGGCCGCGACCGGCCCGGCCGACTTCTCGGCCGGCACCGGCTCACCGGTCAGCACCGACTCATCACATTCCAGCCCGGCGGTGTCCAGCAGCCGCAGATCAGCGGGTACCACTTGGCCGAGCTGCAGGTCCACCACATCACCGGGTACCAGCTCGGTCACGTCCAGATCGCGCACATGCCCGTCGCGCCGCACCACGCAACGATGATGAATGGACGAATGCAGCGCCTCGGCCGTCTTCGCCGCCTTGTACTCATTGGCGAACCCCAGGCCCACCGAGGCGACCAGGATCACCCCGATGATCACCGCGTCGCTGCCCTGGCCCAGGAACGCCGATGCCAGCGCGGTTACTGCCAGCAAGATCAGCAGCGGCGACCGCAGCTGGCCCAGCAGCACCGGCCACGGCCGGGCCCGGTACGACCGCACCGCGTTCGGGCCCACCACCCCCAGCCGCCGCGACGCCTCACCCTCCGCCAGGCCCTCCAGGCCGCTCCCCAGCCGCGCCAAAACATCAGCGCCACCCAGCGCCGCAGCCTCGACCGCAGGCACCGGCGACGGTACGGCGGCGCTTTGCCTGCCGCCGGAAAGGGCGACTGCCACAGCTACCTCATTCCATCAGGTAGTGCCATGCTCTCGTCGTCGCATGCACTCTGGGCAGAAACTCATCGGCCCTTCTCCGGGGTGCTTGGGTCACTGCTGGTGTGCCGGTGGCTGCTGCCCAGGATGCGCAGGTGGCGGCGGTGCGGCGTAGTCGCTACCGCCGTGGCGGCACCGGCCGGGGCCACCTCGGGGACAATGTCAACGGGTTCGGGGATCTCACCCGCCCGCTCGCGGGATGCCCTCAAGAAGGCGTAGAGGATGACCCCGATCAGCAGGCCCAGCAGGGCGGCGTACACGGCGGTATAGCCGGCGGCGAACGTCACCCACAGCGAGAACAGCACGGCCACCCCGCTGATGGTCAGGTCACGGGCGAGCAGCCAGCCGTGCACCTGCCGGCGCCGCGACACCAGGTAGGTGAGCTGGGCGCAGGCCGAGACCAGGTACGGGATGGCCACGGTGACCACCGTCAGGTCCACCAGGTAGGTGAACACCTTCAGGCCCGAGGCGGTGTTGTAGCTCCACAGCATGAGCAGCGAGGGCAGGATCGCCGCCACCAGGACACCGATCCTGGCGGTTCCCCTGCTGTCGGACCAGCGGAAGGCACGGGGGAACGGGAACAGGTCGTCGGCCGCCGCGGCCCGCGATACCTCCGCGGTGACCAGCGTCCACCCGTTCAGCGCCCCGATGCCGGACACGACGGCGATCGCGGCCACCAGCTTGCCCGCCCACACGCCGTGGCTGAAGATCGCCTCGAACGCGGGCACGAACGGCGCGCCGTTGTTGACCAGGCCCTTGTGGGCGACCAGGCCCATGACCGCGGCCGAGGCCAGCAGGTACAAGATGGCGCTGGCGCCAGTGCCGAGCACCGAGGCCAGGCCCACGTTGCGGCGCGGGTTGCGGACGCGCTTGGCGGTGATGGCCGCCACCTCCACGCCGATGAACGAGAACAGCGCCACCCCGGCGGCGATCCCGATCGCGTCATACAGGCTGCCGCCAGAGGCGTTGAAGGCGCCGAAGTTGCCGCTGGAGATGAAGAACCAGCCGACGATGCCCACGAACAGCAGCGGCAGGAACTTCAGCACCACCGTCAGGTTCTGGAACCAGGACATCTGCCGGATGCCAGCCAGGTTCAGGGCCGCCGGGATCCACAGGCCGGTCAGGGCGATGCCCCAACTGGTCCACGGCGAGGGGTGGGTGATGTTGAACAGCGACTCGACATAGAAGACCCAGGACGACACGATGGCCGCGTTGCCGGCCCACGCCTGGATCCAGTAGCACCAGCCGGTGAGGTACCCGGCGAAGTCGCCGAACTCGTGCCGGGCGTAGGCGTACAGCCCGCCGTCGGCGTTCGGCACCCGCCGGGTCAGCTGGCCGAACAAGATGGCCAGCAGCATCGCGCCGACCGCGATCACCGCCAGCACCAGCAGCGAACTGGTGCCCGCCCCGGCCATCACCGCGGGCATGGTGAACACCCCGGTCCCGATGATGCTCCCGATGACCAGGGCGGTCGCTGAGGTCAGGCCCAGTGAACGGCCCTTCTGCTCGGCCCGCGAGGGCCCCGGCTCGGATGTGCCCGTCCGCTCCGGCAACGGGTAAGCACTAGCAGACATCAAAGCCTCCCGCGGATACCGCGCGGTGCTGCCTTCCCCGCAATAGCGGCACCGCTCCACTACCAGCCTCGCTGCGGCCCGCTGAACGGCACAGGGACAGAAGTCCCGCCGGTCAAGGCGAAGGTAGGCACGCCGGCAGCGGCGGTGCCGACGCGCGGCGTCGCGCCCAATGCGCACGCTGATCCGCCGGATTCTCAGCAGGCAGCCGGCCTAGCGCGGCACGCGCCTGGACCTGCATGAAAACCTCGACCAGGTGACCCGCCCACGCGGCAGGTCCGGTGGCCGGGAGCCCGGGCTGTGGCGTCGGCTTTCACAGCCAGCCGGCCACGGTCTGGACCAGCACCACCGCTGAGAGCAGTCCCACGACGGTCACGCAGAGCGTGGCGACGGCGCGGAAGACCGGCCCATTCGCCGCGTCTCCGAGGACCGACCGGCGGTTGGCCAGGATCAGGATGTAGGTCAGCAGAACCGGGGTGATGAATCCGTTCAGCACCTGAGCATTGATCACCAGGCTGACCGCGTTCCCCGGCAAAAGTGCGACCGCGGCGCCGACAACGAGCTGGACGGTGTAGATCCCGTAGAACAACGGTGCCTCGCGCAGCTTACGGGACAGCGAGCGCTCGACGCCCGCCGTCTCGGCGATCGCGTACGCGGTCGACAGCGGAACCACCGTCGCCGCCAGCAGCGCGGCGCCGAGCAGCCCGACGGCGAACAGCTGCGACGCCGCCTCGCCAGCGACCGGGCGCAGCGCGGCCGCGGCCTGCCCGACGCTGCTCAGCGGCCCGGTGCCGCCGATCGCGGCGGCCGTGGCGATGATGATGAAGATCGACACCACGTCGGACAAGATGGCCCCGTTGATCGTGTCGATCCGTTCACTCTTGTAGGTCTGCGGGGTGACGCCCTTATCGACCACGGCCGATGTCAGGTAGAACTGCATGTAGGGGGTAATGGTTGTCCCGATCAGCGCGACCGCCAGCAGCAGGAACGCCTTCGTGTGCAGGAAGTGCGGCCACAGCAGGTTGCTGGCCACGGCACCGGCGTCGGGATGGCCCAAAAACGCCGCGATCGGGTAGGTCAGGAAGACCAGGCCCATCACCACGAACACGCGCTCAGCTTGGGAGTAGTTACCGAAAACGGTGACGGCCCAGATACCGGCCAGCGCGATCGGGACCGCGATGTAACGCGATACCCCGAAGATCTCCATCGCGGCACCGATGCCCGCGAACTCGCTCACCGTCAGGCCCGCGTTGGCGACGAACAACAGCACCATCGCGGCGGCACCGCTGGGCAGCGGGAACTGCTCGCGGATCAGCGCGCCCAGCCCCTCACCGGTGTATGCGCCCAGCCGCGCGCACATTTCCTGCACGACCACCAGCGCCACGGTGATCAAAACCATGAGGAACAGCATCCGGTAGCCAAACTGCGACCCGGCGCTGGCATAGGTGATGATCCCGCCCGCGTCGTTGCCGGCATTCGCCGAGATCAGCCCCGGGCCGAGAATGGCGAAAAAGCCGAGGATCGCCACCAGCCAGCGTGGCAGCCTAGCCCACCGGCGGCCGGCCCGTCCGCCGGGGCTGTCGACGGCGCTCAGGACGGCTCTCCCGTGCGCTTGGCTATCGCGTCCTCAAGCGCCGCCTGAACCTCGCTGGGCCTTAGACGTTTGACTTCGGCGGCCTCGCGGCCAAGTTCCAGGCCGGTGCCAGCTTTACCCGCGATCTCCGTGTGGCGGCCGTGACGCCTGTCCCCCCCGGCTCGCGGGGGAGCGAAGGCACTGATCGATCCCCAATCGATGGCCCGGCCCAGACGGACGCGGCTGCGCAGGCGCCTGGGCCCGAGCCGCCGGACCAGCGCCCGGACTCCGACTTCGATCCCCACCAGCTCGATCCGGTCCCCCACCGCAGCCAGGTAGATGTCGGACGGACGCAAGATCTGAACCCCATCCGCGTCGACGACCTGGCGATCGAGAACGTCGTGCGCGAGCGCGACGTCGCCACGGTGACGCTCGACAGTGCTGGCGTACGCCCGAGACGACCGCAACCGGACCGCCGACGGCGAGACGACCTCGAGCCAGCGCGCGCCGATCACCACCTCAAGCTTGCCGTTCTTCACCACGATCGCCCTCACGGTCGGATAGGCCCCCCGCGTGGCCCAGTGGACAACGACATCCGACAGCCGGCCGACGCTACGGCCGTCCGGGGCCTTGACCTCGCTGCCGAGCAGCGCGGCGAGGGACATCAGCGACCCGTTGAGCGCGTGGGCGGCCGCGGTCTCCCGCGCCCGGGCCTCGCGTTGCCGGCGCAGCCTGGCCAGCTGCCGGAATTGGGATGCGCCGATCGGCTTGCGGTCATGCCCCGGCGTCCACGTCACCCGGTTGAAGCCCACGCCGTGATCGTAGAGCCCCAGCGGCGTGCTTTCCACCTGCGTGGCTAGGGCTGCCGACGTGCCGATACGTTCTGATACACCCGCTGCATGACGCCGTGCCGATTACTGTCCGTCATGACGCCTGCTTGTCTTTTTCTGTGGTTCTTTCAGTGGTGGCCCGTTGTGGGGACTGGTGGGGCCCGGGGCAGGGAGCGCACCGCTGCCCGGCAGCAGGAGCGTGCCTGGCTGATGTCGGCCAGTGCCGCATCGCTGGCCGACCGCACGTACGAGGCGCCTGCCACCGAGACCTCGGCGCGGTCTACGGCCACCCAGGCGAAGTGGTCCACGTAATCGACCTCGGTCAGGTACCGGGCCACCGCCGGGGTAACCGGGCCAGCGGTGAAAAAGCGGTCGTACAGCGTCGTACTCGAGACCAGCTCTTGCTCCTGTCCCTTCATCAGCCACCGCCGGTCACCCGGATAGATCGGCCGCAGCCCCACCGTGGCGCCGTCGCGCAAAGTGACGGGCACGGGGACCATGCCCGCGGCCAGACGCTGGCGGGCTTTGGTCACGACCTTCTCCAGCACGCCGGGATGACGAGCAGCCTCGTGAAGGCTGCCCGCCCGCCCATCAATCCGCGCATGTCCGTCTGGGCGCTGACGGTCGCCGAAATCCGGGTCCCGCGCAGCAGTGCCATCTCCCCCACAATCGGGCCCTCCGTCACGACGGCGGCCTTGTGCGCTCCCTCCTGGCCGAACGCGACCCGGGCACTGCCGCCCGTCACGAGAAGGCCACGTTCCGGACACTGGCACCCTCGCTGGCGACGGTCACCCGGTGATCTGGAGGTTGTCGTTGACATCGATGACCCCGCGGGCCATCAGCGCGGCGCCTAGCACGGCGTCGTGTTCGGCCCAGGTGCGGACATGGCCGGTCAGCGTGATGATGCCGTCCTTGGTGATGGCCGTCACGTCGCTGCCGTCGGGGACCAGCGCCGAGCGCTCCAGCGCCTCCTGGACGTGCAGGTCGACGTCCACCGGGTCAAGGTCGTAGCTGATGTCGATCTCGTTCCAGACGTTGCGGACGCCGGTGAGCCCGGCCACCGCCTCGGCGGCGGCGGCGCGCTCGGGTGCCGTAGGCGACGGTGCCGGTCAAGGTGAGGTTGCCGTCCTCGGCGGTCGCCTCCACGCTGCCGGGCACGGTGACGTCGGCGGCGAGCGCGTTGTTCGCCGCGGTGGTCAGCTTCGCGTCATCGCGCCAGCTGCTTTCCGGCAGCACCACCTCCAGGTCGTTGTCCACGGTGCTCACCTCGGCGACCCGCCGGGCGGCGGCTGATGCCTGCAGGTATTGCGGGAAGCTCGGCACCGTGCCGGTGAGGTTGACATTCCCGCCGATGGTCATGACTTTGATATCGGAGGAGTCGACCCGCGGGTCGAAGCCGAGCTCTTTTTCGACCGCCGCGCGGACGTCCTTGGTCTTGCCCATCTGACTGTCCTTTCCCGGGTAAGTCAGGATTGCCGCTCATTAGCCAGCCCACGGCACCATCCGATACGGGCCGGGGCGAGACATGCCCCGGATGCCCCGGCCGGCGTCAGCAGCCGATGTCGCGCCGGAAGGGATCCGGACATCAGCGACCCGCGCTGCTCATGCTGCCGGGCACCGGCGAAGGCGGCAGAACGGTGCAACGCCGACGATGAGGAACCCCCGCCCCGGCTGCTGCGGCGCGGTCAGCTCTTGAGCGCTTCCTGCAGCTCGCTGGTGATTTCGTCGGTCCTGGCCTCCACCGTGCGCTTCACGACCTTGCCAGCCTTGGTCAGCGCCTGGTCGAGTCCCTTTTCGATGGTCGGCTCACCGACCACGAGGAGCCCGGCCTGGTCAGCGGTCAGCTGCTCAGCCGCCTCGTGCAGCTCCTTACGCGGCAGCGTCCCGCCCCCGAACCACTCCGGGATGACCCGGATGCCCGGGCGATCCATCCGCTTAACAACGTGCGGCGTGCCGTCCTCCTTATCGATCACGGCCGCGTCGTACTTGCCGATCATCTCGTCCTTGTGCAGCTGCTCGACGGCGTCCAGATCCGCCAGCGCGGCGTCGGCACTCCCGTACGTTGCCGCGTACACCACCATCTGCTTTTCCTCAGCCATGGCATCCTCCGAAAGCTCACCGGCCATGTGCGCCACCTCACGAGCGCCAGCCCGATCAGCGGCTCCGCATTCTCCATCAGACCCCGCGCGCCGCGGCACCGGTTAGGGACCTACGGCCCCTGCGCCCCGGTCCAAACGTCCCGGCTGCGCCGCCGCCGAATCGCGAGGGCGGGTTTGCCCGCGCAGCGGAGCCTTCTGCGCTGGTCCCTGACGGTAGTGACGTGACCGCCGGCACCAAGGACGGCATTTATCACGCTGACCGGCCGTGTCTGGACCTGGCCGAATACGACACGGTGCCCGGCGCCGCGCTGATGGCCCGCAGGGTCATCGATGTCCGCGGCGACCTCCAGGTCACCGGCTGATCGTCGCCAGCCGGGGGCTCGGTGCTAGGGTCCGGAACGTGGCGGCAAGCACCAGGCCCGCCGCACCCGGCACGGGCGGCGACAAGAAAAACGGCTCCGATGTGCATCGGGCTCGTGAGCAAAGCGCCGCGGCGGGCAAGGCGGCGCGCCAGCTGGCCCCGCTGGAATCGCACCGGGACTTTTCCGCCGCGGCGTCCCGGGACCCGGTAGGGCTGCTGCTGGGCCAGGCCAAGTCCCGGGTGCCCGAGCTGGTCCCGGTGCGGCACGGCCGGATGCTGGTGTCACCATTCGCCTACTACCGGGGTGCTGCGCTGCCGATGGCCGCCGACCTTGCCGGTATGAAGTCATCGGGGCTGCGGGTGCAGTTGTGCGGTGATGCTCACCTGTTGAACTTCGGCGCCTTCGCCTCACCGGAACGGCGGCTGGTCTTCGATCTGAACGACTTCGATGAGACGCTGCCCGGCCCGTTCGAGTGGGACGTCAAGCGGCTGGTGGCAAGCCTGGCCGTGGCCGGCCGCGACAACGGCCTGGGCGCCAGGAAACGGCGCAAGGTCGCTGTGGCGGCCGCGGCGGCGTACCGCACCGCGATGCGGGAATTCGCTGCCATGCCGGTCCTGGACGTCTGGTACGCCCGCTTCGACGTCGAAGACGCCCTCGCCCGGCTCAAATCCGACATGCCCAGAAAGGCGGTGCGCCGGACCAAGGGTCAGATCGCGAAGGCCCGCACGCGGGACAGCATGCAGGCGCTGGCGAAACTGACGACCGTCAAGGACGGCCGGCGCCAGATCATCAGCGACCCGCCGCTGATCGTCCCGATCGAAGAACTCGCCGCCCACCTCGACGTCGACGCTGTCTACTGGTTCCTGCGCCGCCTGTTCACCGGGTACACGCAGACCCTGCCGGCCTACCGGCGCCCGCTGGCACAGCGATTCACCCTGGCCCGCGTGGCCCGCAAGGTCGTCGGCGTCGGCAGCGTCGGCACCGAGACGTGGATCATGCTGATGGAACCCGACGACGGCATCGAGCCGCTGCTCCTGCAGGCCAAGCAGGCCCAGCGCTCGGTGCTGGCCGGCTACGCCGGCCAAAGCGAATACCGCAACCAGGGCGAACGTGTCGTCACCGGCCAGCATCTGATGCAAGCCGTCAGCGACATCTTCCTCGGCTGGCAACCGGCTCCCCTTCCCGGCCACGGTTCTGCCGGCTACTACTACCTCCGCCAGCTGCGCGACTGGAAATACTCCGCCGACACCGAAGACATGAACGCTGCCGCGATGACCGGCTACGGGCGCATGTGCGGCTGGACCCTCGCCCGCGCCCACGCCCGCACGGGGGACCGGATCGCGATCGCCGCCTACCTCGGTCGATCAGCCACCTTCGACCAGGCCGTGGCCGACTTCGCCGAGACCTACGCCGACCAGACCGAACGCGACCACGCCGCACTAGCCGACGCGGTCGCCTCCGGCCGCGTCCAAGCCCAGACGGGCATCTGAACCCCCGCCAGGGCCCGGTAAATGCGGGCCAGGCCACGCGCCGTGTCATCGACCAGGGACTCGACATAGCCACGCGATTGAGACCAGGGGTCCGTCCGCCTATTCAGCCGCCGGGGAGATGGGACGCTCCCTAGACTCTGGCGCACGTGATTTCGAGGACAATCCTGTCGAGGCGGGCGAGGTCCTCATCGCCCAGCGGTGCGGCCTGGTTGCCGGAGATGGCGGCGAAGATGCGGGCGGTTGCCTGGCCGATGCCGGCGGTGCGGATGCACGCGGGCCTTCCACGGTGACGCTCGGGTACGGCGCCTCCTGCCCCATGACACAGATGGACGCCCATCCGTCGCGGATCACCTCTCGCGCCTCGCCGCGTTTGCTCTCGGTTGAGATGAGGACGCGGTCGCCGTCGAAGATGTAGTAGGTCACTGACTGCCGCGGCCGGCCGTCGGGCCGGATCGGGCAGACGACGCCGAGGCGTGCGGCGGTCAGGAACTCGCGAATGGAGGGATCGAACGTCATCGGTCTCCGGTTACCAGCTTCTTGATCAAATAGTAAATCGTGATGCTCGTCATCAGTTTGTGCAAGGACCGGCCGCCAGGCGATAGCAGGCGGGCGGTCCGCGGCCTCGGCCGCCTTGGCGAGCGGAAGCACCTGGCAAGACCGGGCCAGACCACCCATTGACACGGCCCCGCTCCTTCAAGGATGAGTGACCGCGAGAACCCCCTCCTCGCCGTGGCGGGCCCGGCAGTCTTGTGCCTCTACGGTCTTTGGCTCGGCATCGTCGTACTCTGAGGCAGGCGCCTACGCCGCGCAGCAACGGAGAGGAACTGATCTTTAATGACGAGGTATGTGATCGGTCCGGACGTCGCCATTCGCCTCGCGGGTGACGAGGCCGTGGTTCCCGACGGACACCATATGCTGGCTCCGGGGCTGATTCGCTCGCAGATACTGTCGCTCCTCTACCAGGCAGCACGCCGCGGTGAGATGACCAAGAAGGATGCCGAGCGGCGGCTCGTCTACGCGGCCGGGATGCGGATCCGGCTGCATGAAGGCCCCCTTCTTCAGAACGCGGCAT
>Ga0335078_10012352_pt1 | contig 12663 bp, 10 predicted proteins | sample Lox_Sample_32_FD_206711 | JGI IMG/M metagenome (GOLD analysis project Ga0335078, IMG submission 206711) | Soil microbial communities from Loxahatchee National Wildlife Refuge, Florida, United States - Lox_Sample_3.2 | ecosystem: Environmental > Terrestrial > Soil > Wetlands | place: USA... | reverse complement strand
GACCGCCGTCGCCCCGAGCGCGATCGCGCGGAAGACGTCCTGGCCCCTGTATATTCCGCCGTCGATGATGATCGGCACCCGGCCTTTGACGGCCGACACCACGGCGGGAAGAGTGGTCATAGGTGCGGCCGTATTGTCGAGCTGGCGACCGCCGTGGTTCGAGAGCCAGACCGCGGAGCAACCGTAATTCAGCGCCTGCTGGGCGTTAGAGGCCGACAGGATGCTCTTGATGACGACGGGCAACCCGCTCTCCTTTCGGCAGAACTCGATGTCCTTCCAGTCCATGTTGCCCTTCATGTCCATCGCGCTGCCGGTCACGCCTGGAGTCTTTGGCACGTTACCCATCTTCAGGTTCGGCAGCGCGGCGCCGTGCAACCGCATCGACCGTTCGCGGTTGCTTGTCACGTTCACGTCTGCGGTGACAACAATAGCCTTGTAACCGGCAGCCCTCGCGCGTTGCAGCATCTCTCGGGCGAATCCCTCATCACGCGGAATGTAGAGCTGGAACCATTTCGGCCCATCGGAAGCCGAAGCAATCTCCTCAACGCTGAGCTGCGAAACCGAGCTGACGCAATACAGCGTGCCGGCCGCGCTCGTGCCTTTGACGTTGGGCAGGTCGGCCTGAGCGTGGACCGAGCCTTGATTCCCGACCGGCGCAGCGATGGCGGGATAAGAGAGCTTTGCGCCGAGAAGGTTCGTTGTCGTGTCCGCGCTTCCGGTGCCGTTCATGAAATCCGGATTGATGACCCATCTGTTGAAGGCTGCCTGGTTCTCACGCATGGTCCATTCGTCGCCGGCTCCGCCGGAGACATAGGCGAATCCGAACGGCGCCATGACTTTCTGCGCGTCGCTTTCGAGCTCACGCAGCGTAACGATATTGATTTTCTTCTCGTTGCTCGGCACGCCGCTGGCGTCCGCCGGAGCCTTTGCGACGGATTCGGCCGGCGCGCTTTGCGCCAGAAGCGGTCCAGGCTCGGCGACAGCCGCAGCGACGCCTGCCGTAAGGAGCAAATCTCTCCGATTAAGACCTGAAGACATCCCACACCTCCAATTTCAGAAAATGGAAACCTGATCGGAGAGCGCGAGGTCGCCCTTGAGCCAAGTCAAATCGAAGCGACGAATTACCGATCATTGCAACGCAGCAATCGCTTCATAAAAAGTTCATCTGGCGTTAACGCAGCTTTGGCGAGCTGTCGCAAGCGCGCATCCGTTAACCCAGGCGAGGTTTCCTTGACTCAAATCAACTGGCGCTGAAAAAAATCGCTCAGCTGCTTTTGCGAAGCTGCTAGTTTTCGATCCAGCAATTGCAGCGAACCTATGGAGACGCCCATGCAACTTCGTTCATGCGCCTATGGCCTTGCAATTTTCGCTTCTCTTGCTCTCCCCGCCATTGCATCGAGCTCGGCATATTCCGCCGAATGCCAGGACTTGAGCTGGTCAAAGGATCAGCTTTCGAAATTTGATGCGGCGGTTGCCTCCGAGCAGGGCGCGACGAAACAAATTGCCGCAACCAAGCCATCGGAAATTGATGCTGCCATCGCCAGCCTGGAGCAGGACCTCTCCACCCGCAAAGGCGAGGCCGCGGCCAAGGGCGAGACGATGCTGAAGGAGATCCGCGCTGGCCGCGATGCTTATCAGGTCAGACGCAATCAGCCGGCGACTCGCGTGATGTCGGCTGCCACCGCCGATGCCGGCCGATCGGCCGATGAAACAGCCAGCGCCTTGTGGGCCAAGGTCGATGCGTATCTCGATGCGGTGAATGCGGATATTTCGACCCGCCAGGCCGCTACACAAGCGAAATTCCTGGGCAACTAGATCAGGCCGGGCAAGCGCGCTCACGGTCTCAACACACGGTAGTAGGGCCCTGTAACGATACCTGTTGCAGGGCCCATTTCGCGCGCGCGATACGCAGCGCATATGCAGAGAGAGATATTCGCCACGCCGCCTGGGCGTTCGCTTTGCAAGACCTCACTTACCCTCTCAGTCAAAAATCTGTCGTCAAAAATTCAAACCGACCGAACCCGCGCCGTTGACCTACATCAAAGCGGTTCGCGGCCATCGGAACTCAGATGCGTATCAAGTCAGGCTTTTTCTTAGAAACTTTACGGAAGGAGACGTTCCAAATGTCGGACCATGATCGATCGACGTCGGGTACGACCACGCGGCGCACCCTGTTGAAGGGTCTCGCGGCGGCCGGCGCTGCTGTTTCCCTGAGCAGCAAGGTTGCCTTGGCTGATGGTGAGATCGGCTACTGGGCAAAAGACCTGCCCAACGAAAAACTGATTGAGATGTACTCGACGATCCTTCGCATCAGGTGGTTCGAGCGCACCCTGGCCGACAAGCAGCTCAGTGACCGTAACTTCCGCAACCTGATCCATCTCTATGCCGGCCAGGAAGCAGTCGCAACCGGCGTCTGTGCCGCGCTCAACAACAAAGGTCCCTTCAGTGAAATCGACGTGATCTATGGCACCCATCGTCCGACCGGACATGCGATCGCCAAAGGCGTCGACATGAAGAAGCTGGCGGCCGAATACAATTTCAAGGCGACAGGCCTCAACCGCGGCTACGCGGGCGAGATGCACCTGGCCGACAAATCGGTCGGCTACATGGGTGCCGACGGAATCGTTGGCCCTTCGGCCGTGATTGCCGCCGGCTCGGCGTTCGCATTTCGCGCCAGAGGCAGCAAGCAGGTCTCCGTCGCGTTCGGCGGCGACGGAACGTACGCCACGCCCGCATTCCACAGCTCCCTGAACAATGCATCACTGCTCAAGCTGCCCTTCATCTACGTGGTGGAGAACAATCTCTACCACCAGTTCGCGCACTACTCTTATTCCTGCCCGATGAAGGACATCGCGACGGCCGCCAACACCTACCGGATTCCCGGTATCGTCGTGGACGGCCAGGATGTGACGCAGGTCTACAACAAGATGAAAGAGGCGGTCGAACGCGCCCGGGCCGGTGAAGGACCAACGCTGATCGAAGCGAAGACCTACCGCTACTACGCCCACTGGGGCGCGCCCGGCGCCGAAGTCGGCAAGCTCGGTTCCTTCGGTTATGACCCGCAGGCGATCACCTCGTGGCGTCCGGAGCGCGAGCTGCGCGCCTGGCTGCAGCGCGATCCGGTCGATATCTGCCGCAACACGTTGATCTCGTGGGGCGTGATCGATCAGGCCAAGGCCAACGCAATCGAAGCCGCCATGAAGCAGGAAGTCAAAGACGCCTTCGATTGGGAAGCTCAACAACCACTGTGCAAGCCCGAGGACGGCGTGAAGAACGTATTCGTTGAAGGCACGGTCCCTGCGCGCCAGTTCGGCTAGGCGCAGGGCCGATCGCAACAATCCTCAAGGATCAGGAAAACGACAATGGCAAGCAAAAGCTTCATGTACGCGGTTTACGAGGCCGTGCAGCACGAGATGCGCAAACACAAGGACATGTGCTGGCTGTTCGAACTCACGCCAGCAGTGGCGTCGACGCCCGGGGTGCCGGTTATCAATCTGGAAAAGGAATTCGGACGCACCCGCGTCACCAATACGGGCATCGACGAGATGTGGATGGCCGGCGCGGCCCTTGGCGCAAGTTTGGTCGGGACCCCCGCCATCACCTACATCCCGTATCAGGGCAGCCAGGTCTGCTTCGAGATGATCCAGAATCACGCCGGCAAGCTGCATCATATGAGCGGCGGCGACGCTACCATGCCGGTCGTGTTCATCATCGAATTATCCGGACAGAGCCCCGGCTTCGCCGGTCAGCATTCCGACTACGAATGCGACAGCTACTACGCGCACATTCCCGGCCTCAAGGTGGTCATGCCGTCCCGTCCCTATGACGCCAAGGGCATGATGGCGTCGGCAATCCAATCGCCGGATCCGGTGCTCTTCCTCTATGCGGCGGGCTTGCGACAACTGAGCGAAGAAGTGCCCGACGAGCAGTACACCGTGCCGCTCGACAAGGCGGCCGTGCGCACCACCGGCACTGACCTCACCATCGTGAGCTCCGGCGCCGGCATGCCCGCGGTGCTCGAGGCGACCGAGCAGCTTCAGAAGGCCGGAATGAAGGTCGAGGCAATCGACCTGCGGTCGTTCAAGCCGATGGATACCGAAACTCTGGTCAAGTCGGTGCGGAAAACCAAGCGCCTGCTGACCTTCGACCAGTCCTACTACACCCTCTGCCCGGGCGCCGAGGTCATTGCGCGCGTCGCCGAGAACGTGGACGGCGCCCGCTACAAGCGGATCGCATTTCCGGATGCGCCGCCGCCGGCCTCGCCGGAAATGTTCAATTGGATGCGTCCCAATGCCAGCCACATCGTGGGAGCTGCCAGAAAACTGGTGAGCTGAGCTCAACTTACGCGATCAATATCCGATGGCAACGCACTGCCATCGGCAAGCCCCCAGAAACCAGGAATGTGCAAGATGGACGATGACACTCAAGCTCTATCCGCCCCCTGCCCGGAGTGCCAAAGCACGGACACCCGCCATGCCCAGGTTCGTTCGGCATTCTGGCACGACGACCGGCTGGTCGTGATCGAAGACGTACCGGCTTTGGTCTGCAACGCCTGCGGCGAGCAGTTCTACGACGACGCAACGGTCCGTTTGATCGATCGAATGCGGCAGAACGGTTTTCCGTCCGAGAATGCCGTTCGCGAACTGCGCGTGCCGGTCTTTTCCTGCAGCACCGTCGCATCGCCGCTGACGGAAGCGGACGAAATCATGCTGTCGAAGCTGTTCGCATAGTCCAGCGCAAGGAGACCGAGAAAGGCACCATCATGCGCTCTAAACTCTCATTTGCTGCCTGGGCCCTTGCCGCGACGTTGAACAGTTCCGCTATCCAGCCTGCCGCTGCGCAGACGGCGGAGCAGCTCGTCTTCATCCCTTCGGGCGGCCGAACGCTGTTGACCGATATTGCCGCGAACAAGCCGCCGGCCGGCGAGATCAAGTCCCTGCTGACAGCCAAGCATTCGCGGGAGGATTGGTCCGCCTATCTCGCCGCGCACAGCAAGGCCATTCCTGCGATACAGAAGCTGAGTGACAAGCAGCAGCTCACGCTTGCCGATTATCTCTCCTTCCACATGCCACTGCCGGCCAGTCAGGTCCCGGCAAACCCGGCGGGCACCGATTGGACGCGCAATCTGCCAAAGGACGGGCGCGATCTGGCGCTCGGCAATTGCCAGGGCTGCCACATCATTACTGTGGTCGTGACGCAGCAGCGCAGCAGAACCGCATGGATGGGGACTCTGAGCACGCCCAGCCATGCCCCCATCAAGATGACCGCCGACGAACGGGAAGAACTGGCGAGCTATCTCGAGCAGAACGCAGGGATACCGATCGAACAGGTTCCGGAAGAGCTGCGCGCGTCAGGCGCGACCTATTGAATCCGTTGGGCCCACGTCGCGGAGGTGAAATGAAATGTCGTTCACCTCGCTCGAATTCATTGCATTTCTTCCGCTCGTCCTGCTGATCTTTGCAGCTTTGCCGGTTCAGCAACGCTGGCTCGGACTGCTTCTGGCAAGCTACTTTTTCTACGGCTTCGCCCAACCGATCAATCTTCTTTCACTCGGCGCGGTGACGATCGTGGTCTGGGCGAGCGGCCGGGCCATCGCACGGACGGCGCCTGGACCGTGGCGCCGATTGATGCTCGGCGCCGGGTTAACTGTCATCCTCGGTTCGCTCTTCGCCTTCAAATTCTACAACTTCATCGCCGATGAATTGTCGCTCGCCACGGGGCAGTGGCTCGGCACCGCGCCGTTCGCGACGGCGCATATCGGGATGCCAACGCCGGTCGGCTATTCGTTCTACGCATTTTCCGCCGCGAGTTATCTGATCGACGTTTACATGGCGAGGCTGCCGAAGGCAGCCGGCGTCGCCGACGTCGCACTCTATGTCGCATGGTTTCCAAAAATCCTGGCCGGTCCGATCGAACGCGCCACCACTTTCCTGCCGCAACTCTGGAACGGATTGCGCACCAATCCGTTTCGGCTGCTGCTGGGGTTGCAGCTGGTCGTCTGGGGCCTGTTCAAGAAAGTCGTCATTGCCGAGAATCTGGCTCCCCTCGTCGATCGGAATTTCAAGATTGCCGCCTTTGCCGCGCCAATGGAATTGCTGATCAGCGTCTATTTCTTTGCTTTCCAGATTTATTGCGATTTCTCCGGCTACACCGACATCGCCATTGGCATCTCCGCGATGTTCGGCATTCAACTGATGGAGAATTTCCGTCGGCCGTATCTCGCGCGCAGCACGACCGAGTTCTGGGGCGAACGCTGGCACATCTCGCTTGCACATTGGTTTCGCGATTATCTCTACATTCCACTGGGCGGCAGTCGCGCGGGCCCGGTTCGCCGCTATCTCAATGTCATGATCGTATTCCTCGTCAGCGGTCTGTGGCATGCCGGGCTGGGTTATGGGGTCGGCTGGACCTTCCTGGTCTGGGGCGCGCTCAACGGCTTCTACAACTGGCTCGGGCTGGCCACACGCGGGTTATGGCGCCGCCTCGGCGGGCTCCTGCCACGGATTGCCGCCAGCACCCCGCTCTGGGTGGTGCGCGCGTTCATCACGTTTCACCTGGTTGCAATCGCCTGGGTGTTCTTCCGGGCCAAGTCGATCGGCGATGCGGTGGAGATCCTGAAGAAAATCGCCGTCCGCTTGCCTGACCTGCCCGGCCTGATCCCCCACTACCCCTTCACCTACGAGCACTATCTCGGCTTTGGCCTGATCCTGTTCTTGCTGGCTGTCGAGATTGTCGATGAAAAACGGCCCATCGTGCAGCGTTTGCAGGCTTCGCCTGTCTGGCTGCGCTGGGGCGCAAGTTATGCGGTCGTTTTCGCGCTGCTCGTGCTCGGCCGCTGGGGCACCAAAGAATTCATCTACATGCAGTTCTGAGGGCGGGCACTTATGAAACCGGAAGTAAAATCCGCAGCTCTCTTCGTCGTCATCGGCCTCGTGCTTTATGCCGCGTTGTTCTACGCAACCGACCGGCTGGTCTACAGGACCGGCAGGAGCAATCCGCTCTACAAGATCGCGGTCGTCGATCGGAAAAGCTTCGATTGGGTGATCCTCGGGGCTTCGCATGCCATGCCGCTCGACTTCGCCGATTTCGAAAGCTTCATGGAAAAAGAGGCAGGCCTGCACATCCTCAACCTTGCTTCGCCAGGCACGGGCCCGCTCTACAATCGTTTCGTTTTCGAGCAGTTCCTTGCCAGGCACCGCACCCGCAATCTGCTCTATGTCGTCGATTCCTTTGCCTTCTATCTGCCGGCCTGGAACGAGGACCGCTTCACCGACGCAAAGCTTCTCGGCCGCACGCCGTTTGAGACAACGACCGCCCGGCGCCTGTTTTCCTACAGTCTGAACCAGGGCGTTGATTTTCGCGCGCCGCTCGACTTCGTCACCGGCTTTTCCAGGATCAACAATCGCGAACGGTTCGAGCGCGACATCTGGGAGGGCGAGAAGCAGTTTGACCGTGTCTTCCGTCCATCGCCGTCGATGACGAAAAGCAGGATCACCTACCTGTATCCGAAGCCGCCGACGCCCGCGGGTCTCGCGCATTATCTGGAGGTGTTCGACGGCCTCGTTGCGCTGGCGCAGCAGCATGGAATTCGGGTTGTTGCCATCAAAGTTCCGGTGCCGCCGGATTTCCGCAGCCAGATTCCAAACGAAGCCGAGTTCGATGCGGCGATCGGCCAACTCCTGTCAAAGCGGCAGGTTGAATTCAGCGACTTTTCCGGCTCGATGGCCGAGCCGCGCTTCTATTTCGACACCGATCATCTGAATCGTTCCGGCGTCACCGAGCTGTTTGAAAAGCAGCTCAAGCCGATCTTGATTTCTTCCACCGCCTCGCGGTGATCCGTCGCGACACGTCTCGCCGGAAACTTCAAGCTCGATTCCGCTACTCGTATCGAAGCGCCTCGATCGGATTGAGGTGCGAGGCCTTGCGTGCCGGATAGTAGCCGAAGAAGATGCCTACGGCCGCCGAAAAGAAGAAGCCGCCGAGAATCGCGGAAGCAGATAGCGGCGCCGGCCAGCCGGTCAACGCCGGCAGGCTTAGCGAGAAGATCACACCGACCAGAATTCCGGCGATCCCGCCACTGATGCTCAGGAATACTGCTTCGGCGAGAAATTGCAAAAGCACGTGAATGCGACGAGCCCCGATCGCCATTCGCAAGCCGATTTCCCGCGTCCGCTCCGTCACCGACACCAGGAGAATATTCATGATGCCAATGCCGCCGACAAGCAGCGAGATGGAGGCGACCACCGCCAGCAGTATCGACATCGTGCGGCTGCTGCCTTCGGCCGTCTCCGCGATCTGGCTCAGGTTTCGTATCGCGAAATCGGCCGGTTGACCGGGCCGAACATTGTGGCGTCGTGTCAGGGTGTGGGTGACCTGGGATATCGCTTCCGGAACGTCTCGGAGATTGGTCGCCTGCACATAGATCTGGTTGACGAATCCGGTCAGTCGCGGTTGCAGATTGTAGGGATTGGGATCGGGTGGATAGACCCAATTCAGCGGAGTCTGGCTTTGCGAAGGCGCGGCGACACCGAGGATCTTCCGCTCGGCCGTGGTGAAGGGAACCATGATGACATCGTCCTGGTCCTGCCCGTAGGCCGTCTGGCCCTTAGGATCGAGCAACCCGACGATGCGAAGCGGCACACTGCGAACCTGGATCGTCGCACCGACCGGACTTTGCTCATCCGGAAACAACTGCCGGAAGGCTGACTGGCCGATCACGGCAACCAGCGCTGTCGTGTGCTCGTCGTCGGCCGTGATGCCGCGGCCATCCGCAATCCGCCAATTGGTGGCCGGCGGGTAGTTCGAGCTGACCCCCTGGATGACGGTGGTCCAGTTACGGTTCATGTACTGAATCTGGCCCATCTGCCGGATCAGGAAGCTGACGCTGCCGACGGCGGTCGCTTCGCGGCGGATCGCACTTACATCGGCCGTCGTCAGCGTCGACGCGCTCCCGAATCCGGCGCGTGCGCCGCCGAGGCTCGTCGCTCCGGGAACGACGACGAACAGGTTCGTGCCGAGGCTCTCGATCTGCTTTCGAACCGCGTCGTTCGCACCCTGCCCCACCGCCACCATGGCGATGAGGGCCGCCACGCCGATGAACACGCCCAGCATCGTGAGCAGCGATCGGGTGATATTGCGCGCCAGCGCCTGAACCGCGGCGGCGGACACCATCCTTGCAAATCCGAAAGTCGAGTGGAAGGACAGCGACGTTCGTGCGGTGGCAGGTATGACTTCCGGGGCTGGAACTACGGTTCTGGCGCGCTTGGCGTCGTGGCGTTGATCGGAGATGATGCGACCGTCCCTCATCGTCACGGTCCGATCGGCATATTCGGCAATATCGGGTTCGTGAGTGACCATGACGATCGTAACGCCGCGCTCCCGATTGAGCGCCCTCAGCGTGTCCATGATCTCGTAAGAGGTGCGCGTATCGAGATTACCGGTTGGCTCGTCCGCGAGAATCAGTCCGGGATCGTTGATCAGCGCCCGCGCAATGGCGACACGTTGCTGCTGTCCGCCGGAGAGTTGACCCGGCGTGTTCTTCTCGCGGTTGCCGAGATTGAGCAAGTCGAGAGCCTTGCGCGCGAGCCGATTGCGCTCCTGCGAGCTCGCGGGGGCGATGTCGGAATAGAACAGGGGAAGGGCAACATTCTCGATCGCAGCGGTGCGGGCAAGAAGGTTGAAGCTTTGAAACACGAAACCGATCCGCTGACTGCGAATGCGCGCGAGCGCAGACTCCGGAAGATTCGCAACATCCACGCCTTCGAACAAATATTTCCCAGCGGTCGGCTGATCGAGACAGCCAAGGATCGACATCAGGGTGGATTTTCCCGAACCCGACGAGCCCATGATCGCGACGAATTCGCCGCGCTCGATGGTAAGGCTGGCGTCCTTCAGCGCGACCACCTCGACGTCGCCGGCGCGATAGATCCGCGTAAGGCCGACTGTCTGAATGATCGGTGTGGGCATCTCCCGGCTCCGCCTCAGGGGCGCGACGGCGCCGCAGCGACGGCAGAAGAAACACGCTCGCCAACTACGACCTGATCGCCAGCCTTTAGATCGGCACTTCGTACCTCGACATAGTCATCGTCGCTCAGCCCCGTCTCAACGTTGATGGCCACGGGTCCGGCGCTCGTCAGCAGCCAGACGCGGGACTGGTTGACGCCGGATCGAGCCTCACCCTCAGGAACATAGCGAAGGGCCTGGCTTGGCACGCGCAGGACGTTATCATGCCGATCAACGATGATGCGAGCAGCAGCCGTCATTCCCGGCTTCAGTGCCAGGTCCTTATTGGCAACGCTAACGACGACGTCATAGGTGACGACATTCTGGACGGTTTGCGGGGATTGGCGGATTTGAGCGACCGTTCCTTCGAAGGTCCGGTTGGGGAATGCATCGACCGAGAACACAACCTTGTTGTCTAGCTTGATCCCGCCGATATCGCCCTCGCTGACGTTGGTATCGACCTGCATCCTGGTCAGGTCGCTGGCGATGAGAAACAGGGTCGGCGTCTGGAAGCTGGCGGCAACGGTCTGGCCGATCGTGATGTTGCGCGACACCACCGTCCCGTCGACCGGCGAGACAATGTTTGTGTAGTCGAGGCTCACCTGCGCTGCGTCGAGCTCAGCCTGCCGCTGTTCGATGGTTGCCTGATCGTAGGACAGTTGCGCCTGCGCTTGCTCGAAATTGCTTCTGGCATTGTCGGCGACGTCCTGGCTCACGGCGTTGCTTTTGGCGAGCGTCGCATTGCGCTCGTAATTCGTCTTCGCATAAGAAAGAGCCGCCTGGTCCTTTTGCAGCTGAGCCTTCCCGACCGCCAGATTGGCTTTAGCTTGATCGACTGTGGTCTGGTAAGGACGCGGATCAATTTTGGCGCACACCTGCCCGGTCTTCACTTCAGTATTGTAATCGCAATACATGTCCTTGATGACGCCGGATACATAACTGCCGACGATAACCGTCAACTCCGGGTTGACGGTCCCTGTCGTCGACACGATGCGCGTTACGGGACCTGGTGTAATGGCGGATGTGACATAGTGGCTGGAAGGGACGGCGTGCGACAGCCTCCAGAATGCCAACGCCAACACCCCCAGCAACACCAGCCCGCCCGCCGCGACGTATCCCCAAATCCGCCGCCTGCCGGGCAGCACCGAGTCAGCGATCGAGGCCCGCAACCGTTGTACGGGCATTCCGGAAGGCGGGGATGCGGGAGCGTTCATAGGACATCGTGCAATGCAATGGACCGAAATTCCTTGTATCGGCGCAATCGCGGCGGCAGTTGACGTACCTCAAATCGGACATTTCCCGAGGACCTATCGTTTCACCTGAACGGCGAAACAGGGGTACCGGATGAGCAGTATGCGAGCCAAACGAAGGTTGATCAGGGTCTTGGTGTCCGCTGGCCTAGCGATCCCTCTCGCCTTGGCGGGCGTATCATTCGCGTTGCCCGAGGACCATGTCCCGCAACTCGGCGACATCATGGCGGCGATACAGGCCCGTCACGTGAAAACATGGTATGCGGGGAAAGCTGCCAATTGGGATCTTGCCGGGTTCGAAGTGCGGCAGCTGGAGGCAAGCCTGGTGGATGCCGCCATGCTCTATCGCGGCATTCCCATTAGCAACGTGACAACGATGGCGACGCCCATCCATTCCCTTGAGGATGCGATCGCGGCAAAAGACGTTAAACGCTTTTCGAAAGCGTTCTCCGAACTCACCGCAGGCTGCAACAGCTGCCACGCCTCGATGGAGCGCTCGTTCATCGTGATCCGCACTCCCACCGAGGAACAGCCTTTCGGGGACCAGATATTCTCACCACAAGGCAGGCCATAAGCGAAAGCAGAACAGCAATGCGATTGCCTAAAATACAGGATTACGCTTTGCCGCGGCCGGGAACACCGGAGGCCATCGAGATGGGATGCACCTGCCGCTTTATCGGTCACGACGCAAGACTTGAGGAAACCGGGCCAGCCGGAATAACCACGATCACTGACCCGAATTGCCCGGTGCACGGCAGCACCGCTCAGCTCGAGGAGCACGATTGAGGTGAATTGAACGATCAGGATCGATTTCAGACAAAGGCATCATTTTGCGCTCAGGAGAAAGCTGCAATGTTGTTCGGTCCGTGTAATTGCATTACCCGATCTCCTTCCCTCTCGAGACGCGGCCTGCTTTGTGCCGGAGGCGCGGGCTTTGTGTCCGCCATGGTCGATACGTTGATCGGAAGCGGACGAAGCGCTCAGGCCCAGACCCTTGGCCCGGCTGTGCCGCAAGTCGATCGCTTGAGCATTCGGATCGTCAGCGACATCATCGTCCGCCGATTTGCTACCTCACAAAGGCTCGATGGTCTGACCATAGAGCGGCTGCAGGGCAACGAGACGCCGGAGACGCCGCCTCGCGCCACATTGGTCGGAGAATGGGGTCTCTCAATGCACGCCGAATCCCGGCGCGGCAATGAAGTTCGCAATATCCTGGTCGACTTCGGATATAACCCCGTAACACTTCTCACTAATATGGAAATCCTGAAGATCGAACCTGAGAAGTTCGATGCTTTTGTGCTCAGTCACGGCCACTACGATCACTTCGGCGGGCTGGTGGGATTTCTCTCGGCAACGAAAGGCGTACTCAAGAAGAACCTGCCGTTTTTCGTCGGCGGCGAAGACTGTTTCT
>Ga0335078_10012351_pt1 | contig 12663 bp, 12 predicted proteins | sample Lox_Sample_32_FD_206711 | JGI IMG/M metagenome (GOLD analysis project Ga0335078, IMG submission 206711) | Soil microbial communities from Loxahatchee National Wildlife Refuge, Florida, United States - Lox_Sample_3.2 | ecosystem: Environmental > Terrestrial > Soil > Wetlands | place: USA... | reverse complement strand
CAGCGCGAATCACATCGAACAACTCGGGGCGTAGTTATAATAACTTTGACATTCGAGTGCTTGCTGCAAGCACGGCATTGCCTCTCTGCAAGAGGAAAAAGACGACATGGCAGCCAGAGGTCTAATCTTCGGCTCAACCGCGCGGCAAAAATCGTAAAGAGTGCAACGGCTTTAAACGAGGCGCAGGGCCTGAACTCTGAATGCACGAGGCAGCATCTAAACGGGATCGGCGAACATGAGATTCAATGTACTGGCGCTTGATTATGACGGCACGATTGCTCGTGACGGTGTGCTTGACGCAGAGGTCAGGTCAGCCATTGCTGAGGTTCGCGCGCGCGGCATCGCGGTAGTCATCGTTACAGGCCGGACGATGGCGGACTTAAGAACAGTAGCCGGCGAGCTCGGTTTTGTTGATGCATTAGTTGCAGAAAATGGCGCTGTCTTAGAATTTCCGAACGGGATTTCCCGCTTGCTCGGCCAGCCCGTGTCACATGCTTTCCTGGATGAGCTGCGTCGCCGAGGAATTCAGTTCGGCACCGGCCAATGCGTCGTGGAGATGGACGCGACCGCAGGTCCTGAAGCACTCTCGATCATTCGAGACTTGGAATTGCCGCTCGTTCTTTTGTTTAATCGCGGCCGTCTCATGATTCTTTCACAGGCGATCAGCAAGGGCACCGGCATTCGCGAGGCCCTTACGATGCTTCGTCTCTCACCTCACAACGCAATTGCGATTGGGGACGCGGAAAATGATCATGATCTGCTGAACGAATGCGAGTACGGCGTAGCTGTCGCGTGGGGTAGTAAGGCTCTCCAGGAAACTGCGGATGATGTGCTGCCAGGAGATGGCCCGAGGGCTGTGGCCGGATTTATCCGCAAGGCGGCAAGAGAAATGCGCCTGCCTCCTGAACGAGCGGATCGCTCTCGTCTGGTACTCGGTACGACGGAAGATGGTTATCCTCTGACCCTTGCGATTCGCGGCCGTAATATCCTGATTGCCGGAGATCCGCGATCTGGCAAGTCATGGGTAGCCGGGCTTATTTGTGAACAGCTCATTCTTCAAGGTTATAGCCTGTGCGTGATTGACGCCGAAGGTGATTATCGAACGCTTGAGTCGCTCCCGGGCGTAGTGGTGTTCGGCGGAGAGAACCCGCCCCCTGAATTGCCCGATCTTTCGCGCGTACTTCGACATCCCAACATGAGCGCGGTGATTGATCTGTCGCACGTTCCCTATCGTGAGAAGGTCGACTACCTGAATGCGCTCTTGCCAATGCTTGCTTCCCATCGTAGAGGCACGGGACTACCCCATCGGATCGTTGTTGACGAAGCCCATTATTTCCTTCATGAGCCAAACGTCCGGGATCTGGTTGACTTTGATTTGGCCGCATATACGTTCGTCACTTACCGCCTGTCTGATATCCATAGCGATCTTCGAAAGGCGATTGATGCCATTATCGTGAAGAGAACGACTGACCCTCGTGAAATCCGGACACTTTTGTCGATGGCTGGCAACCTGAACGACGAAACTGAATGGAAGGCTATCTTCGAAGGATTGACAGTTGATGAAGCAGTCCTGCTTCCTGGGATTCAGGAAACTGGTGGTAAGCTGCGGCGATTTCATCTTGCAGCCCGAACAACATCCCACGTTCGCCACAAAGAGAAGTATGTGGACCTGCAACTGATCGAAGAGCAGGCATTCGTATTCATGGATAACGGCAAGCGCGTCGGGACGCCCGCGAGGACGTTGCAGGAATTTGTTCTTTCGCTAAGAACGCTCCCGCTTTCCGTTCTTGAGGGTCATGCACAGCGAGGTGATTTCTCACAGTGGATCGGGGGCGTATTCCATGATCATCCGCTTGCATCCGACGTGCGAAAAATCGAGCAGCGGTACCGACTCGGTCATACAAGGGATCTGTACAATGCCCTAGCTGAATCGATCCAAGAGAGATATGAACTGTCGTGTGGCGAGGATGTCAAACATGCAGCGGCCACGCACGAAGCGCGCTGAGCGCCCGGGGTTCTCCGACGCACCGGCCAGTTCGGGGCGGAATTACTTCGCAGCGAGCCGCTACCCGTCATTCCGCACTCCCGCTCCCTTGACAAATTAGATGACTCACGAAGAGGTCGCACGGATCGAAGTTTTCGTCGTGCGTCCGGTCAAGGGATATTTTCAGCAATTCAATTTTCGATCTTCGATTACTTGGCGAAGGGACAATCGCATCGTTAAAAAGTCGACGGATAGGTCTCGGGAACCTCGCCTGTCTCCCAGGTAGCGAGCCGCTCGAGCGGCTCGACGGCGCGCGTCTCATCAAAATGGAGGACGGCGTCGAATTGGGCCGGCAGTTGCGCGTGGAAATAATGGCTCACGCGCTCTGATTGCGGGACGTAGATGACGCCGATTGCACGCTCAAGTCGCGGTTCGTTCAGCAGAGGTGTCGCCGCTTGCTTTCCGAGTAGAAGCAGGAAATGCGGTATCCCCGTTTCATGAAATATCGTTTCGTAGCTGCCGGGCAGTGCGGCCCGAACAAACTTGCGTTCAGCGGGGCCGTCCCACTCGGAAGCTGCGGTAACCGTTCCAGTGAATGTGGTAAATCCTATCGCGACAGAGTCATTCGGGTGGCTTTGACGCACGATTTGCCCAAGATTCAGCTCTCCTTGCTGGCCCATTTGAGTCGCACGCGCGTCGCCAAGGTGGGAGTTGTGCGCCCATATCACAATTTTCGTCGCCCCCTTTTGGCCCAGGTGCTTAACGAGTGCATCGAGCGTCTCCGCCATGTGCGTGTCGCGCAAGTTCCATGAAGAGACCCGCTCATGAAACATGGCTCGATAGTATTCTTCGGCGTTCTTCACCAGGCGAGCGTTCTGCTCCGCAAAAAAATATTCATCCGGAAAAACCCGGCCATCCCGTCTGGATAAGTCCGCCGCGCGCTGGCGCATCTCTATCCATTGGCTGACAGCCTCATTCTCGCAGCTTTTGCTCAGCCCGTAGCTGGCGGCATACCCATACGCCTGCGTGTCTTCGCCAAAATGTTCAAAACAGGCGTACCGATATCGCGCGCGGCGAGCCGCTAGAGGATCAACCTTGTCCAAAAAATCAAGCACCGCCCGCATTGAGGCATGCAGGCTGTACAGGTCCAATCCGTAGAAGCCAGTTCGCGTGGAATGATGCTCGTTGAAATTGCGCAGCCACCCGATGAAGTCAAGGACATCCGCGTTGCGCCACATCCAAGTTGGAAATCTTTGAAATCCTGCAAGCGCATCAACCGCATCCTGATCCTGGGTTTCATGCCGGACAAACTGCTTGACGCGATAAGCGTCAGGCCAGTCCGCTTCGACAGCGACCGCGTTGAATCCCTTCTCCGCGATAAGACGTTTTGTAATTTGCGCGCGAATACGATAGAACTCATGAGTCCCGTGCGAGGCTTCCCCAATCATGACAAAACGCTTGTCGCCGATGATCTGGAGCAACGGATCGAAATCAGACGATTCGCCGATAAGCCGGTGGGCTGATTTCTGAACTTGCTCTATGAGGTGGCGATCATTTTGGGTGAACAATTTCGTATCTCGATTCCGATGAGTGTGCGGTCGAATCTGCGGGATTATTCTTCGCGACCGAAAGGTGATGGGTGAACCAATCCGCTGCAAGCTCCGCCACTTCTTCCAAAGCGCCTGGCTCTTCAAATAAGTGAGTAGCCCCGGGCACAATCGTCAACTGTTTTGCGGGACACCTAAGTCTTGCCAATGCCTCACGATTCATTCCAATCACGGGCTCGTCGTCTCCTCCGACGATCAACAGCGTCGGCGCTTGCACATTCCGCAACGCTTCGCCCGCGAGATCCGGCCTCCCTCCTCGAGATACAACGGCCGCAATCTTGTCAGGATGTTCGGCGGCGGCGACGAGAGCGGCCGCTGCACCCGTGCTGGCCCCGAAATAGCCGATGTTCAGCGAGGCCAACTCCGGCCGCAGCATCGTCCATTGAGTTGCGGTGATAAGACGATCCGCTAGAAGTCGAATATCGAAGCGATGTTGCGCGGTCACGCGATCAACTTGCTCCTCCTGTTGCGTCAGAAGATCGAAGAGGAGAGTAGCGATGCCCCGCGATTGCAGCTCTTGCGCGACGAAACGATTTCGCCCGCTATGCCGGCTGCTTCCACTGCCATGCGCGAAGAGCACGATGCTGAATGCGTTCGGTGGAATCGCCAGGCTTCCATCCAAACGGACTTTATTCGTTGCGATGCTGATCTCGCGTTCGTCAGTGCCTCGTGCAGACAATCGAACAGCGTTCATCGATGCCCTCCTCCCGGAACAACTTCTATTTGTCCTTTTATCCGTTCTGACTTTTCGCGCCACGCGTGCTCAAGCAGATGTTTGACTTCATCGTCAGTCACTTCCGAGAAATCGGCGTAGAACTGTCCGACGCCATAAAATGGCTCCGGCATTTCGAGGCATACCAATTCATCCACCTCGTATCTGAGGCGAGCACACGTGGAAGGCGGAGCGACTGGCGCCGCAACGACGATCCGGGCTGGACTCAATTGACGCAATGCCTGGATGCCTGCGCGGATGCTCGCACCAGTCGCGATGCCATCGTCAACCAGAATCACTGTTCGACCGCCCACATCGAGAGGAGCGCGAGCTCCACGATAGGTAATCTCGCGGCGTCGCATCTCTTCCCTTTCTTTCTGGCTAACGCGTTCGATATCCGAACCGGTTATCCCGTAGCCCTCCACGATGTCTGGATCAATCACGCGGACGCCTCCGCTCGCGATCGCTCCAAATGCCAGCTCTTCGTGTCCGGGAACACCAAGTTTGCGGAGCACGAACACGTCGAGCGGCAGGTTCAGCGCCTCCGAGATTTCATACGCAACAGGGACTCCGCCCCGTGGAGCCGCGAGAACGATTACATCAGCGCGGTCAGCGTAGTTTCTCAGCCTTTCCGCAAGCCTCCGGCCCGCTTCAACTCGATTTCTGAACAGCATGTCCGAACCTCTGGTGTTTTCCTGCACATCCGCGCTAAGCGAATAGCGCTCCACTGACCTTGACGCCGGAGGCTCCCGAAAGAATCTGCCATGGCGTCAACGAGTGAAAACATTTTAATTTGAGCTGAATCGAACGGATGTGACCCCTGCCGCAACCGACGGTGACTCATGTCACATACCGAATGCTAAGAATTGGCTACAAACGGTAGCGGAACAGGTCATCTGAGGCGGGCGAAAAGCCAATGCCAGCGGCGATCAATGCAAGTCACCTCCACAAATGTCTGGGTTTCGGCCTAGTTTTAACATTGCTGGGGCTCGGGGCATGGCAATGCTACTGGCTGAGTGAACTGCTCGCCGCATTGCTAATCTTCATTCTTCTGTCCGCAATTGTGGGATTGTTTGTGCTGCTCGTCTTTTTCCACCAGCAATCGATTCTAAAAGGAATCACCCATTTTGGATTAATTGCGGCTCGCCGGTGGCTTACGCGACTGGCTTCGTAGTTGCACGGCACCGAAATCCTAGATTTAGAGGACATGGGCACTCAAACTGTGCTCTTAAACGCCATGGACATTCGCGATTGGCCGAGCAAAGGTCGGTACTCACAATGGAACTGAAAGATGCGATCCGGAATAGACGGGCGGTGCGCGATTTTGCCGATGCGCCGATTGATCGTTCGACGGTCGAGCGCCTGATGGAGTTTGCAATTCAGGCGCCGAGCGCAATGAATCTACAGCCTTGGGCGTTTGCCGTCCTGCTGGGTCGGAAACGCATTGACGATTGCGCCCGGCGGGCAAAGGATTGGGTCCTCGCGAATCTCGCCCAGACGTCTTACCAACCTTCAGTACGTCATATGCTTGAAGATCCTCAGTTCCGGTTGTTTTATCATGCTCCTGCTCTTGTGCTTGTCCTGGCGAAATCTTCTTCTACGCAAGCTTCGGAAGACTGCTGTCTGGCAGCCGAAAATCTGATGCTCGCCGCACGCGACGCGGGCTTGGGAACGTGCTGGATCGGTTTTGCTCGCCCCTGGCTTGACTTGCCAGCCACCAAGGCCGAGTTCCATTTGCCAGAGCAATACCACGTCGTCGCGCCGATCGTGCTGGGCTATCCCACGGTTTGGCCGGAGTCACATGGACGGAACGCGGCTGAAATTTTTTGGCTCTGATGAATCAGAATCGGCCCAAGGACAACTCTGGCCCGTAATTTCCTTTCGCGACATTGAAGAACGGAGTGCGAAAAAAACGAGGCGGCCGGGTTTCGTCCCTGCCCGATTCGTGCGCTATCCAGTTTCTTTAAGTGTGCGCAACATCCTCCGAGGAAGACGAACCCCTAGTCGTGAGGGCTGTGGCAGTTGATTTGCTGGTGTTGGTGGTCCTGGGCGAGAGGCTATATCCTCGAGCTGCGCCGAAATCCTGCAAACAATTGCGAACGAAAAAGATGTGATAGGGGCGGTGGGAGTCGAACCCACGACCAGCGGCTTAACGGGCCGCTGCTCCGCAGCCGAGCTACGCGCCTAAATGGGTCTGACCATTTTATACGAAAATAAATTGGGGCACGGCGGAGCCAGGTTGCGCGCAAACTAGTTTCGTCGCGCGTCGTTCCTCATTTTCCGCGTTACGTGCGCTTCGCGCCGGAAAGCTCGCGGACGTGTGCAGCTGTGAATTCTGTTTACATCGCCGATGGGTTGGCTATGATTGACCATCGTTTCTACTCAGCTGCCGCACATGGATGACCTCAATCAAACTTCCGGGTCGGACGATTCGACGAGCGCGTCACCACTCCGCGATGTCGAGCGCGGCACGCAGAATTTACTGCACCAGGACCCCACAACGCAAAAACATTGGAGGAATGCGATGGCCAGCGGAGGATTCAAACAATTCATTTTACGGGGCAACGTGATCGATCTGGCGGTTGGCGTGGTGATGGGCGCGGCATTCGGGACGGTGGTTTCGAGTTTTGTGAAGGACCTGCTGACGCCGCTGATCGCTGCAATCGTCGGAAAGCAGGATTTTTCCGCGTTCAAATTCACGATTAATGGGAGCCAGTTTCTTTATGGCGATTTACTGAATGCGATGGTTTCCTTTCTCATGATTGCGGCGGCCGTCTACTATTTCGTGATCCTGCCGGTAAATGCGGTGATCTCGCGCGCGCGTAAGGAGCCGCCCGCGGATCCGACGACGAAGAAATGTTCAGAGTGCCGGAGCGAGATCGCGATTGACGCGAAGCGGTGCGCATTCTGCACTTCGCCGGTGAGCTAAATCACGCGGGCTGGCGGAATGTGGCGCGAAGTTGCTCACGCCAATCAAGGAGTTGCGCGTGAAAGGCGCGCGTGAGCCGCTCGTTTGATAGGACAGAGTACGCCGGCCGGCGCGCGGGAGTGGGATATTCCGCGCTTGTGATGGGAATTATGCGCCGGGTGATGATAGGCAGACCGCCCGTCGCGGCCCTGTACCATGCCGAGTCCGGTGAAACCGCGCGGGCTTCTTCGAGAATTGCCTCGGCAAATTGGAACCAGCTGGTCTCTCCCGCAGCCGTCATGTGATATGTGCCTCTGACGTTCGCGAATGAAGCGGTCCTGTCTGCGTTTCCGGTGAGCTGCTTCAGGATTTGCGTTGTCGCAACGGCGATTTCGCGCGCCGCCGTCGGCGCACCGATCTGATCGCGCACAATGCGTAATTCCTCGCGCTGCGTCGCGAGTTTCAGGATCGTCAGCAGAAAATTCCGCCCTTCCCTTGCATAAACCCAGGCCGTTCGGAAAATCAGATGCGCAACTCCGGAATCGCGGATTGCCCGTTCGCCTTCCAGTTTCGTTTTGCCGTAAACGCTCTGAGGATTCGGCGCATCTTCTTCGACGTAAGGAGAGTTTTTCGTGCCGTCGAAAACGTAGTCCGTCGAATAGTGCACGAGCGCCGCGCCGATTTTTCGCGCTTCTTCCGCCAATATTGCCGGCGCGCGGCCATTGATGGCCCTCGCCAGCGTTTCTTCCGATTCCGCTTTGTCTACCGCCGTGTATGCAGCCGCATTTACGATTATCGTAGGCCGCGTTGCGTGCGCGACGTCGCGGATCTGCGCGGGGTCTGAAAGATCGAGCGACGATCGATCGACGGCGATCAGATCGCCAATCTGAGGAAGCATGCGGGACAGTTCATGGCCAACCTGTCCGTTTTTGCCGGTCAGCAAGATTTTAGGTTTCATTTCCGGGGATACTTTGGCAATTGATCCGGCGGGACGGACGCCAGGAGGGGGCACTTCGCGTCCTTTTCCGAAACGAGAGGATTCGCGATACCCCAGTTGATCTTGAGAGCCGGGTCGTTCCACAAGATGCCGCGCTCGTCCTTGGGATCATAAAAATCACTGCACTTGTAAAGAAACTGCACGGTCTGTGTGAGCGCAAGAAAACCGTGAGCGTAACCTGTGGGGATGTAAATTTGGTTCTGCATCTTCGCCGAGAGAATTACGCTGACGCTTTTTCCGATAGTCGGCGAGCCTGCACGGATGTCCACGGCGACGTCCAGCGCCTCTCCCTCAATCACGCGGCAGAGCTTGGCCTGCGGATGGTGCAACTGGTAGTGGAGGCCGCGAAGCGTGCCCTTCGCGGAGCACGAATGATTATCTTGAACGAAGTGGTCAGTAATTCCGAGCTCGGCGAGTTTCTTTTCGTGATAGGTCTCAAGAAAAAAACCGCGCGCATCGCGAAATACGGTGGGCTGAAGCTCCCAAACATCCGGTAGAGCCGTTTCGATGCGCTTCACAGAAGGTCGGTACCTCGATTGCGGGGCTAGCGGCCGCGGCCGTCAATCTGAAATCTTCGTCCCAGTTGAAATGGCATGTAGAGACGAATCTCGGTTCACGTAATACTGATCGTAGTAAGTAAGATAGTCGCCGGCGCGAACAGCAGCCAACCATTCGCCATTGTTCTTGTACCATTCGATTGTCTGGCGCAGACCGTCTTCCAACGAAATCTTCGGCGTCCATCCCAATTCCTGTTCCATCTTCCTACACCGAAGGGCATACCGTCGGTCGTGGCCGGGCCGATCTTTTACATACGAAAGCAGCGATTCGGATCTGCCGGTGAGCTTGAGCAATCGCCGCGCGACGTCGATGTTTTCTTCCACATCTGTGCCACCGATGTTGTAAGCCTCGCCGACTCTTCCCTTTTCCAGAACAGCGAGAACGCCACGGCAATTATCTTCCACGTGCAGCCAATCGCGTTGCTGCTTGCCGTCACCGTAGATCGGCAAGGGCTTCCCATCCAGAGCGTTGGAAATCATCAGCGGCAAGAATTTTTCAGGAAATTGGTACGGTCCGTAGTTATTCGACGAGCGCGTGATGATGCCGGGGAAACCATAAGTCCTGAAGTAGGAACGAACCAATAGATCCGAAGCAGCCTTCGAGGCCGAATACGGACTGCTGGGCTCAAGCTTTGAATCTTCATCCGCAAATGCGCCGAGCGCCATGTCACCGTAGACTTCGTCGGTCGAAATGTGCACGAAGCGCTCGATACCGAGTTTTCGCGCGATCTGCAGCATGATGAACGTGCCGGTAACATTGGTTTGAATGACGGGCGCCGGCTCGTAGATGCTGCGATCCACGTGCGATTCCGCAGCAAAGTGAACAACGGCGGCGCAGCCTTGCATCGCGGCTTCGACGGCGGCGGCATCACAAATATCTCCGCGAACGAAACTATAGTTGGGGTCGTCCGAAACAGATTGCAGATTCGCAAGGTTGCCAGCGTAGGTCAACTTATCATAATTGACGACCCGGTAGCCCTTTTTACAACCGAGCGTGTATCGGATGAAATTTGAGCCGATGAACCCTGCTCCGCCCGTTACGAAGATTTTCATGGGGTCACTTCACCCTGCGTCGTTGGGACGGATGTAGCGGGAGATTGTTTCGCATGTGCGCGCGGCATTTTGTTGGCGCCGGTCTGCGCGACCAGGTTGTTCGCGCGCAAAAGCGAATCGAAAGTGCCGGCGTCTGTCCACCAACCATCTAGAACGTCATAGGTGAGCTTACCTTCTTCGATGTAGAAATTATTCACGTCGGTGATTTCGAGCTCGCCGCGGCCCGACGGCTTCAACCGGTGAATTTTCTCGAACACGGTCTTGTCGTAAAGATAGATTCCGATGACGGCGTAATTGGATTTGGGATTTTTTGGCTTTTCTTCGATGCCGACCACGCGCTTGCCTTTTATTTCCGCCACACCGAATCGCTGCGCGTCATTCACTTCCTTCAGAAGGATCTTGGCGCCCTCCTTTTGCTTCTTGAAGCTTTCGACGGCGGCGCAAATATTGTTCTCGATGATATTGTCTCCCAGAACAACGCAAATCGGCTCGTCGCCAGCAAAATATTCTGCCAGGCCCAGCGCTTCGGCGATGCCGCCTTCGCCTTCCTGGTAGGTGTAATTGATATGCTTCAGTCCAAAATCGCGCCCATTGCCGAGCAGACGAAGGAATTCGCCGGCATTTTTGCCGCCCGTCACCAGCAAAATTTCGTGGATCCCCGCATTCACCAGAGTCTGAATCGGGTAATACACCATGGGCTTATCGTAAAGTGGCAGCAGATGCTTGTTTGTTACGCGGGTCAGGGGATTCAGCCGGCTACCCGTTCCGCCTGCGAGGACGACACCTTTCATGCTTTCCGCCTCTATCCCAATTCTGGCTTGGCCTGGAACTTGAACAAGTCTTCTCGATTCATTATTGCGTGTCGCCATCTCCAGCGGCAAGCGCCCGTTGATTCTCTGCTGTCAGTTAGATAATGCTGGGCGATCTAGGTTCATCCAGAGCATCCCGCCAGCTGTCAACACTGTGCTCAGCACAAGTTGGGAGGCAGAAGGCCTGGCTCGACTGACCCAGACGAGCACGCTTTCCAGGATCACCGGCGGAAGCAAAATAGCGAGTGCCAGGTAGACGTTCATCGGCCATTCGGCCGGCGACGCCTTGCGCGAGGCGAAGGCAAGCGACGCGCCGATCGGTATAAAAATCAGCGAGGCATAGAGGACCGAGTATGCGACCAGCTCCTGAGTCTTGATGCGGATGAATTTATGAACCAAAGCTGCCCCAGGGCTCAGGTAATACTGACCGCCTCTTCTTCGTCCATCGACGTAGAGCGTGGCTCGCGCGCCGTCGTAGTTGTAGACGATGGAACGCCGTGTGTTGTCTGCGAAGACGCCGGGGATTCGCAAAAGGAGCCCTGAGTGACCGGTATCCAAGCCGGTGGCCAAGGAAATGACAACGGCGGTGCCTTCCTGTTTCATAGAGAAGCTTGTCCTACCTGCTCGATCGGCTAGCGCGATGATTGTGCCCTCGCCGCCTGCGCCACGGTGCGGAATCAGGTCTATGTGAATACCAAGTTGATTTCGTTGCTGCACGGATTCTGCCAGGGCCCTCAGCGGAGTATCTGAGATCCACCAGACATTTCCTGCGATTTGCTGGCTGCCACTCGAACTCTGACGAGGCGACCGTCGCGCAACAAGCGGCACTGCGCTTTCCAGAGTCCAGATCCGATTCGCCGTCATCGTCGACGAGTCGTACTCAGCGACTAGGCCGGGCTGCTGCGCCGCAAGCTCAGCAGCAGATTCCGATGCACCGTTCTCAAACCTCTCGCTGACTGGACGATCCCAGATTTCAAAATGCAGCACTTTTCCACTCCATTGCTCGTCGCCAAGCGAGTTGTCGTTGATGGCAAGGTACGACCGATCCTGCCACCCTGCCAGTTTGGCCTGGCGTTGCAGCGGAGCAGAGGCCGCGAGCCACACCGCAAAATATGCGACTGCCACAACGAAGATTCCGCGGACCGAAGATCGGCTTTCGATGAGGCGCTCCCAGCTCGATAGTTTGCGGAAAACAAAATCTCCTAACATAAGACCGACTGCCATTCCGACAACAGCACCTGCCGTGTTCGAGAACACGTCGTCCCACGCTGAATCGCGCGAGGGAATATAAATCTGCGTGAATTCGATCGCATAAGAAAACATTCCGCCCGCAATCAGCGCGGCGAGCAGCGAGTTGGAAATCGACCATCGGCGCGCGGCTGTGAATCTGGAAAGCGCGAACCCGAATGGAAGGAAAAGCAACATGTTCAACGAAGTATGAAGAGGCCCGCCGAACCGCAGTCCCTCGCCAAGAAGAAATGGAGATCGATTTCCAGCCGGCTTGACCGATAGATCCAGCCAGTACGGGAAGAGAGTGAAGAACAGGATCCCGAAGATGGAGATGCTGAGGATTCTGAGTGACCACGATCGTGGCCGAGCGCTGCGTGGCACTGCAAAGGTCTGTTGTTTCATCAGCTTTCTGCCAACTTCCTTCGAAATCTAGAGTAGCCCAGCCGGACCGCTGGCGTATTTCATTCCTGCGCACTTGTTTCTTTCTCGGTTGTTTCTCCCCTCTTTCGCTCTCTTCATATCGTCGGCCCACGACAAAAATCCGCGTAAATTGCAGATTTTCGAAGGACATTCTGCTCATGGGTCAATGGGACAGTAAAACCCCTGTCCTTCGTCTATCCCATCGGTCAGTAGTTGAGCACGAGGGGCGGTTGCTAGGCTCTCCTCGTGATGATTTTCAGACCAACCACCGACGCTCAAGCCCTTACCAGAGAGGTATGTAATCCTGCCTCCGACGCTGCCCGCCTGCGTAAGCTACTCAATATACTATGCTTAGCACTTGTCATATCGGTGGCGTTCGCTCAGAC
>Ga0335078_10012350_pt1 | contig 12663 bp, 9 predicted proteins | sample Lox_Sample_32_FD_206711 | JGI IMG/M metagenome (GOLD analysis project Ga0335078, IMG submission 206711) | Soil microbial communities from Loxahatchee National Wildlife Refuge, Florida, United States - Lox_Sample_3.2 | ecosystem: Environmental > Terrestrial > Soil > Wetlands | place: USA: Florida... | reverse complement strand
GCAGAGCCTCAGAGATCGCATAACGGGGGATCGCAAGCCGGATCTCCCGGTGATTGTCGTCACGGCGGGGACATGTGGGCAGGCCAGCGGCGCCAATGATCTGATTCGTATCGCCAAGCGAGAGATTTTGGCGAAAGAGCTGACGGACCGCGTCGGATTGCGCATCACGGGCTGTCATGGGTTCTGCCAGGCGGAGCCGTCCGTGCTTATCGAACCGCGGGGCACCTTCTATCCGAAATTGGGCATCCAGCAAATGGCCCGCGTAGTCGCGGCCGCCAGCCGGGGCGAGGTGATCGAGGAACTGCTCTGGCGGAGTCCTAGGACACATCTCAGGGTTGAGAAGCAAGCCGACATCCCGTTCTTTCGCAACCAGACGCGAACGATTCTTTCGCAGAACCAGAAGGTCGACCCGATCCGCATCTACACGTATATCGAAAACGGCGGCTACTCCGCACTGGCACAGGTGTTGTGGAAGGGTGACGCAAGGCGGGTGATCGAGGAGGTCAATGCATCGGGGCTACGGGGCCGCGGCGGCGCGGGCTTTCCGACTGGCCGGAAGTGGGACCTGCTGGCTGCCCAGCGGGACGGGCGCGGCAAGGTCCTGGTGTGCAACGCAGACGAGGGCGATCCCGGCGCGTATATGGATCGCAGCGTACTGGAAGGCAATCCGCACAGCATCATCGAGGGAATGCTGATCGGCGCCTACGCCACCGGGGCCAATGAAGGCGTCGTCTACGTGCGGACGGAGTACCCCCTGGCCATCAAGCATCTCGTCATCGCGCTGCGCCAAGCGCGTGAACTGGGGCTGCTGGGCGCTGACATTCTCGGCACGGGGTTCTCCTTCGACATCGAAATCGTGAAGGGCGCCGGTGCGTTCGTTTGCGGCGAGGAGACGGCCTTGATGCGATCCGTGGAGGGCGAGCGGGGCGAGCCGTGCCAGAGGCCTCCCTACCCGGTAGAGAAAGGGATCGATGGCAAGCCCACGGCCATCAACAACGTAGAAACCTGGGCGAACATTCCGGTCATCATTTCGATGGGGGCCGCCGCCTTCGCGAAGATCGGCGCGCCTGGCAATTCCGGGACGAAGATCTTCAGCCTGGTCGGAAAGGTGAAGAATACCGGACTGGTGGAGGTGCCGATGGGCACCACCATCGGCGAAATCGTAGACGAAATAGGCGGCGGCCCTTCAGGAAGGACCGAGATCAAGGCGGTGCAGACAGGCGGACCCAGCGGCGGTTGCATACCGGCCGCCATGTTCGAGCTGCCAATCGACTACGAGAGTTTAGCCGCGGCGGGTTCCATCATGGGTTCCGGCGGCATGATCGTCATGGACCAGACTACCTGCATGGTGGATGTGGCCAAGTACTTCATGAAGTTTCTCAAGGACGAATCGTGCGGGAAGTGCTTCACGTGCCGTAAGGGGACGCAGCGCATGTGGGAAATACTCGACGACATCACCAGCGGCAGAGGCAAGCTGGAGCAGTTGGATCTTCTAACGGAGTTGGCGGAGGTGGTGAGGGATACTTCTCTGTGCGGGCTGGGGCAGACCGCGGCTACCCCGGTGCTCAGCACTCTCCGGTATTTCCGCGATGAGTATCTCACGCACATCGAACGGAAATACTGTCCGGCGACGGTATGCCGCGATCTCTTCACGTATCGCGTGATTGCCGAGAAGTGCACCGGATGCGCGCTCTGCGTCAAAGTATGTCCCTCGGGCGCCATCACCGGGCCGCGCAAAGAGCCTCACCATCTCGACCAGTCCAAGTGCATCAAGTGCCGGGCGTGCTACGAGACCTGCAAGTTCGACGCCATCGCGGGCGACGCTATTATCGCCGTGCCAGTTGGGTGAACGGCCATGATTACACTGACCATGAACGGCTTTCCGGTGACGGTGGAACCCGGGACCACTCTGCTGGAGACGGCGCGCCATCTGGGGATCGGGATTCCAACCCTCTGCCACATGGATGGCCTCACGCCGTGTGGCGCTTGCCGGTTGTGCGTGGTGGAGATAGGCCAAGAACCCCATAGCAAGCTGGTGGCTGCCTGCACCTACCCCGCGCAGGAAGGCCTGCGAGTGCGCACCGGCTCGTCACGGGTGATGCGGGCCCGCCGAATGATCCTGGAACTGCTGCTGGCTTCCTGCCCGCAATCGAAAATCATTCAGGATCTGGCATCCGCCTACAGCCTCCACCGGCAGCGCTTCCGGCAGGAGCACGAGGACTGTATCCTGTGCGGCCTGTGCGTGCGCATGTGCGCGGAGCAGATGATGGCGAAGGCGATTGGTTTCCGCGGGCGCGGCGAACACCGCAGCGTCGGCACACCTTTCGATGTTCCCTCCGCAGCATGCCGTTTGTGCGGCGGCTGCATGTATGTCTGTCCGGTCTGCCAGCTTCGCTGCACCTACCACGAGCCGGACAAGGCGATCTGCGGCGCCTGCGCAAACCTGGCGCCGCCATGCCTGGAAAAAGCCGGGTTCGAGGACTTGATGTGCTACATGGCGCCCTGTGTGGCGTGCGAGATTCGCAAAGAGTGAGAACCGCAAAGGAGAGATCCAGATGTCGCTTTCGAAAGTGAATTCGTCGGCCGCCACGCTCACCAAGAACCGCACCGAAGGGTCCGTGGTGCCGGTCTCCGGGATGTGCGTGACGTGCGTGGACGGTTGCATCGGGATGTGCGAGATCGGCAAGTCCGCGTTTCGCGGGCATGAAGTGATCTATCCTCAGCCCTTCGGCGTGATCACCACCGCGGGTGAGAAGAACTACCCTGTGGACTACTCGCACTTCAACATCATGGGGACGGCAGTAGGCGCCTACGGCGCAGCCGCGGACAGCGATAAGGCGATCTTCCCGGCGGTAGACCTGGAGGTGAACATCGGTCACGACAAGGGCCTCAAGTTCCGCTATCCCTGGATCATTCCCGGTATCGGCTCGACCAACATTGCCAAAAACAACTGGGAGGGACTGGCGATCGGCTCGGCGCTGGCTGGCACCGGGTTGACTATCGGCGAGAATGTCGTGGGCATGGATCCGGATGCGACCATCCAGAACGGCCGCGTGGTGGACACGGCCGATCTGAAGCGCCGCGTCACGCTCTATAGGGACTATCAACGGGACGGCTATGGCGCGATCATTGTGCAAGCGAACATCGAAGACACTCGACTTGGCGTGCAGGAGTACGCCATCGGGGAATTGGGGATTCAATGCGTGGAGTTGAAGTGGGGACAAGGCGCCAAGGATATTGGCGGCGAGGTCAAGATCAATTCTCTCAGAAAAGCCCAGATGCTGTTTGCGCGCGGTTATATTGTGCTTCCCAATCCGACGGACCCGCTGGTGATCAAATCGTTCGAGCGTGGCGCTTTCAAGGAGTTCGAGAGGCACTCGCGAGTCGGCATGGTGACGGAGGAATCGTTCGCAAAGCGCGTGGAAGAACTGCGCAAGGTGGGCGCGCGGTATGTATTCCTGAAGACAGGGGCGTACCGGCCGGCCGACCTGGCGCGCGCCATCGCATATGCGTCTAAGTACGGCATCGATCTGCTCACGGTGGACGGCGCGGGTGGCGGTACGGGCATGAGCCCGTGGCGGATGATGAACGAATGGGGCGTTCCGCCTGTGGAACTGCATTCACTCCTCTACCGCTACGCCGATCGGCTTGCCTCGGCCGGCAAGCATATTCCGGCGCTGGCGGTGGCCGGCGGCTTCACCTTTGAAGACCAGATCTTCAAAGGTCTCGCCTTGGGTGCGCCGTATGTGAAACTCGTGGGGATGGCCCGCTCGCCGATTGCCGCCGCGATGGTAGGTAAGACCATCGGCCGCGCGATTGACGCGGGACAGTTGCCAGTCTACATCGAGCGGTTCGGCTCCTCCCGGGACGAGATTTTTGTGACTGCCGCGGGCCTGCGGCGCGAACTCGGCGATAACATTTTTGAAACGCTGCCGGCCGGCGCACTGGGTCTCTACACGTACTATGAGAGATTGGCACAGGGGTTGCGGCAGTTGATGGCGGGCAGCCGCAAGTTCGCGGTGGAGCACATCAGCCGCGGCGACATCGCCGCCTTGACGCGCGAGTGCGCGGACATCAGCGGAATACAGCACATCATGGATGTTGATCGACGCCAAGTGGAGGAGATTCTCGGAGTGTAACTCGAAGTAGTGGCGCTACTCTTTAAACTTGAGCTTCTCCCGCAGTGTTTTTCGATCGATGCCCAAAATCTCGGCCGCGCGCGTCCGGTTGCCGCCCGTGCTCGCCAGGACGTTGCGAACGTATTCGGCCTCCACTTCCGCCAGGGTCCGGTCGAATCCGCCTTTGCCCAATGCCGAGAATCGCATGAGCGATGGAAGGTCCGGGACATCGATGCGGTCCTCTTCCGCCATCACCACCAGGCGCTGGATCACATTCTCGAGTTCTCTGACGTTGCCGGGCCAACGATACCGCTGGAGCACCTGGATTGCAGCATCTGAGAACTGGGGCACGGGCTTTCCCAATTCCGCCGCGAACAACCCCGCAAAATGGCGCATTAGCAGCAGCACATCGTCAGCTCGATCGCGCAACGCGGGCAGATCGATCGTAATCACGTTCAGTCGGAAGTACAGGTCGTCCCGGAACGCTCCTTTTTGGACCAGCGCGAGCAAGTCCTTGTTGGTGGCGGCCACCACGCGCACATCGACCGCTCGCGAGCGCGTCGATCCCAGCATGCAAACCTCCCGCTCTTGCAGCACGCGCAAGAGTCGTGCCTGCATGGCGGGAGACATGGCGCTGATCTCATCCAGGAAGATGGTGCCGCCATCGGCGGTCTGGAAGAAGCCGGCCCGCGTCTCACCGGCGCCAGTGAAGGCGCCCTTGATGTGGCCAAAGAGTTCGCTCTCAAGAAGGCTCTCCGGGATGGCCGCGCAGTTCACCGGCACAAAGGGCGCCGCTGCCCGGGGACTGCCGTAGTGAATCGCCCGGGCAACCAGTTCCTTACCCGTGCCGCTTTCGCCCGTGATCAGCACCGTCGCCGCAGTGGGCGCGGCTTTGGCGATGGCGCCGAACACCTTGCGCATGGCGGCGGACTCTCCGATGAGTCCGTGCGGCGCTTTCGGCGTCCGGTAGGTGGGCGCCTGTACGGTGCGCCGGATGCGCAGCTTCTCGAGGGCGCGCTCCACCGCGACATACAACTCCTCGTCCGTGAAGGGCTTCGCCAGGTAATCCTCGGCGCCCAGCTTGACTGCGTCCACGGCGCTGCCAATAGAGGGATAGCCGGTGATCATCATGACCTCAGTCTCGGAGTAGTTCGCCCGCACATGCCTCACGAGTTCCAAGCCGCTCACTTTCGGCATCTTGAGATCGGTGATCACCAGTTCGACAGGCGTCCGCTCCAGGATACCGAGGGCCTCGACGACTCCCGAAGCTGAATAGACCCGATATCCTTTCGCTTGCAGATTCCGCTGTAGAACCTCCAGTGTGTCCGGGGAGTCGTCCACCACCAGAATCCGCTCCGGGTTCGCGGCGTCGCCCTGTTCAGTCATTACTCTCCCGCCTCGGAATCGCCGCCGTGGGGCAGCCGGACCTCGAAGCGCGCTCCCTTTCCCGGCGCGCTCTCCACCAGAATCGAGCCCCCATGGGCGCTAACGATGCCATGCACTACGGCCAGACCGAGGCCGGTGCCCTCGTCAATGTCCTTGGTCGTGAAAAATGGTGTGAAGATGCGCTCCTTCACTTCACTCGTCATCCCGGATCCGGTATCCTGAACACACAAGCTCACGCAATCCGGCGCCGCGCGTGTCTCGATGGTGAGGGTGCCCCCCCGTGGCATAGCCTGAATGCTGTTGACTAACAGGTTCACCAGCACCTGGTGCAACTGGGAGGCGTCGGCGTGCACATGCGGAAGGCCGGGCGCGAGATGCAAGATCACCTGTATCCCGGCTTGCACACAGCGAGACTCCAGGAAATAGAGGCCCTCCTCCACAATGCGGTTCAGGTTCACCTGCGACTTCACCGGCGTCTTCTGCCGCGCAAAGACCAGTAGCTTGTGGATGACTTCCCGCGCGTGCAAAGCCGCCTTTACAATCTTCCCCACGTCACCAGCAGTCTCCTGCGGCAAGGCAGGGGCTTTCTGCACGAGTTGCGCAAACCCCAGGATGCTCCCCAGAGGCTCGTTCAACTCGTGCGCCACACCGGCGGCCAGCTGGCCGATGGTGGCCAGACGGTCTGCGTGACGCAGTTGTGCCTGCAACCTCGCTTGGTCTTCCTCGCCCTGGCGCCGCTCCACGATCAGTGCCACCTCGCGGGCCACGGTCTCGATCAGGCTGCGCTCTTCGCGGAGGAACGCTCCCTCGGCAAAATCCGGTCGATCGTCCGTATAAACGACCTCGATCACGCCGCGCGTGCTGCCACGAAGAATCAGATCAGCGGTCTGGCTGTGCAGCCCCTGCCGGAAGCCCGGAGTCGCGTAGGACTTTCCGTCCAACTCGATACGTGCGCAGGCAATCTCCGGGAACTGCCACGCGGGCGGCAAGATTCCGGCTATTTGCCGGATTACTTCTTCCAGGGAAACACCGCGGAGCTGCGCGATGCGGCCAATTTCATAGAGGCAGGTCAGTTCCTTGACCCGCTCGCGCAATGCCCACTGCGCACGCCGGATGGAGATGGCCAGCCCGAGAGTCTGCGCGACTCCTTCGTAAAGCTCTACCTCTCTTTGCGTAAAGCACGCCGCTTGCGGGCTTTGAAGACGCAGCACACCCGCAGTACGATCATCCACGGTGAAACGGATCAATGCCAGCGAGCCAGCGGCACGATCCCTTCGCCAAACGCTGCCCCGCTTGGTGGCGAAGAACGGGGCAACCGGATGGACCCGCCATCCCGCCAGGAGCCTTCGGCAAAGCGTTTCCACGTGGTCCCGGTGCGCGGCCGGTCTCCGGACCCTTCTCCCCTTTGGTTCCCGCTTGACGATCGTGAATCGCGAAGACGGCATGAGTGCGTTCGTAACTTCCCATCGATAAGACAGATCCGGTTCGTGCAGATGCAGTTCCAGTGCGTCACAGTGCGAGAACTCCAGAAGCAGCTTGGACGTCTCCCTCAAAAACTCGATTCTTCCAACTCCGCGGTTGGCATAACCGAGGATCTGCTGCGAGACCGTACCGAATTCCGAGGCGACAGACCCGCTGGCGTCGCGGCGAAGAGCCTTCATGAGCGTGCGAATGGAACTGCTAAGCTGAACTGGTGTATGCCATCTGCAAAGCCGCGCTCAGCAAGCCAAATGGTAGCACTACGCCCGGAGCACGGCGATTCGGTGGATGACGATCATCACCCTCCGTCAGCACCTCGAAACTGGCCAGCGAGCCTGACTCTGGACAACAGTTCTTTATAGCCCGGCGTCGTCAGTTGACGCACCGACGGCGTGCGTACAGCATTAGTGACCAATCGTGGTGTGGAACGCAATTCGTCGACCGAGGCTGGTGATTAAAATTGAGACGTTCTCCCTCCCGATGGAGGAAATAGATTCCTTTTTTAGCAAACGGCATCGCGTACGTTCCAAAGCATGACGGACAACCGCACTTCTGGAGCAAGTAGATCGTCTCCCAATCAAGGAGCCGACCCATTGAGCGCCCCGGAAAACCCCATCTGCCTATTCGCCTATTTGGTGCGTTTGATCGTCGAGGCCTCGGAGGGGAAGGAGGCAGCGGCATCCCTCTTGCGACTTCTCATCTCCTGGATATCGAAATGGCCGGAAGACGCGCAGAATCCAGCGCACCAATGCAGTCTGCTCCTGCGTAGGTCGCGTGTCAATCGGTTCGGCAGCAGGGCTTCGATACGCCGGGATTGCAACCCAGCGAATGTAGAAACAGGGGTGTTTGACTGGTACCCACAGAACCAAAGTAGCCCCCTGGCCGTGCGTGGGCGACGGCGCACGCAGGGGCACGCCGATCCCGCTGGCACTCGGCCCCGGAACCAACTCGGCTCCGTCGGTTGCGCATGGTGCGGCGGGCGATGTGCAGTAGTTCCCGGCAATATCCACGGCTGCGTAATAAAATGAGTCTTGCTTGGCCGAAAAGAATCGACGGCGGCCAGGCGATATGGACCTTTCGAAATGCCCATAAAACGGGCCTCTCATAAAGCCAAATCGGATAGGGTTTTGGCCAGCGGATGGAAACCGTAGAAACGCGGGCGTAGAGGCCGGTGCGGAACATTTTCGCTGCCGATTAAGGCCCAAACGGGTGCGAGGGCGGAAAGCAACGGCCCTCAGGGCGATTATGTCGGTGTGCTCTGGACCCCTGCTCCGACGGGCAAGGGCTGGAAGGTGAGTCAGCTTCCGGCAACCTACGATTACCCTCTCCCCGATCCCTTCCAGATCAACGACCGGGGAGAGATCGCAGGCGACATCGAGCCCGCCGACGGCAGTGTCTGGATTCCAGCGTACTGGAAACCACTCGATCACCTCAGGAGGACCTATAGTCAGCCGATTCTGCTCGCGTTTCCCGATGGATTCTCCAGCGGGTATGGGGACGGCATCAACGACCTGGGCGATATCATCGGCGAATGCTGGGGCGACGCCGGCGATCAGGCCGTGCAATGGACTACCCGGAATCCGACTTTCTCACAGGTGATCGGTTCTCCCACAGATGCTTGGAGTTGGTCTTTCATGGTGAACAACTTCAGAATCGCCGTCCTCTCTTACGGGGACGCGAGTTGCGATTCCTGTGGAAGGGCAGTACAGCTCCGCTAACGGGAGAGCAGCCGAGGCGGAAGCCGGCTCAAGAAACCAAGGCACGCGGAGCAAAAGGGAATTGCGAGGCTAAGATCGGTCCGGTTTTGTCCGGTGCGGACCCGTTCCGTGATTGGCCAGAGTGAGTGCAGTTCCGCCGAACGCATGAGAAGGGGTGGACGGCGGTCCACCTTTCGGTCCACCTTTTTTGTTCATCTTCGCCGGATTTTTGCCATTTCGGGGCAAATTCCGGCATAGGAAGGCCTGTTGAAAAAGAGACCCACCGCAGGGGTCAAAAGCTGGCTAAACCTGTAATTTCAGTATGATTTGGGGAGGCGTGTTGTTGGAGGCGCGGGTCGGAATCGAACCGACGAATAAGGGTTTTGCAGACCCTGGCCTTACCACTTGGCTACCGCGCCGGCGCGCTCTATATCTGAAAATTACCGCGAACGGCGGCCCCGAGTCAATCGCCCCAGCTCCCACGGGTACCTGGAAGGCACATGCCTATTTCTCCTGCTCGGCCAGCCGCTCCACCAGGTCCAGACGATCCTTCCACGGGTCCGGCTTGGCCACCGGCCCCGTCATCGTGAAGTCCATCAGGGTATCCATCTTCAGCGAATACACCGGCCATTCCGGCAGCCCCGCGCCATTCGGATTGCCCGTCTTCGCAAAGTTGATCCAGTAAACGTTGGCGGCCCGCGCCGTGGCCTCGTCGGCGTCTGCGAGGTCCTTGCCATAGCGCGCCGCAACGGTATCGAAAACGAACGGGATCTCGGTGGCATGCGGAGCGCCTCGCCAGTGCTTCCGCATCGACTCCGCCACATAGGAGAAGCGGTACTCGTAGGCCGGCTGGCCCGTGGCCGTGATCGTGCGCGCGATGAATCGCGCCGGCTCCACCATGATTTGGTCCGCAGTAATGGCCATGCCCACCTGCATGACGCTGAGCGACCCCGTGGGGTCGTACGCTGCCTTGGCCTTCTCGCGGTCGGGCCCGAATGGCGCGAACAGCTCATCCTTCGTCCGCCCGCGCGGAAATCCGATATCCGCGCTGTTGGCCCCGATCATGAGTGGGACCTTGGCGCCGCGGCCCGCCGCATACGCGTCAGCAGGCGACTCGACCACGACTTTTCCATCGATCATCGGCCCGGCGTACGTGGGTGTGTTCATGCTCGCCATGTTCAGCCCGGCCACCACCGCTTCGGCGGGCAGCTTCCGCAACGCCGCCAGCGCACTGGCGTCTTCGCCCTCAATACCGGCGCTCTTGGCAAAGGCCAGCCCCACTGACTCGGCCGAAGGACTCCCCGACGCACTCTTGCGGTCCAGGTAGCGAGGCCCCATCAAAAGCGTGCGGCCGCCGCCGGACTCAACCACCGCCCTTTGAAACAACCCGCGCGCCATCGGCGATGTCATCAACGTGAGCACCGACCCGCCGCCCGCCGATTCGCCGAATATCGTTACTTCGTGCGGATTGCCGCCGAATGCCGCGATATTCCGCCGCACCCACTTGAGCGCCGCGATCTGGTCCATAAACCCGTAGTTGCCCAGCGGACCCGAAGGATTCTCCTTGGTCAACGCCGGGTGCGCAAAGAAGCCGAATCGCCCGAGCCGGTAATTGAAGCTCACGAACACCAGGCCGCCTTTCGCAAAATGGCTGCCGTCATAGACCGCCGGCGAACTGCCGCCATTCACGAACCCGCCGCCATAGATCCACACCATCACCGGCAATTTCTTCGACGCGGCATTTTGCGGTGCCCAGACATTCAGGTACAGGCAGTCTTCGGCAGGCGGCGTTCCCAGCGGCGCCGCATCGCCCGGAAACGGCTTCTGCATGCAATCCGATCCATATTCAGACGCCTGGCGGACTCCCGCCCACGGCTTGGCCGCCTGCGGCGGGCGCCAGCGGAGATCGCCAACCGGAGGCGCCGCGAACGGAACGCCTTTGAACGAGACAACTCCGTCCTGCACCGTGCCTTTCAACCTGCCGGTATCGATCTTTACCTGATCCGAAGCGGCCCAAACCGGCAGGCATGCCGCGGCCAGGGCCGCGATCGCGAATACGAGTTTTTTCCTCATGGCTTGAACCCGGATTCTAACGTCCTTAATGGTCCCATTCAAGCAGTGGTCGCCGCGCGCACCACATGGCCGCCCTTTTCAGGAAGCACGCGGTTGTGACCCGGAAAGTAGCGCGCCGCCATCTGCCGCGGTCCCAGGTCTTCGATCTCGCGGAACCCCAGCGCCGCCAGCTTGGCCCCCAGCGTGTCTGCATCGAAATACGTCAACCACGCTTCGCCCAAGCCGGCAACGCGCTCCGCGCGGCGGGCGTGCGCGGCCCGCAGTTCCGGCGGCAGTGATGCCGGAGGATCGCCGTAATCTAAAACCACGTGCGCGCCGGCGGGCAGGCTCGCCACATACGCCAGGGTTAAGAATACGGCTTCTTCGGTCAGATAGGGCACCACGCCGAGCCATGTGAAGAAGGTCTGCTGCGTCTGGTCGAAACCGGCCGCCGCCAGGCCCTCCGCCAGCGTCTGTTGCTCGAAGTCCACGGGAGCGAAGGTGAGCGACTCCGGCAGCGGGATCGCGGCCTCGCGCAAGCGTTGTCGCTTCCATGCCTGGGTCGCCGGATAGTCGACTTCGAAGATCCGCAACCGGTCGCGAAATGCCCCGCGGTACGCGTAAGTATCCAGTCCGGCGCCAAGCACCACGAGTTGTCGGACGCCGCGCTCCACAGCCGCGGCCAGCGCATCTTCGGCGAAGCGTGTCCGCATGGCGATGAAGAGCCGCATGCCGCGTCCCGCCCGATCGTCCCCCGCTCGGAGCGCTACGTCATCCGCGTCTTCACCTAAGATGCGCAACGCAAGCGGATCCTCGAAGATTCGCCCGTGCTCCAGTAGCTGGTGAGCTGCGCGGTAAGCGGCTGCGGCCAGGGCCGTCCGGCTGGGTGTTCCAAATTCCATGAGTCCATTATGGCCGCCGAAGAGACCTACCGCGTGACCTGCTCGATGGCCGCCCGAAGATATCGTCGGATGAACGGGCGTTCCAGGTCTTCGTCGCTGTGAAGCGTGATATGCCGGTTCAGCTTGCCGGTACCGGCCAGGACCCGATGGGGGTCAGGGAGCAGCGCGCCGCGATTGAAGCCCAGATTCACGTAACTGCTATAGGTGACGATGTGGCAAAAACCATCCTTGAGCGGCTTGCCCGTAAACGAGAACGCAATCGACACGGCGTACCCCTTGCAGAATGATTCCACGGCCCCCGGCGCCTCCTCCAGAACCACATCGCGCGCGGCCAGAGCCAGGCTGGCGACATGCGGAGCGTAGGGAGAGAGAAGGTCCAGCAGTTTGTGATCGGGCGGCCTGGTCATTCCCGGGAGTCTACCACGGCGGGTGGAAGGACCGGGAAACCCAAGTCTCGGAGGTCGTTCCGTAGCTGCTCCACCGTTTGGAATCTCAGCGCCGCCCATCCCGCTTTGCGAGCGCCTTCTACGTTTGCTATGCGGTCGTCGACGAAACACACCTCGTCCGACTGCAACTTCAGGATTTCCAGGCAGCGGTCGTAAATCTCACGTTCGGGTTTAATCAGCCGGATTTCGCAGGATAGAACCACGCAATCGAGAGCCTGCAGCCAGTCGAAAGACCTGCGCGCATGGGACGCCATATCAGCGTGCATATTCGATAGCAGCGCAGTCTTGAGACCGGCTGTGCGCGCGTCTGCGAGCCACTGAGTCATATCCGGATCTATGTCGCTCCACATTTCCACGTCCAATTGCCGCAAGGCCGCAAGCATATCGCCGTCCGGCCCGGTAGGAGCCGCCACCACCCTCTTCCAATACTCCGCAGGACTGAGATCGCTCCGGTCGTACGGACCTCGTTCGTGGTGATAGCGGGCCGTGAACGTCTCGATGTCCAGGCCGGCGATGCGCGCCATCCGGTCCAGCTTGTCCGGAGTCGGCCGCCGGCACAGAACCTCGCCATAGTCCAGAATCA
>Ga0335078_10012348_pt1 | contig 12664 bp, 9 predicted proteins | sample Lox_Sample_32_FD_206711 | JGI IMG/M metagenome (GOLD analysis project Ga0335078, IMG submission 206711) | Soil microbial communities from Loxahatchee National Wildlife Refuge, Florida, United States - Lox_Sample_3.2 | ecosystem: Environmental > Terrestrial > Soil > Wetlands | place: USA: Florida... | reverse complement strand
CCAGGAGACAGCCAGCTACATCAGCCACCACCTCGCCCTCGCCGGCCGCGGCAGCGACACCCTGTTCAGCGACGACGCGATCACCCTGATCCACGACACCAGCCGGGGCCTGCCCCGGACCGTCAATAACCTGTGCATCGCCTCACTGATCGCGGCCTGCGCCGCAGGGCACGCCATAGCCGACCAGACCGCAGCCCGCTCCGCCATCACCGAAGTCACCGCGACACCCTGAGCACCACCCGCGACAGCCCGAGCATTACCCAGCCCCGCCGGACCCCGTCCGGCGGGGTTTTCCACAGCCAGGACATCCCCAAGATCAGCGTCGCAGACATCCTCATGATCAACGTCGCGCAACAACAAGCGGGTCCTGCGGCTGATCGGCAAGTGGCTGGCCGCAGGGGTCATCGAGGACGGGACCTGGACAGAATGTGATCAGGGATCATCGCAGGGGGCATCGGTGTCGCCGTTGCTCGCTAACGCGGCCTTCCGTGCAGCGGTTTCGGCCCTGGGTGGCTGAAGCTTCTAAGGCGCGCGGGTTACCGCGGGCTGCTTCTGACCTGCGCCTTCATCACTTCGGTCACATGCCCGCGCCATGATCTCAGGGATGGTATAGCTGTTGGTACATACCTAGCTGATGACAAGGTAGCCAGGTCGGGTCAGCGTGCCCGACATAGCAGGGACCGGATGATCCCCAGGAGTCATGCTGTGAGCAGCGGGAACACGACGACGTCCCCGGCGAAGAAGTTCATGTCCCCGATGAAGTCAGCTACGAAGGGAGTCAGCGGCCGGTCGTAGATCGCGCGCGGCTCGTCGATCTGCTCGATCACGCCGTTGGACATGACGGCCACCCGGTCCGACATAGACAACGCCTCGCCCTGGTCGTGGGTGACGTAGACGAAAGTGATACCGACCTGTTCCTGGATGCGCTTGAGCTCTATCTGCATCTCCTTGCGGAGCTTCAGGTCGAGTGCGCCAAGGGGCTCGTCCAGGAGCAGCACGCGCGGCCTCATCACCAGCGCCCGGGCGAGCGCGACCCGCTGCTGCTGGCCGCCGGAGAGCATCGTGGGCCGATGCGTCTCCCGGCCGGTCATCCGCACCAGTTCGAGCGCCTCACGGGCCCGGGCATGGCGCTCGGACTTGCCCACCTTGTGCTGCTTGAGCCCGTAGGCAACGTTGTCCAGCACGGACATGTGCGGAAACAGCGCGTACTGCTGGAAGACGGTGTTGACGTCACGCCGGTACGGGGGCGTGCCTACCGCGTCCGTGCCGCCGATCAGGATCTCGCCCTCGTCCGGTTGCTCGAAGCCGGCGATCAGTCGCAACGACGTGGTCTTGCCGCAGCCGGACGGCCCCAGGAGCGACAGGAACTCGCCCTTGCGGACCTTCAGGCTGACAGCGTCGACCGCCGTGAGAGCGCCGAAGCGCTTCGTCACGGCACGCAGCTCCACATCGTAAGCCCCGTTGCTGCCAGGCGAAATTGCGCTCATGTCACCCCACAAGACGAGTGTTAGGGGCACTGTAGGGCACCTGTAACCTCCACGTCTATTGGGGAGAACGAAACCCATGGGGCGTATCAAGCACGCTGTCAGCTGGGAGGTCCGAAGGTTCGGGGTACAGGCGGCTGCGATGGAAATCCGAGCTATGAGCCGCGGCGCGACCATCCGCCGCGGCTAGCAGAAACCAGGTCTGATACCGCCGCCCTGGCCCGGTGCTTACGCGTCCGGCGGGCGCATTCATTAGTTAAGCTAACGAGATTTAGGGAGCCAAACGGGGAGCCAACGGTGGCAGACGTCAGGCGATGCAGGGCGACGCCTAGCGACGATTAGTCCAGCTAGCTGGCTCTTCAGGCGCCACCAGGCGCCATGACCTGCCTGCGACCCCGCCGCAAGTAGCGAACCCGGTCCAGATAACGCAGGCGCTGGCTGTATCTGCGCGCGGGAGGCACTCCTCCTTAAATCATGAACGCGATGAACGCTCCAGAGCCGGCTAACGAGCTTATGGCGCCCGGCGGTTCGACCACCGCAGAGCCGTCGCCCGCCGTGACTCTGCCGACCTTCCCGGCCGGCCTGCCGCGTGCCCTGGACGTCGAGATACCGCGCCTGCGGCTCGTCCGCCTACTCGAGGGCCGCTGGGACCGGCCCGTGACGTTGCTCGTTGCGGGGCCGGGCTTCGGCAAGACAACCGTTCTGGCCCAGGCGGTACGGGCGCACCAGGCCGCGCCGCGCGGGATCGAGGTGTGGGTGAGCTGTGAGGCGGCATACGAAGATCCCGTCCGCTTCGCCACGGCGATTCTCGACGCCATGCCCGTTAACGGACGTGCGCCCCGCCCGCGAGTCACTACGGGACCGCGGGACGTCGTCGGCGCCCTGATCCGGTGGGCGCCGCTGGAGGTGTGCCTGCTGCTTGACGACGTGCACGAGATCCCGCCGGGCTCGCCGGGGGCGGCGCTCCTCCGCGAGGTCACCAGAACGCTGCCGGCGACGGCGCACCTCGTTCTGTCCGGGCGCGAGGCACCCGACGTTCCCCTCGCGCGGCGTGAGGCCACCGGCGACGTGATCAGGATCGGCGGCGAGGACCTCGCCTTCACCGAGGTTGAAGTGCGGGCGCTGGCCCGCCGGCTCGGACGGGACGCGCGGACCGCGGAACCGCTGCATGGCTGGCCCGCCATGGTCCGGCTGTCTCTCGCGGCCGGGTCCGCCGCGCCGTGGCAGTATGCCCGCGAGGAGGTGCTTTCCCGGGTCAGCGACTCGCAGCGTCAGGCGCTGGCCGCGCTGGCCGCGCTCGGCACTGGCACCGTCCGCGAGGTCGCCGAGGTCACGGGCGGTCCCGTCACCCTGGATGACCTGGCCCGGCAGGTGCCTCTGGTCGGGGTACTGGACGACGGCCGGTACCGCGCGCACGACCTTTGGGCGGAAGCGGCGCCGCGGATCATGACCATGCCGGACGAGCAGACCCTGCGGGAACGCGCCGCCGCGGTCCTCGCCGCCCGCGGCGACCTGGCCCGGGCCGGCCGGCTGGCCTGCCAGGCACGGGACTGGCGGCTGCTCGGCGATCTTGCCGTCGACCTCGTCCAGACCACGCTGTCGGCCCTGCCGCGCGTCATCGCGGAGAGATGGCTCGCCGCGGTCCCGCCACAGGTCGCGGCCGACCCGGCGTTCGTGCTGCTGCGGGCGGCCGTTGTACACGCCGCCGACCTCAGGGATCGGCGCATCGACCCCCTGCTCGACCAGGCCTGGCAAGGGATGCTCGACCGAAGTGACCACCGTGGCGCCGCCGCCGTGCTGGGACAGGCAATGATCACGGCGCAATCCCGCGCCGACCTCGCCCGGCTGGCCGTGGTGGCCAAGTGGGCGGACCGGCTCGACGGCCCCGTTTCTCCTGTCGTGACGATGCTGTGCCACACCGTCGCCGCCATGCGCGCCGAGATCGGCGGCGATCCGGAGGCCGCGCTGGCCGAGTTCGCCCAGGCGCCGGTCCACGAGGTACCCCCGGCGCTCGCGCTGTCCGTCTGGAGATTTCACTTCCACTGCCTGAACATGTGCGGGCGTGGCCGGGAGGCGGCCGAACTGGCCGACCGGATGCTGGCCGAGGCAGGAGAGGAGCTCGTCCGGCTCTCCGGTGCCATGGCGCGCTGGTTCGACGGTGACCCGTCCGACCTGAACCGGCTGCGTCGCCAGGGACTCGGAGCGGTCATAGCCCGCGCTCTGCCCGGTACCGGGGCCGGCGTGCAGGCGCGGGGCCGGGCGCCAGCCGCGGGCACAAACATGACGACCGCGCGCGAGGGGTTCGTGTCGACGGCCCTGGCAGCGGTGATGGCGGCCTCGTGCGGAGAAGCAGCCCCGTTTCCATCGCTTCCCTGCGGGGACGCCGCTGACTACGACAACGCTCGCGACGCCGTCCTGGCCTGCGCCGCGCAGGCGGCGGTCGCGGTAGCGCGCGGCGCAGAGCCCGCGGCGCGGCAGGCCTACGCTCGCCACGTGGCCAGGTGGCCCGTCGAGAACCGGTTCGCCGAACGGCACCTGCGCCGGTTTCTGGCCCTCGGTTACGTCTTGAACAATCGGCTGCGCACGCACTGGGACGGCGTCGCCCTCGGCCCCTCGCACCTCGCAGCCCGGGCGGCCGCACGCGCCCTGGTCCAGGCCCGGGCGGGTGAGCTGACCGCTGCCCGGGAGCTTCCCCCGGCGCACGCCCTGTGCTTCCTGCCGCTGCCGTGGTCGGTCGAACTGGCCGCTCGCCTTGCGGCCGCGGGTCACCCCCACGGGCACGAACTCGGCCGCTGGCTAGCCGACACGCTCGGGCCGGCAGTCCACCGGCAGCTCCGCGAGACGGCACGGTCGGCCCGCAGACCCCTCGTCACGGGAGCCGCGCAGCTCCTCGCGGCACTGCCCGCGCCTCCCGCGCACCGGACCCAGATCGCCGTCATCGGGCCGATGCGGCTGACGCGAGACGGTGTGCCGGTCGACGCGCCGGAGCTGCGGCGTGCCCGCGTGCGCCAGCTGCTCAGCGCACTGACCCTGCGGCCCGTCCTGACCCGCGATCAGGCGATCGAGCTGCTCTGGCCGGGCCTGGACCCGGCCAAGGCGGCCCGGAACATGCGGGTGACCCTGACCCACCTTCGCCGGCTCCTGGAACCCGATCGATCCGGCGGTGACGCAAGCTACCACCTGCGCACCGACGGTGACACGATCCGGCTCCTGGCGTCCGAATTTCTCTGCGTGGACCTGTGGACCCTGGACAGCCTGGACAAGCGTGCCGTCCAGGCGCGAGCCGACGGTGACATCGACCGCACGGCTGCCCTGCTGGCCGACGCGGCCGCGCTATGGCGCGGTGATCCGCTGCCGGACCTGCACCACGTGCGCAGCCCGGACATCACGGTCGAGATCGACCAGGTCCGCGTCCGCCATGTCAGCCACCTGCTGGCGCTGGCCGAACTGCGCCTGGTCGCCGACGACGCGGCGGCATCCTTCACGCTGGCCGAGCGGGCGCTGTCGCTGGAACCGTTCGACGCCCGCGGCCACCGCGTCGCCCTCGCCGCAGCCCTCAGGGGCCACCGTCCGGCCCAGATCGCGGCGGCACACCGGCTGGTCTGCTCGGCCCTGAGGCAGCTTGGCGTCCCGCCGGACCCGCCGACCGCGATCCTCCTGCGGCAGGCGGCACGCTGGGCCAGTGCCGGCGTAAACCGAGCCCGGTAAGCGATGTATCGAGCACGGCGGCGAATTGGTTAGCGCGCGGTTAGCGCCCGCCGGGCAACGTCGTGTTCATAGCCCGTAACGCCAAGAAGGCGCCAGCATGGCGCCTGACCGCGGCTATCGAGAGGAATCCGCTTATGAGCATCTACGACACTATCGGCGGGGCGTCGGCGGTGCGCGCCGCGGTCGATGACTTCTATGCCCGCGTCTTGGCCGACGCGCGGCTCGCGCCGTTCTTCGCGGAGACTGACCTGGAGCGTCTCAAGGCTCACCAGCGCGCCTTCATCGCGGCCGCGCTCGGCGGCCCGGAGATCTTCGCGGGCCGGGACATGGCCTCCGCGCACGCCGGGCTCGGTATCGAGGACGATGACTTCGACGCCGTGGTGGGACACCTCGCCGGCACGCTGACCGGACTAGGCGTGCCTGAGGACACGATCGGGCAGATAGGCGGTGCGCTGGCGCCGCTTCGCGGCGACATCGTGACCACGCCACCTGCCGGATTGGCCAGTTAGCCTAGCCAGCTGCCGTCCGTGGAACCGTACCCAGCCGATGCCCGCCCCCGCGCGGATGGTGGATCACTGACCCCAGCGGCGTCGGCGTTGATCAGGGCGGCGATGGCCGGGTCGCGGCGCAGCTTGTCCAGGCAACGGCCGCGCAGTGGCCCGATACTGCCGGCCGGGATGCCCAGTGAGGCGCTGATCTGGGCGTAGGTCAGGGGAGGGTCCTCGATGAGCTTGCCGATCAGTCGCTGGCAGCAGGGAGGCAGGCGGGCGAGCGCCTCTCGCAGCACCGCGTGGCGTTCGGCCACCAGCAGTTCCTGTTCCGCCGTTGCGGCCCGTTGGTCCGGGATGGTCTCGGCGTCCGGCACAGAGTCGGCAGCGTGCGGTCCTCGCGCCGCGCGCAGGCCCCGGACGCATTCCCGCCGGGTTGTGGTGGCCAGCCAGCCGGGAAGCGCGTCCGGATCGCGGATCTTGTCTAGGCGGCTGACGAGCTGCAGCCAGACGGTCTGGTGGACGTCCTCGGCGTCGGCGCTGCTCAGCTGGTACCTATGGCAGACTGACCACACGAGCGGCGCATATCGCTCCACGAGGTCGTCCCATGCTCGCTGGTCGCCGTTTCTGGCGCGGGTCACCAGGTCGGTGATCGACCCGGTCATTGCTCATGGCGGGGGCCGGTCCCGCTGAGCACCCAGCTATTGACGGACCGAACGGGCCGGGTCTGCCGCGGTTCCGGCGCGCTCAGGGCTTCGATGGGCCCGTTGAACCAGTGGCCGCGCGGGCACCTGATCCTGGCGCTTTCCAGCGGCCCATCGGTAGATCCGATGGCGTACCGCGCCTCTACCTCGGCGGGAAGCCCGCACCGGACGGCACCGTCCGCGCCCAGGAATCCCGGGCAGTCAACCAGCATCGCCTGACCGTCCATGATCTCCGTCCCGAAGTGTGCTCTCACCTAGGAGCATCCCTGGCCTGGCGGCTGACCGCATCGTAGGATTCTGCGGTTTGATCTGGCCGAGCGCCTTGGTCCGGCGTGGCCGAATGGCAGGATGCTGCTATCCGGCCAGGCCCCGGCGGATGGCGTAGGCGGCGGCTTCGGCGCGGTTGGCCACCTCGAGCTTGGCGAAGATGCTGCTGACGTGGTGCAGGACCGTGTTGGGGCTGATGAACAGCGCCTGGGCGATCGCCCGGTTCGATTGGCCGGCGGCGATCAGGCGCAGCACCTCCACCTCGCGGCCGGTCAGCCCGGCCGGCCAGGCCGGCGCTCGCGATGCGGCCGTTGCGGCCGTGCGCACGGCGGCGGCTCGCTCGCCGAGCCCGCGGATGCCGAGCGCCTGGGCGGTGGCGGTGACCTCGTCGAGCAGGGTGATGGCCTGCTGGCGGTCGCCCGGCCGGTCCAGGGCCAGCAGCGCCCGCGCCTGTCCCTCGCGGCTCATCGCCACCATCGGGCGGGCCTGCATGCGGCCGGCCAGCGCGGCTGCCTGCTGAAAGCGGCGCAGTGCCTGCTCGGGGCGGCTGCGGGTGAGGTCCAGCAGCCCCAGGAAGTAGGCCGCCGGCCCCGCGCAGATGGCGCCGACGCGGCCCGTGACGATGTTGCGGTCGGCGTACGGCTCCAGCAGCGGATACAGCGTGGCGGCGGTGCCGGACTCGCCGAGGTGGTAGCAGGCCAGCGCCAGGATGGCCAGGGTGAAACTCCACGCCGGGTCCCTGGGCACGGCGGCCAGGTCCCCGGCGACCAGTTGCCCTAGCTCAGCCCGGGCCTGGTCGGCGCGGCCGGTCTCGGCCAGCGCCACAGCCAGGCCCGCCCGGAACACCGCCATCGCCGGGAAACGGGCGGCGGCATCCCGGTACAGCTCGATCGGCTCGGAGATTCGGCCTTGCATGAGCCGGAGCGTCGCGAAGACCCCGATGTAGTAGGGCTCCAGGGCCTGATCGCCGGCTTGTCGGCCGGCGACTAGGCTCTGCTCCATCAGCTCCTCGGCCTGGGCGAACCGGCCGGCCAGCAGGGCCCTGGTGGCGTGGGCCAGCGGCAGCGGCCAGCGATAGCGGAGCTGGCGCAGCTCCCCGGCGGCCCGCTCGGCGACGGCCAGGTCGGCGTCGTAGCCGGCCAGGTCACCCAGCTCGAGCAGGTCGATGCGGCGCAGGCCGCGACCGCGCAGTGCCAGGGCCCGGTCGCCGATCTGCTCGGCCAGGCAGACGGCCTCGGTGGCGATGGCCAGCCGCTCACCCGCCGCCTCGGCTCCTTCGGAACCCCGGATGGCCAGGTGGCGGCCGAACAATACCGCGGCCAGCGTGGCCGGGTCGCCCAGGCGCCTGGCCATCCGCACCGCGTCCTCGCTGAGCGCCAGGCGCCGCTCGACCTGCGGCGTGGACACCAGCGTCCTGGCCAGCCCGGCGAGCACCCGCGCCCGCAGCGGGCTGTCGGCCTCGCCCAGGGTCGCCAGCGCATCTTCCAGCATCCCGACCTGGACCGGGTCGACGATCATGCTGGTGAACTCCAGGCCCAGGCCCAGGCCCGCCCGGGCGAGCGCCTCGGGCGAGCCGATCCGCCTGGCTAGTTCCCCGGCCTGCTGGTAGGCGATGCGGGCGGCGGGCACGTCGCTGGCTGCCATCCTGGCCTCGCCCACCGCCAGCAGCAGCTCGCAGCGCTGCTGAGAGCCCGGCCGTTCGGTCAATTCCAAGGCAGCCAGGGCACGCTGGAACAGTTCGGCCGCGTCCTCCCAGGCCAGCATCTCCATCGAGCGCCGGCCGGCCAGGGTGGCCATCTGCACCGCCCTGGCCGCCGTCTTCTCGCTGCCCGGGGCCGCTTCGACCAGATGGTGGGCCAGTTCCGCCAGATGCGGCTCCGGCTCGGCGGCGTGGACAGCCTCGAGCGCGTCGGCGACCAGCCCGTGCAGGCGCACGCGCCGCGCCGCGAGCAGGCCCTCGTACAGCACCTCCCGGACCAGCGCGTGCGCGAACCGCCAGCGGCTGAGCTCACCGGGCACCGCCCCGACCAGCCGTGCAGCCTCGGCCTCCTCCAGCAGCATCAGCAGCTGCTCGGCGTCCAGGCCGCTGACGGGCTGCAGGACCCGCAGCTCGAAGTCGCGGCCCACTACCGCGGCGACCTCCAGGATCCGCCTGCAGTCATCGGAGAGGCGACTGAGCCGCTCGGCCACCACCGCCCTGACCCCCTCTGGCAGCCCCCGCCCGAGCACCATTGCGCCCCCGCCGGCCGGTTCCAGCCGAGCCTGGCTGGCCAGCAGCCGGACCACCTCGGTGACGAAGAACGGGTTGCCGTCGGTTCGCCGGTACACCTCCGCCGCCAGCTCCGCCGACGGCTCCGCCCCGGCGACCAGGGCCATGAAGCCGGCCACCTCTTGCTGGCCCAGCCCGCCGAGCAGCAGCCAGCGGTGCTGCCCGCGGGTCAGGTCGGCCACGGCAGCCAGCAGCGGATGTCCCTGGTCCACCTCGGTGTGCCGGTAGCTTCCCACCACCAGCGGGCTGGACCCTTCGACCCCGTCCAGCTCCCGGCTCATGAAACGCAGCAGCGCCAGCGACGGCACATCCGCCCAGTGCAAGTCGTCCAGGACCAGCACCAGCGGCCGGCGCGCGGCCGCGGTCCGCAGGAAGCCCGCCAGGCTATCGAACAGCCGGAACCGGGCCGCCTCCGGCTCCAGCGGCGGCGGGGCGGGAAGATCCGGAATGCGGTCACGGACGGCGGGGACCAGCTGGGCGATGTCAGCCGCGCCCGCGCCCAGGTCATGACGCAGCGATGCCAGATCCTCGGCCTGGACCTGCACGTAGCCGCGGATCACCTGGACCCAGGGCCAGAACGCGGGCGCGCCCGCCCCTTCCCAGCAGCGCCCCCACAGCACCACGGCGCCGCGCACCATCGCCCGGGCGGCCAGCTCCTCGGCCAGCCGGGTCTTGCCGATACCGGGCTCGCCGGCCACCAGCACCACGCCGCCATGGCCGCCAACTGCGGCATCCAGGTCGGCGGTGAGCGCGGCCAGCTCGCCCGCACGGCCCACAAACGGAGTCGTCACCGAACCGCCTCCCAGCCCAACCCTGCTAAGCCGCAGCTTAAGAACGGACCTGCAGACACGTCCAGTCCGTCGGCTACCGCGACCGCTGGCGAGGCGCTACAAGATCGCGATCGGGTTGACCGGTGAGCCGGTGCCGGTGGGCAGGCGAAGCGGCGCGATAACGCACAGGAACGACCAGCGGCCGGCCGCCGCACAGGCCGCTGCCAGGTCGGTGAACTGCAGGTAGTCCAGCAGATGCAGGCCCAGCGCGTTGACGGCCATGACGTGCACCGGGAAAGCTACGCCCGTGACGGCGCTGGGAGCTGTGTCGGTCGCCTGGCTCCAGCCAGCGGGCTTGGGAGTCGCTTCCGGCACCCGGCCGCCTGCGCAGCCGCTGCGCCTAGGACCAGGAGTCATCCACGCCCAGTTCAACCCCTCTCGGCAATGCCCGGGCGAACACGAGCGCAGCGGCGGCTGGAGTTCGCTGCGCAGCAGGTTGGCAGGAGCAGTTGCCTCGAACCCGAGGGTCCACCAGGCCTCGTTGCCGGTGCGGATCTCGGTCAGTTCCACCGCACACCGCGGATTCTCACCCAGCCCGGACGGGTGCGGCTGGGTCGGCTCGCCGGCCAGCGAGAACCAGCTGATCCGGCGCCGCTTGCTGATCAGCCTCCAGCCAGGACGGTCGCCCCCGCCCTGGCCCGGCTCGTCACAGGGGAAGGATCACTTCTGCCAGGACTCTCTGGACTCCTCCGCTGTCCGGGGCGCCCAGACTGAGCGATCGTTATCGCCTCCGTCCCGTAATGGGCCACGCGGCTGCCCCCGACTCCGGCACCGGGCGCGGTCCATGGGCCCGGCCAGGGACTACGGGGCCGGAGACGATCACACGCATCCACGCCGTCGGTCAAGGCCTAGATATCCGTGGTCGCCTGGGCTCTGCCGTCCCTCACGGCGGCCTGGAGTGCGGCGTAGTCGCGTTCGTTCTGGTCGGCGTAGGTTTCGGCAAAGTCGGCGATGGCGTGGTCGAACTTGGCGGAGCCGCCGAGGTAGGCGGCCAGGGCGATCCGGTCGCCGGAGCGGGCGTGGGCCCGGGCGAGGGTCCACCCGCACAGGCCGGCATAGACCTTCAGTCCCGACGGAATCGCCTGCTCGATCGGCAGGGAGAGCTTCCAGTCCCGCAGCTGGCGCACGTAATAATCGCGGTCCACCCCGTCCGGGCCTGCCACCCGGGTCCAGCCGAGGAAGATGTCGCTCTGGGCCTGCATCAGGTGCTGCCCGGCGACGACTCGCTCGCCCTGGTTGCGGTACTGGCTGCGCCCGCACCAGGTGGCCAGCACGGACGGCTGGGCCTCCTTGGCCTGCAAGAACAACGGCTCGGTGCCGTCGGCGCCTTCCAGCAGCAAGATCCAGGCGCGGGTGCCGACGCTGCCGACCCCGACCACCTTGCGGGCCACCTGGACCAGCGAGAAGTACTCGAGCAGGTGCCTGCGGTCGGACTGCAAGGTGCGCCGGTACTTGCCCAGGACCGCGCGGACCTGCTCATAGATTGCATTGGCTCGCTCGTTGGGGAAGACTTCCTCGACCGGCTCGATCAGCGGCGGGTCGCTGATGATCCGCCGCCGCCCCTCCACCACGGTGGTGAGCTTGCCCAGGGCCTGCATGCTGTCCTTGGTGTGCGCCTTGGCCAGCATCTTCTCGGTGAGCTTGAACCGTTTGGCTTTCATCTGCGACCGGAACTCGCCGATGGCCTGCTCGATGTCCAGGTGCGCGTACCACACGTCCATGAAGTGCTGCTCCGCGAAGGCGCGCATCGCCGTCCGGTAGCCCTCGGCTCCGGCGAGCACGATCTGGCGACGGTCCTTGCGGCTGAACCCGTTGTCCCGGCCCGCCACGGCCAGGCTGGCCGCCAGCCGCTTGACGTCCCACTCGAACGGGCCGGGCAGGGTCTCGTCGAAATCGTTGACGTCGAAGACCAGCCGCCGCTCCGGCGAGGCGAAGGCCCCGAAATTGGACAGGTGCGCGTCCCCGCACAACTGCACCCGCAACCCCGAGGCGGGCGTGGTGCACAGGTCAGCCGCCATCGGCAGGGCCGCGCCCCGGTAGAACGTGAACGGTGACACCAGCATCCGCCCGTGCCGGACCGGCACCAGCTCCGGCACCCGGCTCCTGGCCTGCTCCAGCAGCAGCCCGACCGGATCCCGCGATCCGTCCGGCGCGAACTCCGCATGCGACTCCAGCGGCGCCTGCACCCGGGCATCCTTCCCCTGCGCCACCCGGTCCGCACGAGTCAGCTGTCCTGTCCTTCCGGCGCGCGCCGACCGTACGGCATCCTCGCTCTTCACAGACATGGCCACCTACCCCTCAAGACTGCGGGTGAGAACCGGGGCGCCAGTCGACGCCGAGCGTGCCGACTGCTGCCGATACCCCGCTGCGGCCGCCGCCCGGGCCCGTAGCACGTAGGCGAAGCCGACCGTGATGGCGCCGCCGGCGATCGGGCCGATCAGGTAGGCCCACCACGCGGTCCAGTCGCCGAGCACCAGGGCGGGCCCGAGGGATCGGGCCGGGTTCATCGACGCGCCGCTGACCAGCGAGCCCCACAGCCCGGCATGACGGACAGCATCCTGCCGATCGGGTTCCGATGGCGGGGCTAGCTCATCTGGCTGGCTGGTCATCTAACACCCCTTTCGTGAGCGCCGACGTACATGGTCGTGAACAGCTCAGCTCGAGCTGCCAGGCCGCGTCAGCAAGCGTCAGCGGCCGCGACAACATCGACACGATCGCGAACCCCCCGGGGCCCGATGTCGATATTTGTCCCGGTCGGCGAGTCGACCAGGACATGACCAGCCGCATCCAAACCGCGTACGGACGTTCGGCGCGAGCCGCAGCACCGTAACCGTAACAGACCCGTCTCCGGCCGAGAACCTGCTCCGATCCTGCCCAGCGCTGATCCCGCCGCTCCGCGGCGCCTGCTTCGGGC
>Ga0335078_10012346_pt1 | contig 12666 bp, 11 predicted proteins | sample Lox_Sample_32_FD_206711 | JGI IMG/M metagenome (GOLD analysis project Ga0335078, IMG submission 206711) | Soil microbial communities from Loxahatchee National Wildlife Refuge, Florida, United States - Lox_Sample_3.2 | ecosystem: Environmental > Terrestrial > Soil > Wetlands | place: USA... | reverse complement strand
CAACTGGGCCGGGACGACATCGCCCTATCAAACTCTTCAATATGGCGTTGCGTTTCCTGTCTCACCTGTTCGGCAAGGTGTCCCAAACTGGTCGATTGTGCGGCGATGATGGATGCGCTGCGCGAGCGCTCGCTGCAACTGGGCAAGGTAGCTTCCGAAGCTGAAACCACGGTCTCATTCCAGAAAGCGTTTCTCAACAACATTCGGCAAAACGGGCGCTTGGACGAGCTGCAACTGATTGCCCGCTTTAAGACGGAAGTCGCCTTCCGCACCCTGCGGCCCGCAGTGCTTTTCAAGGATGCGGCGTTGGCCCCGCAATTAAGAAAGCGAAAGAAGCTTCATCTCTCCGCCGGGCGGGTAGCCGATCGTGAACTGGTGGGCCGCATTTACGCGCGCTGCGCCTCGTCTCCGCCTCAAGACAAGATGCCGGCCGAGGCCGCTGCGGAGTCTTCTGAGAAATGAACATCGGCTACTATCCCGGCTGCGCGCTTCACGGCTCGTCCAACGACTATGAACAGTCTTTGAAAGCTTCGTTGAATGCACTCGGCGTCAACCTGCAGGAACTCAATGACTGGATTTGCTGTGGCGCGACCGCGGCGCACGCCCTGAATCACAAACTGGCCATGGCGCTGCCGGCAAGAAATCTGGCCTTGGCCGAGCGCGACGGCCACAAAGAAATTTTCGCGCCCTGTCCCTTGTGCTCGATGCAGCTGCTGAAAGTCCGCCAGGCAGTGCAAGACAGCAAAATTCGCCAGGAGCTCTCGCAAATTGTCGAAGCGGAAGTTCGCGGCGAGGCGCGGGTCCTGAACCTGATTCAGGTGATTGAACAGATCGGCCTGGAACGCTTGCAAGCGGCGGTCACGACACCCCTCGAAGCAATGAACGCAGCCTGCTACTATGGCTGTCTGCTGGTCCGCCCGCCTGCGGTCGTCAACTTCGATGATTTCGAACAGCCAAAATCGATGGAGGCAATCCTCGCCGTTTTGGGCGCGAAGACCGTCGACTGGAACTACAAGACCGAGTGCTGCGGCGCCGGCATGACCATGGCGGACGAGGACACCGTGCTGGAGCTGGCTTACAAGATTTTGAGTAACGCCAGCGCGCATGGGGCCAATTGCCTGGTCGTCGCCTGCCCCATGTGCCACGTCAATCTGGATATGAAGCAGGCGGCGGTGGAGCGCAAATACGGCCAGCGGTTCGGCCTGACGGTGTATTACCTCTCCGACGTGGTGGGCCTGGCGTTAGGGCTCTCCCGTGAACAGTTAGGTGTAGACCGGCATTTTGTCACCGCCGGTGCGGCCGAGGCGGCCAAGGCAGTGGCGGCAAGCCCCGCGGCTTCCACGGCGGCAAAAGCAAAGGTGGAATCCGCCGGGGCAGCCGGAGCGGAACAGTAGATTATGTCTAGAATTGGTGTTTTCACTTGCTGGTGCGGCGAAAACATCGCGCGCACGGTCGACGTGGATGAGGTCGCCAAACGGGTTGGCGAGCTGCCCGGCGTCGTCTGTTCCCTGAACTATAAGTACATGTGTTCAGATCCGGGGCAGAGCGTAATACGAGAAAAGATTGTCTCCGACGATTTGGATGGCGTCGTCATAGCTTCCTGCTCGCCGCACATGCACTTGAAGACCTTCCGCAAAGCCGCTTCCACAGCAGGGTTGAATCCATACCTGGTGGAGATGGCCAATATCCGCGAGCATTGCTCATGGGTACATCACGACCGCCAGGCAGCGACAGGCAAAGCGCTCGAGATTATCCGCATGTCGGTGCAGAAGGTGCGCAACAACCGCGCCTTGGACCCGGTACGGGTTCCGGTTACCCGTCGGGCGATGGTCATTGGCGGTGGCGTCGCCGGCATTCAGGCCGCGCTTGACATCGCCGACTCCGGTTACGAAGTGGTGATGGTGGAACGCGAGCCATCCATCGGCGGCAAGATGGCCGGCCTTTCCGAGACCTTCCCCACCCTCGATTGCTCGCAGTGCATTCTCACTCCCCGCATGGTGGACGTCGGCCAGCATCCGCGGATCAAGCTTTACAGCTATTCGGAAGTGGACGCGGTCGAAGGCTTCATCGGCAATTTCAAGGTTAAGATCCGGCGGAAACCGCGCTACGTGGACACCAGCAAATGTACGGGCTGCGGCGACTGTTGGAACAGTTGTCCCATCAAGAAAAATCCCAGCGAATTCGATTTCGCGATGGGCGTGCGCCCCGCCATCTACATCCCGTTTCCACAGGCGGTGCCCGCGCGTCCGGTGATTGACAAAGTCAACTGTACCCGGCTTAAGCGGGGCAAGGGGTGCGAAATCTGCGCCAAAAAGTGCAAGGCCGGCGCCATCAACTTCAACGATCAGGAAACGGTGGTGGAGGAAAACGTCGGCGCAATTGTCGTCGCCACCGGCTACACGCTCTATACCATCGCCAAGGAGCAAGACAAGGCGTCGCTGAGCGGTTATGGCGAATACGGATACGGCAAGTACAAGGATGTGATCGATTCGCTGCAATTCGAGCGCCTGGTATCTGCTTCCGGACCTACCAACGGCGTGCTGAAAAGACCATCGGATGGCGCCATCCCCAAGAGTGTGGTCTTCATCGCCTGCGTCGGCTCGCGCGACGAAGCCAAAGGTGTCGCCTACTGCTCGAAGATTTGTTGCATGTATACCGCCAAGCACACCATGCTCTACAAGCACAAGGTGCATGATGGCCAGGCGCACGTCTTCTACATGGACATTCGTGCCGGCGGCAAAGGCTATGACGAGTTCGTCAGGCGCGCCATCGAACAGGACGGGGCGAACTACTATCGCGGCCGTGTTTCCAAAATCAGCCAGGAAAACGGGAAACTGATTGTCCGCGGCGCGGACACTCTGGCGGGGACGCCGATCACCATCCAGGCCGACCTGGTTGTGCTTGCCGCCGCCATGCGTCCTTCACCGGGCATTGAGTCGCTCGCGCAAAAGCTGAATGTGGGCTATGACCAGCACGGTTTTCTGATGGAGTCTCATCCCAAGCTGCGACCGGTCGAGACCAACAGCGCCGGCGTGTTCATTGCGGGCGCGGCGCATGCGCCCAAAGATATCCCTGAGTCGGTGGCACAGGCCTCGGCGGCAGCCAGCAAGGTGCAGATTACGCTGGCGGCCGACCACCTGTTCCGCGAGCCCGAGATCGCCGGCGTCAATGAGCAAACCTGCGCCGCTTGCTATACCTGTGTTCGAACCTGCCCCTATCACGCCATAGACCGCGCCGAGGTGCGGACCGCGCGCGGCGCTTTCGTCAAGCACACGGCGCGGGTGAATGCAGGGCTGTGCATGGGCTGTGGAACCTGCGTTTCGGTCTGTCCTTCCAAGAGCGCTGAGCTGCAGGGGTTCACCGAACAGCAGATCTACGCAATGGTTGAGAGTCTGGCATGAATGATGCGACCCAATTTGAGCCGAAGATCGTAGCTTACGTCTGCAACTGGTGCACCTATCTGGGCGCCGACCTGGCGGGAACCACCCGGCTGGAATATCCGCCGAACATTCGCATCATCCGCTTGCCCTGCACCGGCCGCATCGATTTCAATCTGCTCGTCAAAGCCTTCGAAATCGGGGCAGACGCTGTACTCGTCTCCGGTTGCCATCCCGGCGACTGCCACTACACTTCCGGCAATTACCACGCGCGCCGCCGCTGGATTCTCTTCCGCGAGCTGCTCGACCTGCTGGGATTCGATCTCGAACGAATTCACTTTACCTGGATCTCCGCGGCCGAAGGCAAGAAGTTTCAACAGGTGGTTACAGACGTCACCGAAAAAACGCGAAAGCTCGGCCCGTATACCGAGCTGTATGCGGCGACTGCGGCAAAAGGTCTGCCGCAAATGCAGCCAAAACCCTTTGAGTTCCGCACTTTTGACCAGCAGGATGAGTTGCGCGCCGAGGCTCGCAAACTGCTGTCCGCGGGCGATGTAAAGGTCGTGATCGGCTACGGCGAGCGAGGGCCGATTCTGCTCACGCGGCCCGACGAGGCCGATCTTCTCGTCTGGAACAACCGTTGCACCGCGAACCTGGCGATGTATCTCAAGCGCAAAGAAGTGAAAGCGCTTGGCAAGCCGGCTCTTGTCGTCAAGGCGTGCGATGAGCGTTCACTGGTGGTGCTGGAAAAGGAAGCGCAGTTCGAGCGCAAGGATCTGCACGTCATTGGTATGGCCTGCGAGGGAATGGAGCAGCCGAAGTGCGCGAATTGTGCCGTCCGCACGCCTCGCTTTGCCGACACTACGATTGGCCAACTGCCCAACCAAGTGCCGGCGGCGACTCCCGGCAAACTGGATGCACTGCTGGAGATGTCGCGCGCCGAGCGCATGGCGTTCTGGGTGCAGGAATTCGATCGCTGCGTGAAGTGTTATGCCTGCCGCCAGGTCTGTCCCATGTGTTACTGCGAACGCTGCATCGTGGACAAGAACCAGCCGATCAGCATCGATCCCGCGCCCAGCACGAAGGGAAACTTCGCCTGGCACATCGCGCGCGCCTTTCACCTCGCGGGGCGTTGCATTGGTTGTGGGGCCTGCGCGCGGGCGTGTCCGGTGGGCGTCGATTTCGGGCTGCTGAACGTGCAACTGGCAAGGGCGGCTAAGAAACACTTCGATTATCAGGCGGGTGTCGACCCATCGGCGGAACTGCTGATTGGAGCGTTTTCGCAACTGGACAAAGAGGAGTTCATCGGGTGAGCGAGCTAATCACCGAAAGGAAGCTACGGCAGCTGGCGGCTGACTGGATCAGCGCCGGCAAACGCGTTGTCGGGCCGGCGCGCATCAGGGATCGCATTCTTTACACGGCTTTGCGCTCGTCCGAGTCGCTCGTGCTGGGCGGAGACGGTTACCTGCGTCCCGCCAACTCCATCAAGGAGTTTTTCTTCCCTAAGCAAGAACAGTTGTATCAATATCGCGTCCGGGGCCGCAACATCGAGCTGCTCGAACCGTCGGCGGATTTTGCTGAGCAGCTGATCATCGCTGCCCGCCCTTGCGACGCGGCAGCGCTGCCTGTTTTGGACCATGTGTTTAATTGGGATTTCGCGGACGAGTTCTATAACCGGCGCCGGCGTGCGACGACCATCCTGACCATTGCGTGCGGCGCAGCCGATGATGCTTGTTTCTGCACCTCTGTCGGAATTGGTCCGGAGGACCCGCGCGGCAGCGATGCGGTTCTGCTTGAGCTCGGAGATGGCCGGTATAAAGTACGGCCGGTTACGGAAAAAGGCGGGAAGCTACTCGCCGGCAAAACCGAGCCTTCCCAGGAGACAGCACCGGAGACCCGGGGTCCGGAGCGCAAGTTCGATTCCGCCAAGATTCGCGCTTTCCTCGAAAACCATTTCGAGCATGCCATCTGGGCCGAGCATGGCCGCAGCTGCATGGCCTGCGGCGTCTGCGCGTTTTCCTGTCCCACCTGCCACTGTTTTGACATTGTCGATGCCGGGCCTGCGGCGGGCAGCGCTCGCGTCAGAACCTGGGACACCTGCCAGTTCCCGATATTCACCCAGCACGCTTCCGGACATAATCCTAGAGGCGCTCAGCCGGCACGGCAGAGGCAGCGAATTTTGCATAAGTTTTCCATCTATCCAGAAAAGTTCGGCAAAATCCTGTGCACCGGCTGCGGCAACTGCGTACGCAACTGCCCGGTAGGCCTGGGAGTGCTGAATCTGCTCACAGAGATCGAACATGGCCAACATCTATAAACCCGAACTGATGGAAGTCACCGCCGTGCGCCAGCAGACATCCGACGTCAAATCCGTCGCGCTGCGCTTTCTCGATCCCGAGTGTGCCGCGGCATTCTCGTTTCAAGTAGGCCAGTTCGGCATCTTTTCGGTCTTCGGGTACGGAGAATCGACTTTCAACATCTGCTCCAGTTCGAACTGGAAGGACCGCATCGAGTTCTGCTTTCGTAAAGTCGGCAGGGTCACCGAGGCAATGTGGAAAGTCGAGGTGGGCGATGTCATCGGCTTTCGCGGCCCCTACGGCCACGGCTACCCGATGGACGTCTGGAAGGGGCACGACCTCATCTTTCTTGGCGGCGGCATCGCCATGCCTCCCATTCGCTGCGCCGTGTGGTATGCGCTGGAGAATCGCGCCGACTTCGGCGACATCTTTATCGTTTACGGTGCGCGAACCGTAGGCGACCTGGTTTACGTGGATGAGCTGCAGGAGTGGGCGAAACATGAACGGGTGCGGGTCATCACCTGTGTCGACCCGGGCGGCGAAACTGCGGACTGGAAAGGTGAAATTGGATTCGTTCCGACGGTTTTCGAGCGCGCCCATCTTTCCGCCAAAGACCCGGTCGTGCTGGTGATCGGTCCGCCCATCATGATCAAGAACACGCTGCCCGTGCTGCAGAAACTGGCAATTAGTCCTGCCTCGGTTTACACCAGTCTTGAGAACCGCATGAAATGCGGCGTGGGCAAATGCGGCCGCTGCAACGTCGGCTCTCATTATGTCTGCAAGGAAGGCCCGGTGCTCACCATGCAAGAGCTCCAGCGCCTCCCGCTCGATTACTAGAGCATGTTTCGAAAACACCGATTCGTATAGGGCATGACTGAAGTCGGTGTCAAAACGATTCTTGAAACAAGCTGTAGAACCCATCTCGTGCTGCAACCAGCAACCCTTAATTCAGCATCTACTCTGCTCAGGGCTCCGTGCGCGTGCTGGAGCTTCTGTGTCTCCGAACCAGCCGCGCTGCTCCGCTGCCTCTGTCTCGGGGATGCACGGCTCGCAGAAATTCTGCCATTACCAAATCTCAGGCTCTAGCAGGCCGTTCAATTCGGCCGAGTCCCTTAGCTCGTTGCTGGCAAGGAGGCGCTTCATTGCCCAGGCAGAGAATGTCCGCGAAAAAACTCTTGCTGGCGGCCGCGGCAGTCCTTTGTTGCTCCACTCTCGTCACCAGTCAAGGCCTGCCAACGGCGGCCACACACGCCACGGTAAAGAGTGATTCTCTTCAGGTCTTCGCCAAAATGGACGCCTCGGCCAGCACTGCGCGTTCGCTGATGAAGGGCGAAGCCGTGTATGTCGATCTCCGCGTGGACCAGGGGGCGAGGCTCTGGTGCGGCGTTCGCATCGCGGGGCAGGCGCGCAGGCTCGGGTTTGTCGACTGCCGGGGCCTTGAACGGGTGAGTGCGCCGCCGGCGGATACCGGAGAAACCGCTGCTCAGACGACCGGCAAGCCGCGGGCCACTCCCGAGGAGATGCCTTTTTCGCATCCGGCGCCAACTGAAAACGGATACGCCGCGATCAGGGCAGAGGTGGTAAAGGACGGGGAAATCGATTCCGGCCGCATCGCCGAGCTTGAAGCACAGGCCAAGGCCGGCACTTCCACCTCCATGAGGCGCGCGGCCCTGGCCCATTTTGCCGCCGGCGAGTTCGCTTTATCTCAGCATGAGTTAGACGAAGCACTCGAGCACTTCACCGCCATGGAAATTTTTGCGGCGCGGCAGCGTGAACTGCTGCGGCTCAGTCTTTTGGGCCAAGCCCACGTGCTTCTGTTGGAAAGCGAATTCTCTTCTGCGCTCGCAGCGATTGAGCGGGTGCGCAAGATCGCTCCCCAGTCGGCGGAAGCGGCAGCCATGGCCGGGTGGGCATACTACGGGCTCGACCAGACGGATGCTGCCATCACCGCCTTTGAAAACGCCCAGCGCTTGGCGCCGAACGAGGCGGTAGCGCAGCTGTTGAGTAAATTGAAGCGGGAGAAAAATGCCGAAAGCGATTTCCGCGAGGGCGAGTCTACTCACTTTGTTTTGCGCTATCACGGAGGCGCCAGCCACCAGCTTGCTCGTGAAGTCATGCAGACCCTGGAGGAGGAGTTCCGCGACTTGAGCGCCGAACTTCACTACGATCCGCCCGAGCCGATCGCTGTCATCCTCTATACTCAGGAGGCTTTCCGGGATGTGACCCGCGCCCCCGGCTGGACGGGCGCCCTCAATGACGGACGCATTCGCGTGCCGGTGCAAGGCGTGGAAACCGTGTCGCCCGAGTTGGCGCGAATCCTCAAGCACGAGCTCACCCACAGCTTCATCTATCAGAAGACCGCCGGACGTTGTCCCACTTGGCTCCACGAGGGCCTCGCGCAATTCATGGAAGGAAGACGAAGCGGAGCTGATGCCGGACCTCTGGTCGCAACCTTTGAACATGGCCAAGGCAAGGCGCTGCGCTATTACCCGGGATCGTGGATGAACCTGACAGCTCCGCAGGCACGTTTCGCCTATGCTTGGTCTTTGGCGGTAGTCGAAGCGATCGAGGCGCAATCCGGTTCCGATGCCATCGACCGCCTGCTCGACGCGGAACGGACCGAGACCTCCGGCGAAATCGCCTTGCGCGAGGCGTTGCACACCAATTTCTCCGACCTTGACGACTCCACGATTGTGTATCTCCGCCAAGCTTATTTGCATTAAAGCAAAACCAGGGATGCTCTATACCAGAGTCCATCGCATCCCTGGCCTGCCGCAGGCGTGGCGACGAGCGCCTGCCGCTCAGCCATTGTGTCGCTGGCCGATACACGCTGATTTTCGCGGAAAACACCTCCGGCAAGGCGCGCGTCTAATTTCCCAGTTGACCCCGTTATCCGCCCAACCGTTGCCAGCACCTCTTCTTGGCCGTGCGGAGGTGATCGATGCCGCTGTTAGCCGTGATTCTTTTCCCGTTATTAATTGCTGTTCTGGTTCTCGTTATCCAGGGCTTATCGCATGTAGCCCACCGCCAGGGCCAAGTAATGCCGGCCATGCGACGCTCGTTAATCATCAAGGTCGCTGATGCTTTCAAGCGGGAAACAACCATACTTTGGGGGCCGAGCATTCTTTTGCTGGAAGCTATCGCTGCGCCCGGCCCTGGTTGGCGCAGGGAAAGCTCGCTCTTGCCTCTGTATCGCAGCCTGTCGCGGCGCTATCCGGAGTTATACGAGGGCATAGGTCTGGCTCTTTACCTTGAATTCCTTGCCAAAGCTGACCTGATTGCTCATCGCAACCGTTGTGTTTGCCTGAGCGCTGTAGGAGCTGAATTTCTGCGGGTGGTGACCAACAACAGGCAAGCCGCGCCGATAACCTTGGATCGGCTCAGGCACGTGAAAGTAGCTGCCGGCAGCGCTGGAACCAGTCTGCGGGAGACAGCGGTCGCCAACTCATCCGAGGAAGAGAAACACGTGTAGCTTCGTACTTGATAGGAACAATTCCCCGCACACCCCGGGTAGGGGCCCTTCGCCCACCATCAACCCGCACGCCATCGAATCGCCTCGAGTCGCACGAAAGATCGGCAACTGCTATTTTTTCCCCGCCGCCGCTACCGGCTCCATTCCGGTCTTGCTAATGATAGGAGAGGCGGATGGCGATGAAAGGTACCGCAGCAGGGCCCTGGCGCCCTGCGAGTTCTTGCTGCCGGCTACAACCGCTGCGGAAAACATAGTGAGCTTTTGCGCCCCCGGCGGCAGTGGCCCGACTATGTCTATGCCCGACACCGGAAGAAGTTCGCTCATCTGCTGAAACCCGATCTCGGCTTCGCCTCGTGCAACCACCTTGCCAACCGGTTCGGCCGGGATCATCCTGCTTTTTCCCTTAATCTGATCGAGAATCCCGAGGCGTGGAAAAAGCTCAGTGAAAAGATAAACCCCGCTGGCGCTGTCGGAGTAAGCAATGGATTTAGCCGCCAGCAATGTGCGTTTGAAGCTTTCCACCGAGCTAATATCTGGCTTGGGCGCGCCGGCGCGAACTGCCATCCCAATTCCTGAGCGCGCCAGATCGACCCGCGTATCGCCTATAACCTTGCCTTGCGCGATCAGTTTGTCGAGCGCATAGCCGACCATGATCAATACATCCGCCGCCTCGCCGCGCTGCAAGCGATTGGGAATCGCCTCCGGCGTTTCCCCCATCGACGGGGCAGACACCGCAATCACCTTGTTGCCGCTGGCGCGTTCAAAGTCCGGGCCCAACTCCCGCAACGCCGCGGAGAATCCTCCCGAGATGAACACCTTAACTTCCCGCATTTCATCGGCGCTCGCCATACTCGCCAGCAATATTACGCATAGCGAAACAACCAGGATTCTGCCTGTCACTGAGCTCCAGCCCATCGGGGATCTCCTTCGCGCTGCTCGATGTCGCTTGGCATTGTAGCAGAGCGTAAGTGTCGCGAATCCCCTTATCGACATTTACCTGGCGCCCTGGGCCGGCACTTTTTCACCAGCGCCCGATTTCACGGCGATCGTAGGCTTCTCGCATGTGGCGGAGCCGCTCAACGTCATTCCAGAGTTCGTCGCGCTCCCGCCCACTCAGGTGGTTCTTGTCCAGAACGTGCTGGATGTCGCCGATGGAAGCATCCAAAGCGCCTTTGTTGAATCTTGCCTCGCGCCAGTCGCGGGCAAACTCATGCAGCCGTTCCTCCGCCTTGGTGAGGCGCTTCTCGTCCCCCCGCGAGAGATGCCACTGGTTGTAACCGCGGTTGAGGTCGATGTGAACTTTCTCGACCAGGGCGTTGACTCGATCCGGGCGATAGGGACCGCCGGGCGGGCCGTATTGCGCCTGCCCTATGGCGCAAAAACTTACCAGCATTATGCCGAACAACATTACCTTGAACATTCGTCGCATCGTCTTGCTCCTTTTTTGTCCTCTGTACTTAAAAAACGTACTCGACAAAAAAGTTGCGATCCTTCAGCGACCGACCGATACGCCTCGCACCATCGACGCCGTCAGTTTCCAGCGGCTAGCCTCGCACCCATGGCAAAAGCTTTCTGGCAGTCCAGCGGAAGCTGTTCCCTGCGTCTGGCGGCTTTCTTCTCCGGGTCAAAACGATCCTGGTCAATCTTGGAGTAATCCTCGAACTGACAGGTATCGATGCTGAGGAGCGATTCTGAACTTCCGAAGATTTGTTTAAGAAACCATTGGTTAAGGGCGATGGTTTTTTCGTACCCGACTTCTTTCAGCCGCTCCTCTTGCGCACCCATCGTATAAATGAAGCCCGTCTGAATCCGCCTGGGAAAAAGGCTCGGAACAGGATCGTCATCTTTGGCGTAACGATAAAACGGGAACAGCAAGCGCTCCAGAAACGATTTCATCTCTCCCGTTACCGCCCAAAAATAAATCGGCGAGCCCAAAATGATGGCATCGACGCTCTCGATTTCGCTGAGGATTGGCGTCAGCTCATCCTTTATTGCGCACTTGCCGTAACTGGGCCCGCCTTTGGTCTTGCAGCCAAAGCAGCTCCTGCAACCCTTGAAGTCGAGGTCATAGAGATGAACCAGTTTTGTCGCAGCGCCTTTGGCCGCGGCTCCCGCAAGCGCCTTTTCGAGCAGCGTGGCCGTATTCCAGGTTTTTCGCGGACTGCCGTTGAATGCAACTACCTTCATTATCTTTCCCAATCCTTCCTCGCGAGCTTACTCCTCGTGATGTGCCACGCTATCTGCAAGCAATCGGCTAGCTCAAAGCCGCCCGAATTGAGCAAGCAGTTCCTCGATGGTCTTGCCTTTCAATATCTCCTTGCGTGCTGCCTCTTCCACGGCGGCCTGCTTCTTCGCTTTTTCGTAAACCTTCGCAAGGTCTCCCTGCGGAACCATGGTTATGCCGATCTCGTCAGCCACGATGAGATCGCCAGGGCTAACCGCCACGCCGCCGCAGACAATCGGGGTGTTGAACTCGTAAGGCTCCATTCTCTGCGATCCCGGAGAGTGCGTCGAGCGCGGGCCCACCGCCTTCGAATACACCGGGAACCCAAGCATTTTGGCCTCGTCGGTATCGCGCACCGCGCCGTCCACCACCGCTCCCACCACCCCGGCTGCGCGGCAAAGACCGCACATCAGGCCGCCGAGCACGGAGGTCTCGGTCTCACCGAAAGCATCCACCACCAGCACATCCCCGGCCTTGATTTGCTTGAAAACATCCAGGTAGTCGATCAGGTCGCCGGCAGTGAGTTTCACGGTGAAAGCCGGGCCGATAATTTTCTTGCGAACCGTCCGCAGCTTCATGTAGGTCCTCATCACGTTGTCACGGTCCTGCGCATCGGCCACCACGCAGGACAGGCTCAACACACCTTCCATCTCGCGGAACTTGGCAATGAGGTCCTGGTCCGGCTTGGCATGAGCTTTAATTATTTTTTTCGTTGTAGTGTCCTCCCGCATCAAGATATGTACCCATAAAACTTGGTTTCTAACAACAGGTCTTCTCGCCCGGCTCCAGCGCTCAACTTCCACAGCCCGCCTTCGACTGAGGCTGGCTCAGCAAACCGCGCTCCTTGGCGATCGCCATCGCACCCAGACCGGCCAGGTCGCCGCCAGGTTCGTCATCCACCTGCATGACTTCTCCGCAAAAAAAACCATCCCCGCCAATTAGCGCCGCGAAGGCTTGCTTCATCACTCGCTTACCGGTGATCACCACCAGGGTCTGCGGATCCAAGCGGATGGCATGGCTACTTTTCAGAGCCAAAATGTCTTGTGCCAACACGGCGCCAAGCAGAAAGCTGGCTCGTTGCTGCGCCGTGGTGTTGCCCATCTGTTCCAGAATGCGCGTGGAAAAACACGCCCGGCTCAGGCCCACGGCAGCGGCGCAGCGGGCGCCTTCCAGAAGCATGGCTTCATCAAGCTCGCGCACAAATGCCTTGTCAACGGCGCTGGCGAGAATGGTGTGACTGCTAATGATGTCCAGCAGCTCTCCCGCCAAGGTGGTTACACATGCCGTGATTCGATT